>Ga0209094_1000072_pt1 | contig 88737 bp, 78 predicted proteins | sample COGITO_mtgs_1004_2_FD_184790 | JGI IMG/M metagenome (GOLD analysis project Ga0209094, IMG submission 184790) | Pelagic marine microbial communities from North Sea - COGITO_mtgs_100430 (SPAdes) (version 2) | ecosystem: Environmental > Aquatic > Marine > Epipelagic ... | reverse complement strand
CTCGGGTCGTGCTGGGGCATCCACGCCGACATCACCGCGCCGTACATCGTGCAGCTGTGCACCGAGGAGCAGAAGCAGCGGTGGCTGCCCGGAGTCGCCACCGGAGAGACCCTGCTGGCGATCGGGATGACCGAGCCGTCGGGCGGCTCCGACCTGGCAGCCCTGAAGTCCACCGCGGTGCGCGACGGTGACGACTGGGTCGTCAACGGGTCCAAGACGTTCATCACCAACGGCTACTCCGCCGACATCGTGGTGACCGCGGTTCGCACGTCGCCGGAGAAGAAGGCCAAGGGCATCACGCTGTTCGCCCTGCCGACCGCCGCCGAGGGATTCAGTCGCGGACGCAAGCTCGACAAGGTCGGTCAGGACGAGTCCGACACGGCCGAGCTGTTCTTCGAGAACGTCCGGGTCACCGACGACGACATCGTGGGCGAGCTGGACCTGGGGTTCATCCACATGATGCAGAACCTCCCGCAGGAGCGGCTGGGCTGCGCGATCTCCAACCTCGCGCACGTCAAGCAGATCCTGGGCGAGACGATCGCCTACACGATCGACCGCAAGGCCTTCGGCGCGAGCATCGGCTCCTTCCAGCACAACAAGTTCCTCCTCGCCGAGCTGGTCACCCAGATCGAGGTCACCCAGGCCTACGTCGACCAGTGCGTGATCGCGCACGCCAAGGGCGAGCTGACCCCGGTCGACGCCGCCAAGGCGAAGTGGTGGAGCTCGCAGGTGCAGAACGACGTCCTGGACCACTGCGTCCAGCTGCACGGCGGCTACGGGTTCATGAACGAGTACCGCGTCGCCCGCGCCTGGCGCGACGCACGGGTCTCGAAGATCTGGGCCGGCTCCAACGAGATCATGAAGGAGCTCATCGGCCGCGACCTGGGCCTGTGATCACGCCGACCCGCGTCGACAGGCGACGCGTCGAGGTCGGTGGACACGCGGACGCGCCGTACCCGGGTGTGCGACCGTAGGCCCATGGCCGCCTCGACGACGAAGTTGGGGGTCGGCGTTGCCCTGCTCGCCGCGGTGCTGGGGATCGGCGTGTACGCCGGGGTCCGCTTCCTCTTCTTCGGCCTCGACGAGGCGACTCCCTGGGACAAGCCGGCGACGGTGCAGGGCACCACGATCGAGCTGACGTACGACGGCCGCGACTGTCGCGACCGGCTCCAGGTGGAGGTCGAGGAGGACGTCGCCTCGGTGGTGGTGACCGTCAAGGAGACGGTTCGTTCCCTGGTGTGCGGGGACGACGAGCCGGTGGAGTCCTTCGAGGTCACCGTGGAGCTCGAGGCACCCCTGGGTGAGCGGGACCTGGTCGACGGCGCCTGCCGGTTGGGTCAGTTCGGTGACGATCCGAGGTGTGGCGACGAGTTGACCGCCGTGACCGCGGTGAGCCCCGCCACGGACGAGGTTACTGCGGGGGAGTGAGGTCGTCGGCGGCTCGCAGCACCGCCGCCAGCACGCCCGGCAGGGCCTGCTCCACCTCGGTGACCCGCAGTCGCTGGCACGACTGGCCCGTCTCGACGCTGCGCTCGGTCAGCCCGGCCTCGCGCAGGGTCTTGAAGTGGTGGCTGGCGGTGGACTTGCTGACGCCGTCGTACAGCGCTGCACACGGGGTCGGACCCCCGCCGGCCCGGCTCAGGCGGCGCACGATCTCGAGTCGGATCGGGTCGGCCAGCGCGGAGAGGACCTGGTGGACGTCGGCGACCGGGTGCGTGGGGTAGGCGGTTGCCTCGGTGGTGGCGGGGCCGGTGCTGCTCACGTGCGCTGCCTCACATCTGGGCGACGAAGTTTGACGGTCATCGAACTCGATCGTACTGTCGGACGAGTTCGACGTACGTCGAACTTAGCACCGAGGAGTTCCCATGTCGCAGGCCGTCACGTCGGGTACGTCGTCGGAGGCGTCGAGGAGCGGCCCGGGGGGCGGCTCCCCGGTCACGTCCCAGGCCTGGGCCTACCCCCTGGTGATCACCCTGCTCGCCGTCTCGCTCGGGGTCTCGGGGGCCCCGGCCCCGCTCTACGGCCTCTACGAAGCGCGCTGGGACCTCGCGCCCCTGACCACGACCCTGGTCTTCGCGGCCTACGCCTTCGCGGCCCTCGCTGCGGTGCTGATGGCCGGGCAGGCCTCCGACAGGTACGGCCGCAAGCCTCTGCTGGTGGGCGCCGCCGCCACGATGCTGGTCGGGCTCGTCGTCTTCATGACCGCCCAGGGCGTCGCGGCCCTCTTCGTCGCCCGCACCCTGCACGGTGCGGCGGTCGGTACGGCGGTCGTGGCCGGCAGTGCGGCGCTGCTCGACCTGCGCCCGCACGACGGTGCGCGGACCGGTCAGCTGACCGGGATCATGTTCAACGTCGGGATGGCCGCCACGATCCTGAGCGCCGCGGTGCTCGCCGACCTCGGTCCGGCGCCGTTCGTCACGCCGTACGCGGTGGTCGGGGCCGTCGTGCTGGTGCTGCTGCTCGGGGTGCTCGCGATGGGGGAGACCCACCACGGCCGCACCGGCCCTGCGGGCGGGAGGCTGCGGATCAGCCGGCCGCACGTGCCGTCGGAGATCGCGGTCGACTTCCGCTTCTCGGTGCTCGGCGTGATGGCGTCGTGGTCGGTGCTGGGCGTCTACCTCTCGCTCTTCCCGACCTTCGCCGGAGTCTCGACCGGCATCGACAGCATCATCTTCGGCGGGGCCGTCGTCGCGACCATGGCTGCGGCCGCGGCCATGAGCCAGGCGGTCTCCGCCCGGATCGAGGCGCGTCGCGCTGCGATCACCGGTGACTTCGGGATGGCGATCACGCTGGGGCTGAGCGTCCTGGCGCTGGACAGTGGTCGGGCGTGGGCGGTCTGCGCGGTCGCCGTGCTGATGGGGCTCACCTTCGGGCTGGCCTTCGGCGGCTCGCTGCGCCACCTCGGCCACGTCGTGCCGGCCGACCACCGCGGCTCGGTGATGTCGGCCTACTACGTGCTCGCCTACGGCGCGATGGCCGTGCCCACGATCGTCGCCGGGTGGGCGGCGACCACCTGGGGGCTGGATGCGGTCTTCCCGTGGTTCTCCCTCGCTGTCATCCTGGCCTGCCTGGCAGCCGGGGTGCTCGGCCTGCGCACCCGTCGCCCGGTCGCCGCCGAGGCGCCAGTGCAGCCTCACCTTGCTTGATCCCCCGGACCGGTCGGTCCACGATCGCACCATGACCAGCGAGGCCACGGATCCGCTGCCGCCCGCCGAGATCGGCCCCCACCCCGACGAGCCCCACCACGCAGGCATCGCCGGTCGCCTCAACTGGCTGCGCGCGGGGGTCTTGGGCGCCAACGACGGCATCGTCTCGACCGCCGGCATCGTGGTCGGTGTGGCCGGAGCCACGACCGATCGCAGCGCGATCGTGGTGGCGGGAGTCGCCGGGCTCGTGGCAGGCGCGATGAGCATGGCGGCCGGCGAGTACGTCTCGGTCTCCACCCAACGCGACTCCGAGAAGGCACTGCTCGCCAAGGAACGCCGCGAGCTGCGCGACGAGCCCGACGAGGAGCTGGCCGAGCTCGCCGACATCTACGCGGGCAAGGGACTCGACGTCGATCTCGCACTCGAGGTCGCCCAGCAGCTGACCGCTCACGACGCGCTGGGCGCGCACGCCGAGGCCGAGCTCGGCCTGGATCCGGACGAGCTCACCAGCCCGTGGGCCGCTGCGTGGGCCTCGATGATCTCCTTCACCCTGGGCGCGCTCCTGCCGCTGCTCACCATCAGCCTCATCGCCGCCTCCGCCCGGGTGTGGGTCACGATCGCGGCGGTCACGGCAGCGCTCGCGCTGACCGGCTACGTGAGCGCGCGTCTCGGTGAGGCTCCGCCCGGCAGGGCCGTCGTACGCAACATGGCCGGCGGGTTGTTCGCGATGCTGGTCACCTTCCTCGTGGGATCGCTCCTCGGCGCACGCGTCGGCGGATAGTCCCTGGCCCGACACCTCAGTGGTGCTCATAGTGGACGGATGAGTCGGCGAGGAGGGGCGGCAGCGAGGCAGGGCCGGCGGCAGGGCGCGGGCACGCGGATGTTCGTGGGGATCGTGCCCCCGGACGAGGTGGTCGAGCACCTCGACGCCTTCCTGGAGCCCCGCCGTGAGCACGGGTTGTTCCGCTGGTCGCCCCGCGAGCGGTTCCACGTGACGCCGGCCTTCCTCGCGGCGGTCTCCGACCACGCCGTCGAGGAGCTCGAGGAGGGCTTGGCCCGCGCGGCCGCCCGACGACACGCCTTCCCTGCTCGCATGGCCCACCTGGGTCGTCGACCGCGTCGCGCTGGTGGCCTCCTACCTCGGTGAGGGTCCGCGGGGTCGTCCGCGCTACGAGACCGTGGCGGAGCTGCCGCTCGGGGGTTGAGCGGCGCGGGACCGCGCATGCGCGCGGACCAGGGCGAGGGCGCGCTCGGCGGCCGGCAGCACGGCCGCGCGATCGGCCGGGACGAGACCGATGCGGGTGCGGCGATCGAGCAGGTCGTCGACGTCGGCCGCGCCTTCGTGGGTGACGCCGAAAACGAGCTCGGCGAGCGTGGTGGGCACGTCCTCGGCGACGGAGGCGAGCAGCGCGTCGTCGCTCAGCCCGGTCACCTCGCGGGCGTTCGACAGGACGAGGGAGGCCTCGGTGCCGTACCGGCGCACGAGTCGGGTCGGCAGCTCGAGCGCGGCCAGGTGGGCCCGGGATGCGGCGCCGAGCAGCGGGAGGGTCGCGGTGCGGCAGGAGCGAGGGTCGAGACCGGCTGCGGCGCACGCCGTGTCCATGGCGTCCTCGGCCATCCGCCGGTACGTCGTGAGCTTGCCGCCGACGATCGTGACCACGCCGCTGCGACTGGTCAGCACGGCGTGGCGTCGCGAGAGGTCGGCCGTCGCGTCGTGGCCCGCGTCGCCTGGGTCGCCCGCCGCCTGGGGGGCGTCGAGCAGGGGCCGCAGGCCCGCGAAGGCCCCGATCACGTCGTCGCGGTGCAGGGGTCGGGTGAAGGAGGCCGAGACGACGTCGAGCAGGAAGCCGATCTCGCTCTCCGAGGGCGTCGGCACGTCGGGCATCGGGCCCTCGACGGGTTCGTCGGTGAGGCCGACGTAGAGCGTGCCGTCGGGCTGCGGGAGCACCATCACGAAGCGGCTCGTCGACCCCGGGACCGGCGCGAAGACCGCGGTGGTCAGGCCGGGCAGGGTCTCGGCCCGCAGCACGAGGTGGGTGCCGCGGCTGGGGCGCAGGCGCACCTCGTCGACCAGGTCGCCGGCCCAGACGCCGGTCGCGTTGACGACCGCTCGCGCGGCCACGGTGTGGGTGGCGCCGGTGAGCTCGTCGCGCAGCTCGACCCGGGTGCCGGTGGCGCTCAGCACCCGTGCGCGGGTGCGCACGTGCGCGCCATGGGCGGCAGCGGTGCGGGCGATCGTGGTGACCAGGCGCGCGTCGTCCTCGAGCTGGCCGTCCCAGGACAGGGTGCCGCCTGTCAGGCCGGCCGAGCGGAGCGGGGGCGCCATCGCGAGGAGCTCGGTCGTGGACAGGCGCCGCGGCGGGGGAAGGGTCTCGGCAGACGTGCGCGCGCCGCGGCGCAGCAGGTCGCCGGCGCGCATGCCGGCCCGGGTGAGCAACCGCTGGGCCCGGCCCGTCGACGACGTGAACGGCACGACGTACGGCATCGCGTGGGTGAGGTGCGGCGCGGTGACCTCCATCAGGATGCCGCGCTCGACGGCGCTCTCGTGGGCGACGCCGACCTGACCGTTGGCGAGGTAGCGCAGGCCGCCGTGCACCAGCTTGGAGGACCAGCGCGAGGTGCCGAAGGCCACGTCGTGGGCGTCGACGGCGAGCACGGACAGGCCGCGGGTGGCCGCGTCGAGGGCGACGCCGGCGCCGGTGACGCCGAGGCCGATCACGACGAGGTCGACCTCGCTCGGGGCGTCCGCGAGACCGGGGGTGATGCGCGAGGTGGGGGAGTCGCTCACGGCAGCAGTCCTCTCGTCAGGAGGAGTGCCAGCTCGCTCTCGACGTCCTGCTCGCTCACCTGCTCGTCCACCATCGTGTGCGCGGAGAGCACGAAGCCGTGGGCGGCGAGGAGCACGCCGCGGGCGATGCCGGCGGGGTTGCCCGGACGCACCTCCCCGGTGGACTGGCCGTCGGTGATCTCGCGCTCGACGACGTCGAGGATGAGGTCCTGCGAGCGTCCGCGCCGCAAGAGCAGGTAGGGGAGGATCAGCTCGGGGTCCAGCTCGACGATGCGGACGAACAGCTCGTTGGCTCGCAGGGCACGCACGGTCGCGGCGATGGCGCTGACCAGGCGCTCCACGCGCGGCAGGGTGTCGTCCTGCTCGGCCACCGCGCTCGCCACGATGCCCGACCACTCGCGGGTCATCAGGTCGGCCAGCAGGCGCGGCATGTCGGCCCAGGTGCGGTAGATCGTCATCCGCGAGACGCCTGCCCGACGGGCTACCTCGGTCAGGGTCGTACGACGCCAGCCGACGTCGAGGAGGCAGGCGCGGGCGGCGTCGAGGTAGAGGTCGCGGGGATCGCGCGCTTCCGGCAACTGGTTGTGACGAAGTGACGTCATGTGTAACACTGTAACACGTGAGCCAGACGACATCGCCGTCCCTGCCCTTCGTCCAGTCCGAGATGCACCCCTCCCGCTGGGGTGACCCGGCCCTGGCGGGCCCGCTGCCCGACTCCGCCCGCGGCCTGGTCGAGCTGGCCTTCGGACTTGCCGACCGACCGGGCCTGGCCGAGCCCGCCCTCCCCGCGAGCGGCCTGGCCGACGACCTGGTGGCGGCCCTGCGCGCCGTCGTCGGCGACGGGTTCGTGCTCACCGACGACGCCACCCGTCGCCTGCGCACCCGCGGCAAGTCGACGCCCGACCTGCTGCGGATGCGCGCCGGAGACCTGAGTGACGCACCGGACGCCGTCGTACGCCCTGCCGGGCACGACGAGATCGCCGCCGTGCTCGCCCTGGCCGTCGAGCAGCGGATCGCGGTCGTCCCGTTCGGCGGCGGTACGGCGGTCACCGGCGGGCTGGCGGCCCGGCGCGAGGGCTTCGCGGGTCTGATCTCGCTGGACCTCGTGCGGATGAAGGGCCTGCTGGACGTCGACGAGGTCTCGATGACCGCGACCCTCGAGCCCGGCCTGCGCGGACCCGAGGCCGAGGCGCTGCTCGCCGAGCGCGGCCTCACGCTGGGGCACTACCCGCAGTCGTTCGAGTACGCCACCATCGGCGGCTTCGCCGCGACCCGGTCGAGCGGGCAGTCGAGCGCCGGCTACGGCCGCTTCGACGCGCTCGTCGTCGGCCTGCGGGTGGCCACGCCGCGTGGCGAGCTGCGACTCGGCAGCGCCCCCGCCAACGCCGCCGGGCCGGACCTCCGCCAGCTGGTCCTCGGCTCCGAGGGCGCGTTCGGGGTGATCACGGCCGTCACGGTGCGGGTGCGCCGACTGCCGGCCGTCAAGGTCTACGAGGGCTGGCGCTGGTCGTCCTTCGACGCCGGAGCCGAGGCGATGCGCACCCTCGCGCAGGCGGGCCTACTGCCCACCGTGATCCGGCTCTCCGACGAGAACGAGACGGCGATCAACCTCGCCCGGCCCGACGAGATCGGCGACGGAGACGGCGACGACGTCGCCGGCACGGGCGACGAGAGCGCCGGGGCGGGGTGCCTGATGATCACCGGCTACGAGGGCGAGACCGCGGCGGTTGCCGCCAAGCAGGCTGCCGTCACCGCGGTGCTCGAGGGCCTCGGCGGCACCCCGCTCGGCACCGAGCCGGGCGAGGCCTGGGCACACGGCCGCTTCGGCGCGCCGTACCTGCGCGACGCGATGCTCGACGTCGGCGTGCTCGTCGAGACGATGGAGACCGCGACCTTCTGGTCCAACCGCGACGCGCTCTACACCGGGGTCAAGGCGGCGCTCACCGCCGAGCTCGGCGACGGCGCGATCGTGCTGTGCCACATCAGCCACGTCTACGAGACCGGCTGCTCGCTCTACTTCACGATCGCCGCCAAGGGCGCCGACGACCCGCTCCCGCAGTGGCTGCGGGCCAAGGCGGCCGCCAGCGACGCCATGATGGCCGCGGGTGCGACGATCACCCACCACCACGCCGTCGGGACCGATCACCGGCCGTGGCTGACCCAGGAGATCGGCGAGCTCGGCGCGTCGGTGCTGCGGGCGGTCAAGGCCGATCTCGACCCCACCGGCATCCTCAATCCCGGAGTGCTGATCCCCGATGCCCCCCGGCCCGATGTCGCCCAGCCCGATGTCGCCCAGTCCGACGCCCACCGGCCCGACGTCGCCGATGTCTGAGCCGCGCTCGTTCACGTTCCTGGTCAACCCGGCCTCGGGTGGCGGGGCCGCGCCCGGCGCGGTGCTCCCGGTCTCGCGCCTGCTCCGCGACGGCGGGGCGCGCGTGGACGTCACCTACTCGCCCGGGCCCCAGGCCATGGCCGACCTCGTCGCGGCGGCCGTGGCGCGCGGCGACGTGGTGGTCTCCGTCGGCGGTGACGGCATGCTCTCGTCGTTGGCCGGCTCGGTCTCCCTCGCCGGAGGAGTGCTGGGGGTGCTGCCGGCCGGACGCGGCAACGACTTCGCGCGGATGCTCGGCCTGCCCGACGGTGCCGAGGAGCAGGCCGCGGTCCTGCTGTCCGGCGTCGAGCGCCGCGTCGACCTGATCGAGTGGACGCTGCCCGGCGCCGCGCCGCGCCGGGTCGCGGGGTCCGTCTACTGCGGCGTCGACGCGCGTGCCGCCGAGCTGGTGGACCGCGCCCACCGACTGCCGCGCAGGCTCCAGTACCCCTACGCTGCGATCCGCGCCCTCGCCGGCTACAGGCCCGCGACCTACCGGGTCTCGGTCGACGGCGTCGTCGGGGAGTACGCCGCGTCCAACGTCGTCGTCGCCAACTCCGGCTACTACGGCAAGGGCATGAAGATCGCCCCCGCGGCGGTCCTCGACGACGGCCTGCTCGACGTGGTCGTGATCGAGGCCGCCTCCAAGCTCTCGCTGATGCGCTCGCTGCCGACGGTGTACGACGGCGCGCACGTCGACCTACCGCAGGTCACGGTGCTGCGTGGCCGTCGGGTCGAGGTCGCGGCCGACCCGACCGCGCGTGGTGCGGCCGGCGTGCCGGTCGGAGGGGACGGCGAGCCGCTCGGCGCGCTGCCTGGTCTGGCCGGCCCTCCGGCGACGGTCGAGGTGCTGCCGGGGGCGTTGACGGTGCTCGCGCCCGTGCCCGCACATCACAGCTAGCGACGCTGGGGCGCAGTGGCGTCGGTCGCACGGACAGTGCTCAGGAGGTCGAGGGCGGCCAGCGACGATGCGAGGTCCTGCGGGCCGAGCACGGCGCTGCGGGTGATGTAGCCCTGGCAGAACGTGAGCATCGCCCGGCCGGTGGCGCGAGCCTGTGCCGTGTCGCCTCCCGTGGCGGCCAGCCAGTGCTCGGCCGCGACGGTGAAGGTGTCCTCGATCGAAGCCATCCGGCGCTGCACTATTCCTCGAATCGCCGGGTCGGCCACCGACTCTCCCCAGATCTGGAGGGCGGTGCCGAACGGCAAGCCCTCGCTCTCGAGGCCGGACAGCCACCAGAGCACGACGTCGCGCGGTGAGCGCGGCGACTCCGACGCCTCCGCCTGCAGCACCTCGGCGCGGTCGCCGATGATGCGCGTCGCCACGAGCTCCATGAGCTCGTCCTTGTTGGCGAAGTTGGAGTAGAGGGAGCCTGCCGACAGGCCCGACTCGGCGATGACGTCGGCCATCGTCAGAGCGCTGAGGCCGCGACGGGAGATGGCCCGCAGGGTCGCGGCGACGATCTCGTCCCTGCGGGCCTGCCGGTAGGCAGCGGTCACGCGTGGCATGGAGGGATGCTACCTGCTACCTTCCTATAAACAGAATATAAATTCTCTTTATCGGAGGTTCGGTCATGACGACTCCTGCTCCCCGTTCCCGCTGGGGCGTGACCCTGGGCTTCGGCGCTCTCGCCGGGGTGATGGTCGCGCTGGTGGCCCTCGCCTTCCTGTGGCCCGTGGCGACGGCCGAGCCGCGCGACCTGCCTATCGGCGTCGTGGGCGGTGAGCTGCCGGGTGCCGGCTCGCTGCCCGTCGAGGCGACGCCGTACGCCGACCGTGACGACGCGGTCGCCGCGATCGAGGAGCGCGAGATCTACGGGGCTCTCGTCCTGGGTGGGCAGGCTCCCGAGGCGGTGGTCGCGAGTGCTGGTGGCACGGCCGCGGTGGCTGTCCTGCAGGGAGTCGGCACCCAGCTCGCAGCAACGCAGGGGGTGTCTCTGACCACGACCGACGTGGTGCCGCTCTCGCCCGACGACCCCAACGGCGCCGGGCTCAACGCGATGGGTTTTCCCCTCGTGCTGGGAGGCATCGTCGGTGGCGTGGTGATCTCGCTGCTGGTGGCCGGGGTGGCACGCCGGCTGCTCGCGCTGGCGACGTACGCCGTGGCCGGCGGGCTGCTCGTGGCGCTGGTGACCGGGCCAGTGCTCGGCATCCTGAGCGGCAACCTCGCGCTCGAGGCGCTCGTCATCGCCGTCGCCATGCTCGGCACCAGCTCGACGGTCGTCGGCCTCAACGCCCTCGTGGGTGCGCCCGGCATCGGCATCGGTGCGGTGATCACGATGCTGATCGGCAACCCGATCTCCGGCGCGAGCGTGCCCTACCAGTTCATCGCCGGCCCGTGGGGCGCGATCGGGCAGTACTTCGTGCCGGGGGCCGGCAGCAGCCTGATCCGTGAGGTCGAGTACTTCCCCGAAGCCTCGACCCTGCACGAGTGGCTGGTCCTGCTGGCGTGGGGCGTGGTCGGGGTCGCGTTCTCCATGATCGGGCACTTCCGCAGCAGCACCCCGGTCGACCTGCCCGAGGGTGAGCTCGAGCCGGTCTAGCCGCGCGCGTCGAAGACCCAGACCAGGAGCTCGCTCGGCACCGCCGCGGTGACCTCGTGCGAGCCCTCGTCGACGAAGCGGAACGCGTCGCCCTCCTCGAGCGGCTCGGCCAGGCTGGAGCGCAGCAGCGCGCCGCGGGCGAGGTAGGCGTGCACGAAGGCGCCGCCGGGGATCGTGACGGTGTCGCCCTCGTCGAGGCGGGCGACCGACAGCACGGCGCCGGGGACGGGCTCGACGACCCGGGTCAGGACCCCGATCTCCAGCGACGGCGTCGACACGTCGTACGACGGCCCGGGTGCGGCGTCGCTGTCGGGCGGCGTCAGCCAGACCTGCACGAACCGGGTCTGGGGCGAGCTGGCGACCTCGCTGTGCTCGACCCCCGGACCCGTCGTCAGGACCGCGACCTGCCCCGGCGAGACGGTGTGCGCGGCGTCGGACGAGTCGGTGTGGGTGAGCTGCCCGGAGACGACCCAGGACACGATCACCAGGTCGGAGTGGCGGTGGGTCTCGAAGCCCCGCCCGTTGCCCAGGAGGTGGTCGTCGTGGCACACCATCGGCCCGAACCTCAGGTTGTCGGGGTCGTAGGCGGCGCCGAAGGAGAGGCCGTGACGGCTCAGGCGTCCCTCGGTTCGTTCGACGAAGCAGGCAGAAGCCCGGCGGATCTCGACACTCACGGGCATCATTGTGCCTGTGCCGCCTCCTCCCCCGGACGGGCGACCTGCCAGACCCTCAGGTCCGCCCGCGCTGCCCCCGGGGTTCGTGCTGGGCACGAGCACGTCTGCCTTCCAGATCGAGGGCGCTGCTGCCGAGGACGGTCGAGGCCCCAGCGTGTGGGACACGTTCAGCCGCCAGGCGGGGCGGATCAAGGACGGCTCGACCGGCGACGTGACCAGCGACCACTATCACCGCCTCGACGAGGACCTCTCGCTGCTGCGCGACCTCGGGGCGCCGGCGTACCGGTTCTCGCTGTCGTGGTCGCGCCTGCTCCCCGAAGGTCGCGGCACGCCCAACCGCAAGGGTCTCGACTTCTACGACCGCCTGGTCGACGGCCTGTGCGAGGCCGGCATCGAGCCGACGGCGACGCTGTTCCACTGGGACCTGCCGCAGGCGCTCGAGGACGACGCCGGGTGGCTCAACCGGGCGACCGTGGAGGCTTTCGCCGAGTTCGCCGCGCTGGTCGGGGAGCGCTACGCCGACCGGGTCGCGCACTGGATCCCGATCAACGAGCCCAACGTCGTGATGCTCATGGGGCACAGCCTGGGCATGCACGCCCCGGGCCGTGCGTTGATGTTCGACGGACTACCGGTGGCCCACCATCTGCTGCTCGGTCACGGGCGCGCGGCGATCGCCCTGCGTGAGGCCGGGGCGCGCAGCATCGGCTGCGCCAACAACCACGCCCCGATGTGGCCGGCCAGCGAGGACGCCGCGGACGTCGGCGCGACGAAGCTCTTCGACGCCATCTGGAACGGGCTCTTCCTCGAGCCCATGCTGCTCGGCCGCTACCCGGTCGACCTGGCGCCGCTGCTCGAGGAGGTCGTCGCCCCCGGGGACCTGGCCGTGATCCGTCAGCCGCTCGACTTCTACGGCGTCAACTACTACCAACCGTTCAAGATCGGCGCCGCGCCCGAGGACGCCGAGATGCCCTTCCAGATGCTCGAGCTGCTCGGCTACCCCGTGACCGGCTTCGGCTGGCCGGTCGTGCCCGACGCGTTGCGGGAGTGGTTGATCATGTTCCGCGCGCGCTTCCGCGCGGCCTTGCCACCGATCGTGATCACCGAGTCCGGCTGCTCGTACGCCGACGAGCCCGGCGCCGACGGGGTGGTCGACGACCAGCAGCGGATCGACTACCTCAACGCCCACCTGCACGCGGTCGCCGAAGCGGCGCAGCGCGGGGTCGACGTACGTGGCTACTACGCGTGGTCCCTGCTCGACAACTGGGAGTGGACCGAGGGGTTCACCCAGCGCTTCGGGCTCGTCCACGTCGACTTCGAGACCGGTGAGCGCACGCCCAAGAAGTCGTTCGACTGGTACCGCGACCTGGTCGCCGCGCAGTCCCGCTCGCTCGGCTGAACCGGTGTGAGGCCGGGCCGAGCCGGGGTCAGACCGAGTGGCGCACGGCCATCGTCGCGCGCACCGACGCCTCGTCCCACGGCTCGTCGAGCCACTGGTAGAGGCCCTTCAGCACGGTCGGGTCGGCGATGTAGTCGTCGTAGTGCACGCGGTACGCCGCGTCGCCGAGCTCGGCTGCGACGGCGAGGATCCGCCGCTCGGTCTCGGCCAGGTGCGCGGCGTTGTGCTCGCGGTCACCCTGGGCCCACCAGCCGCTGGCGAGCACCGACTCGTGGGCGCGGGTGTTGACCAGGAAGCGCGCCCCCGGGAAGACCCGGCGCAACCACGCGACGTACTCCTCCATGTCCTCGCCGTACCAGCGGATCTCCTTGAAGCCGACCACGCGGGTGGCGGCGTGCGGGCGCAGCAGGGTCTCCAGGACCAGGCGACGGATGCCCGCCAGGGACGCAGCCAGCGGGACGTCGCCGATGCCGAAGAACGGGTGCGTGGGGGTGCGGTAGGCCTTCGCCGGGCCCTTGCCCTTCTCGGTCGCCAGCGTGCGGTGGTAGCCGAAGAGGTGGTGCAGCGCGTGCCGGTTCTCGCCCCGGATCAGGTAGCCGGGGATGGCGTTGAGGAGGCCGCTGATCAGCGTCGAGCCGGAGCGGCCGTAGGTCATCACGAACAGGAACGACAGGTCCGGGTCCTCGTCGGAGCGCTTGCGCAGTCGCTCCAGCTCGCGGGCCAGGCGCTCGTTGGCCTCGGCCAGCTCGGCGAGGGCGCGGGTCTTCGAGCGCACGATCAGCGCCGGCGCAGGACGTACATCGACTGCCCGTCGGTCTCGCGACCGTAGACGAACTCGTCCACGGCGAGCCCGGCGTCGTACAGCGTCGCCTCGAAGAAGCGCCGGTCGAAGCGCACGCAGTGCAGCGCGCCCTTCCACTCGAGCTTGAGGTAGTCGGTCGGGTTCTCCACGCAGTCGGGCACGTCCTCCTCGACGAAGGCCGTCACCCAGGCGCGGCCCTTCGGAGCGAGGATCCGCGCGATCGTCGCGCCGTAGCCGGCGAGGTCGTGGGTGAGCATGTGCGAGAAGACCGAGTAGGCGTAGAGCACGTCGACGCTCTCGTCCTCGGCCGGGATGTGGAACGACTGCTCGCCGTCCGGGTTGTAGCGCGCGTTGTGGGCGTCGACGAGCGTGAAGCGCGTGTGCTCGTCGGTCAGGTTGTCCTTGGCCCAGGTGAGCAGCTCGGGCTGGATGTCGACGCCGTGGTAGTCGGCGACATTGCCCATCAGGTGCTTGATGCCGATCGCGAGCCGCCCTGCGCCGCAGCCCCAGTCGAGCACCCGCTTGCGCGGCCCGAGCCCGGCGCGGCGTCGCAGCACCCGCGCGTCGCGGACGCCGGCGTTGACGAAGTCGGAGTCCTTCTTGAAGTGCTGGCCGCCCATCCGCAAGGTGTACGGCGGCAGCGGGATCGCGGGGTCGGGGGCGATCTGGTCTGCGGCTGGCGGGAGCGGGGTCACGGTCGGTGAGTCTAGAGGTCCAGGATCAGCGCACGTGCCTCGTCGACGTGTTGCACCTTGGCGAGCGTGAGCGAGCCGGCCACGGCGGCCACGCGGTGCACGTCGACGGTGGCGACCTGGCCTGATCGGAAGTCGACCTCGAGGGCGCGGGTTCTGATGAACGCCCGGCACGGAGCCGCTTGCCTGTTGGGCGAGGCGTCCGCTCGTGCCGATGACCGGGCTCGAGAGAGACCGAATTCAACGCATCCTGATGAATGATAGGAAGCATGCCGGAGGAGATCGCCTACCCGTTCACGCCGAAGTCGGTATCCCGGTTGCGGCCAGGTCAGTTCTTCGGCTTCGTCCTCTCGAACGGCACCTGGGCGGCGGGACAAGTGCTCACCGTGCCTGTCCACCAGGACGACGACCCGGGTGGTCACCTGCTGCGATCGCAGCGGTCGTTCGTCTATGGGCTGCTCGACTGGAACCGACCGTCATTGCCACAGGCTGACGACCTGGAGTGCGCGGCGATAGTGCGATGGGGAGTGGCACACATCAAGGCCATCACTGAACACCCTCCGGGAGTGATTCTCGGGTCGCGTGCTCTGCTGACCACGGATGGTGCGCCTGCTGCTCGGATGAAGTCCCACACCGCAGGGGGCGTCGTGTGGGTCTACAAGTGGGGCCATTGCGAAGGCCCCGCGAATCGAGAGGACAAAGCGAGCCTCGAAACGATGGGCACCTGGGGGTACGGCTACGGTCGCGCACTGGCGGAACGGTTGTTCATCGGTGGGACTCGTTCGTAGCGCTGACCATGTCGCCCGTAGGGCTCCGCCTGCCATGCAGCTCTGTGGGCTCCGCCAGACCAAGGTGGCGCGCAACAGAAGCGTCCGCTGTCAAGAGTCGGTCACAGGCGGCCTTCGCGGTCGCGGTGTTGCCAGCGGAGGAGGCGTCCGTGTGGCGCAAGGCGGCCTCCTGGATTCGAGCCCAAGAGTCGTCCGCGCGAGCTGCCTCAGCGAACAGCTTGCGGACTTCGGCACGCGCGGCGTCGAAGGTCGCTCTGATGCGGGCGGCCTCGCGGTCGTTGTAGCCGAGCGTTCCTGCCGCTTCACCTCCTGGAAGTTCATTAACGGGGCGCAAGCGCGCTGCTTGGCGGCCGTTGGGTTGGTCTCGTCGTCTTCGTCTTGCAGCAAACGCCCCCGAAGAAGAGAACGGCGACGATGGTGGCCGCAACCGCCACGCATGCGGCCGGCTCTCAATGAGTCATCGGCTTACGCTGCTGAGAAGCTTCGCAGCTGTGGCGTCGCGTGCCCTCCGGGCCGCCACAGGGCGGCCTCGACTTCGTTGTTCACCGGTCGAGGCTGCGTGACGCGCCAGCGCCAGGGGCAAGATCGGAGGCGATGTGTCACCAGCGCTCCGCCCGGATCTGCCGCACCTCGGGTTCCGCCCGATCAGCTTGATATGCGGGTGATCCTGAGTGGTCCTTCCGCCTTGTGACGACCGCTGATGGCGCTGTGACCCGACCCCGCCGAGGTGCGTCCCCAGACCGTCAGGCGGCTGGCGTCGGTGCCGACAGCGATCACGATGATGACGATGTGGAGTTGCGCGCGTATCGCTAATGTGTTCTAATATACGCAGCACGCGGCCTTCTTGGGTCGCATCCGATGCAGGAGTCCTCCGGTGGTGCTGCCGGGGCTCGTCATGGTGGTGGCGCACTGCATCAAGGTCTTTGACGAGTCCCGTGGCGTGTGTCGTCCGGGCGCAGGTTCAGCCTTGAAGGCGATGCGATGCTTCACCCGTCCAGCACCAGCCCTGCTGAGGTCATCGGTGGTGCCGACGCGCAGGTCGCGCCGTTGGGCGAGCGGTTGTGGGCTGCGGTGGCCGATGAGGACCTGCTCGAGGGGATCCTCGCGCTCGAGGAGCACGAGGCGCGGCTGGGTGCGGTGCGGGCGCGGATGTTGGCCGAGATCACTGCTCGTGAGCTGCCCCGCACGAAGCTGGCCTGGTCCTCGAACGGTGACTGGTACGCCCACCTGGCCGGCCTGACCCGCACCGCAGGTCACCGGGCCGTGGCGCACGCGAAGGCCCTCGTCGGTGAGCGTGAGGCCACCTTGGCCGCGATGACCGACGGCAAGGTCTCGGCTGCCCAGGCCGCCGTCGTGTGCGACGCCATCGACAAGCTCCCCGGCAACCCGGCGCTGCGTGAGCAGGCCGAGGCCCTGCTGCTGGACCAGGCGGCGACCCTGGATGCGACCCAGCTCGGGCAGGCCGGGCGCCGGATCCTGGCCCATGTCGATCCGGACCGTGAGCACCGCGCCGACGAAGCCGCCCTCGCGCGTGAGGAACGCGCCGCGCACCTGGGTCGGCATCTCTCGATCACCGACGACGGTGCGGGTGGGGTCCGGGTCCGTGGCCGCGGGAGCGTCGAGGACGCCGCGACCCTCAAGGCCGCGTTGCTGCCTCTGACCAAGCCGCACCCCGCTGTGCCGGAGACCAACGACGAGGACGGCGGGGGCAGCGAGACGCAGGGCGACCCTCGTGATCACGGTGCCCGGATGTGGGACGCGATGATCGGCATCGCTCAGCACTCCCTCGATACCGAGGCCCAACCCGAGTCCCACGGCGCCCGTCCACGGGTCGGGGTCCTCATCGACTACGACTCCCTGCGCAAGGACTCAGACGGGCAGGGTCAGGCGGCGATCACCGACGACGGGCTCCGCCTGTCCCACGCCGCGGTCCGCCGGCTCGCGTGCGATGCCGACATCCTGCCGGTCTGTCTCGGCACCCACGGCCAGCCCCTCGACGTCGGACGCACCCAACGCCTCGTGACCACCGCGATCTGGTTGGCCCTCATCGCCCGCGACCGGCACTGTGCGTTCCCGGGCTGCACCCGCCCGCCGGTGATGTGTCACGCCCACCACATCACCCACTGGGCCGATGGCGGACCCACCAGTCTCGACAACTTGGTGATGCTCTGCGGTCACCACCACCGCACCATCCACGACACCGCCTGGCAGGTCCGCCTCGCCACCGACGCCCGCCCCGAGTTCCGAGGACCACCGCGCCGACCCCACCACCCACCACCCGAACCCGAGCAATGGATCCGACACCGACCCAGACACGGACCCTGACCTCGCGGACTCCCTCGTCGTCGGCTGTGGTCGGCTGTGGTCGGCTGTCGTCGGCCGGGGTGCTATCCCCTCGATCCATCCCTGGACGAGGCCAGGTGGGCCCGTGCCGCGTCGAGCAACGTCGCGGCCCGGGCGTCGAACGAGTGCGCGGCCACGACCCGCGCCGCGACGGCGCGGCGTTCGTGCTCGTCCGGCCAGGCGTCGTACGGCGGGCGCGCCAGCCGGGCGAGGTCGTCGGGGCCCTGCCAGGTCGGCTGCGACGAGGCACCCACCTCGGCCAGCACGTCGGCGAGCCCGGCCACGGGGTCGGTGAGCAGTCGGCCGCCGACGGCGAGCACGTCGAAGACCCGGTTGGAGACGAACCCCTCGGCCGCCATGTCGGCGTGGTGGTCGTTGAGCACGACGCCCGCCGAGGAGTAGGCGGTCGGCAGGTCCTCGTTGGCGATCCGGTCGGCCACGGCGGCGACGCCGTGCTCGGCCCACCCGGTCCCGATCACGGTGACTCCCACGCCCGCCTCCCGGGCGGCCGCGACCACGGGACGCATCCCGCCGCGGGCGTTGCCGACGAAGAGCACCCCGGCCCCCGCGTCCGTGACGCCCGTGCCCGGCCGGAACCGGGTCGCGTCGGTGCACTGCAGCAGCGGGGTCGCGCCGTGCCGCGCGGCCCAGGTCGTCGAGGCCGCGAAGGCGCGGTCGAAGCCGGCGAGCTCCGCGGCCGTGACGTCCTCGGGGTGGCTGATCACCCACAGCAGGTTCGTCGCGCCGGGCGCCGGGGCGACCCGCTCGAGGCCGCGCAGGGTCAGCACCACGTCGGTCTCGGCCCGGGTGGCTCGACCGCGGGTCTCGGGGTGGTCGATCTCGACCCACTGCCCGAGCCGTCGTAGCGCCGTGGCCAACGATGCGGCGAAGTGCCAGTCGCCCCACCGGCGGCCGATCGGTGCGGCGCCGGCGGCGATGTCGATGGCCCAGCGCAGGGACGGTGTCCCCTCGATGACCTCGACCCGCCGGGCGCGCTCCTCCAACGGTGCCCACCCCTCGTCCGGCGGCGAGCCCGCCCCGGCTCCCGAACCGACCGCCCACGACGACGTCACCAGCACCGACGACCCGTCGGTGTGCGGCAGCCGCGCCTCGATCCCGGCGAAGCGCTGCGGCAGCACGGCGCCGTCGAGCGCTTCGAGCGCGGAGACCGGGTGACCCCGCAGCACGGGTGCGGTGACCAGGAAGGACTCGTCCAGCAGCAGGGGTTGGGCCGCCGCGACCCCGGGCCGGTCCAGCGCCGCGAGGAGCGGGGCCAGCCAGCGCCACCGGGGCGGCTCGAGGTCGGGGTCGATGCTCACCACGGGGGTGCCCCACGGCATCGACCAGTCGCCGACGACCACGCGGGGCTGGTCCAGCGCGACCGCATCCAGGATCCGTCGTACGTCGGTCCGGTCGGTGAGCGCGACGACGCGTGCCTCGGGAGCGCTTCGGTGCAGGTGACGCAGCCACCGCACGGCGCGGCGCAGGTCGTCGGTCGGGACCCGGACCTCGGTGGCGGCCTCGTCCACGGCACGGGGCAGGGGCGCCGGGAGCAGCTCGTGCGGGTCGTGGTCGGTGAGCCAGTCCTCCAGCGGACCCAGGTCGTGGGCGTAGCGCGGGTGCGGCGACCGAGGAGGCCGATCGCCGAGGGTGACCTGCGACAGGTAGTACGACAGCGGGTCCGGAGCGTGCCGGCGCCAGGCGCCGCCGGGGTAGAGCCACCGCGGCTCGAAGAGCGGGTGGGGCGAGTGGTCGCCGGGGTCGCGGACCCACGCCGCCGCAGCCTCGCGGCGGGAGTCGAACGACTCTCCGCAGAGCCCGGCGTACCAGCGCTCGTCGAAGAGTCGGCTGCCCGCGACCAGCGCGGTGGCGTCGTCTCGGCTCAGCACGGGTCCTACCGTAGGCGCATGCCTGTGCTGGACGACGTGGTCGCGCGGATCCTCGACGGTGCGCGCCGTCCGGCCGTGGTCGTCACCGACCTCGACGTGCAGGTGGACGCCGCCGACACCGTCGTACGGCGGGTCGGCGAGCCGCTTCCCGACCACCAGCTGCGGATGGTCCTCCTGGTCACGCGCGACGCCGAGACGTTGCGCACCGACGTCTCGCGGATCGGCGACCTGCGGTGGTCCCGGATGGTGGGCTGCGTGCTCGCCGCCGCCGACCAGGTCGCCACGGTGCGGGCGCACCCGTCGTGGCCCGGCATCGACGACCTCGACGCGCGTCTCGAGCAGGGCGCGGCCACCACCCGCATCGACTTCCAGGCGCGCCTCGAGGTGGCCCCGGTCCTGCTCGCCCTCGCTCGATCGGTCGCGGCCCCGGTGCACACGGGGCCGAGGGGTCTGCGCGTCGCCGGGTCGGTCGTGCCGCCCGCCGACCCGACGTACGCCGCCGCCTACGACGTCGAGGACCAGCGGCCCCCCGACGTCGTCCTCGGCGACCACGACCGGGGGGCGCTCCCGTCCAGTCCCGTGCTCGGGCGGGCTCCGACGCGGGTGGCCGGCGGCGAGCTGGCAGCGCCGCTCGACGAAGCGGTCTACCACCCGATCGGCTTCCGCCGCGCGTGGTCGGTGGGCATGGTCGACCTCCCGGCCGGGACCGTGCTGAGCCCGGCGCTCGTGCGCGACCTGCGCGACGCCCAGGGAGTCCGCCTCGCCCCAGGTCATGACCCACGCCTGGCTGCCGGCCTCGCCATGTGCGGGATCCCCACCGAGCAGGTCGACGACCCGGTCGAGCGAGAGCGGCTCTCGGTGCGCACGCGTCGCGCCGCCCTGATGACCCACTCCGTCCTGTTCTGGCGCGCCCGCCTGGCTGAGCGCGCGGGGGTCCGCTTCGACCCGTTCCCGGCCGGCGTCACGGTCACGACCCAGACAGACCCCGACGAGGACACCGACCTCCGGCTCGCGCTCCACTACAGCGGCGCCGACCTCGTGGTGATCCCCGACGACGTCGAGGGGCCGACCGAGTGCTTCGTCGCCACGCCCCCGCCCGGCTCGCACGCCCACCGCAGCGACCGCACCCCCGACGAGATCGTCGCCGCCGGCGGCCTGGTCTACCTCACCCGCCCGAGGAGCGAGCGATGAGCCGGTACGACGACCAGCCGCGCGTGCGCCGCAACGAGTGGGGGGCGCTGGAGGTCCCGGAGGTCGGCGGGTGGGAGCCCACGCTCAGCGTCAGCGTCGTCATTCCGGCCTACGACGCCGCCCGCTTGCTGCCCATCGTGCTCGCGGGCCTCGCCGCCCAGTCCTACCCGGCGCACCTGCTGGAGGTCGTCGTCGCCGACGACGGACCCGGCATCCTCGCCCTCCCCGAGGTGCGCCCCGAGCGCACCCGCATCGTGCGGGTCGACCAGGGGTGGGGCCGCGCCAACGCGTGCCACCAGGCCGCGCTCGTGGCGGAGGGCGAGGTGCTGCACTGGCTCGACGCCGACATGCTCGCCGAGCGCACCGAGGTCGAGGCGCAGCTGCGCTGGCACCACCTCTCCGACCACGCGGTGGTCCTGGGCGACAAGTGGTTCGTCGACCCGACGCCAGCCCTCGACCGCACGCCCGACGACGTCGTGGCGGCGGTCGCCGCCGACGAGGTCGGCTCCTGGTGGGGCCACGACGAGCGCACCCCGCACACCTGGGTCGAGGAGATCTACGGTCGCACCGACGACCTGCGCGAGGCCGGCTGGTACGCACTGCGCACGCACACCGGAGCCTGCGCCTCGGTCCGCCGCGACACCTACCTCGATGCCGGCGGCATGGACACGACCCTGCGCCTGGGGGAGGACATCTCGCTCGGGGCCCGCCTGGCGGAGGCCGGTGCCTTCTTCGTGCCCGACCGGGAGGCGGTGAGCTGGCACCTCGGCCCGACGCACGTGATGGGTCGCCGCGAGCAGGTCAACGCCTACAACGACCCGTTCCTCGCCGACTCCTCGCCGGTGCTGCGGGCCAAGCGCTCCCCGGGGCGCACGTACTCCGTGCCCTACCTCGACGTCGTCCTCGACGCCCGCGGGCACGAGGCCGGCGACGTCATCGCCAGCGTCAGGGCCGTGCTCGCCTCCACCCTGCACGACCTGCGCGTCACGGTCCTCGGCGACTTCGCGCACCTCTCCGAGGAGCGGATGTCGGTGCTCGACGACCCCCACGTCGCCACGCGGATCATCCACCAGACCTTCGTCGGGGACCCCCGGGTGCGCTTGCTCGACGACCTGCCCGCCGGCCGGTCCGACACCCCCTTCCGGCTCACCCTGCCCGGGCCCCGCTTCGCACCGCGCTCCCAGGCGCTCGAGGCGCTGCTGCTCCACCTCGAGCACACCCACGACGGCGCGCGGGTGATCGCGCACGAGGACGGCACGCGGTCGGTCCTGGCCCGGACGGCGGCCTCCGCGCGGGCGCGGCGGGTCGCCGGGCCCGGCGAGGACCTCGACGCCGTCGTCGCGCAGATCGCCGGCGTGGCCGAGATCGCCGGCCGGGCAGCCGGGTTCGTCAGGTCCCCCGAGGCAGCCCCGATGACCTACCCCGTCACCGGCGGTCGCCCGATCGACGCCGCGGCGGCCTGGTCCCGGATCGACGACCAGCTCGGCAAGCGGGGGTACGCACCGCGGGAGCCCGTCGATGAGTGATCGCGCCACCGATCGCGCCATCTCCGACGTCCCGCCGCCGGTGGCGAACTTCCTGAGCCAGGACCCCGGCGCCGTCGTCCTCGGGCCCGACACGCCGGCGGGGCGGGTGCCCCAGGTCGCCGTGCTCGCCCGGGACGTCGCCGCCCTGGGTGCCGTCCCGTGTCCGGACGGGCTCACCTCGCGGGTGGTCGGACTCTTCCTCCACCAGGGCGCCACGGCGCCGACGATCGTCGCCCGGCCGGAGTGGCCTTCCCTGCGGTCCCTGCGCTCGCGGCGCGCCAAGGACGGCTGGTGGACGGTGCTGCGGTTCGCCGCGGCGGTCGAGGTCGCGGCCGTGCTGCGTGAGCTCGCGGCCCAGTCGACCTGGGGCCTACGACGTCCGGTCGAGGTGGGCGCGGTGGGCGGGTCGGTGGTGGCTGCGCCCGACGTTCGGGTGATCAACCCGATCGGCTTCCGCGTCGATGCCGCCGAGCCCGTGCGAGACCTCTCCGGCATCGACCTGAGCACCGGGGTGACCGCCGCCGTGGTCCGCGACCTGCGCGACGCGCTCGGCGTGCGCGTCGACAGGTGGGACGACGCGACGGGTCCGGCGGTCGAGTCGCTGTGCCTGGCCGGCGTGCCGGTCGTCGTCGACCGCGCGGTCGACGTCCCCGCGACCACCTCGCCGCCGGCGCGGTTGCTGGGCGAGGCCGACCTCTCCGACCCCCTCGCCCGTGAGGAGCGCAGCCTGGAGCAACGGCGTGCGGCGTACGACGACGTGGCGGCACGCGCGGGCACGATCCAGCCCTCGGTGAGCATCCTGCTGGCCACGAAGCGCTCCGACATGCTCGACTTCGCCCTCGCCCAGGTCGCCCGGCAGCGCGGCGTGGCGTCGCTGGAGGTCGTGCTCGCACCGCACGGCTTCGACGTCGACCCGGCCCGGGTCCGCGACGCGGTGGGGGAGGGGATCGAGGTGAGCGTGGTGCCGCACGACGCGGACACGCTCTTCGGCGACGTCCTCGAGGCCGCTGCCCGCGCGGCCGCGGGCGACGTCGTGCTCAAGATGGACGACGACGACTGGTACGCCCCCGACGTGGTGGCCGACCTGTTGCGCGCCCGCGGCTACTCGGGCGCCGAGATGGTCGGGATGCCCGCGGAGCTGCACTACCTCACCGAGCAGGACCTCACGGTCAAGCGGGGTCACCCCACCGAGCTCTACGCCCGCTTCGTCGCCGGCGGGACGATGCTGGTCGACCGTGCGGTGCTCCGCGAGGTGGGCGGGTTCCGCCCGGTCCGGAAGTTCGTCGACGCCCAGCTCATCGACTCGGTCCTCGCCGCCGGCGGGGCCGTCTACCGCACGCACGGCCTCGGCTATGTCCTGCGGCGCAACCCGAGCGGCCACACCTGGCAGGTCGACCTCGACTACCTCCTGGACCCCCGACGGACCGTCGCCACCTGGCCCGGCTTCCACCCGAGCCGGCTGCTCGAGGTCGACGTCGACCACGTACCCCCGCCCGGCGGAGCGCGAAGCAGCTGACCTTCTCGGCTACCGTGACTGCCCAACACTCTCCTGTTCCAGCCAGTTGCCCGTCAGCATCCCGTCCCAGGATCTCGCCCTCGAAAGGTTGGTCATGGCCCCGGCCGTCGTCTACCTGCACATCGGCTCACCCAAGACCGGCACGACGTACCTGCAGGGCTCGATGTGGGCCAACCGCGCGGCCCTGCGTGCCGACGGTGTCCTGCTGCCCGGGAAGTCCCGGTCGTTCGTCACCAACGCCGTCAGCGACCTGAACAAGTGGCGTCCCGGCAAGGGTGCCCTGCCGTCGAGCTGGCAGCGGCTGGTCGAGGAGGTGGACGCGTGGTCGGGTCGCTCCGTGGTGCTCTCCCACGAGCACCTGCACAAGGCGACGGCGCCCCAGTTCCAGGCGCTGGTGGACTCCTTCCCCGGGACGCGGATCGAGGTCGTCCTCACCACGCGCGACCTCGCCCGCTCGGTGCCGGCACAGTGGCAGAGCTCCGTGCGACAGCGCCACACGTGGACGCTCGGCGAGTACGCCGACGCGGTGAGCGCGGTGGCTCCTGCCGAGGGCCTGACCGGCGCGGCCGAGCACTTCTGGCGTCGACAGGACTCGTCGGGGATCGTCGGTCGCTTCGTGGAGCGGGTCGGCCTCGACCAGGTGCGGATCGTCACCGTCCCGCCCTCCGGTGGGGACCCCGACGAGCTGTGGTGGCGCTTCGCGCGGGCCTGTGACCTGAGCCGCGAGACCACCCGGCCGGGCGCGGTCAGCCACGAGTCCCTGGGTGCTGCGTCGGCGGAGGTGATGCGGCGCCTCAACGGCAGCCCCGCGGTGGAGGCCCTGTCCCTTCCGCAGTACAAGAAGGCGATCAACCACGTCCTGTCACGTCATGCCCTGGCGCCACGGCGCGGCCAGGAGCCCGGGCTCGTGCTGCCCGAGCAGCACCGGGACTGGGCCGAGCGCGCCGCCGAGCGGATGATCGAGCAGCTGGCGGCCACCGGGGTCGAGGTGATCGGTGACCTCGACGACCTGCGGCCGCGGCCGTCGTCCAAGCCGTACGTCGACCCCGCGCTCCTGCCGGCGGAGCAGCTGCTCGAGGCGGCGCTCGACGGGATCGGCGGGATGGCCACGGAGTACGTCGACCTGCGCCGCGAGCTCGACTCCGCCCAGCAGGGCGGCGCCAAGAAGGCGGTCAAGAAGGCTGCAGCCGCGGCGCAGGCCCAGGTCGCCCGCACCCTGCCGTCGGACCCGGCGGGCGGGACGTCGGTCCGCCCCGCCGCCGTCGACCGGGTCCTGCGCCGGCTCAAGCGCTGAGGGGCTCAGGTTGGACTCGGGCTCAGGCCCGCACGGCTGCCGCCAGGCGGCGCACGATCTCGGTAAGGCGCTCCGGGCTCGTGGCGATGTTGAGAAGCACGTGACCCGGCAGGCCCGGGTGGTAGCCGTGGCCCGCCGCCACCTTGACCCGCTGCCGCTCCAACGCCAGCGCAGCCGGGTCGTCGTGCCCGTAGGACCGTAGGTCGATCCACGCGAGATACGTCGCCTCGGGGGGCCGCATCCGGGCGTGGGGCAGCTCGGAGGCGAGGAGGTCAGCGAGGAGATCGCGCTGGGACGAGAGCCGCGTGCGCAGCGCGTCGAGTGACGCGTCGCCGTGGGTGTAGGCCGCCACGGAGCCGGCCACGCCGAGGACCGACCACGAGTCGTTGCGGGCCATCGGCGCACTCGCCAGCGTGTCGGAGAGCCGCTGGGACGCGGTGACGAGCTGGGCGCACGACGACGAGGTCGAGCCGCTCGCGGCCCGCGATCGCGGCCATGTCCAGCTGGGGCGTGTAGCCGGGGATGGGCATCACCAGGCCGCCGGGTCGGGCCGCCACGTCCAGCGCGAGGCGGACCCCGGCCGTCACGTCGACGGTCGGCAGGACCCGGGCCGGGTCGACGTCGTGGCCGAACTGCCGCCCCGCGAACGCGGCATACGCCTCCCCCAGGGGGCCTCCCGCACCGAACGCCGGGTAGCCGGTCAGTCCGGTGTCGACGGCCTCGTGCAGGGCGGCCCGGATCGGCTCGGCGATCGCGTAGTCCATCTCGGCCACCCAGGCGGGCAGCACGTCCGGCTCGACCTCGCCCCACTTGCACACCAACGCCGCCCGGGCCTCGTCGTCGGTCAGGTCGCGGATCAGGTCGGTCATGCGGCCGAACGTACCGGGGGTGTTCTTCGGGGTCGGTCCGGGTGGTTGTGGTGGGTGGGGACGCGCGCGTAGTCGACCTGTGTTCGTCGGGGTTGGTCCGGGTGGTCACCGTGGTGGGGCCGCGCGCGTAGCCGACCTGCTCCCGCCGTCAAGGATCGAGCTGCGCTCGCCCGCTTCGCGGCGGCCTGCGGCCGTCCTTGACTGCGGGACCCGGTAGGTCGGCTTTGACGGCGCACGGGGCGGAGCCCCCTCGCTGCGCTCGGTGGCGCCGCCCGCGCAAGCGCGGCCCCACCCGTCACACGAGCCACAAGCACTCAGGGATTGGGCAGAGACGACACGGAAACCGGCCGCAACCCTGTCGTTCGTGCCCACTCGGCACGAGGTTGTGAGTCATGTGACGGGTGTGGCGCCCGCGCATGCGGCGGCGCGAGCTTGCTCGTGCCGTCAGCGCGTCGATCAGTCGACCGGGAGAGGCTCGCAGTCAAGGACACCGAAGGTGCCGCGAAGCGGGCGCCGAAGGCGATCCTTGACGGCGAGACCCGGTCGACTACGCGCGCGGGCGCCACACCCACCCCGAAGAACACCCCACCCATGAAGAGCGACCCACGGACCCCGAAGAGCCGCCAGCCACGTCAGAGCCCGGCGACGACCTCCGTACCCTGCTTGATCGCCCGCTTCGCGTCCAGCTCGGCGGCGACGTCGGCGCCGCCGACGACGTACCAGTCGGGACGGGCGTCGCTGACCAGGTCGCGCACGGACTCCTGACCGGCGCAGACGACGACGTGGTCGACCTCGACCACCCGGTGCTCGCCGTCGACGGTGAGGTGCAGTCCGGCGTCGTCGATGAGGTCGTAGGTCGCTCCGCTGACCTGCGTCACTCCGGACTGCTTCAGCACGGCTCGGTGGGCCCAGCCGGAGGTCTTGCCCAGCCCGACGCCGATCGGGGTGGTCTTGCGCTGGATCAACGTCACCTCCCGCAGCGGCGAGCGGGCCTTGCGCTCGGTGAGTCCGCCGGGGTGCACCGACGGGTCGCCGACGCCCCAGTGCGCCATCCAGTCGTCGGTGGTCTCGGCGGGGTCGTGGGTCAACCAGACGCTGACGTCGACCCCGATGCCGCCGGCGCCGACCACCGCGACGCGGCGACCGGGCACGACCCGACCGGCCAGGACGTCGGCGTACGAGACGACGCTGGGGTGGTCGATCCCGGGGATGGTGGGCAGGCGCGGGACCACGCCGCTGGCGACGATGACCTCGTCGTACGCCGCCAGCACGGCGTCGTCCGCCTCGGTGCCGAGTCGGACGTCGACGCCGAGCACGTCGAGGCGACGGGTGTAGTAACGCAGGGTGTCGGCGAAGTCCTCCTTGCCGGGCACGGCCATCGCCAGGCGGAACTGGCCGCCGAGCTCGGCGGACTTCTCGAACAGGGTCACCGCGAAGCCGCGCTCGGCCGCGGCCACGGCCGACGAGAGTCCGGCGGGGCCTGCGCCGACGACGGCGACCGTCGCGGTGCGACGGGTGCGCCCGAGGACCAGCGTGGTCTCGTGGCAGGCGCGGGGGTTGACCAGGCACGAGGCGCGCTTGTTGGAGAAGGTGTGGTCCAGGCAGGCCTGGTTGCAGGCGATGCAGGTGTTGATCTCGTCGCCGCGGTCGGCCATCGCCTTGGCGACGAAGTCCGGGTCGGCGAGCAGGGGGCGCGCCATCGAGACCAGGTCGGCTTGGCCGTCGGCGAGGATCGACTCGGCCAGCTCGGGGGTGTTGATCCGGTTGGAGGCGCACACCGGGACCGACACCTCGGCCTTCAGGCGCGCGGTCGCCTCGCGCCAGGCGCCCCTCGGGACCTGGGTGATGATCGTCGGCACCCGCGCCTCGTGCCAGCCGATACCGGTGTTGAGGACCGTGACCCCGGCTTCCTCCAGCAGGTGGGCCAGGGTGACGACCTCGTCCCAGGTCTGGCCGCCCTCGACGAGGTCGAGCAGCGAGATCCGGTAGATCAGCGGGAAGTCGGGTCCGACCTCCTCGCGCGCACGACGTACGACCTCGAGGGGGAAACGCATCCGCTTCTCGGCGCTGCCACCCCAGGCGTCGGAACGGTCGTTGGTGCGGGCGGCGAGGAACTGGTTGATCAGGTAGCCCTCGGAGCCCATGATCTCGACGGCGTCGTAGCCGGCCTTCTCGGCCAGGCCGACGGCGCGGGCGAAGTCGGAGGCCGTGCGCTCGACCCCTCGCGTCGAGAGCGCCCGCGGCGTGAAGAGGGAGATGGGGCTCTTGCGCTTGCTCGCCGAGACGACGAACGGGTGGTAGCCGTAGCGGCCGGCGTGCAGGACCTGCAGCGCGATCGCGCCGCCCTCCTCGTGCACGGCGTCGGTGACCTCGCGGTGCCGCATCGCCTGCAGCCGCGTGGTCATCTCCGAGGCCAGCGGCTTGAGCCAGCCGCGCTTGTTGGGCGCGTAGCCGCCGGTCACGATCAGGCCGACGCCGCCGCGGGCGCGCTCGGCGAAGAAGGCCGCGAGCTCGGGCAGGTGTCGACGGCTGTCCTCGAGCCCGGTGTGCATGGATCCCATCACGACGCGGTTGCGCAGCGTGAGGGAGCCGAGCGTGATCGGGGCGAGCAGGTGGGGGTACGGGCTCGTGGCGGGGGTGGCGGTCATGCGTGGGCCTCCAGGTACTCGCTGAGCCACGCGATCCAGGTCTCCTCGGTGAGGATCCCGCCGCGCAGCACGAGGTAGTGGTCGAGGTCGAGGCCGCTCAGGACGGCCGGTTCGGGGTAGTCGCGCAACATCAGCTGCCGGTAGTGGTCGAGGCGTACGGCGTGGTCGGCCAGGTGGGCGCGGACGACGTCCAGCACCGCGCCGCGGTCGCCGAAGCTGGCTCCCCGCATCTTCAGCGCGAGCTCGCTGCGCAACCCGTCGGTGTGCGTCGGCCGACCCAGCCAGTCGGCAAGCGCCTCCTCGCCGAGCGCGGTGACGGCATACACCTTCTTCTGCGGACGCCCGACCTGGGCGACCTCGGTGACGCCGACCCAGCCGTCGCCGTCCATCCGGCCCAGCACCCGGTAGATCTGCTGGTGGGTGGCGCTCCAGAAGAAGCCGATCGAGCGCTCGAAGCGCTTGGCCAGCTCGAGACCGCTCGCCGGCTGCTCGCGCAGCGCGATGAGGAGGGCGTGCTCGAGGGCCATGCGGGGAAGACTGCCACCCTATGCAACGAGTTGCAAGACCTGTCCAGCGTCGGGCAGGACACACAGGCGCACCCGGTTCCTGGCCCTACGATCCTGGACATGTCCCTGCGCCGCGCCCTGCTCGCCGTCCCCGCCCTCGCCCTCGCCGCCAGCGCCTGCGCACCGGTCGACGACGAGCCGACCGCCACCGTCACCGACCCGGCCTCGGAGTCGTCGGAGGGACTGCCCTCGGAGGAGTTCGTGGACCCGTGCTCGCCCGAGGGCGCACCACTGGTGACCAGTGGCACCCTGACGATCGGCACCGACTCGCCGGCCTACGAGCCGTGGTTCGTCGACGACGACCCCACCAACGGCGAGGGCTTCGAGTCGGCGGTCGCCTATGCCGTGGCCGAGCAGCTCGGCTTCAGCGCCGACCAGGTCACCTGGGTGACGGTGCCGTTCAACACCTCCTACAAGCCGGGCGAGAAGGCCTTCGACTTCGACATCAACCAGATCTCGATCACCCCGGCCCGCGCGGAGGTCGTCGACTTCTCCGAGGGCTACTACTCCGCCGCCCAGGCCGTCGTGGCGCTCGAGGGCACCGCCGGTGCGGAGGCCACGAGCCTGGCCGACCTCCAGGGCCTGCGACTCGGGGCCCAGACCGGCACCACCTCGCTGACCGCGATCCGCGACGTCATCCAGCCCGAGGCGGACCCGCTCGTCTTCGAGGACACCAACATCGCCAAGCAGGCGTTGAAGAACGACCAGGTCGACGCGATCCTGGCCGACCTGCCGACCGCGTTCTACATCAGCGCCGTCGAGATCGGCGGCTCGACGATCGTCGGGCAGTTCCAGGTCGAGGGCGATGCGGCCGAGGAGTTCGGGATGCTGTTCGAGAAGGGTTCCGCGCTGGTGCCCTGCGTCGACGACGCCCTCACCGCGCTCGAGGCCGACGGCACGCTCGCCGACATCGAGCAGCAGTGGCTCTCCGACGTCGTCGACGTGCCGACGCTCCGGTGACCGCACCCGCTCCCCGGTGAGCGCCTGGACCCCGAGCCCGCGCGAGCTCGAGCGGCGCGCCCTGCGCCGACGGCTGCGGCTGCGGTCGATCGCGATCGCGACCGCGGCCAGCCTCGCCTTCTTCGTCGCGGTCGGCGCCGCCCTGGTCACCTCGCCCGGCTGGCCGACGGTGAAGGCGACCTTCTTCAGCGTCGAGGACGCGAAGGCGTCGTTCCCCGCGATCCGCGACGGCTTCTGGCTCAACGTCAAGCTGTTCCTGCTCGCCGAGCCGCTGATCCTCGTCCTCGCGCTCGGGCTGGCCTTGGCCCGTCAGGCGCGCGCCGCGTGGCTGACCCCCCTGCGCGTGCTCGCGGTCGCCTTCATCGACTTCTTCCGCGGTGTCCCGACGATCCTGCTGGTGCTGCTGCTCGCCTTCGGGATGCCGGCGCTCGGTCTCCAGGGTGTGCCCAACGGACTCTTCTTCTGGGCCCTGATGGCACTGGTGATCTCCTACAGCGCCTACGTCGCGGAGGTCTTCCGGGCCGGCATCGAGTCCATCCACCCCTCCCAGCTCGCCAGCGCCGACGCCCTCGGGCTCTCGCGCGCCCAGGCCATGCGGTTCGTGATCGTGCCGCAGGCCGTGCGTCGCGTCGTCCCGCCGCTGCTCAACGACTTCATCTCCCTGACCAAGGACACCGCCCTGGTCTCCAGCGTCGCGCTCTTCGACGCCGTCTTCAGCGCGCGCGACTACACGGCGTACAACTTCAACTTCACGCCGTACGTCGTGGTCTCGCTCTTCTTCGTCGTGCTGACCGTGCCGATGGCGCGCGGTACCGACTACCTCCAGCGGCGCGCCATGCGGCGGGAGCGGGCGGGGGCACTGTGACCGGATCGGCAGCGGACCTGCCTGCGGCGGGGACACCGCTCCTGGAGGTGCTCGAGGTCCGCAAGTCCTACGGCGAGCGGCTCGTCCTCGACGACGTCTCGCTGCGCGTCCAGCCCCACGACGTCATCTGCCTCATCGGCTCGTCGGGGTCGGGCAAGTCCACGCTGCTGCGCTGCCTCGACCTGCTCGAGGAGATCGACGACGGCGTGATCCGTCTCGACGGCCGCGAGATCTCCGACCCGCTCGTCGACCAGCGCGCGGTGCGCGGCCGCATCGGGATGGTCTTCCAGGCCTACAACCTCTTCCCCCACCTGAGCGTCCTCGACAACTGCACCCTCGCCCCCCGCCGCGTGCACGGGCTGTCGCGACCCGAGGCCGAGGAACGGGCGCGCGACCTCCTCGCGACGTTCGGTCTCGTCGACCACGTCGACAAGCACCCCGACCGGCTCTCCGGCGGTCAGCAGCAGCGGGTCGCGCTGGTGCGTGCCCTGTGCACCCGACCCGACCTGCTGCTGCTCGACGAGATCACCGCGGCGCTCGACCCCGAGCTCGTCGGGGAGGTGCTCACGATCGTGCGCGACCTCGCCGAGCGCGGCACCACGATGATCCTGGCGACCCACGAGATGAGCTTCGCCCGCGAGGTCGCCACGTCGGTCTGCTTCCTCTCCGAGGGGCGGATCCTCGAGCAGGGTCCGCCGGCCGAGATCTTCAGCCAGCCGCGGGAGGAGCGGACGCGCCAGTTCCTGCGTCGGGTGCTGCCGCCGTCCCGGTGAGGTGACGTGGCGGCCGCCGATGGACCCCTCCCCACCGTGACAGTGGAACTGGCAGTATCCGCTCCATGAGCGCAGATGACACCAGCACCGTCCAGCTCGGCCAGGTCGTCCTGGGGCAGGGCACCGGGCCCCTCAAGGGCGTCAAGGTCGTCGAGATCGCCGGGATCGGACCGGGCCCCCACGCCTGCATGATCCTGGCCGACCTCGGGGCAGACGTGATCCGCGTCGAGCGGCCCGGTGGCCAGGCGCTCGCGGGCGGCAAGCAGATGCTGCTCAACCGTGGGCGACCCAGCGTCGCGCTCGACCTGAAGAACCCCGCCGCCACCCAGGTCGTGCTCGACCTCGTCAAGGAGGCCGACGTCGTCATCGAGGGGATGCGACCCGGCGTCACCGAACGTCTCGGTCTCGGCCCCGACGACTGCCTGGCAGTCAACCCGCGCATCGTCTACGGCCGGATGACCGGCTGGGGCCAGACCGGCCCCCTCGCCCAGGCCGCCGGGCACGACATGAACTACATCGCGATCACCGGCACGCTCTTCGGCCTCGGCCAGGACAAGGATCGGCCCCACTTCCCGGCCAACCTGGTCGGCGACTTCGGGGGAGGCTCGACGTACCTCGTGATCGGCATCCTCGCCGCGCTGCTGGAGTCGAAGATCTCCGGCCAGGGTCAGGTCGTCGACGCCGCGATCGTGGACGGCACCGCCCACCTCAACGCCATGACGGCGGCCTTCCTGGCCACCGGTGGCTACCACGAGGAGCGGGCCGCCAACATGCTCGACGGGGGCATCCCCTTCTACGACATCTACGAGACCTCCGACGGCCGGCACCTGTCGGTCGGCGCGCTGGAGCCGCAGTTCTTCGACGCCCTGGTGACGATCCTGGGGGTCAAGGACTCCTGCCCCGGTCAGGCCGACCTGGGGGAGTACGACGAGATGCGCCGGATCTTCACCGAGACGTTCGCGAGCAGGACGCAGGCCGAGTGGATCGAGATCTTCGAGGGCACCGACGCCTGCGTGGCCGGCATCATCCCGATGACCCAGGCCTTCGAGCACCCCCACCTCGCGGCCCGTGGCACCTTCGTGGAGGCGCACGGGATGACCCAGCCGGCGCCGGCGCCGCGCTTCTCGCGCACCGAGGCGAGCATCTCGACGCCCCCGCCGGGCGCGGGCGAGCACACCCGTGCGGCGCTGGGGGCCTGGGGCATCGACGACGTCGAGGGCCTGATCGAGCGGGGCGTGGCCGTCCAGGCCTGAGGGGTCGCGTGGGCGCCGGCCGGCGCAGGACCAGCACAGGCCGGCGCAGGACCGGCTATTGAATATCCGTCAACAGGTGGGCTACCGTCCTGGCATGACTGAAATCGAGCACGTCGACGTCCTCATCGTCGGCGCGGGCCTGAGCGGCATCGGCGCCGCCTGCCAGCTGAAGACCGGCCACCCCGACCGCAGCATCGCGATCCTCGAGGCGCGCGAGGCCAGCGGCGGCACCTGGGACCTCTTCCGCTACCCGGGGATCCGCTCGGACTCCGACATGTTCACCTTCGGCTACCGCTGGCGGCCCTGGCCCAGCGACACCGCGCTGGCCGACGGCGAGCTGATCCTCGACTACGTGCGCACCGTGGCCGAGGAGCACGACGTCGACAAGCTCATCCGCTACCGCTACCAGGTGACCGCGGCCGACTGGGACTCCGAGACCGCGCGCTGGACCGTGCAGGTCGACCACGACGGCGCGCCGCTCACCATGACGGCGAGCTTCCTGTGGGGCTGCACCGGCTACTACGACTACGAGGAGGGCCACGCGCCGGTCTTCCCCGGCGCCGACGACTTCGAGGGTCGGCTGGTCCACCCGCAGTTCTGGCCCGAGGACCTCGACTACTCCGGCAAGAACGTCGTCGTCATCGGCTCCGGCGCCACCGCGGTGACGCTGGTGCCGTCGATGTCGCCGACGGCGGGGCACGTCACGATGCTGCAGCGCACGCCGACCTACATCCTCCCGCAGCCGGGCACCGACTCCTGGGCCAAGCTGCTCGCCCCGCTGCCCGACAAGCTCGCCTACCCGATCGTGCGCTGGAAGAACGTCCTGCGCCTGGTCGCCAGCTACCAGCTCGCCCGGAGGTTCCCGGCGCAGTCCAAGGCGATGGTGCGCAGGTTCACCGAGCCTCAGCTGCCCGAGGGCATGTCGTACGACGAGCACTTCCAGCCGCCGTACAACCCCTGGGACCAGCGCCTGTGCGTCGTCCCGAACAGCGACCTCTTCCGCGCCCTGCGCTCGGGCAAGGCCGACGTCGTCACCGACACGATCGAGACGTTCACGCCCACCGGGATCCGGCTCACCTCCGGCACGGAGCTCGACGCCGACATCATCGTCAGCGCGACCGGGTTGAAGCTGAAGCTCTTCGGTGGGATCGCGATCACCGTCGACGGGGTCCCCCAGGAGCCCTCCGACCAGATGACCTACAAGGGCCTCATGGTCAGCGGCCTGCCCAACTTCGCCTTCACCATCGGCTACACCAACGCGTCGTGGACCCTCAAGGCCGACCTCGTGGGGGAGTACGTCGTCCGGCTCCTGGAGCACATGGACCGCACGGGCGCGCGCAGCGTCGTCCCGGTCCGCGACCCCGCGGTGGGCGAGCGGCCCTTCATGGACCTGGCGTCGGGCTACATCCAGCGCGCCCTGGACGGACTGCCCCGCCAGGGCGACCGGGCTCCGTGGATGCTCAAGCAGAACTACCTCGTCGACATCCGCACGATCAGGCGGGACGCGATCGACGACGATGTGCTGAGGTTCACGGCCTGAGCGGTCACAGTCACCCGCACGGGCGGTGTCCGGTGACCACCTGCGTGGTTGATTGAACTCAGAGGCGCCGATCGGCGTCGCTGAGACGTCACACAGGAGGTTCCCATGGGACTCGACGACAAGATCAGCAACAAGGCCCAGGACGCGACCGGCAAGGTCAAGGAGACCACCGGCTCCGCCGTGGGCAACGAGAGCCTCGAGGCCGAGGGCAAGGGCGACCAGGCCGAGTCCTCGATCAAGCAGGGCGTCGAGAAGGTCAAGGACGCCGCCAAGGACCTCAAGGACGGCCTGACCAAGTAGGTCGAGCCGGACCCGATGGTCCCCCGAAGTAGATCACCCCTCGCCGGTAGCGTTGTCCGGCGAGGGGTGATGTCTGTCGTGGGGAGCCCGTGGTGAGGCAGTGGATCGAACGGTCGCTGTGGGACGTCGTCCCGCGCGACCACCGGCAGAGCGCCCGCGACCTGCGCCGCCGACAGGTCGTCACGGCCTCCTTCGTCGTGCTCGGGGGCGTCGTCCTGGGCATCCTGCTGCGCCTGGAGCAGGGGAGCACCGAGTTCGTGGTCTTCTCGCTCGTCCTGGCCGCGGTCTGGACGGTCGGCGCCTTCGCCTCGGGGCCCCTGCACCTCGGGCGCATCGCCCGACACGACCTACACCACCGACCCGTGGTCCAGCCGCTGGTCCTGGGGGCGGCGCTGGCCGGGATCTTCGTCCTCGGCGCGCTGGTGGTGCGCGAGATCCCCTGGCTGGCCGACCAGGTCCGTGGCGTGCTGGGCTTCGCCACCGAGGGCTACCTTCCCGTGCTCGTGGTGGTGACCGCCGTCAACGGGATCGCCGAGGAGCTCTTCTTCCGCGGCGCGGCCTACGCCGCGATCACGCGTCGCCCCGTGCTGTGGACGACGGTGGCCTACGCGATCGCCACCCTGGCCACCGGCAACGTGATGCTCGCCTTTGCCGCCGTGCTGCTGGGCGTCCTCGTGGGGCTGCAGCGCCGGGCGTCCGGGGGGATCCTGGCGCCGATCATCACCCACTGCACGTGGTCGCTGACCATGTTGTTCGCGCTGCCGGCCATCTTCGGGGTGTGATCACGACGGCGAAGCCGGCGTGATCGATGGTGGTTGAGCCGCGACGGAGCGTGTCGAAACCCGGTGCGAACCGAAGCCACCTCGCCCGGGAGCCTCAGTCCGTCGTGTCGCTCTCCTCGATCGCGCGGCGCACGGCCACGGCGTAGGACAACGGCTCGCCCGGCACGAGGTCCAGGATGGACGAGTCGCGCACGACGACCTCGGTCGCCATCGAGTCGATGAGGTTCTTGGCCGTGGTCGTGTCGACGTCGGTCACGAACGCGATCCAGTGCGAGGACAGCGACGGCGTCAGCACCGGGACGGTCACGATCGGCACGCGTCGACCGATCATCACCTCGGCGGCCTGCTGCATCATCTCCAGGTAGGTCAGCTGGTCGCTGCCGCCGATCTCCAGGACCTTCCCGACGGCGCCCTCGAGCCCGATCACGCCGTCCAGGTAGCGGATCACGTCGTCGACGGCAATCGGCTGGGTCAGGGTGTTGACCCATTTCGGCACCACCATGGCGGGCAGGTTCTTCACCAGCTGGCGGGTGATCTCCCACGAGATCCCGCCGGCGCCCACGACGATCGCGGCCCGCAGCACGGTGACGGGGACGCCGGCCTCGCCCAGCTTGCCCTCGACCTCGCGACGCGAGCGCAGGTGCGGCGACAGGTCGTCGTCCTCGTCGCCCAGGCCGCCGAGGTAGACGATCTGCTGGACGCCGGCGGCGGCGGCCGCCTTGCCGAAGGACGCCGCTGCCTCGGCGTCCTTGCGCTCGAAGTCGTCGTCGTCGAGGGAGTGCACCAGGTAGACCGCCACGTCGGCGCCCTCCAGGGCCGCCTCCAGGCTCTCCGGGTCGTGGACGTCCCCGGCCACGGCGGTGCCAGGTCCGTCGTATGACTCGGGCCGACGGGTCATGGCGCGGACGTCCAGACCCCGCTCGACGATGACGGGCACCAGGCGGCGACCCACGAATCCGGTGGCTCCGGTAACCAGGACGGTGCTCATCCTCACACCCTAGGGGTCCGTCGCGATGCGTGGCTTCACCCTCATTTGCAGTAGGTTCTGGGGCAGAGCCCGGCCAGTCTTGCCGCCGGCTCCCGCGCAGGTCCTCAGCACCACCAGGGGATCCCGGCGCCCCTCGCAACGAGGGCATTGCTTACCCGATCCCGCCGCCGGCGGGACAGCTGGCGAGACACACACAGTTAGTGATGTCGCCGTGACTTCAGCATCTCCCATTTCCAGCTTCTCCGACGTGCGCCTGCCCGACTCGCTGGTGCGAGTCCTCACCGAGCAGGGCATCACGGTCCCGACGCCGATCCAGGCCGCGACCCTCCCGGACTCGCTCGCCGGTCGTGACGTCCTCGGCCGTGGCCGCACCGGCTCCGGCAAGACCTACGCCTTCCTGCTGCCGGTCGTGGCGCGGCTGCTCGACTCCAGCTTGCCGGCCATGCCGGGCAAGCCGCGGGCCCTGATCCTGGCCCCGACGCGCGAGCTCGTCGGGCAGATCCACGAGGCCCTCAAGCCGCTGGCCAAGGCCGCCGGCCTGTCGACGATCACGATCTTCGGTGGCGTCGGCCAGAACCCGCAGGTCACCGGCCTGCGCAAGGGTGCCGACATCGTGCTGGCCTGCCCGGGGCGGCTCGAGGACCTCATCCAGCAGGGTCACTGCCGCCTGGACGCCATCGAGGTGACGGTGCTCGACGAGGCCGACCACATGGCCGACCTGGGCTTCCTGCCCGCCGTACGGCGTCTGCTCTCCGCGACGCCCAGCAGCGGCCAGCGTCTGCTCTTCTCGGCCACGCTCGACAACGCGATCGACGTGCTGGTCAAGAAGTTCCTCAGCTCGCCGGTCGTGCACGAGGCCGACTCTGCCCAGTCGCCGGTCTCCACGATGGACCACCACGTGCTGCACCTGACCCGCGAGAACCGCCTGCCGGTGCTGGTCGACCTCACCTCGGCCCCGGGCCGCACGGTCGTCTTCACCCGCACCAAGCACGGCGCCAAGGCGCTGGCCCGTCAGCTCAACAAGAACGGCGTGCCGTCGGTCGACCTGCACGGCAACCTGAGCCAGAACGCGCGCACCCGCAACATGGACGCCTTCCACTCAGGCAAGGCCACGACGCTCGTCGCCACCGACATCGCCGCGCGCGGCATCCACGTCGACGACGTCGCCCTGGTCGTGCACGCCGACCCGCCCACCGAGCACAAGGCCTACCTGCACCGCTCGGGCCGTACGGCGCGCGCCGGTGCGTCGGGCACCGTCATCACGCTGATGACCGACGAGCAGGTGCGCGACGTGCGCGCCCTGACCCGCGCGGCCGGCATCAAGCCCACGACGACGCGCGTCGACGGAGCCAAGCACCCGGTGCTCGTGCAGCTCGCCCCCGGTGAGCGCACCCTGACCCCCGGTGGCCTCGAGATCGAGGTGCCGGCCCAGCCGCAGCGTGGCTCGGGCTCCGGGTCGGGTGGCTCCGGGCGCAAGCCCGGCGGTGGTGGCGGTCGTCGCAGCCGCGGCGGCCAGGGCGGCGGCGGTCGGTCCTCCGGTGGGGGCCAGCGCTCTGGCGGCGGCCAGGCCAAGCAGGGCGGCTCCGCCTCCGGCTCCGGCGGTCAGGCCAAGCAGGGCGGCAACCGCAACCGGCGTCGCGGCGCCGGCGCGACGGCATCGTCCTCCGGTGGCGGCCACAGCGCGGCCTCCTTCTCCTCCGGTCGCCGCTGATCGCTGCCGACCCGTCGCCTGTCGGCGACGGGTCGACGCGCGCTCCTCGGGATCCGTAAGGATTCGACAAGGTGCACGCGGGCACGTCGTCGTGCCCGGCCGGGCATGCTGAAGCCGTGACCTTCCGACTGCAGCGCCCCATGTCCCACCCGCCTGCCCTCCGCCGGCGGGGCGTCCGGGGCGCCCGGGGGCCGCTGGCCGTGGCGGCGCTCGGGACCGTCCTGGCACTGTCGCTCGCCGCCTGCGGCGGTGCCGAGGTGACGGCGGCGTCCGAGACGCCTGCGTCATCCGGGGCCACGCAGTCCGAGACCCCGTCGACCTCGTCGGCGACGTCGGACCCCTCAGGGTCCGACGACTCGTCGCCGTCGGGGACGAAGCAGTCCGGCAAGGGCGAGCAGTCCGAGGAGACCCAGGAGCCGACCCCCGAGCCCGCGCCGGTCGTGCCCGAGGCGTTGCAGTTCCAGGCGACCACGGTCTCCGGTGACGCCTTCGACGGCGCCTCGGTGGCGGGACGCCCGGTCGTGCTGTGGTTCTGGGCCCCGTGGTGCGCCGTGTGCAAGAGCCAGGTCCCGACGGTGACCGGTCTCGCCGACCAGTACGGCGACGACGTCGCGTTCGTCGGGGTCGGCGGACTCGACGGTACCGACGCGATCAGGGCCTTCGCCGACGACGTGCCCGGACTCACGCACCTGAGCGACCCCGGTGGTGACCTCTACCAGCGGTTCGGGATCTCCGAGCAGTCCTCGTTCGTCGTGCTCGACGCCGCGGGCGGCGAGGCGCTGCGCACCGGCTACGCCGACGACGACGCACTGTCCGCCGTGGTCGCCGACGTCGCCGGCTGACCCAGCGCGCGACCGTGGACACCGCCGCGCTCACCCTGGCCTTCACCGCCGGTGGTCTGGCCGCGCTCAACCCGTGTGGCTTCGCGCTGCTCCCGGCGTACCTCTCGCTGGTGGTGCTGCCGCAGGAGTCCGCCATCGCCGCTGCCTCGCCCACGCCGGGTCCCTCCTCGACCGGCGGCGCCACGATGACCGCCGTACGCCGCTCCGGGGCGGCGGTGTCCCGCGCCGTGGTCGCGACGCTGCTGATGACGGCCGGCTTCGTGCTCGTCTTCGGTGCCTTCGGGCTGCTGGTGCAGCCGCTGGCCAGCGGGGTGCAGGAGTACCTGCCCTACGTGACCGCGGCGACCGGCGTGCTCCTGGCCGCAGTGGGCGGCTACCTCGTGTCGGGTCGCGAGATCCGGCTCCCGGCGATTCATCTGCGTCGCGCCGCGGGCAACGGCGCCGTCGCGACCTTCGGGTACGGCGTGGTCTACGCCGTCGCCTCCCTGACCTGCACCGTCGGACCGTTCCTCGCGATCGTGGTGACGAGCCTGCGCAGCGACGAGTTCGTCGACGGCCTGGCGTTGTTCGTCACCTATGCGGCCGGGATGGGCGCCGTCGTCGGTGTCGCTGCGGTCGCGGTCGCGCTCGCCTCGGGAGCGTTCGTCGGTGGCCTGCGCAAGGCGGGGCAGTGGCTCCCGCGGGTCACCGGCGCACTGCTGCTCGTCGTCGGCCTGTACGTCGCCTGGTACGGCGTGTGGGAGGTGCGGGTGCTCGGCGGGGCGGACCCGGCCGACCCGATCGTCGACACGGCCCTGCAGGTCCAGCGCTGGCTGACCGAGCGCGTCCGCGCCGTCCTCCCCTGACGGATCAGCGCAGCGTGCGCGAGGCGATCCGAGCGGCGCGGGCGACGGCGTTCTCGTACGCCGTCACGAGTCCGCCGACGGCCAGTGGCTTGAGCCGTTCCATCACGGCCTGGAACCGGTGGAAGTCGCCCGACTCGTAGCGCGGCGCCAGCTGCTCGGCGATGAGCACGTGCAGCTCCTCGGCCATCTGGCGGCCGTGGTCGAGGTAGATCGCTCGGGCTGCCTCGGCCACCTCGCGTGGGAACCCGAGCTCGAGGAGCTGGACGCCGACGCCGAGCTGGGTGCGTGCGACGAGGAAGCGGTCCTCGCGCACGCGCACGATGCCGAGCGCCACCAGCGTCGCGATGTCCTGGTCGCTCAGGGGACGGCCGGCCCGCAGGTCGAGCTCGGAGCGCTCCATGTCGACGGGCAGGTCCGACTGCCAGGGGGCCAGCATGGTGCGGGCCAGCGCGATGTCCTCCGGCTCGGCGTCCTCGGGCAGGGCGCTGACGTAGCGCTCGATGGCCGCCAGCGTGAAGCCGTGGGCCTGGAGCTCCTGGACGAGCTCGAGCCGGGCGACGTGCTCGGCGGTGTAGTAGCCCGAGCGTCCCTGGCGGAGCGGGGGCGGGACCAACCCGCGCGAGGTGTAGAAGCGCACGTTGCGCACGCTGAGGCCGACGCGTGCGGTCAGCTCGTCGAGGGTGAGGAGCACCTCGGGCGTCGCCTCGTGCTCGTGCCGCTCACCCGCCTGGCTCATCACGTGACTCCCATCACTGTCCGTCCACCCTTGACGATGATGACAGTATTGGTGTCACAATCGTGGGAGGCAAGGCGCCCCATGCGCGGCGCACCGGCCGTCTCCACCCGCATCCACTCCCAGCTCAAGGACGAGGTCATGGCAGAAGCATTCGTGTACGACCACCTGCGCACTCCGCGCGGCAAGGGCAAGGCCAACGGATCGCTCCACGAGGTCAAGGCCGTCGACCTGATGGTCGGGCTCCTCGACGAGGTCCGCAAGCGCAACCCCGACCTGGACCCCGCGCGCGTGGACGACGTCGTGCTCGGCGTCGTCTCGCCGATCGGTGAGCAGGGTGGCGACATCGCCAAGACGGCCGCCCTCGCGGCCGGCTACCCCGACACCGTGGCCGGCGTGCAGCTCAACCGCTTCTGTGCCTCGGGCCTCGAGGCCGTCAACCAGGCCGCCGGCCGGATCCGTGGCGGCATGGAGGACCTGATCCTCGCCGGTGGCGTCGAGTCGATGTCGAACGTCGCCATGGGATCCGACGGCGGCGCCTGGGCCCAGGACCCGGCCACCGCGCTCACCACGGGCTTCGTCCCGCAGGGCATCGGCGCCGACCTGATCGCCACGATCGAGGGCTGGAGTCGTGAGGACGTCGACGCCTACGCCGCCGAGTCGCACCACCGCGCCGCGAAGGCGTGGGCCAACGGCTACCACGCCAACTCGGTCATCCCGGTCACCGACCTCAACGGCCTGACCGTCCTCGACACCGACGAGACGATCCGCCCCGACACCTCCGTCGAGGGTCTCGCCGGGCTCAAGCCCAGCTTCGCCCAGATCGGCAAGGATGCGGGCTTCGACGACGTCGCGCTGGAGAAGTACCACTGGCTGGAGAAGATCGACCACGTCCACCACGCGGGCAACTCCTCGGGCATCGTCGACGGCGCGGCCCTGATGGCGATCGGGACCGAGCAGATCGGTGCCGAGCTGGGGCTGACCCCCCGGGCGCGGATCATCTCGATGGCCGTCTCCGGTGCCGACCCGACGATCATGCTGACCGGTCCGGCCCCCGCCGCCCGCAAGGCGCTCGGCAAGGCCGGCCTCGAGGTCAAGGACATCGACCTCTTCGAGATCAACGAGGCGTTCGCGGCCGTGGCCATGCGCTTCATGCGCGACATGGGGATCTCCGACGAGATCACCAACGTCAACGGCGGCGCGATCGCGATGGGCCACCCGCTCGGTGCCACCGGCGCGATGATCCTGGGCACCCTGATCGACGAGCTCGAGCGCCGCGACCAGAAGCGCGGCCTCGCCACGCTCTGCGTCGGCGGCGGCATGGGTATCGCCACGATCGTCGAACTGGTCTGACGAGGAACGAGTCAGCCCAGTTCATCGGTGGTTGAGCAAGCGGCGCAGCTGAGGAACGAAGCCGCGACCCGCGTGTCGAAACCTGGCGAGCCGAGAAGCAGCCGCAACCACCACGCCGTACGACAACGACTTGAGACAGGAACCCATCACGCATGACCACCACCGCACCTGAGACGAGCACGTCGGTCCGCTACGACAAGGACGCCGACAACATCGTCACCCTCACGTTGGACGACCCCAACCAGTCGGCCAACACGATGAACCAGCTCTACATCGACTCGATGAAGGCCGCCGTCGACCAGCTCGAGGACGAGCTCGCCGCGGACCCCGAGTCGGTCGCCGGCGTCGTCATCGCCAGCGCGAAGAAGACCTTCTTCGCGGGCGGCGACCTCAAGGGCATGGTCCAGGCCGGACCGGACGACGCCGCGTCGGTCTTCGCCATGTCGGAGAACGTCAAGGCCGCCCTGCGCCGCCTCGAGCTGCTCCCCACGCCCGTCGTGGCCGCCATCAACGGCGCCGCGCTCGGTGGAGGCTTCGAGATCTGCCTGGTTGCCCAGCACCGCATCGCGGTCGACGACCCCAAGGTCACCGTGGGCCTGCCCGAGTCCAGCCTCGGGCTGCTGCCCGGCGGCGGCGGCGTGACCCGCATCGTCCGCAAGTTCGGTCTCCAGGCCGGGCTGATGGACTTCCTCCTGACCGGAGCCCAGTTCAAGGCCGGCGCCGCCAAGGAGAAGGGCCTGGTCGACGAGCTCGTCGCGACCCAGGACGAGCTGGTCCCGGCCGCCAAGGCGTGGATCAAGACCAACCCTGACGCCACCAAGAACCCGTGGGACGCCCCCGGCTACAAGATGCCCGGCGGCAACCCGAAGTCACCGGCGCTGGCGTCGTTCCTGCCGGCGTTCCCGGCGCTGCTGCGCCAGCAGACCAAGGGGGCCGTCTACCCGGCTGCCCGCGCGATCCTGAGCGCCGCGGTCGAGGGCGCCAGCCGCGACTTCGACACCGCCTCGCGGATCGAGTCGCGCTACCTGACCAACCTGATCGTCAACCAGGGCTCGAAGAACATGATCCAGGCGTTCTTCTTCGACCTGCAGGCGATCAACGCCGGCACCGAGCGCCCCAAGGGCATCGAGCCCTACCAGGCCAAGAAGGTCGGCGTCCTCGGCGCCGGCATGATGGGCGCCGGCATCGCCTACTCGTGTGCCCGTGCGGGCATGGAGGTCGTGCTCAAGGACGTCTCGCAGGAGAACGCCGACCAGGGCAAGGCCTACTCGGAGAAGCTCAACGCCAAGGGCATCAGCCGCGGCAAGCTCACCGAGGAGAAGTCGGCCGAGATGCTCGGTCGGATCACCCCGACCGCCGACCCATCCGACCTGACCGGGTGCGACCTGGTGATCGAGGCCGTCTTCGAGGACCCGGCGCTCAAGGCGAAGGTGTTCGCCGAGATCATGCCGTTCATCAACGACGACGCGCTGCTGTGCTCCAACACCTCGACGCTGCCGATCACCGAGCTCGCCGAGGGCGTCGACCGCCCGGCGGACTTCATCGGGCTGCACTTCTTCTCCCCGGTGGACAAGATGCCGCTGGTCGAGATCATCAAGGGCAAGGAGACCTCCGAGAAGGCGCTCGCGATGGCCTTCGACGTGGTCCAGCAGATCAAGAAGACCCCGATCGTCGTCAACGACAGCCGCGGCTTCTACACCTCGCGCGTCATCGGCACCCAGGTCATGGAGGGCCTGGCCATGCTGGCCGAGGGTTGCTACCCGATGTCGATCGAGCGGGCCACGACGCAGGCGGGCTACCCCGTCGGCGTGCTGCAGCTGACCGACGAGCTCAACATGGAGCTGATGGCCAAGATCGAGAAGGCCTCCAGGGAGGCCGCCGAGCGCGACGGCACGCCGTACACGACCCACCCGGGAGTGCCCGTCATCGCGAAGATGATCGAGCTCGGTCGCTCCTCGCGCCTGGTCGGCAAGGGCTTCTTCGACTACGAGGAGGGCAAGCGCGGCTCGCTGTGGCCCGGCCTCAAGGACGAGTTCCCGATCGCCGAGGAGCAGATCCCCTTCCAGGACATGAAGGACCGGATGCTCTTCGCCGAGGCGCTCGAGACCGCCAAGTGCTTCGAGGAGGGCGTGGTCACCTCGGCGGCGGCCGCCAACATCGGCTCGATCATGGGCATCGGCTTCCCGCCGATGACCGGTGGCGCCGCACAGTTCATGACCGGCTACGAGGGTGCCGACGGCGAGATCGGCCTGGCCGCGTTCGTCGAGCGCGCCGACGAGCTGGCAGCGGCGTACGGCGAGCGGTTCACCCCGACCGCCTGGCTGCGCGACCTCGCGGCGTCGGGCGGCTCGTTCCCGGCCTGACCCACCGGCTCCGTACGGAGCACGTCAACGGCGCCTGTCCCTCCGGGGGGCAGGCGCCGTTCGCCGTCCGCGGGCCGCTGGCTGCTGGGACGCCTGGGGACGTGCTGCTCAGGCCACGGCGTACGGCGGCGCCGAGTCGCGTCCCTGGAAGGCCAGGATGTCGGGGTTGACCACCCGGCCGTCGCGGACCTCGATGGCCCGGCTCAAGGTCTCGTCGCAGTCCCACGCGGCCGGGCCCTCGAGCATCGGGCGCAGGAACGGCATGAGCGCGAGGCTGTTCTCCCACGTCGCCGAGCTCCACAGGTACGACGGGCTGTGGTCGACGCCGTAGTACAGGACGTTGTCACCGACCACGAACGTCGGCTCGTCGAAGCTCGTGGGGCGCGCCCATGTGAACCCCATGGCCAGGTCGCACGAGACGTCGACGATCACGCTCCCGGGACGGAAGGCGGCGAGGTCGTCCTCGCGCAGGAAGACCAGGGGGTTCGAGGTGTCCTGGAGCGTGCAGTTGACGACGATGTCGTTCTCGGCGAGGTAGGCCGCCAGCGGCTCGCGGCCCCGTTCGGTGATGACGTGGCTCAGTCGCTCGCCCTCGGTGCCGTGGTCGAACTGACGGATCCGCACCGAGTGGATCGGGGAGCCGACGGCGGCGACGCCTCGGTTGGTGAGCACGGCGACCTCGTGCACACCGTGCGCGTTCAGGGCGGTCACCGCTCCTCGCGCGGTGGCGCCGAAGCCGATCACGACCGCGCTGAGCCGTCGCCCGAAGTCACCGGTGAGCCCGGCGAGCTGCAGGGCCTGGAGGACCGAGCAGTAGCCCGCCAGCTCGTTGTTCTTGTGGAAGACGTGCAGCCCGACCTGTCCGTCGCGGGTCCAGTGGTTCATCGCCTCGAACGCGACCAGCGTCAGCTCGCGGTCGATCGCCAGCTGGGTCAACGCCGGGTCCTGGACCGCGTGCGGCCACCCCCACAGGACCTGGTGCGGGCTCAGGGCCGCCACGTCGGCGTGCTGGGGCTTGGGCAGCAGCACCACGTCGGACCCGGCCAGGATCTCCTCGCGCGAGGCGAAGCCGGCGACGTGGCCTGCCAGGTCGGCGTCACTCACGCCGAAGCGGGCGGCGTAGCCGTGCTCGAGGGTGATCCGGTCGCGCAGGTCGGCCTCGAGCAGGGGGAGGTGCTCGGGGTGGAGCGGGAGCCGGTGCTCGTTCTCCTTGACCGAGGAGCCGATGACACCGAGTCCGAGGAGGGTCATCGGTCCACCGCGTCGTGCCCGGTGGTGGGTGGGTCGGTGGGACGAGGCGATCGAGCGCTCATGTGGCATCTCTCTGAGGGGGAGCCTGGACGGCCCCGTCCGTCGACACTACGCCGGTCTCGGGGCTCGGTGGCCGGGGGTCGTCGGGTGCCGACGCACGGGCGCCCCACCGGCTGGTGCCCCGACCCGGTGCGCGACACCTGGACATCGCGCCTGCGTCTGCCACAATCCCGCCATGACCGAGTCGCTCGGGACTCTGGAGGTCCCGCCGTCCCCGGAGCCGGCGGCGCCCGGGGCGGCGACACCCTCCGGGTCCGGGCCCCACCACCGCGGTGCGCGCGTCGCCGCCGCCCTCGTGCTGCTGGCGCTCGCGCTCGGCGTCCTGGCCGGCATGGTGGCGCTGACGGCGCCCTCGACCACCGTGGTCGGCGAGGTCGGGGCCTTCGGTGGGTCGGGCCGCGGCTGCTACCCGACGGTGTCCTACGAGGTCGGGGGCGAGACCTACCGCTTCACCGCGGACCGCGACGCGCGCTGGTGCGCCCTCGACAGGGAGGGCCCAGCGGTCGTCTACCACGACCCGGACTTCCCTGCCGAGGGACGTCTCGACCGGTACGGCGACCGCCCGTGGCTGCTGGTGCGGATCGCGTTCGTGCTCCTGGTGGCAGCGGTCTTCGCGGCCACCTGGGGCCGGCGCGGTGACGTGCGCCGTCCGTGGGGCAGCCCGGAGTCGACGACGAGTCGTGGCGGGTCGTGGGGTCGGGTGCCGCGCGTGGTCGCCTGGTCGTTGGTCGCGGGCTGGGTCGTGACGGCCGTGGGCGTCTGCGTCCTGGGTGAACGATCGGCAGACTTCGGCTCCCTGCAGTCCGCGGTGGAGCGCGGTGAGGTCGACGTGGTCCAGGAGGCCGGGGGGCTCGACCCGGGCTACGCGGGGCGGTCGGTGGTGGAGCTGCGCTGGCGCCACCACGGCGTGCGCCACGTCGCCGAGGTCGAGCAGCTGCGCGGCAGCGACCGCCGGTTGCGCCGGCTGGGGAACGACACCACCGCCATGCAGGGAGTCACCGGCAGGATCCAGGGCGACCTCACGACGTACTTCACCGCCCTCGACCCCGACGTGCGAGTCGAGCCGACCTACCGGACCTCGTCCGGGATGCGGTACGAGGCCCTCGGCTGGCGGGTCACCGGCTGGCTGCTGTGGCCGATCCTGGCGCTGCTGGTGATGACCCTCCGACTGCTCGCGGTCTCGCCCGAGCCCTGGCGCGCGACGCGATGGGGATGGCTCTGGCCGATCCTGGTGCTCCCGGTGATCGCCCCGCTGGCCTTCCTGCTCCTGGACGGGCCGACGGGCGCCGCGCGTGCCCCGGACCCGCGGGTGAGGCGGTTCGGCGGCGGGTGGTCCTTCGTGCTGATGTTCATCGTCTCCGGCCTGATCAACCGGTCCTGAGTGGGCGGTCCTGATCGGCCGGTCCTAAGTGGCCGGTCCTGCGCCCGCCGGTCAGCGCGACACGGCACCCGCCAACGCGGCCGCGACCTCGTCGACGTGCTCGCCGGTGACCAGGCCGGAGGTGACCCGCACGTGCGGCGTGGAGGCGGAGCCGGTCTCCAGGAACGGCGTGCCGGCCGCGACCCGGATGCCCGAGGCGGCGAGGTGCAGCAACGCGGCGCGCTCGTCGTGGACGGGCAGCCACAGGTTGATCCCGTCGGGTGGTGTGGTCCGGACGCCGTACGAGGCCGTCTTCGAGGACCCGGCTCTCAAGGCCAAGGTGTTCGCCGAGATCATGCCGTTCGTCAACGATGATGCGCTGCTGTGCTCCAACACCTCCACCCTGCCGATCACCGAGCTCGCCCAGGGCGTCGACCGCCCTGCCGACTTCATCGGCCTGCACTTCTCCCCGTGGACAAGATGCCGCTGGTCGAGATCATCAAGGGCAAGGAGACCTCCGAGAAGGCGCTCGCCATGGCCTTCGACGTCGTCCAGCAGATCAAGAAGACCGGCTGCGCGACCTCGCGGCGTCGGGCGGCTCGTTGCCGGCCTGACCCGCCGGCTCCGCACGGAGCACGTCCACGGCGCCTGTCCCCCCGGGGGGGCAGGCGCCGTTCCTCGCGTCCCGAGGGGCAGGCTCGATCGAGGACTCGCGTCGTCAGGGAGTGAACACCACCTTGACCATGCCATCCTCCTTGTCGCGGAACGACGCATATGCCTGCGGTGCCTCCGACAGCGGCAACCGGTGGGTGGCGAACGACTCCGTGCCCAAGGGATCGCTGTCGTCGACGAGGAGCGGGAGGATGTCGTCGGTCCAGCGACGGACGTTGGCCTGACCCATCCGAAGCTGCACCTGCTTGTCGAACATCTGCATGAGCGGCATCGGGTCGGCCGCCCCGCCGTACACGCCGAGCACCGAGACCGTGCCGCCGCGTCGGACGGCGTCGACCGCGCTGTGCAGGGCGGCGAGCCGATCGAAGCCGGCCTTGAGCATCAGGGGCTCGGCCACCGCGTCGGGCAGGAGGCCTACCGCCTTGATGAGCTTCTCCGCCACCGGGTTGCCGTGGGCCTCCATGCCGACGGCGTCGATCACCGCGTCGGCCCCGCGCCCGGCGGTGCGGGAGCGCACCTCCTCGGCGAGGTCGTCGACCGCGTCGATGTCGATGGTCTCGGCCCCGCGGGCGCTGACTCGCGCCAGCCGCTCGGGGACCCGGTCCGCGACGATCGCCCGGCGTCCGGCGTGCATCGCGATCCGGGCAGCCATGTCGCCGATCGGACCGGCGCCGAGCACGAGCAGCGTGCCACCGTCGGGGACGTCGGCGTACTGCACCCCCTGCCAGGCGGTGGGGAGCACGTCGGAGAGGTAGACGAAGCGGTCGTCGGAGGGCCCCTCCGGCACCTTCACGGGAAGGAAGTCGGCGAACTGGACACGGAGGTACTCCGCCTGCCCGCCGGTGACCTGGCCGTAGAGCTTGCTGAAGCCGAGGAGGCTCGCGCCGGTTCCCTGGTCACGGTTCTGGGTGGTCTCGCACTGGCTGTGCAGTCCCTGGCCGCACATCCAGCACGAGCCGCAGCTCACGTTGAACGGGACGACCACCCGGTCGCCGACCTTGAGGTCCTGCACCTGGCTGCCGACCTCCTCGACGATCCCCATCGGCTCGTGGCCGACCACGTCACCGGGGGTCATGAAGGGGGAGAGCGGCTCGTAGAGGTGCAGGTCGGAGCCGCACAACCCCGTCGTGGTCACCCGGATCACAGCATCTGTCGGGTCGATGATCTTGGCATCCGGGACGTCCTGCACCGCTACCTTGCGGGGCGCCTGCCATGTCACTGCCTTCATGGTGCTTCCTCCAGACATCTCGGAACCGGCCGAGCGCCGGCTCCTCGTCCAGGCTTGCCGCTGCGGCGGCCGGGGTTCCACACCGGTGGGGGTGAATGAGCGTGATGAAGAGCGCGACGTACGGCGTCCACCACGGCCGCCACCACGCCGGGCGTCGCGCATCCCGGCGCGCTGGTCCCAGGTGCCGACGAGTCGGTCCGCCGCCAGCGCACCCGTCCGCGCGTTGGCCCTCCCGGGTGTGTTGTCACTCGTCCCGGCCGCGTGATCATGGGACATGACGTTGTTCGAGGTGATCGTGACAGTCCTCGTGCTCGTGGGTGTGGTCGTGTTGATCCTGCTGTTCGAGCGCAAGCGTGCGGAGCAGATCGAGCACGACGTGGGAGAGATGAACCGGGAGCGCCGGCAGCGACCCGAGGAGTAGCGAGACGAGCCCGGTATGACGCCGCATGCCGCCGTGCACTGGGCGGGACACTAGTGAGCCGCGGCCCCGGCCAGCGCTGCGGCCACCTCGTCGGCGTCCTCGGGAGCCACCAGTCCCGACGTGACGCGCACGTGCGGCGCGACCGCTGATCCGGTCTCCAGGAAGGGGCGCCCGGCGGCGGCTCGGACCCCGGCCGCGGCGAGGTGGAGCAGGGCGGCGCGCTCGTCGTGGACCGGCAGCCACAGGTTGATCCCGTCGGGAGTGGCGACCTCGACGCCGTACGACGCCAGCGCGGCGACGAGCGAGCGCTGCCGTCCGAAGTACTGACGGCGGGCCTCGGCGACCTCGTCCATCGACTGCGCCTCGGTGAGCAGATCGAGCAGGATCGACTGCACCATCCGTGACGTCCAGGCCGGGCCGAGCATCCGGCGCTGCACGACCGCGTCGATCAGCCCGGACGGTCCGCCGAGGGCGGCGATGCGCAGGTCCGGCCCGTGGGACTTCGAGAAGCTGCGCACGTGGACGACGCGTCCGGGGAGCAGGGTGCTGAGCGAGACGTCGGGCGAGGTGCTGATCGCGCCGGAGTGGTCGTCCTCGACGACCCAGGGGGCGTCGTCACCTCGGCGTGCCAGGACGCGTGCCAGGGCCGAGGCGCGCGAGGCCGAGAGGGACACCCCGGTCGGATTGTGCGCGCGTGGCTGCAGGACGACCGCGACCGGGCGGGAGTCGAGGGACTGTCGCAACGGCTCGACCCGCATGCCCTCGGCGTCCGTCGCGACCGGCACCACCTCCGCGCCCAGCGACTCGACGAGGTCGAAGAACGGCGGGAACGTGGGTGACTCCAGCACGACGCGGTCGCCGAAGGAGACGACGTGCTCCATCACCCGGGCGATGCCGTCGGTGGCGCCGTCGACGACCGTGATGGTGTCGTCGGGGTTGGGCCAGGTCGCCGCCAGCACCTCGCGCAGCCGGGGCAGGACGGGCTCCTCCTGGTAGGCGAGGGTGGCCGCGCGGGCCGAGACCCGGCCCAGGGCGGGGCCGAGCGAGGGGAGCAGGGCGGGGTCCGGCGTGCCGCGCGACAGGTCGAAGCGCACCGAGGTGTCGCCGACGCCCACGAGGTCGCGCACGCGGGGGGTCAGCCAGGTGGTCGGGTCGTCGCGGACGAAGGTGCCGGCGCGTCCGCGCGAGACCACCAGACCCGTGCGGCGCAGCGCCTGCCACGCCGCGCTCACGGTGGCCGGGGAGACCCCGAGGTCGGCGGCGACGTCGCGCACGGTGGGCAGCCGGTCGCCGGGGGCCAGGGCTCCGGAGCGGATGGCTCGGCTGAACGCCCCGGCGATGCCCCGTGGGGAGCGGTCCTCGACGGCGCCGTACACCGGCGTGGCAGCGGTCATCGAGCACCTCCCGCGGCAGCGAATTGCCGTGGACCCTTGACAGGAGAGAAATCCAAGCGAAATGTTCAACCCGGAGGATAACACTCTCGTTGACCTCGACCCCCGACCGAGCGAGCCCCCCGGAGGACCCCCTGTGACGATCGTGCGAGCCGCCATCTCCCAGACCACCTGGACCGGCGACAAGGAGTCCATGCTCGACAAGCACGAGCAGTTCGCCCGCGACGCCAAGGAGCAGGGCGCCCAGGTCATCTGCTTCCAGGAGCTCTTCTACGGGCCCTACTTCGGCATCACCCAGGACCAGAAGTACTACCGCTTCGCCGAGCCCGCCGACGGGCCGATCGTGCAGCGCTTCGCCGCGCTGGCCAAGGAGCTGAGCATGGTGATGGTGCTGCCGATCTACGAGGAGGAGCAGACCGGGGTCTACTACAACACCGCCGTGGTGGTGGAGGCCGACGGCACGATCCTGGGCAGCTACCGCAAGCACCACATCCCGCACCTCGACAAGTTCTGGGAGAAGTTCTACTTCCGCCCGGGCAACCTCGGCTACCCCGTGTTCGACACCTCGGTCGGCAAGATCGGCGTCTACATCTGCTACGACCGGCACTTCCCCGAGGGCTGGCGCGAGCTCGGCCTGGGCGGCGCCCACATCGTCTTCAACCCCAACGCCACCAAGCCGGGACTGTCCAACCGGCTCTGGGAGGTCGAGGGCCCGTGCGCCGCGGTCGCCAACGGCTACTACGTGCTGCAGCCCAACCGGGTCGGCCGCGAGGACAACGAGTACGGCGACGAGGCGGTCGACTTCTACGGCACCAGCCAGGTCATCGACCCGCGGGGCAACTTCGTCGGCGAGCGCGGCAGCGCGGAGTCCGAGGAGCTGATCGTGCGCGACCTCGAGATGGACATGGTCCAGCAGATGCGCGACGACTGGCAGTTCTACCGCGACCGCCGCCCCGACTCCTACACCCACATCGCCCAGGCCTGATCGCGACCGAGAGGAGCACCATGAGCACCCTCCTGATCACCGGCGGCACCGTCGTCAGCTCGACGGGCCGTACGGCGGCCGACGTCCTGGTCGACGGTGAGAAGATCGTCGCCGTCCTCGCGCCCGGGTCCACGCTGCTCGGCAACGACCTGAGCGGTTCCGTCGACCGCGTCGTCGACGCGACGGGCAAGTACGTCATCCCGGGCGGCATCGACGCCCACACCCACATGCAGCTGCCCTTCGGCGGCACCGAGGCCAGCGACACCTTCGAGACCGGCACGATCGCCGCGGCCTGGGGCGGCACCACCTCGATCATCGACTTCGCCGTGCAGACCACCGGCCAGCGGATCGAGACCGGCCTGGCCGCCTGGCACGAGAAGGCGGCCGGCAACTGCGCGGTCGACTACGGCTTCCACCAGATCGTCGGCGGCGTCGACGAGCACTCCCTCAAGGCGATGGAGACCCTCGTCGACGAGGGCATCACGTCCTACAAGCTCTTCATGGCCTACCCCGGCGTCTTCTACTCCGACGACGCCCAGATCCTCCAGGCGATGCAGAAGGCCGCCGAGCTCGGTCTGCTGACGATGATGCACGCCGAGAACGGCCCCGCCATCGACGTCCTCGCCGAGCAGCTCTACAACGCCGGCAAGACCACGCCGTACTTCCACGGAGTGGCGCGCGCCTGGCAGATGGAGGAGGAGGCCACGCACCGCGCGATCATGCTGGCCGACCTCACCGAGTCTCCGCTGTACGTCGTGCACGTGTCGGCCAAGCAGGCCGTCGCCCAGCTGGCGGCGGCGCGCGACCGCGGCAAGAACGTCTTCGGCGAGACCTGCCCGCAGTACCTCTACCTCTCGCTCGAGGAGCAGCTGGGCGCCCAGGGCGATCCGACCTGGGGCGACTTCGAGGGCGCCAAGTGGGTCTGCTCGACCCCGCTGCGCTCGCGCGAGGACGGCCACCAGGACGCCATGTGGCAGGGCCTGCGCACCAACGACCTGCAGATGGTCTCCACCGACCACTGTCCGTTCTGCATGAAGGACCAGAAGGAGCTCGGCAAGGGCGACTTCCGCGCGATCCCCAACGGGATCGGGTCGATCGAGCACCGCCTGGACCTGATGTACCAGGGCGTCGTGACCGGCGAGATCACCCTCGAGCGCTGGGTCGAGCTCACCTCGACGACGCCGGCTCGGATGTTCGGCCTCTACGGCACCAAGGGCGTCATCGCGCCGGGCGCCGACGCCGACATCGTCGTCTACGACCCCCACGGCCACACGTCCATCGGCATGGGCGAGGGCAGGACCCACCACATGAACATGGACCACTCGGCCTGGGAGGGCTACGAGATCGACGGCCACGTCGACGTCGTCGTCTCCCGCGGGTCCGTGCTGGTCGAGAACGGCGAGTTCCACGGACGCGCCGGCCACGGGCAGTACCTCCGGCGCGGCCTCTCGCAGTACCTCGTCTGACGGGGTTTCGAGGCTCGCTTCGCTCGCACCTCAACCACCGTCGGCTCCTCGCACCTCGACCACCGTTCGGAAAGGCACATCATGGACTTCGGCGTCGTCCTGCAGACCAACCCGCCGGCCTGGCGCACCGTCGCGCTGGCCAAGCAGGCCGAGGAGCACGGCTTCGACTACGCGTGGACCTTCGACTCGCACCTGCTCTGGCAGGAGCCCTACGTCATCTACTCGGCGATCCTGGGCGCCACCAACCGGATCGTGGTCGGTCCGATGGTGACCAACCCGTCCACGCGCGACTGGACCGTGACGGCGTCGGTGTTCGCCACTCTCAACGAGATGTACGGCAACCGCACCGTGTGCGGCATCGGCCGAGGCGACTCGGCCGTCCGCGTCCTCAACGGCAAGCCGACCACGCTCAAGGACGTCCGCGAGGCCACCCACGTGATCCGCGAGCTGGCCAACTGCCGCCCGGTCGAGGTCAACGGCACGACGCTGCAGTTCCCGTGGGCGCGCTCGTCGGCCCTCGAGGTGTGGATCGCGGCGTACGGCCCACTGGCGCTCAAGACCACCGGCGAGCACGGCGACGGCTTCATCCTGCAGCTGGCCGACGTCGACATCGCTACGTGGATGATCGGGGCCGTCCGCCAGGCCGCCTCCGACGCCGGGCGCGACCCCGACGCGATCACCTTCTGCGTCGCGGCTCCGGCCTACGTCACCGACGGCAGCGACGAGGCGCTGACCCACGCGCGCGAGCAGTGCCGGTGGTTCGGCGGGATGGTCGGCAACCACGTGGCCGACATCGTCGCTCGGTACGGCGATGGAAGCGACGCGGGGGGCGGCGGTGCCGTCCAGATCCCCCAGGCCCTGACCGACTACATCAAGGGCCGCGAGGGCTACGACTACAACGAGCACGGTCGGGCCGGCAACACGCACGCCGACTTCGTGCCCGACGAGATCGTCGACCGGTTCTGCCTCCTCGGCACCGTCGAGGACCACCGCGCCAAGCTCGAGGAGCTCAAGGCGATCGGCGTCGACCAGTTCGCCATCTACCTCCAGCACGACAACAAGGAGGAGACGATGCGCGTGTACGGCGAGTCGATCATGCCCGAGCTGCGTGAGCACGTGATCGCGAAGGCCTGAGTCTCCTTGTCCGCCACCGCACCGACGACCGCAGCCCCCGGGCTGACGACCGCCCGAGTGAGCCTCGTCGCCGGTGCTCGAGGTCTGCTGCCGGTGCTACGCGCGGCGGTCCTCGGCGTCCTCGGGCTGCTCGCGGTCGCGGGTGCGTGGGAGGGCTACAAGGCGCTGGCGCCCGAGGACGGCGTCGTCGTCGGCGACAACCGCGTGCTGCCGCGCACCACCGACCTCGCGATGCCGCACGTGTGGGACATGCTGCAGCGGCTCGGCGAGCCGGTGAGCAGCCTGCGCGGGGCCGCGCCGCTGTGGCAGGTCGTCGCCGACGCGGTGCTGGTCTCCTTGAAGGTCGCCGCCGCCGGCTGGGTCGCGGGTACGGCGATCGGGCTGCTGCTCGCCCTGCTGATGGCGCGCCTCCGGCTGGCCGAGTGGGGTCTGCTGCCGTGGATCGTGCTCAGCCAGACCGTGCCGCTGATCGCGTTCGCACCGATGGTGCGCAGCTGGGGCTCACGCATCGAGATCGGCGGGTGGGAGTGGCCGGCGTGGATGTCGGTGGCGCTGATCGCCAGCTACCTCGCGTTCTTCCCGGTCGCGGTCGGTGCCTTGCGCGGGCTGCAGTCCACCGACCGCGTCCACACCGAGCTGATGCACTCCTACGACGCAGGATGGTGGGCCACGATGCGCCGCGTCCGGCTGCCCGCCGCGGTGCCGCACCTGCTGCCTGCCCTGCGGCTCGGGGCCGCCGGTGCCGTCGTGGGGACGGTGGTCGCCGAGGTGTCGATCGTCTACCCCGACGGGATCGGCCGGATGCTCGTGACCTTCGCCGGTCAGGCTTCGGGCGACCCCGAGAAGGCCTGGGCGCCGATCTTCGGAGCGATCGTGCTCGGCCTGGTGGCGGGTGGCTTCATCGCCCTGCTCGGCCTGCTGCTCCGCACCTACCGCCGAGGTGAGGCCCCGTGACGACCGACCGCCCGACCGCCCCCGTCCCCGACCAGGAGGACCACGTGGACGACCCCCAGCCGGACCGCGAACGACCAGTGCGCCGCGCAACCGACTCCGAGCCCGACCACGCCTTCGGCGCTCCCCCCGCCGTGCGTGCGCGCGGGGTGTCGAAGACCTTCGGGTCGCGCAGGAGCCAGGTGACCGCGCTCTCCGAGGTCGACCTGACCGTCGCCGCCGGCGAGTTCGTCGCGCTGATCGGCCCCTCGGGCTGCGGCAAGTCGACGCTGATGCGGCTGATCGCCGACCTCGAGGCGCCCACCAGCGGGTCGCTGGAGGTCTTCGGGAAGCCGGCGGCCCGGGCTCGCGCCGACCAGGACTACGGCATCGCGTTCCAGCAGGCCGGTCTGCTGCCCTGGCGCACGGTCGCTGCCAACATCGCCCTCCCGCTGGAGCTGCACCGCGCGCCGCGTGCCGAGCGCAAGCAGCGGGTGGCCGAGCTCGTCGAGCTCGTCGGCCTGGGCGACTTCGCGAAGTCCCGCCCCGACCAGCTGTCGGGCGGGATGCAGCAGCGGGTCGCGATCGCGCGCTCGTTGGCCGAGCGGCCCCGGCTGCTGCTGATGGACGAGCCCTTCGGCGCGCTCGACGAGATGACCCGGGAGCGGATGCAGGCCGAGCTGGCCCGGATCTCGCTGGAGACCGGAGCCGCGGTGGTCTTCGTGACCCACTCCATCCCCGAGGCCGTGTTCCTCGCCGACCGGGTCGTGGTGATGTCGGCGCGCCCGGGCCGGATCACCGACGAGATCGTCACCGGGATCGGTCGCGACGTCGTGCGCGACGAGCACCTGCGCGAGGACCCCGCCTTCTTCTCCAAGGTCACCGAGGTGCGCGAGGCGCTGCACGCCGGCCCGGTCTCCGCCTCAGGGGCGCACGAGCGATGACGACCACGAGGACCAGGCCGGCCCCCGGCCGGCCGGCCACCGCCTCGCCGGCCGCCACCGAGCGGATCGGCCGCGTGGTCGCGCCGGTCGTGGTCGGGGTGATCGGCCTGGCCGGGTGGCAGTTCCTGGTCTCCGTGGTCGAGGTGTCGCCGTACCTCCTGCCGGGTCCGCAGGAGATCGGCTCCGAGCTGAATGACAACTTCGCCGCCGTGCGGGAGGCCTTCTGGATCACCGGCGCGAACGCGGCGATCGGGCTGCTCTTCGGCACCGTGGTCGGCATCGTGCTCGCCGGGCTGGCCGCCTGGGCGCGCGTGGTCGACGGGATGCTCGCCTTCGTGGTCGCCTCGCTCGCGGTGGTCCCGATCGTGGCGCTCGCGCCCGTGCTGAACTCGATGTACGGCGCCGACAGCGAGTACGGGCGACGGGCGATCGCCGCGATCGCCGCGTTCGTGCCCGTCTACGTCAACACCGTGCGCGGCCTGCGGCAGACCACCCCGCAGCACCGCGACCTGATGCACTCCTACTCGGCGTCCGGCTGGCAGACGTTCAGCAGCCTGACCCTGCCGTCGGCGGCCCCGCACGTGATCACCGGCATCCGGGTCGCCAGCTCGCTGGCCGTCATCTCCGCCCTGGTCGCCGAGTACTTCGGCGGTCCCCGCGGAGGGCTCGGCAGCTTCATCTCCACCAGCGCCGCCACCAGCGCCTACGCCCTCGCCTGGGCCTACGTCGTGGCGGCCATCGTGCTCGGGCTGGTCGCCTACGTCGTCACCGTGCTGATCGAGCGTCTCGTGCAGTGGCGACTACCGACCGGGGGGCGCTCGTGAGCAGCCCACATGACGTGCCCCCTGCAGGTGCAGAAGATCCCGCACGACCGCGCCCGTCCTCGCACCGTCGCGAGGCGCGCGTTCGTGTCCAGCGTTGCCGAAAGGAACACCCATGAAGAAGAACCTGTCCCGCCGTCTGGCGGCCGGTGCCGCCCTGGCGCTGGCGGCGACCACCCTCGCCGCGTGTGGAAGCGACGACACCTCCGGTGACGGCGCCCCCGGTGGCGACGCCGGAGGGCTCACCCCCGTGACCCTGCAGCTGCAGTGGCTGCCCCAGGCCCAGTTCGCCGGCTACTACGCAGCGGTCGATCAGGGCTTCTTCGCCGACGAGGGCCTCGACGTCGAGATCGTCCCCTCCGGCGGCGACATCGTGCCGCAGGACGCCCTGGCCAACGGCGACGCCGACTACGCCATCGCGTGGGTGCCGAAGGTGCTCGGCTCGATCGAGCAGGGCGCCAACCTCACCAACGTGGGCCAGATCTTCCAGCGTTCCGGCACCCTCCAGGTGGCCTGGGCCGACTCCGGCATCGACTCCGTCGCCGACTTCGAGGGCAAGCAGATCGGCTCCTGGGGCTTCGGCAACGAGTGGGAGATCTTCGCGGCGATGGCCGCCGAGGACCTCGACGCCTCGACCGTCGACATCGTCACCCAGGACTTCAACATGAATGCGTTCCTGCAGGGCGACATCGACGCCGCACAGGCGATGACCTACAACGAGTACGCGCAGGTCCTCGAGACCACCGACCCCGACACCGGGGAGCTCTACCAGCCCGAGGACCTCAACGTCATCTCGTACGCCGACACCTCCGGCGGGATGCTCCAGGACGCGATCTGGGCCGACACCGAGCGGCTCGCGTCCGACGACGCGTACGCCGACACGACGGTGGCCTTCCTCAAGGCGGTCATCAAGGGCTGGGCCTTCGCCCGCGACAACGTCGACGCCGCGGCCGAGATCACCGTCGCTGCCGGGTCGAGCTGGGGTCCCAGCCACGAGCTGTGGATGGCCAACGAGACCAACAAGCTGATCTGGCCGTCCGAGAACGGCATCGGCGTGATCGACGAGGCAGCCTGGGACCAGACGGTCGCCGGTGCGCTCGCCGCGGTCAACGAGCAGGGGCAGAGCCTCATCACCGAGGAGCCGCCGGCCACGGCGTACGACAACGCCTACATCGAGCAGGCCATCGACGAGCTCGGTGACGAGGTCGACACCACCGGCGCCGACTACACGCCGGCCGACGTCGAGCTGGTCGAGGGCGGCAACTAGCGGCACCCCGGATGCCGAGTCGGCGCCCAGCGGGCGCCGACTCGGCACCGGATCGCACGGCATACGACGACACCCGGAGGAGACCGACGATGACGACGGCCCAGCACGACCCCGCCGCGCTCGATGCGCGCGCGCACGACCTCGACCGAGCCCACGTCTTCCACTCGTGGTCGGCGCAGGGCGCCCTGGACCCGATGGTCGTCGCCGGCGGGCTCGGCTGCCACGTGTGGGACCACGCCGGCAACCGCTACCTGGACTTCTCCAGCCAGCTGGTCAACGTCAACATCGGCCACCAGCACCCCGCCGTCGTCGCCGCGATCACCGAGCAGGCGGCTCTGCTCACCACGATCTCGCCGCCCACCGCCCACCTGGCCCGAGGCGAGGCCGCCCGCCGCATCACCGACCGCGCGCCCGCGGGCATGAACAAGGTCTTCTTCACCAACGGCGGAGCCGACGCCAACGAGAACGCCGTCCGCATGGCGCGGTTGCACACCGGGCGCGACAAGGTCGTCTCGACCTATCGCAGCTATCACGGCAACACCGGTGCGGCGGTCGTCGCGACCGGCGACTGGCGTCGGGTGCCCAACGAGTACGCCCGCGGCCACGTGCACGTCTTCGGCCCCTACCTCTACCGCTCGGAGTTCTGGGCGAGCACGCCCGAGGAGGAGTGCGAGCGGGCGCTGACCCACCTGCGCCGGGTGATCGAGTGCGAGGGGCCGACCGGCATCGCGGCGGTCCTGCTCGAGACCATCCCCGGCACGGCGGGGGTGCTGATGCCCCCGCCCGGCTACCTGGCCGGCGTACGGCGGCTCTGCGACGCCCACGGGATCGTGCTGATCCTGGACGAGGTGATGGCCGGCTTCGGCCGGACGGGGGAGTGGTTCGCCTTCGACGCCTTCGACGCCGATCAGGGCGGGGTGCGTCCCGACCTGATCACCTTCGCGAAGGGCGTCAACTCCGGCTACGTGCCCGTCGGTGGTGTGGTGATCTCCGACGAGATCGCCGCCGACTTCGACGAGGCAGTCTTCCCCGGGGGCCTCACCTACTCCGGCCACCCGCTCGCGGCGGCGTCGATCGTCGGGGCCCTGGACGCGATGCAGAGCGAGGGCATCGTGGCCAACGCCAAGCGGATCGGCGCAGACGTGCTCGGCCCCGGACTGCAGGCACTGGCGGAGAGGCACCCGGTCGTCGGCGAGGTCCGCGGCACCGGTGTCTTCTGGGCGATCGAGCTGGTCGCCGACGAGGCCACCCGCGAACCGCTCCCGGCCGCGCTGATCGGGCGCGCCAAGAAGGAGATGCTCGCGCGCGGCCTGCTCCCCTTCGCCGCCGACAACCGCATCCACGCCGTACCCCCCTGTGTCGTGACCGACGACGAGGCGGCGCAGGCCCTGTCCATCTACGACGACGTACTCACGATTCTCGACGAGGAGATCCGATGACCACCACCAGCACGACCAGCGACCTGCCCGTGCTCGACCACTACGTGGGTGGCGCCGCCAGCCACGGCACCTCCACCCGCACGGGCCCCGTCTACGACCCGGCCCTCGGCGAGCAGACCAAGAGCGTGCGGCTGGCCTCGGCCGCCGACGTCGACGCGGCGGTCGCGGTGGCGAAGGCCGCCTTCGCCGGCCCCCAGGGCTGGGGGAGCTCCTCGACGGCCAAGCGGCAGCAGGTGATGTTCGCCTTCCGCGAGCTGGTCAACGCCCGCAAGGACGAGCTCGCCGCGATCCTCACCTCGGAGCACGGCAAGGTCCTCTCCGACGCCGCCGGTGAGGTGGCCCGCGGCCTGGAGGTCGTCGAGTTCGCCTGCGGCATGCCGCACCTGTCCAAGGGCTCCTACTCCGAGAACGTCTCGACCGACGTGGACGTCTACTCCCTCAAGCAGGCGCTGGGCGTCGTCGGCATCATCAGCCCGTTCAACTTCCCGGCCATGGTGCCGATGTGGTTCTTCCCGATCGCGATCGCGACCGGCAACACCGTCGTGCTCAAGCCGAGCGAGAAGGACCCGAGCGTCGCCAACTGGATGGCCGAGCTGCTGAGCGAGGCGGGCCTGCCCGACGGGGTCTTCAACGTCGTGCACGGCGACAAGGAGGCAGTCGACGCGTTGCTCGTGCACCCCGACGTGGCCTCGATCTCGTTCGTCGGCTCGACCCCGATCGCGCGCTACGTCTACGAGACCGGCACCTCCCACGGCAAACGGGTCCAGGCCCTCGGTGGCGCGAAGAACCACATGCTGGTCCTGCCCGACGCCGACCTCGACCTGGTCGCCGACGCCGCGGTCAACGCCGGCTTCGGGTCGGCGGGTGAGCGCTGCATGGCCGTCTCGGTCGTGCTGGCCATCGACTCGATCGCCGACGAGGTCGTTGCGCGGGTCCGGGACCGGATGGGCAAGCTCGTCACCGGCGACGGCCGCGGCTCGGCCGACATGGGCCCGCTGATCACCCGGGAGCACCGCGACAAGGTCGCCGGCTACCTCGACGTGGCCGCCACCGACGGGGCCGACCTCGTGGTCGACGGTCGTGACGTGGTCGCCGACGGTGCCGCCGACGGGTTCTGGCTCGGCCCCACGTTGGTCGACAAGGTGCCGACCACGTCGACCGTCTACACCGACGAGATCTTCGGGCCCGTCCTGTCGGTCGTGCGCGTGGCGTCGTACGACGAGGGGCTGGCGCTGATCAACGGCAGCCCCTACGGCAACGGCACGGCCATCTTCACCAACGACGGGGGCGCTGCACGGCGTTTCCAGCGCGAGGTCGAGGTCGGCATGGTCGGCATCAACGTGCCGATCCCGGTCCCGGTCGCCTACCACTCCTTCGGCGGCTGGAAGGCCTCGCTCTTCGGCGACGCCAAGGCCTACGGCACCCACGGGGTCGACTTCTTCACCCGGGAGAAGGCGATCACCAGCCGCTGGCCCGACCCGAGCCACGGCGGCATCAACCTGGGGTTCCCCCAGAACGAGTAGGGCGCCTGCGACGGGTCTGGGTCGATCGTCGTACTTTCGGGCAGGACCCTGGCCCGGGCGGGTGGTTTTCGGACGAGGACATGGCCCGATCGGGCCAGGGCGGTGAGGATGGAGCCATGAACGACAGGCCGCCGATCGTCGACGTCCGCGGGCTGCACGTCCGCTTCGGCGAGGTCGAGGCCGTGGCCGGGGTCGACCTGGTCGCCTACGCCGGCCAGTCCTCCGCGCTGCTCGGTCGCAACGGCGCCGGCAAGTCGACCACGATGCGGGTGCTGGCGGGCGTGGTGCCCGCCACGGCCGGCACCGTGATCGTGGCCGGGTACGACGTGCGCCACGAGCCGCTGATGGCCAAGCGCGCCGTCGGCTACTGTCCCGACGTCGGCGGACTGGTGCCCCGGGCGACCCCGTGGGAGCACCTCCAGCTCACCGCGCGGCTGCGACGCCTGCGTGACTGGGAGGACCGCGCTCGCGACTTGCTCGAGCGCTTCGAGCTGGGCGACGTGGCCCACCGCGTGACGGCCGGCTTCTCCCACGGGATGGGCCGCCGGTTGAGCGTCGTCCTCGCGGCACTGCACGAGCCCGACGTGCTCCTGCTCGACGAGCCGTTCGACGGCGTCGACCCGATCGGCGTCGAGGCGACGCTCGAGGTCGTCAGCGACGCCCGGGCGCGGGGCGCGTGCGTGCTGGTCTCCACGCACCTGCGCGAGCTCGCGGTCGAGGCCTGCACGACGGTCAGCGTCCTGCGTGGTGGCTCCCGGGTGGCGACGATGGCCTCGACGGAGATGCTGGGCGAGGAGGGTGCTCGTGCCTACCGCGGTCTCCTCGACTGACCTGGTCCCCGAGCGTCCCCGGAGGCGGCATCCCGTCAGCAACGCGATCCGTGCGGTGGCCGACGTCGGCCACGTGCTGCGGTTCCGCGCCGGCACCGTGCGTCACCGCGGTCTCAGTGCGCTCGGGAGCCTGCTGCTGCTGGGGGTGACCGCGGCGATCGCGATCGTGCCGGCGTACGTCGAGGGCGCCGGTGGTCCCGACGAGGCCTTCGACGTCCTCGTCGTCCTGCCCACCGCCCTGGCGGGCTTCGTGGTGCTGGCAATCGTCTCGGCCGCGGCCTCCGGCGGCGGTCGCGAGCTGATCCCGCGCGACCCGGCATCGATCCACCCGATCAGTCCGACGACCGACCACCTCGGGGCCCTGCTGCTCGCCCCGCTCAACATCGCCTGGCTGATCCAGGCGTGGGCCCTGATGGGGGCCACCGCCTTCGCGGTGGGGAGCTCCTACGTCTACCAGGCGCAGGTCGTGGTCCTGCTGTGGCTGGTCGCCGGCACCGCCTTCGCGCAGGTGCTGGCGTGGACGCTCGAGGGGGTGCGGCGCGTCCCCCACGGCATCGTCGGCGTCCGGATGCTCAACGTCGTGGTGTTCGGGGTGGCGCTGGGCCTGCAGCTGACCGACCAGATGATCTCCGTCTTCGACTCCCTGCCGACCCGCTGGTTCGTGCTCGGCATGATCGCCGACGACGGTGGCCGCTGGCTCGCGAGCGTCGGCGTCGTGCTCGCCGGAGCGCTCGTGCTGGCCGTCGTCGGCGCGGTGCCCGCCCACATCGCGGCCCACCGGGTGCCGCGCGACGAGCTGCGCGTGGAGAGCGGTCAGTACGCCTCCCGCCCCTCGCCCCGCTCCGACCTGGCCGCCATGGTGCGCACCGACCGCGGGTCGGTGTGGCGAGCCGTACCGATGCGCCGCGGCGTCGCGGTGCTCGCGATCGGACCGGGCATCGTGGCCGTGCTCGGCAACCTGCAGTGGGGGTCCATGACGATCCTGCCGGGCCTCGTCGCCTCCGGCGGGGCGCTCCTGTACGGCGTCAACGCGTGGTGCCTTGACTCGCGCGGGACCTTGTGGCGCGAGAGCCTGCCGGTCTCCCCGCGCACGGTCTTCGACGCGCGGGCGCTGGTGCTGGCGGAGTTCCTGCTGGTCGCCTCGCTGCTGACGGTCGCCGTCGCCGCGATCCGGGCCGGCGTGCCCTCGCTGCCCGAGGTGACCGCGCTGATCTCGACGCTGCTCGTGGTCACGGTGCAGGTCGTCGGCGCATCGATGCGCTGGTCGTTCAAGCGGCCCTACGCCGTCGACCTCCGCTCCTCGCGCGCCACCCCGGCGCCGCCGTCGATGATGGTCGCCTACTCGGCCCGGCTCGCGCTCTCCACGACCGTCACCGGGCTCTTCTTCTCGGCGCTCTCGCAGGCCGACGACTGGTCGCTCTCGCTGCTGATCGCCGTCGCGATGCTGTCCTGGTCCGGCATCCGGCTGATCCGCGTCCGTCGTCTGTGGGACGACCCGGCAGAGCGAGCCCGCGTCGTCACGACCGTCGCGGTCGCCTGAGCCGCGTCGTCGGCTCGCCGCCTCACCTCACCCGGCGCAGGAGGCCTGGGCGTCGGCGAGAGCGGCGACCTCGGGGGAGTCGAACCCGCCCGAGAGCGTCTGGACGAGAGCGGCCCGGACCACCTCGTCGGTGAGCGCGTCACGCAGGCACACGGCGTACGCCTCGGCGTCCAGGCCGCCGCGGGTCTGTGTCAGCAGGGCGCGCGTGGAGGCCTCGACGTAGTCGACGCAGGCCAGCTGGGCGTCGACCCACGCCTCGGCGGTCGCCTCGTCGAACACCGGGAGCACCTCGACGACACTGCCGCGGCTGTCGACGATGCCTCCGGCCTCGAGCTCGAAGAAGTCGAGGCGGCGCTGCAGCGCCCGGGCGAAGCAGGCGCCTTGACGTCGGTCGAGCTCATCGGTGCTGCTGCCGGTGAAGAGCGCAGCCAGGTCGGCGGTGCTGACCGCCCGGGCTGTCTCCGCGGCGACCGAGGCCGACGAGGCCGGCTCGGGAGCAGGATCGCCGTCGCCCGAGCAGCCGGCGAGCCCGAGGGCCGCGGCGGCCGCGACGACCAAGGAAGTCAGGGCACGGGGCACGGGGCCGATCCTCGCACGGGGTCCTATGGTCGGAGGGTGGACTTCTCACCTTCTCCTCGCGCCGCCGACCTGACCGGGCGCGTGGCCGCGTTCATCGCCGACGAGGTCGCTCCCGTCGAGCACGCCTACCACCAGGACCTCGCCGAGCTGCGCCGTACCGGGGACCCGTGGCAGCCGCTGCCGATCATCGAGGAGCTGAAGGGCAAGGCCCGCTCGCTCGGTTTGTGGAACCTCTTCCTGCCGGCCGAGCATGCCGGCGAGTACGCCGCGCGCTTCGGCACCGACGGTGGTGAGGGCCTGACCAACGTCGACTACGCCCCCATCGCCGAGCTCACGGGTGGCTCGGCCCTGGCGCCTGTCGTGCTCAACTGCAACGCACCCGACACCGGCAACATGGAGGTGCTGCTGCGCTACGGCACCGAAGCGCAGCGCGCCGAGTGGCTCGAGCCGCTTCTCGAGGGTCGGATCCGCAGCGCCTTCGCGATGACCGAGCCGGACGTCGCCTCCTCCGACGCGACCAACATGGCCGCGACCGCGGTCGTCGACGGCGACGAGATGGTCATCAACGGCAGCAAGTGGTGGTCGACCGGAGTCGGTCACCCCGACTGCAAGGTCTTCGTCTTCATGGGGCTCACCGACCCCGACGCCGACCGGCACCGTCGTCACTCGATGGTGCTCGTGCCGGCCGATGCCCCGGGCGTCAAGGTCGAGCGGATGCTCAACACGATGGGCTACTACGACGAGCCGTTCGGCCACGGCGAGGTGTCCTTCACCGACGTGCGTGTGCCCCTGACCAACGCGATCGGCGGGCCGGGCGAGGCGTTCGCCATCGCCCAGGGCCGGCTCGGTCCGGGTCGGGTGCACCACTGCATGCGCCTCATCGGCCTCGCCGAGATGGCGCTCAAGCTGGCCTGCGAGCGTGGGCTCGAACGCACCGCCTTCGGCAAGCCGCTGGCCAACCTGGGCGGCAACCGCGAGCGGATCGCCGAGGCACGCATCGCGATCGACTCCACGCGACTGCTCGTCCTCAACGCCGCGTGGAAGCTCGACGTCGGCGGGCCGCTCAACGCCCTCAGCGAGGTCGCCCAGATCAAGGTCGCGGCGCCCACCATGGCCCAGCAGGTCGTCGACATGGCCATGCAGCTGCACGGCGGGGGCGGGCTCTCCGACGACCACCCACTGGCCGGCGCCTGGACCAATGCGCGCGCCCTGCGACTCGCCGACGGCCCCGACGAGGTCCACCGCGGTGTGATCGCGCGCCTGGAGCTGGGCAAGTACGGCGCCAGTCGCTGACCGGCTGACCGGCTGACGTGCTCACGCGGCCGCCGGGGCGTCGACCGGTCAGTGCTCGCCGCGGCAGCGTTCGGCGGTGAGGTTCTCGCTGGCCCAGGACGTGAGGGCCTGCAGCGCGGGCAGGATCGCCCGACCGCTGTCGGTGAGGGCGTAGGACACCGAGACCGGCGGGCCCGGCTCGACGCTGCGGTCGACGAGGCCGGCGCGGCCGAGCTCGGCGAGGCGGTCGGACAACATCGAGTCGCTGATCCCCAGGCCGCGCTTGAGGTCACCGAAGCTCGCGGGACCCTGGATCAGGGTGCCGAGCAGGACGCCGTTCCAGCGCTTGCCGAGGAAGCTGAAGGCACGCTCGAGCGCGGCGTCGCACATCCGCGGCTCGTGGTCGGGAGAAGGCGAGCCCGGGGCGGCCGGGGAGGCCGGGGCGCGCGAGGTCATGTGACAGATCGTACTCCACTCTCGTTCTGGCATTAACTTCTAAAATAGGAGTAACATCGAGGAGACAAGCAGATCCCGACTTCGGAGGACCACCATGACCACCACCCCTGCTCCCACCACCCTCGACCGCCTGCACGACGACGGCCGCGCCCTGCTGTTCACCGAGGCGCGCACTGCCAACTCCTTCTCGGACGTGCCCGTGACCGACGAGGAGCTCGCCGGCATCTGGGACCTCGCGCGCTGGTCGCCCTCGATGGCCAACAGCCAGCCGCTGCGCGTGCTCTACGTCCGCCCGGGCGAGGGGCGTGACCGCCTGGTCCCGCTGATGGCCGAGGGCAACCAGGCCAAGACCCGACAGGCTCCGGCGGTCGCGGTGCTCGCCTACGACGCCGCCTTCCACGAGCACTTCCCGACCGTCTTCCCCGACCGTGGAGAGATGATGCGGGACAACTTCGCGGGCATGCCCGGCGAGGCGGTCGAGGGCATCTCGAAGTACAGCGCGGCGATCCAGACCGGGGTCTTCCTGCTCGCGGTCCGCGCCCACGGCCTTGCCGCCGGTCCGATGGCGGGCTACGACGGGCCGGGCATCGACGCCGAGTTCTTCGCCGGCACCACCTGGAAGACCCACCTGGTCGTCAACATCGGCCACCCGGGCGACGACCCGTGGTTCGACCGGCTGCCGCGGCTGGAGACCGACACCGCCGTCGCCTGGGCCTGACCCCTGACGCCGGCCGGCTCCGCGGCTACCCTCGCCGGGTGGCCGACGACAAGACCGGTGATGCCGGCAACCCCGCCAAGCCCGTTCGCGACGAGGACTCCTTCGACGTCGAGGCGGTCGCCGCCTGGCTCGGTCGCGGTGCCGTCACCGGCGTACGACAGTTCGCCGGTGGGGCGTCCAACCTGACCTACCTGCTCACGTTGGCTCAGGGTCCCGACCTGATCCTGCGTCGCCCACCGGTCGGCGCCAAGGCCAAGGGTGCCCACGACATGGGCCGGGAGTACGTCGTCCAGCGCGCGCTGGCGCCGGTGTTCCCCCTCGTGCCGGAGATGATCGGGCACTGCACCGACGAGTCGGTGATCGGCTCGGAGTTCTACGTCATGGAGAAGCTCGACGGGCTCATCCCGCGCAAGGACTTCGGCTTCGACATCGCACCCGACAAGGCCGCGACCCTGTGCGCCAGCGCCATCGACGTCCTGGTCGACCTGCACGCCGTCGACGTGTCGGCGGTCCCGGAGCTGGACGCCCTCGGCAAGGGCGACGGCTACGTGGCCCGTCAGGTCGGCGGATGGACCCGACGCTTCGCGGACGCCCGTACCGATGACACGGGCGACTGGAGCGACATCACCGACTGGCTCGACGCGCACCAACCGGCCGACGTGGGGCAGCGGATGATCCACAACGACTTCCGCTTCGACAACCTGGTGCTCGACGCCGCCGATCCGAGCAGGATCATCGGCGTCCTGGACTGGGAGATGGCCACGGTCGGGGACCCGTTGATGGATCTCGGTGGGGCGTTGGCCTACTGGGTCGAGGCCGGGGACGACGAGGTCTTCCAGCTGTTCCGACGCCAGCCGACGACGACGCCGGGGATGTGGACCCGCCAGCAGGTCGTCGACCACTACTGCGCCCGAGCCGGTCTGGAGATGAGTCCCGAGCGCTGGCGGTTCTACGAGGTCTTCGGGCTCTTCCGGCTCGCCGTCATCGCCCAGCAGATCTGGTACCGGTACGCCAACAAGCAGACGACCAACGAGGCGTACGCCGTCTTCGGTCCGGCGGTGGGCTACCTCGAGGGTCGCTGTCGCTCGTTGGTCGGGGAGTAGGGGCCCGGCTCAGCTGCCGGCGAGCGCCAGCTCCTCGAGGCGTTGCACGCCCGGTCCGGCGTAGCGCTGGAGATTGCCTACCGCCTGGTCCAACGCCGCTGATCTCGGGTGGTCAGGAGGGATGCGAGCGACGTTGAGGGCCACCCGGTCCGACCAGTCCTTGACGTCGGGCTCCGCCGAGAAGGACGCGACGTTGCGCGTCCCCAGGACGTTCATCCGCGCCCAGTCGGTCAGCGAGTTGCCGAACGACGACGGCGCGCAGATCCGGTTCTTGACCTCGTCGGCAGCGCTCGCGCGCGTCGCCTCGACGTACCCCGCCAGCGCGGCGCCGAAGCACGGGAAGCCGGCACGGACCGGCTGGAGGGTGATCGCCCCGGGCTGCCAGATGGGGACGAGCGGAGGCCGCTTGAGTCCGTCGGCGGCGCAGTTGACGACGACCGCGTCGCCGGCGATGGCGACCGAGCCCTCCGTCAGGGCGAGCCGACCCCGCCCGGCGGAACGGAGGTGGCCGAGCCGGACGACGTGCTCGATGCTGCGCAGCGCCTCGAGCTCCCACGTGCCGAGGGTCGGTGCCTTGGCCATCGTCGGGGTGACCGATCGGTCGAGGCGCAGCATGATGCCGGCCTCCTCGAGGCCCCGGAACAGCGCGTCCAGGGACGTGGCGGAGCCGGCCAGGCGCATCGTCTCGGCGACCATCCCGAGATAGATCTCGGGGTCGGGCTGGACCACGGCGCGGTTGAGCATCCACGGGTCGCGCGGGCGTATCCAGCAGACCGCGTCGGGGTCGACGCCATGGCGCAACAGCCAGACGCACGCGTCCGTGGCGGTCTTGCCGGACCCGACCACGACGTAGGCACCGGGGGGCTCGGTGAGGCGGGAGAGGTCGTTGACCGCGATCACCCGGGCACCGTCGACCTCGAAGCGGGGTGCAGACTCCGCGGGGATCTCGGGGGAGAGGTAGCGGGCGTCCACGACGCGGCAGGACGGTGGCACCTCGACGTGTCGGCCCGAGATCCGGGAGACGAACGTCCGGTCGCCGAGGTAGTCGCACCCGGCGAAGAACTCCACCCGGCCGGAGTCCAGGAGGCGGTGCTCGAGGACGTCGGCGTAGTAGCTGCAGATCTTCGCCTGCCCGGCCCGCTCGTGCAGCCCGGCCTCGGGGCCGCTGGTCTGGCGGCCTCCACCGAGGACCGTCGAGGCGACACCGTAGAAGGTGGAGGCCTGGTGCAGCCGGACGAACGGATAGTCCTCGAGCCAGTGGCCGCCGACTCCGTGACGACGGTCGACCAGCGCCACGCGCGCGTCGGAGTGCTCGATGATCGCGTCGGCGAAGGCCATCCCGCTGGCGCCGGCCCCGACCACGAGGTAGTCGGCGTCGACCCGGTGCGTCATCACCCAACTCAAGCAGCCCGGCCCATCGACGTCCAGCGCCGACGGGCCGGGCTTGCCGGCGAGGGTCCAGCACCCGGTCGGGTGCTGCTGTGCTACTTCTTGATCTTCACCGCGATGCTCTTGTAGCCGTCGACGACGTGGTCGACCGGGCCGAGCGTGGTGCTGCGGGAGAACGGCTTCGACTCCTGGGGCTCCTTCGGCTGGCCGCCGCGGAAGAAGACGTCCTCGGAGTAGTACCCGCCGCCACGACGGCCGCCGCGGGTGCCGAGGGTGACCACGATCTCGTCGTGACGCACGGCCTTGTCGATCCGCTTCTGCAGCGCCTGGACCGAGCGTCCGTAGAAGTAGGAGTAGAAGTTGTTGCCGCCCTGGACCGACAGCTGTGCCCGACCCGAGGCCTTCTTCGGGATCTTGATGGCAGGCACCGGGATGGTGGCCTTGCCCGCCGAGCCGGACAGCAGCAGGCGCAGACGCACCGTGCCGCCGGGCTTCACGCGCACGGGGGTCGAGCCCGAGACGCGGGTCCACGTCGAGCCGACCTTCTGCTGGACGATGCCGAGGCGGAAGGTGTCGTCCTCGTCGCTCACCGTGTTGTCAGCGGTGATGTCGTCGACCGTGACGCCGTCGATGTAGGCGAGTGCGTAGGTCAGGTCGGCCAGCTGGAAGATCGGGTCGTAGATCAGGTCGCCACCGGTGTACCGGTCGGCGAAGCTCAGCTCGAACGGGGTCCCGTTGTCGTCGCCGGTGACCGTCCACCCCTGCAGCGACGTGCCCTCGGCGGAGCCGCCGAGGACGAGGTCGCTGTTGGTGAGCAGCTGGTAGAAGGTCACGTCGGGCAGCGCTGCGCCGACGGTGACGTCGGTCGATCCGGTCCGGGACTTGTCGCCCTGGGTCACCGTGCTCGTCACCGTCGAGGCCTCCGGAGCCGGACCGAAGGGCCCGCTGATGCCGGTCAGGCGGTCCTCGGTGATCGTCCCGAGGACGGGTCCGATGTTGGCGACCTTGAACGGCGAGCCGAGCGAGTCGGGCTGGACGTAGAGGGCGTCGGCGGAGTGCAGGCCCTCGGTGGTGGTCCCCTCCAGGAACAACGGGTGGCCGAAGCCGACGACCTCGCCGTTGCAGACCGAGGTGGCGGTGCCGACGCCGGCGAAGGTGATGTCGCCGTACGACGCCGAGGCGGCGAGGTTGCCACCCGCAACGATGGTCTCGGCGCCCGGGGCGTCGGCGCCGCTGTCGGCGCGACCCATGACGTAGGTGTTCTTCTGCAGGTAGTCCGGACCCTTGTCCTGGGCCTGGGCCAGACGGCGTGCGGAGAGCCCGGCGACGCCGAGGGGCATCGGGAGCTCGCGGAAACCCTGAGCTGCCTGCTGCTGGGTGATGCCGGCGCGCTTGGCGACGACACGGGCCTGGGAGGCGTCGAGGCGCGTCACGGGGGCCGGCGCCTCGGTGAGGTAGTCGTCCATCAGCTCGAACGGCGTGATGCCGGCGATCGGCGAGGCGCCCCAGGAGAGTCCGTAGGCGACGGCACCGATCAGGCGGCCGTCCGCGGCGTAGACCGGCGAGCCGGACATGCCCTGCCACACGCCGCCGGTCTCGTCGAAGGCGTCCATGTCGAGGTCGATCATGATCATGTCGATGTCGGGCGCGATGCCGTCCTCGAGCACGCCGAGGACCTCCCCGGTGAAGGCCTCCGGAGTGGTGCCGGACACGACGGTCAGCCCGTCGACCAGATCGCCCTTGGCGACCTCGGAGACCGGGAACGGCTCGGCGCAGTCGGCGACCGGGTCGGCGCTGGGGGCGGTGGGTGCTGCGACTGCTCCCGGCGTGCCGGCAGCCAGGGCGCCGGCGCTCAGGGTGAGCCCGGCGCAGGTGAGCGCGGCGACCGACAAGCGTCGCCGAGCAGGACGAGAAGACATAGGGGGTGTTCCTCCCAGACGTGGGGGCAGGCGAATCCGGCCTCCCGAGACAACCGGTATGACGCGCTGGGCGGGCTCCTGGTTGCCTGCGAAGAGTAGATCTTTTCCAGGGACGTGCACGGGATTTCCTCCGAGGCTCACCCTCGTGGTCGTCCGGGAACGCGAAAGGGGCCTCCGCCGGTCTCGGCGGAGGCCCCTCCCAGGTCGTTCGTCAGTGCCGGACTACCGCTTCTTGCCCTTCTTCTTGAGGACCAGGTCGCGCTTGACCCGCACGACCTCACCGGTGTCGGCCTTGAGGAGCACCGTGACCGTCACGGCCAGCTTGCCCTTCTTGCCCAGCACCTTCACGCCCCGCTTCTTCGCCTTGACGGGCAGGGTCAGGAACTGGGCTCCGGCTGCCTCGGCGGCGACGTTGCGGATCTTCTTGCCCTTGAGCAGCACGGACCCCGACGTGTTGACCGCGACGGTGAGGGTGGCCGTGCCCTTCACCTTGTTGCGATCCACCGCGGTGATCGCGAGGGCGGCCGGGATGACGTCCTCGTCGACCGAGACCGTCAGCGCCGCCGACGTGGTCGTCTGGCCGGACGAGTCGGTCACCACCGCGGTGAGCGTGACGTCCTCGCCGGCGTACTCGGTGCCCGGCGTCCAGCTGAAGGCGTACGGCGACACCGTGCCGGTCTCCACCGGCGCACCGTCGACCAGGAGGGTGGCCGACTCGACGGCGAAGTCGTCCGAGGCCCGCACCAGGGGGAACACCGTCTCCCCGGCCATCACGGTGGTGCCGTCGAGGGGGTCGACGAGCGCCGCGGTCGGCGAGGCGTCGCTCGTCGCCCCGACCGAGGTCGGGATCCCGGTGAGCACCGTCGAGGAGCGCTGCGGCGTGGTGACCGTCGCGCTGCCTCCGCTGTCCGGGCCGGAGATCGCCTCGGCGCCCGTGCTCGGGTCGGCCGGACCGCCCGGGACCGGGTTGCCCTGCCCGAGGAAGCTGCCCCGCAGCTCGAACGGCGCAGCCTCACGCACCGCAGAGTTGTCGGCGTTGGCGTTGTAGGCCGCGAACCCGTTGCCGGTGATGATGTTGCCCGAGGCGGTGAGGCCCCCGGACACCTCGGTGCCGGCGTCGGTCAGCAGGATCCCGTACGACTGGGCGGGGTCGGGCCGGAAGTAGTTGCCCGTGATCCGGCTGCCTTCGACGAATCCGGTGGCACCGCTCGTGTACGACACGCCGGTCTGCGGGTACAGCCGGTTTGGCCTGCCCTGGACGACCGTGTCGGTGACGTAGCCGTTGTCGATGATGCCGGTGCGGACGACGTTGTCGGGGTCGCCGTCGGGGCCCCGGGCGCCGTCGAACAGGATGCCGCCGGACTGGTAGCCGGTGACGAGGCTGTCGGTCACGGTGACCTCGGACTCGACGGTCCCGGGTCCCTCGCCGAGGATCAGCCCGGTCTTCACGATGCCCCAGCCGTGCGGCTGGGCGGCGAGCTCGTCGGCCGAGCCGGCCACGGTCATCGGGCCGACCACGCTGGACGAGATGCGACCCGCTGCCCCGAAGAACGCGACGCCGGCCTCGGCGTACACGCTCCCGGAGGTCACGGTCACCCCGGACAGGTCGACGAACATCTCGTTGGTGTCGGTCGAGCCGAGCGACTGCCGCGAGACGGTGATGACGTTGCCGCCGCCGTCACGCAGGTAGGGCTCGAGACCGGCCAGCGTGTCGAGGGACTGGTCGGGCAAGATCGTCACCTTGTCGGCGCCGGCGCCCTTGATCTTCAGCGGCTTGGAGATCGTCAGGCCGTTCAGCGCACCGGTCGCGACCGGGTTGCCGTTGCCGAACACCGGCGTCGACTTCTCCTCGTAGACCCCGTCGCAGACCACGATCGTGTCCCACGGCGACGCGAAGTCGACGGCGGTCTGGATCGAGGTGAACTGGGCGTTGGGACACTGCGCGCCGTCGTCGTCGACGGTCCACACGGTGTCGTTGTAGGCGTTGCCGACCTGGTCGATCAGGGCGACCTCCCCGGGCGTGTTGTCGTACCCGGCCAGGAAGTCGGCCGGGTCGGGGCCGGTGGCCGGGGGTCCGAAGCCGGCGCCCTGGTCCACGGCGACGCCGTCGGAGAGCACCAGCGGCTCGGCGGCGGCGCTCTCCTGGAAGCGCACGTCGGCGACCTGGATGGACCCGGACGCGGGCGTGCCGTCCGTGCCGAAGCGCAGCTCGACCTGGTCGACCGACGTGAGGTCGACTCCCTGGTCCGCGAACTCGCTCAGCGGCACCCGGATCTGGTCGAGCACGATGTGCGTGCGGTTGCTGACCGTGCCGGTCGACATGTGCAGGGCGTTGCCCCACCGCTCGTCACCCGCGTTGACGGTGCCCTCGTTGCCGGCGGCGTCGACCAGCGCGATGACGAAGTCCTGCGTCGTCGCCTCCGGGTCGTAGGAGACGGGGAGCTGGTTGCCGTCCTCGTCGAGGCGGTCCTCGTCGGCACCGGGGTTGCGCAGGTCGAAGAAGTTGACGTCGGCGCCCATGGCCAGCGCCTTGAGGCCACTGACGTCACCGGAGGCGGCGGGAATGTCGGCGGTCAGCTCGGCCTCCTGGCCCTCCTCCCAGGCCAGCGCGAGCTGGCGTCCGTAGGAGTGGTTGACCGGCGCGTTCTCACGGATGCCGTTCTGGCCACCCAGCTCGGCCTTGCCGGGCAGCGGGCAGGCTTTGGCGCCGGTCGGCTGGTTGCCCTTGCCGAGCTGGGACGGCGCGAAGTCGTCGGGCTCCGGGTTGCACCAGTCGTAGCCGCCCTGCGTCTTCTTCGGCAGGTCCACGCCGCCGTTGTCGATGTAGGGGTAGGCGAAGCCGTTGCCGGACAGGGCGCCGCCCAGGGCGTTGAGGGTCAGCGGGTTCTCGATCTCCGGCCGGATCACGTCGATCCGCTCGGCGGGCGGCGCGAAGTAGCTCGTCGTCACGCGCTCCTTGCAAGCGATCCGCAGGCCGGACTCACTCGTGGGACAGGCCGACTCGGGGATCTGCAGGTGCGCCTCGGTGTCGGAGAGCTCACCGGTCAGGTAGGGCTCGAAGGCGCCCTCGCCGCCGACGTAGCGACGGAAGAAGGCCGACATCGTGGCGAGACCGATCTTCTCCTGGTCGCCCATCCGGTCCGCGTCGCCGGAGATCTTGGTGTTGACCTCGGGGTTGAGGGTGTCCGAGTTGTCGATCACGTACGACGACGGGTCGTAGCTGGCGGCGCCGCTGAGACGCAGGTTGTTGGGCTGCACGTTGTTGCCGTTGCTCGGCTGCGAGTTGCCGCAGGCGGCGTCGGGCGTCGTCGTACCGTCCTGGCCGTCGGCGAACCAGACGGTGTTGTACCAGTTGTGGATCGCGCCCTGCTGCGACGAGAGCACCCGCGGGAACGGGTCGTCGCCGTTGATGTACTGGCTGCGCTCGAAGAAGCGCGCACCCTGCAGGTTGGAGACGTCACCGTCGCACCACGGCAGGATCGACATGTACGGCGTGCCGTACGGCGCCTTGCGCTCGTAGTCGACCGGTGCGAGGGAGATGACGCCGCGCAGGGGGTAGCGCGGGCCATCTGTCCGGATCCGGTTGTAGTCGATGAAGCTCGTGACGGCGTCGCCGCCGCGGGAGTGACCCATCATCCCGATCCGGGTCATGTCGAGCTTGCCCGCCAGCGTCGTCCCGATCGTGGTGTCGTCGTCGACCGGCAGCCCGTCGGGGGCGTTGGCGGCGCTCAGAGCGTCCAGCGCTGCGGCGATGAGCTTGCGCCGCTGGTGCATGCCCTTCCCCTTGCTGCCGTCCTGGCGCATCATCAGCTGGTCCTGCGACAGGGAGAAGGTGGTGTAGCCCCACGTCGCGAGGTTCTCCCCGAGGTAGGCGTAGCCGGCCTCGTTGCGCTTGAACTCGGCGCACGTCGCGTTGCCCGCTGTCGGTGCCTGCGTCGCACGAGCCGTGGTTGCCGTGGACCAGGAGGATCAACGGGGACGGCTCGGCGCGGTCCTCGGGGTAGTACAGGGCGCCACGGATCTGGAAGTTCACGGCTTCCTGGGAGCTGCCGGCGCTGGGCGCCGCGCCCGAGGAGTTCGGCTCCTGCAGGGCGGCCAGCCCGAGCTTGGTCTCCTGGATGGTGGCCGCGGTGTAGCTGCCCCGATCGAGCGGGTCAGGCAGGTCGTCGAGGGAGATCTGGTCGACGACCGGCGCGACCTCGGCGAGTGGTGTCGCGGCGGTGGCGCTCGTGCTGGCCAGGGTGGTCGGCAGTACCACGGCCGCCACCAGGGGGAGTAGGAACAGTGCGCGCCGACGGCGCGCAGAGGGGTACCTCACAAGGGCTCCTTGCGTCGGGTTCGTACGGGCGCCGCCACGGTCGGCGCCCGCGGTCTTGGGGGTCGATCCGGACGCTAAGGAGCGCGTATTACGACCGTGTGCCGGAGCAGTTGCCGTGGACCACTCGCCTCGAGCCGGGTGTTGCGTCTGACGACACGGCGGGTCCTAGGGTGTGCCGCATGGGTCAACTCATCCTCGTCCGGCACGGTCAGGCCTCGTTCGGGGCGACGGACTACGACGTCCTCTCCGAGACCGGGTGGGAGCAGGGGCGGGCGCTGGGGCGCTGGTTGGTCGAGGCCGGCATCACCCCCACCGCCGTGATCCACGGCAGCATGCGGCGACACCGCGAGACCGCCGAGGGGATGCTGGAGACCGCCAAGTGGACCGACTTCGTCACCGCGGGCGACCCGGGCTGGGACGAGTTCGACCACGTCGGGCTCGTGTCGGGGCACCCCGACCTCGCCGAGGGTGCCGACCACACGACCGTGGACAGGCGACGATTCCAGGAGATCTTCGAGGAGGTCACCGCTCGCTGGACCGCCGGCGAGCAGGCCGGTGCGCTCGAGTCGTACGCCGACTTCCTGCTGAGGGTGCGCACGTCGCTCGAGCGGGCGATGAAGGTCTGCGGCACGGGCGAGACGGTGCTCGTCGTGACGTCCGGCGGCCCGATCGCCGCGGTCGCTGCCTCCCTGGTCGACCCGACCTGCGTCGACGACCAGGGGGCGACGGCCCGGCTGTGGGCGCGGTTCAACACGGTCGCGGTCAACGCGGCGTACACGCGGCTGGTCGTCGGCTCCACCGGAGCGCGGATGCTCACCTTCAACGAGCACCCGCACCTGAGCGGTGACCTGATCACCTACCGCTGACCGGGGCCGTCGAGGCCGACGTACCGGCTGGCTCTACCGTTCTCCCGTGTCCGACCAGGCGACCAACGCGCTGATCGCCATCGCGCTCGGCAGCGCGCTGGCGCTGCTGCTGTTCGTCCCCACCGCCGCGGTGCAGTACCGCCTCAACGGCACGCTGGGCCCCGGCGACCTGGCGACCCTGCTGTCGGCGGCGGTCTACGGGCTCGCCCTGTGGACCTACACGCTGCTGCCGATGCCGGAGTCCGGCCGGTATCTGTGCAAGACCAGCAACCTCGAGCCGCTCGGCTCGATCGACGGTCTCTGGGCCGGTGATCCCGGCGGCGGGGTGACGGCGCTGCTCCGCGACCCGGTCTTCCTCCAGCTCGCGCTCAACGTGCTGCTGTTCGTGCCGCTCGGCTTCTTCGTCCGGGTGATCCTCAAGCGGGGGTTCCTGGTCGCCGGGCTGGCCGGGCTGGCGGTCTCGCTGCTCATCGAGACCACGCAGCTGACCGGCGTCTGGACCCTGTACGACTGCCCCTACCGGCTCTTCGACGTCGACGACCTGCTCGTCAACACCACCGGCGCCGTCGCCGGGTCGCTGCTGTCGGCGATCGTCGTGCGGCGCCGCACCGGCGTCGCGGTGATGCCGACAAGGATCACCCGCGGACGTCGCATCGTCGGGATGGCCAGTGATCTCTGGTTCATGGTGCTCTTCGGCGGCTTCGTCGCGCTGGCCTACCGGGCCGCCGCGGTCTACGGCCCGCTGAGTCTCGACCTCGACGTCCAGACGACCCTGCAGGTCGCCGTGCCGTACGGCGTGCAGGTCGCCGCGGTGCTGCTGCTGGGGCGCACGGTCGGGGAGTGGACGATCTCGGTGCGCGCCGTGCCGCGTCGCTCCGGGCTCAACCGGTGGGAGCCGCTCTCGCGGCTGGTCAAGCTCCTCACCGGGATCACCCCACCGGTCGCCCTGCTGCTGCTCGGGGGCTGGTGGGCGCTGGTCGGGGTGCCTCTCTTCCTCGTCCTGACGGTGGCCGTCTCGTTGGTGACCCCGCAGGCGCGCGGGCTGAGCCACACGCTGGCCGGGCTCGACCTCCGGATCGCGGCCGACGAGGAGCTGGGCCGCGACGGGCCGGCGGGCGCCGACGCACCCGTCAGCCCGAGGCCGGCAGCAGCGGAGTAGTCGGGTCGGCGCTGATGCCCTCACGCCGCAGGACGCCGTCGATCACCGACCAGATCCAGGACGCGAGCAGGTCGACCATGTCGTCGAGCCCGAGGTCGTGCGGTTCGGCGACCCACCGCTCCGCGGCCGCGTCGACGAAGCCGACCAGACCGTAGGAGAGTGGCCGCACGACGCGCGCGTCGAGGCCGAGCAGCACGACGTACTCCCCCAGCAGGCTGACCAGGTGGTCGGCGATCAGCCGCTTCACGTCGTTGACGGCGCTCTCGCCGCTGGCCGTGGTCACCGAGTGGCGCACCAGGTAGCGGTAGAGGGAGTGGTGCCGAGTCAGCCAGCCGAGGTGCGTGGAGACCGCGGTGCGGATGATCGTGTCCGGACTGGCCGTGGGGTCCCAGGCAGGGGCCAGTGCCTCCAAGACCATCTGTTCGGCGCGCGACGCCACCTGTTGATTGAGCTCACCGGCGCCGGCGAAGTGGCGGTAGAGACGGGTGCGGGCGACGCCCGCCACGGCGGCGATCTGCTCGGTCGAGACGTCGGGACCGTGCCGGTCGATGGCGATCAGGGCGGCCTCCACGAACTCGGCCCGGCGTCGTTCCTGCTGACCCGACCAGCGGGTCGAGCGGCCGTCGACGCCGGTCCTGGATCCTGCCTCCGGCTGCGGCTGCGGCTGCGGCTCCGGCTCCGGGTCCTGTAGGTCCGGGGACGGGGTCGACACGCCGACAACGTTACGGCACTCACACCCGCAGGCCTTGTCAAAGAAGGGGGTACGCGTTGTACCGTCTAGATATTCGCTACACCGTGTACCACTAAGTCTCGCCGTGGAGGTCCCCGTGAGCACGACCGCCTACCCGACTCGCTCGTCCGCAGCCTCGCCCACGCCTCGACCTGCCGACCGGCCGATCGACGTGGGGGAGCCGGGCTCCAGCTCGCAGCTGCTCCTCGACTCGGCTGCGGCGCTGTCCTACGACCCGGCCACCGAGGTCGACTGGGACGCGCCGCTGGACCCCGACCACTTCGGCCTCAACCCCGAGTGGAGCACGCTCTACGGCACCGACCTGTGGGACGAGATGACCCATCGGCAACGGGTGACGCTGACCCGCCACGAGGTCGCCTCGATCATGAGCACCGGCATCTGGTTCGAGATGATCCTGCAGCAGATGGTGATCCGCGACCAGTACTGCGGCAACTACGCCGATCCCGACTTCCAGTTCGCCCTCACCGAGGTCGCCGACGAGTGCCGGCACTCGATCATGTTCGCCCGCGCCTGCGCGAAGATGGAGATCCCCGCCTACTTCCCACGCCGGTCCAGCATCGAGCTCGGCCGTGGGTTCAAGGCGCTGGCCAGCGCCGAGATCGCCTACGGCGGGATCCTGGTCGCCGAGGAGGTCCTCGACGTCATGCAGCGCGACTGGATGCGCGGCGCCGACGTGCTCCCGATCGTGCGGACCACGAGCAGGATCCACGTGGTCGAGGAGTCGCGGCACATGAAGTTCGCGCGCCAGGAGATGCGCGAGCGGATCGCCGGAGCGGGGCGCCTGCGTCGCCAGAACTCCGCGCTCACCATCGCGATCGCCGCCAACGTGATCGTCTCCAACATGGTCAACGAGAGGGTGTACGCCGCCGCGGGGCTGGACACGAAGCGGGCGGTCGCCGCGGCCAAGGCCAACGAGCACCACCACACCCTCATGCGCTCGAGCTGTGCCCACCTCATGGAGTTCCTCGACGAGCTGGGTCTGCTCACCCGCCCCGCGATGAAGCTCTACCAGCGCGTCAGCATGATCTGAGGTGACCAGCTTCGCCATCACGCAGTCGTGCTGCAGCGACGCCTCCTGCGTGGCCGTGTGCCCGGTCAACTGCATCCACCCCACGCCGGACGAGCCGGACTTCGGTCTCACCGACATGCTCTACATCGATCCGCGGTCGTGCATCGGGTGCGGGGCCTGCGCCGACGCCTGCCCGGTCGACGCGATCTTCCCGACCGACCTGCTCCGCGGCACGCCCGAGGAGGCCTACGTCGACCTCAACCGGGAGCACTTCGCCCACGACGTACCGCACGACGAGTGGGAGGAGCCTGCCTTCCCGACCACCCTGGCCCAGCACGCCGCCGACCTGAGGGTCGCGATCGTCGGCACCGGCCCCGCTGCCTCCTACACCGCATCGGCGCTGCTCACCACCGGCGCCGAGGTCACCATGATCGACCGGCTGCCCGTGCCCGGGGGCCTCATCCGCTTCGGGGTCGCCCCCGACCACCAGAGCACGAAGGCGATCGCGTCCCGGTTCGCGACGGTGCTGCGCAACCCTCGACTCCAGATGCTCCTCAACGTCGAGGTCGGCGCCCACGTCACCCACGCCGAGCTCCTGGACCAGCACGACGCCGTCGTGTACGCCGTGGGCGCGGTCGCCGACCGGCGCCTCGACGTGCCCGGCGAGGACCTCGTCGGGTCGATGTCGGCGCGCACCTTCGTCGGCTGGTACAACGCCCAGCCGGAGATCGCTGCCGACGCCGTCGACCTGGGCCCGGCGGCTCGCGGACGCGCCGTCATCGTCGGCAACGGCAACGTCGCCCTCGACGCGGCCCGGATCCTGCTCAGCGACACCGACGGTCCCGGCGGGCTCGCCGGCACCGACATCGCCGACCACGCGCTGGCGCAGCTGCGCGGCAGCGACGTGTCGGAGGTCGTCCTGATCGCCCGTCGCGGACCCGAGGAGGCGGCGTACTCCCTCTCCGAGCTCCGGCCCCTGCTCGCCCGAGCCGACGTCGAGGTGGTCGTCGACGGAGGGTCCGAGGTGTCCGCCGCCATCGGCGAGGCGGTGCCGGGGAGCAAGGCCGCGGCGCTGCAGGGCGTGACAGTCCTCCCGGTCGACTGGTCGGCTCCCGCGGACCCGACCCGTCGCCGGCTGGTGCTGCGCTTCGACTCCGTGATCGACCTGCTCGAGGACGACGGTGCCGGCCGGGTGGCCGGCGTGGTCCTCGACGGCGGCACCGCGACGGTGCCGAGCGGCCTGGTCCTACGGTCGGTGGGTTATCGCAGCGAGCCGGTCCCCGGGCTCCCCTTCGACGAGGCGACCCACACGGTGCCGCACGCCGAGGGCCGGGTGGTGGATCCCGTCAGCGGCGAGCCGCTGGACTCGACGTACGTCGTGGGATGGATCAAGCGCGGACCCCGCGGCGGCATCGGCTCCAACCGTGCCGACGCCGCCGAGACCGTCGCAGCGCTGGTCGAGGACGCCAACGCACGCCGGATCACCGCGGGTCGTGGGTCGGTCCGTGGCTTCCGGCGGCTCGTCCGGACCAGACGACCCGAGGCGCTGGGTCGCCGCGAGGTGGAGAGCATCGACCGGGCGGAGCGCACCCGTGGTGAGGCGTCGGGCCGCCCGCGGGTCAAGCTGGCCACGGTCGACGACCTGCTGGCGACGGCCCGTGGCCGTTGATCTGCAGGGCGCAGGTGCGGCGGCCCGGCCTTACGGCTTGGGCTGGTTGATCACGATCGTGGTCATGATCTTGTCGGCGAAGGTCTGCTTCTTGGCGTCCCACAGCGGCCACAGGTAGCCGAGGTAGAAGAAGCCGTCCAGGATGTGGCACAGCTGGCGCAGGAACGCCTTGCCGGCACCGATGGGTTGCCCGGTCTGCTCACTGATGAGCTTGATGCCGAGGATGCCCTTGCCGATCGTGTAGCCGGTGTGGCCCTGCTTGATGAAGATGTTCCAGATGTAGAAGCCCAGGTAGGCCAGTCCGCTGAGCAGGATCAGCAGGATGGGTGCGGCGCCGATGTCGTTGTTCTCGATGGAGGTCGTGCCGTTGATGGTCGTGGTCTCGGTGCCCGCGGCGATGATGATGATCCCGACCAGGGCCGGGAGGTAGGTCAGGAACATCAACAGGCCGTCGATCAGGAGGGCTCCCACGCGCTTGCCCCAGTGCGCGTAGTCCGCCGCCGGGCCGGGCTGGCCATAGCCCTGCTGCCCGTACCCGGGCTGGGCGTAGGGATTCGCCTGTCCGTAGGGATTCGGTTGCCCGGGCGGCGGGGGAGGGGCGTCGTACGACATGGCCGGATCCTTCGTTCGGGGGGAGACTGCAGATCGCGCCGAGCATAGGTGACATCGCCGGCCGACGGGGGTCACCATGGCGGCACCATGAAGGTCGACCTGAAGAAGTCCCTCGACTCCTACCGGGCCCGGCACGGCGAGTTCCGCATCCTCGACGTGCCACCGCTTTCCTACCTGATGGTCGACGGTCACGGCGACCCCAACACGTCGACCGAGTACGCCGCTGCACTCGCCGCGCTGTATCCGGTGGCCTACACGCTGAAGTTCACGAGCAAGCAGGAGCTGTCGCGCGACTACGTCGTCCCGCCGCTGGAGGCGCTGTGGTGGGCCGAGGACATGGCGTCGTTCACCAGCGCCCGCGACAAGTCCCGGTGGTCGTGGACGGTCATGATGCTCGTGCCGGAGTGGATCCCAGCCGAGGTGGTCAGCGCCGCTCTCGCCTCGGTGGGGGCGAAGAAGGATCCTCCTGACGCCCTCCACCTGCTCCGCCTCGAGACGCTCGTAGAGGGCCTCTGCGTCCAGACCCTCCACGTCGGGTCGTACGACGACGAGGCACCGGTGCTCGCCGAGCTGCACGGCGGGGTCATCCCCGGGGCTGGCCTGGAGGTGACGGGCCGACACCACGAGATCTACCTGAGCGACCCCCGCAGGGTCGAGTCGGCGCGGCTGCGGACGATCCTGCGGCAGCCGGTGAGGGCCGTGACATGAGGCACCCGTCGGCCTCCCGATGACGCTCAGGTAACACCGCGGCCCGTGGCGTTTCGCCGACGTGAACACTGCCCCGGCGGGGTCGGAACGCCGTGACGAGCCGACCCGGGCGTTGTTGTGCGAGTGACGCCGACCGGCCCGTGGCGAGAAGCCGGCGAAGGTCCAGCTCGTCGTCTACGGCGACCAGGCCTCGGACGGCCGCTCAGGTCGCGTGGTCATCAAGGTCGACAAGCGGCGCGAGCGCAGCTACGCCGTGCCTGTCGCCGCACGCGACGCCCTGTCGGCCGACGACGTGGAGACCACCCGGCTCTCGAAGCACCTGAGACGGGGGAAGCACCGGGTCCGGGTCATCTTCGTCCCCGACGACGCGACGGCCTACGACCGGTCGCGGTCCCCGGTGATGCTGCTCAGGGTCAGGCGAGCCGATCCGGGTCCCCGGTGACCCGCGCGTGCGGGTCGACACCCCCGGTCCTCAGATCATCCGCTTGAGCAGCGGCAGGGGCGCGTGCTTCATCACCAGTGACAGCGGCGCCCAGGGCAGTGGGGGCACGCACGCGTCGGCCACGTGCTTCTCGATCGCCCTGACCATGGCCTTGACGCCGTCCTCGGTCGTGGCCATCAACGGCGAGGTCGGCTGGGCGTAGTCGTTCATCTCGCTGATGATGTAGCCCGGGTAGAGCACCGTGACCTTGACCGTCTTGGCGAGCGGCGTGCCGTAGAGCTCGGTGCGCAGGCCCTCCGCGAGGTGGGCGACGGCGGCCTTGGTGGCGGCGTACGTCGCGATCTCCTTCGGCATCCCGCGCATCGCGGCCATCGACGAGACCATCACGAGGTGGCCGGCCTGCTGCTCGCGGAAGATCTCCATCGCGGCCTCGGTCTGGGCGAGCGCCCCGACGAAGTTGGTCATCGCGGTAGCGCGGTTGGCGGCGTACCCGCCGGTCCCGATCCGCGCACCCTTGCCGAGGCCGGCGTTGACGATCACCTTGTCGATCCGCCCGAGCTCCCCGGCGAACTCGCCGAAGACGCGGAAGACCGCGTCGTCGTCGGTGACGTCGAGGGCGCGGACGGAGATGCGGCGATCGGGGTGGGCACCGAGGATCTCGGCGCTCAGCTCGTCGAGGCGGTCGGTACGGCGTGCACACAGCGCGAGGTCGTGGCCCTTGGCAGCGAGCTGGCGGGCCATCTCGGCGCCGAGGCCGGAGGAGGCGCCGGTGATCAGGATCGTCGACATGGGCGGAGTCTGGCAGAGGCCGGGCCGGAGACGGCGCCCAGACCGACCCTCGTTGACAGGTGACTCACAGACTCCTGAGGGCACCGCTTCAGCAGGGGCGCGCACGATCGTGGCATGACCTGGACGAACCGATGACGGCGACCGCGCTGCCCCCGCGCGCCGCGCCGCCGGCTCCGAGTGCGCCGCCGGGTGCCACTGCACGGCAGGACGCGGGCGTCCGCGCCGGAAGCGTCGCCCTCGTGTGGATGACGCTGCTGTGGCTCGTCTTCCTGTGGGTGCGCGAGGGGGGAGTCCAGGACCTCGCTGGCTGGTCGAGCGCCTTGCTCTCGACCGGGCGCCTGACCGGGCTCGTCGCCTCGGCGCTCCTGCTCGTGCAAGTGCTGATGATGGCGCGGATCCCCGTGCTCGAGCGGGCCTGGGGCCAGGACCGCCTCGCGCGTCTGCACCGCCTGGTCGGGTTCACGTCGTTCAACCTGATGATCGCCCACGTCGGACTGATCACCTGGGGGTACGCCGCCGGTCGGCTGACCGCGACGCCCGGGACGCTCTGGGACCTGACGTGGGACTACCCCGGGATGCTCCTCGCCGCAGCCGGGTCGCTGTGCCTGGTGATGGTGGTGGTCACCTCCGTGCGAGCGGCGCGTCGCCGGCTGCGCTACGAGTCGTGGCACCTGCTGCACCTCTACGCCTACCTCGGTGCCGGCCTCGCGCTCCCGCACCAGCTCTGGACCGGCCAGGAGTTCCTCGCGTCGACCGTCTCCACCGTGTTCTGGTGGGGCCTGTGGGTCACGGCCGTGGTGTCGGTCCTGGTCTGGCGCGTGGCGCTGCCGCTGTGGCGCTCGTGGCGACACTCGCTGCGGGTGACCGCGGTCGTCCCCGAGGGCGACGGCGTGTTCTCCGTACACCTGACGGGCAGGGCGCTCGACCGGATGCCGGTCGTGGCCGGGCAGTTCCTCACGTGGCGCTTCCCGGGCCGTCCCGGCTGGACCCGCGCCAACCCGTACTCCCTGTCGGCCGCCCCCGACGGACGCGAGCTGCGGATCACCGTCAAGGAGCTCGGCGACGGCAGTCGCTCGCTGCGCGCGCTGCGGCCGGGCACGCGGGCCGTCGTCGAGGGGCCGTACGGTCGTCTCACCGAGCGCGCCCGCACGCAGCGCAAGGTGCTCCTGATCGGAGCCGGCGTCGGCGTCACGCCGTTGCGCGCTCTCGCCGAGGGACTCTCCTACGCCCCCGGCGAGGCGACGCTGCTCTACCGGTACGCCGACCAGCCGCTGTTCCGCGCCGAGCTGGAGGGCCTCGTCGCCCGTCGTGGTCTGCGGATCCTCGCCCTCCCCGGGCCGCGTCGTACGCCGGACTCGTGGTTCAGCGCCCACGCCGGTGACGCCTCGGACCGTGACGTTCTGCTCGGTTGGGTGCCCGACCTCGCCGAGCACGACGTGTACGTGTGCGGCCCGCAGGAGTGGGCCGACGCCGTACGCCGGACGACGCGGCAGGCCGGCCTTCCTGCCGACCAGCTCCACCTCGAGACCTTCGCCTGGTGAGGCAGTCATGACCACCGAGACCTACCGTGAGGAGCACCTGTCGTGAAACGCATCCTGTTGTGGGTGATGAGCACCCTGACCGTCCTGGTCCTGCTCTTCGGCTACCGCACGTCCCTGGGCGGCGCCGACCTGCTCGCCTCCCCGGTCGCGCCCATCGTGGGGGCAGCGAGCACGTCCGGCTCGGCGGACACTGCCACGGGCTCCACGACCACCGGTGAGTCGGGCTCGCGGACGGTGACGGGCACCGCCGCGCAGACGCGCTACGGCCCGGTGCAGGTCGAGCTCACGGTGAGCGGGAGCGGCTCGGCCACGACCATCGACGACGTGGCGGTGGTCCAGTACCCCCACAGTGACGGTCGTGACGCCGAGATCAACGGGTATGCGCTGCCGATCCTGGTGCAGGAGACCCTCGACTCCCAGAGTGCTCAGATCGACATGGTGAGTGGCGCGACGTACACCAGCGTCGGCTACCAGACCTCCCTCCAGGCCGCGCTCGACCAGGCCCGAGCATGAGCGCCGCGACGTACGTCGTACCGGCGTCGGGGCCGGGTCCCGTCGTCGAGCCCGGCGTCGTGCGCCGCGTCGAGCAGGTGATGGGGATGCCGATCAGTCTCGCCCTGCGCGGTCGGCACGCCGACACCTCGACCGGTGCAGAGGCGTGGGAGAGCGTCCTGGCCTCGCTGCGCTGGAGCGACGACGTCTTCAGCACCTGGCGTGCGGAGTCGCTGATCTCGCGACTGGGCCGTGGTGAGCTCGCCGTGACCGACTGTCCGCCCGAGGTGGCCGAGGTGCTGGCCCTCGGGGAGGCGGCACGGCGCGCGACGGGCGGCGCCTTCGACGTACGACGCGTGGTCGACGGCCGTGCGGTGCTCGACCCGTCCGGCATCGTCAAGGGCTGGGCGGTCGACCGCGCCTCGGCCGCGCTGCGAGACCTGGACGACACCGACTTCTGCCTCTCTGCCGGCGGCGACCTCGTGTGCTCGGCCGTGCCCGACCGGCCGACCTGGCGCATCGGCGTCGAGGACCCCCGCGACCCCACGCGGGTGCTGGCCGTCGTCCCCGTCCGCACCGGGGCCGTGGCGACGAGCGGCGCCGCGCACCGGGTCGAGCACGTGCGGCACGCGGTGACCGGGCTGGCTCCGACTGGCGTAGCGTCCGTGACGGTCGTGCACTCCTCGTTGACCATCGCCGACCTCGACGCGACCTGTGCCTACCTCGAGGGGGCCGGCGCAGCCGGGTGGTTGCGCGAGCGTGGTCGCACCGGCGTCGTGGTGGCGCCCGACGGTGCGGCCGAGGTCGTCTCGGGTCGGAGCGGCTGAACCAACCGCGAGGCTCGCGGGAGGACGCACATTCATCGGTCCCGAACGAGGATCGCCTGAATTCGCCACCCCCTCTGTGGCACGCTCTGCATGCCGTTTCTCTTACGGTGCCAGCACGGGACGCAGCGTGACGAAGGACGTCAGGCCGTAGTTGCGCAGAAGGCGACGGGTGCGCGCATCCAGATCGACGACGGTGGCACTCGATGCGTCGGCCTTCACCGTGGCCACGTCACGAACAAACGCGGCCTCTTGCGGGATACCTTGCCGTGGCGCACGCAGGACCATCAGGACGACCCGCACCCTGGTCGGGGCCGGACTCGGATTCTCGAGGCTCACTTGTTGCGCCAGAGCGTCGTACTCGAGCTCCCGACCGTCGCCGTCGAGCGGCTTCAGGTCGACGTACTCGGTCTCGCGCGAGACATCCACTAGGGACACCTCGGGGTTTTCCAACGTGATCTCGCGGACCTCTTGCTCCCCGCGCCCCTCGAGTTGCGCAAAGTCGACGTTCACGCCGGGCATCACGATGGCGCGACCCGCCTCTGTCCCGAACGCCGTGCTCACCTTCACATCGGGAAGCATCGCTCCGCGGGCATCTCGAGCGACGAGGCGACCGACAAGGGTCACCGGATCATCCGTCGGGTTCTCGAAATCGAGGCTCATATCGATGAACCCGGTCTCCGCGATCCTCGTGAACGTGGTGGTGAACGCCGAACCGTCCGGCGTACGAATGTCGGCCTCGCCGTCAGAGGTCCCAGCCGAGCATCCCGACACCGTGAGGAGAGCGACGACAAAGATGCCGAGCACGCGTCGTAGTCCCACCACAGCAGCAAGGATGCCGCATGGGACCCGGGGTGGCCTCGAGCGGCAACGAGCAATTGGTCAAGCCGGCGCCGAGACAAGCTCCGTCCGCAACCGCAGGACGTTCGGCTAGCGGGCTGCGTGGTCCAGACGACAGCTGCAGCCTCACGTAGTCGGACGTGCGTAGATGCGAATCGTCGACACCGGATGCGCCTTGTCAGGCGTGGTCCGGGCGCACGCAGGTCGCCTACGTACGTCCGACTACGCGAAACCAGGTCTCCCACGAGGAACGGTGAACGGGGACGGGGCGTGGGAGGTCACGGCCGCGGTGTGCTGTGTCTCGTAACGCCCGCCCGGTGATGCTCCCGGGACGGGGCCAGATCCGGGTGCGTCGTGGTGGTGGGAGTGACGCGCCCTCTGGGGCAACGGAACGACGGGTCGGTCTACGTCCTGATGGGGTAGTCGATGGTGTGGGTGTGAGCTTGGTGGTGGTGGAACGGACACAACAGCACCGCGTCGAGGGTGTTCGTGCCGCCGCCGTCGGCCCAGGCGGTGGTGTGGTGGACGTGGCAGAACGCACCTGGGGTGTCGCAGCCGGTGGCCTGGCACTGCTTCTGCTCGATGATCAAGGCGAGGCGTTGGGGTGCGGTGTGGAAGCGGGTGCTGCGGCCGAGGTCGAGGACGTGACCCCCTTTCTCCATCACCGCGGGGAACACCTTCGCCTCGCACGCGAGACGGAGGAGCTGTCCGGGTGAGATGCCGGTGCCACCATCGGTAGTGCCGGCCTTCTGGGCACCTGAGGTGAAGATGTCGGCCTCGGCGGTGATCACGACGGTCGCGGCGAGACCGCCCTGCTTCGGCAACTGGTCGGTGGGGTAGCGCTCGATGTACTCGATGAACGCCAACCCGAGCTTGTGCGGGGTGGGCTTCTCGTCGTCGTAGGCACCAGCACCCTGGCTCGCCCGCACGTGCTTGGGGGCAGCCAACGCTTGGAGTGCTTTGCGGAACATCTCGGCCTGCAGCTCGGGCAGGGTGAAGGAGCCACGGATGGTGCCGTCGCCACCGTGACGGAACCGCACCTCGGCCTGCTTCCTCGCACGCTCCTCCTGCTCGGCGAGCTTCTTGGCTTCCCGGGCGTCGGCTGTGTCGGGGTCGAGGACCTCGAACAGCTTCTCTCCGAGCCGGCGCAGCTCGTGGGCGTCGAAGTGGGCTGCCTGGTCGATGAGGTGCTTCTCCGCGGTGTCCCGGTCAGCGGTGAGGTCGTCGTCAAGGTTGTCGACTGCGTCGGTGATCACGGACGCCTGCTCGGGCAACACGGCACCGGCAGCGAGGGCGGCGTGGGTCTGGTCGTGGGCCGCCAGCCTCTTCGCCAGGCCGCACTTCCGGTTGGCCTCACCCCGGGTCATCCGGGTCGTGCGCGCCAACCACGCACTCGTGGACCTCGCACCCATGGTCCCGGGCAGGTCGAGTGCTTCGACCTGGCCCAGCAGGCGGGTCTCGACCTCGGCCAACCTGGCCAGGTCCGAGGACAGTCGGGTGATCGCGGCGGTGGTCTCCTCGGCGTTCAGCGACCACGCCGGGGCGTCGGTGATCTGGTCCAGGCCGTGCTCGAGCAGGTCGAGGAAACCGAGGACGGGGTGTCCCGTCCCGGTGCCGTCGAGGTGCCTGCTCATAGGTCTACTCAAGCACCTGCCACCGACACTGCTGGATG
>Ga0209094_1000068_pt1 | contig 91100 bp, 80 predicted proteins | sample COGITO_mtgs_1004_2_FD_184790 | JGI IMG/M metagenome (GOLD analysis project Ga0209094, IMG submission 184790) | Pelagic marine microbial communities from North Sea - COGITO_mtgs_100430 (SPAdes) (version 2) | ecosystem: Environmental > Aquatic > Marine > Epipelagic ... | reverse complement strand
GGAACGCCTGCAGGTTCGCCGCGACCTCGTTGCTGTTCAGCGCCGAGGACGAACGCGCGAAGTCGACGTCGGTGTTGTTGCCCGCGCCGTACAGCAGCGCCTTGCCGGCACCCGAACCATTCGGACGGTTGACCGGGGCGCTCGGCAGCGGGATCTGTCCGCCGCCGAGAGCGGCGAACGTCGCCAGCTTGTTCGCCGGAGCCGGAGACTGGGCGTTGTAGGCGTTGGCGAGACGGAAGACCGCGTTCTGGCTGGTGTCCGAGCCCACACCGATGATGTCGGAGGTGGTGGGCGTGAAGGTGGTGTCGTCGTCCAGCGCGGGTCCGGTGCTGATCGTGAAGTCGCTCGACGCGGCCTGGGTGGCCTCGCCGCACACGCCTTCGTTCTCGGGGGTGGCCAGCTGCTCGAAGCCCGCGGCCTCGATGGAGGCGCGGGCCGGCTCGGAGCAGACGAAGCCCTCCTCGCCGAAGATCGCCTGGATGTCGGTGTCGCCCAGGTCAGCGGCGCGCACCACGTTGTACAGCGCACGGTCGGCCGAGAAGCCACCCTCGAGACGCAGCGCGGTACCGGCCAGGCCCGCACGCCCCTCGGAGAACGGCGCCACCGCGTTGGCGTCACCCTGGATCGGAGCCGGGTCGTGCTCCTGGACCTCGGACACGCTGGCAGCCAGCGTCACCGGGTTGCCACCGTTGGCAGACGTCAGCTGCGAGATGAAGAACGAACGCGTGCCCGAACCGCTCTGCGGGATGAGCGGCTTGATCGTGCCCGCGGTCCCACCGATGGCCGACCAGTCGGTCACCGTTCCGTCGTAGACCTGCACCATCTGGGCCGGCGTGATCGTCGTCGGAGCGTTCGACGGCACCTGGTTGGAGACCGCGAGCTTCAGCGTGTCCAGGGCGAACGGGAACGCCTGCAGGTTCGCCGCGACCTCGTTGCTGTTCAGCGCCGAGGACGAACGCGCGAAGTCGACGTCGGTGTTGTTGCCCGCGCCGTACAGCAGCGCCTTGCCGGCACCCGAACCATTCGGACGAGTGATCGTCGCGCTCGGGAGGACGATCTCGCCGGCGGAGGTGGCCGCGAAGGTCGCCAGCTTGTTGGCCGGTGCCGGGCTGGTGGCGTTGTAGGCACCCGCCAGGCGGAAGAGTGCGTTCTGGCTGGTGTCCGAGCCCACACCGATGATGTCGGAGGTGGTGGGCGTGAAGGTGGTGTCGTCGGGGTCGACGGTGACGGCGGCATGGGCCGCGCCAGCGGAGAACACCAGCGCCGACACGGCCAGGGAGGCCGTGATGACGCCGGTGAGGGACGTGCGTACGAACATCGGGGTTCGCTCCTTGTGAGAGTGGTCGAGCCTGGATGGGACCGGGTGCTGCTGGTGGGGCGGTGGAACGGTGGAGCACTGGTGCGGTCGAGCCTCAGATGACGTTGGGCAGCAGTCGCATGACCGTGTCCGTGGTCATCCAGGCGAGTGCGATGGCGAGTGGACTCGCCATCACCCACACCAGGACGGCCGACCAGCGTTGTCGTGCGGCGACGACCCCGAGAGTCAGCGCCAGGAGGAGAGCCAGGCACAGCGCGAGGAGCGGCAACGCCCCCGGGTCCGTGGCCAGGATCTTCTCCGGATCGGGAACCGTCGTGGGGCGTCCGGACGGTGCGGGGAAGGCGTCGACGGCCTCGGCGTCGACGAAGACGGTGGTGTCGGCGCTCAGGGCGGCGAGGCGCCCTTCACCCTCCACGGAGACGAGCACGAGCCGGGCCACGCCCGCCGCAGGCGGTGGCGGCTTGGGGTCACCGTCGCGGCGGACTCCGAGCACGGTGAGGGCGGTGACGCCCTGCGCGGTGGTGGTCTCGACGACGTCGCCGGGCCGGAGGTCGGTGATGTCGCCGAAGGGAGCGCCGTACGTCCCGGCCCTGCCGTAGACGTAGGAGCTGCCGACCTGTCCGGGCAGCACCGAGCTGCGCAGGTGGCCCGGCCCGACCAGGGTGTCGCCGGAGGCCGTCCCCTCGACGACGACTTCGTCGAGGCCGATCGCCGGGATCGAGAGGATGGCCACCGGGTCGCCGGCCGGGACGACCGGTCCCAGAGGCGCCGTGGTCTCGGCGAGCTGGCTGCGGAAGTCCTGGTAGAGCAATGCCTGGGCACGGTCGTGCGAGACACCGCTGAACAGCAGGGCTTGAGCCGCGACCCAGAGCGAGACGAGGGCGACCATCGTGAAGGCGGTGGTGATCACCGCGGCGGGTCCCTCCTGCGGAGGGCGAGGCCCGGTGACGGGGCGCTGGGCTCGCGCCCTCCTCGTGGCGGGGGTCGGCTGCCCGCCTTCGTTCGTCGCCAGGCCGGTGGGACGGCGTACTGCGCGACGCCCCATCCGCACGCCCGCGGGCCGCTCGGCGGTCGGGGCGCTCACGACGGGACCCGTGGTGGCCGGACGAAGAAGCGGGACCCCGTCGAGAACATCAGCCCGAGGAAGCCCACCAGCAGCAGCATCGGGAAGAGCCTGCCGGCGATCCCCGAGGTCTCGGACTGGGTCGCCGCGGTCGGCACCGTCTCGCCGACGGGCGTCTCGCCCGCGATCGGTACGGCGTCCGGCTGCGGCGCCGTGGACGGGTCGCTGGTGCCGGGCGGATCCAGGTCCGAGATGTCCAGGTCGGGCACCGTGCCGATCGGCGGCGGAGTCGTCGACGAGGGGGCGTCGGTGGGCTCGTCCACCGGGTCGGTGGGCGGATCGACCGGCGCGGGCGGGTCGGGCGTCTTCGCCGGAGCCTGGGCCTCGACGGCGTCGGCGATCGCCCGCGCCGAGTCGTAGAGCTTGCTCGTGGGACCGGTGGAGCGGATCGGGAGGTAGCCGCCAGGCAGCTGACCGTTGCCGCTTCCGACCTGCTGCCCCTCGCCGGTGGAGACCCGGATGAACTGGGCCACCTTCGCGGCGTTCTCCTCGTCGAGGCCGCGCACCTTCGCCGCGGTGTAGACGACCATCGTCCCGGGGTAGGCGTCCCCGGCCTTGGACACGGCCGACTGGTCGAGCACGAACGGGCCGCGCTTGACCTCCTGCTCGGTCAGGGCCACGGCCTTCGCCAGACCCTTGTCGGACGGCGCCACGAAGGTGCCTGCCCTGGTCTCCAGCGACGCTGAGCGCAAGCCGTAGCGCTCGACGTCGCCGAGGCTGACGATGCCCAGCATGAAGCGCGACCCGAAGGACTGACGCTCGATGCGCCCCGTCTTGAACTGTTGGGTCGACAGGTCGAAGTCGCAGCGCGTCTGGACGTTCGGCCAGGCGTCCAGCAGCGACTCGGCGATCTTGCGCATCGTGGTGACCGGCGCCGCGAGCTGGGAGAAGTAGACCGAGGGGTTCGCCTGGCGGCAGGTGTTCTGCGTCTCGGGGATGAAGGTGTCGAGCAGCGGGATCTCCTGCAGGGGCAGCCCGAGCCCCTGGTAGGCGGGGTTGACGACCATGCCGCTCGGGTCGGGCTCACCGTTGACGAAGGCCATCGCCTCGTCGTCGTTGGCGATGTACTCGGTGAGCTGCTCGATCACGTCCGAGGCGTTGGACAGCGACAGGATCGTCGCGGCGGCCTCCTGGTTCGTCGAGGTGAGGCCCGGGTTGAGCGCGACGAACTCGGGGTCGGTCACGATGGAGAGCGGGTTGCCGCCCATGCCGGGGTGTCCCCGGCCGAGATCGGAGCCCAGGTAGCTCTGGGTGAGCAGCTTGGCCAGGAGGCGGGCGTTGAGCCGGAGGTCCGTGTACTCCCCCGCGTTGTCGGGTCGGTCGATGATGTAGCCGATCGAGAAGCCGGTCACCGCCGTCGGCGCGTAGCCGACCGGGTCGCTGCCGGTGTTCTCGTGCTGTGACGACACGACCGCAGCCGGACCCTCCCCCGCCAACATCAGGTTGAAGCCCGCCACGTCGGAGAGCTGGTTGAGCTGGAACTTGAAGCGAGACTTGTTCAGGCAGTACGCCGGCGACCACTGCAGGGCTGCCTGGGCCAGGAGCTCGGAGCCGTAGAACCCGGTGGGTGCACGCGGGTCCAGGACGTCGCACGTGTCGGGCGGCAGACCGAAGGTGACCGGGATCGTGAAGCGGTTGCGCCAGTTGGACTCCGACCACCACAGCGCCGGTCCGACCGCCACGTCGATCCCGTCGTTGGCGAAGTTGCTGGAGCCCGGCTGGAAGCGCCCCTGCTTACGGCAGCTGCGGTCGGCGAGCGAGGGAGACGCGGCGGGCGCGTCACAGCTGATCCCGGCGATCGGGATCACCACGATGGAGCACGCCACGGTGTCGTTGCAGCCCAGCGACTCGTTCTCCACGTCGCTGCGCACCTCGAACTGCACCTCACCCTTCCCGGAGGAGTCGGTGAAGGCAGCGATCTCGGCGGCGGGGAACGCAGCACCCACCGCAGCCTCGGGGGGCATGGAGTCGGAGTCGCAGCCGGGGTAGACGGTTCCGTTGGCGGAGACGAACTCGGTGAGGTGGGTGAAGTAGGGCGCGATGTCCGCGCTGGGGCACTCGTCGGTCGGGATCGGGTCCATCCCCGAGACTCGCTGCTTGTCCGCCTCGGAGTTGTGGACGTCGTGCACCCAGATGGACTCGCTGTTCGAGCGCAGGGTCTGCGATCGCTGGGCGACCGAGGCGGTCCAGCAGGTCTCGGGGCGCAGCTGCTCGGCCTCGGGCAACGTCGCGTCGTCGGTGCCACGGCACTGCATCACGACCACGGGGAACTCCTGCTGCAACCCGTTCTCACCGAACGGGTTGCTGGCGCGCCCGGCACTCGGCTGGGCTCCGCTCCACGAGATCAGCACGCGCTCACGGCCGCGGAGGTTCCGGGTGTGGTCGGCCACGACGGTGACGTCGTGGCGCGAGACGGTGGTCGTCGTGCCGTCGGCCTCGACGAAGGTGCGCTCGACGGTCCTGGTGGCTCGGAACGCGTCGCCGGCCGGGGCCGCCACCGCTCCGACGACGCTGGCGGAGCCGGCCTCCATCGGCAGCGTCAGCCCGAGAGCCGTCACGGTGAGGGCGCCGAGGACCGCGAGCGCGCGCCTCATGCCGATGCCCCCTCGCGACGCCGACGACGCAGCGAGGCGACGACGATCCCGGGCAGCAGGACCAGCGCCAGCAGCTCGATCACGGCCACCCAGCCGAACGTCCGCGAGTCGAGGGGCCGGTCGGAGACCAGGGTGGGGTTGGCGAAGATCGCATCCCCACCGGCCGCGGCGTCCGTCGTACCGCTGCCGGCGACGACCTCGCCGGTCTCGGGATCGAAGACCGGCGCGCCGCCACCGGGGACGTCCACGGCCCCGCCGTTGCCGGCTCCATCGGTCGAGGCGTCCGGATCGGTCGATCCGGGTCCCGACGTCGGCGCATCCGGATCGTTCGGCGCTCCGGTCGTCGGAGTGTCGGTGCCCGGGGTGTCGGTCCCACCACCGCCCGGTGCGGGGGTCTGGTCGTTCTGACCCGTCGACTCCCCGCACGGGCCCTCGCCGACCTTGTCGCAGGCCGGTGGATTCGGGGCGACCTCGGCGAGGACGTTCTTGTTGAGGTTCTTGCCGTCGAACGTCGGGTTGTTGCAGGTCGTCACGTCGCGGTCGGTGAGGTCGACGCCCGGGTCCGCCTTCTTGAGCAACGCGATCTGGTTGAACCCCGCCTGGACCAGGTTGAGCGGTAGCGGCGAGTAGCCGTAGGGGCCGGCCTTGGACTGGCCCGAGCACAGCGAGTAGTAGAGGAAGTCGGCGATCGACTGGCGCTTGGCCGTGGTCATCCGGGAGTCGGCGGATCCGGTCGGGATGATCATGTAGGAGTACGACGAGATCGGGTAGGCCCGCGGGTCGGGGTTGCTGTAGACGTCGTCGAGGATCTGGGTGAGGTACTTCGTCGGGTCCGACTTGTCCTGGTTGATCTTGGCCCGGGTCAGCGCCACCGCGGTCGCGTACTGCGTCGGCTCCACGTAGTAGCCGGACTTGTTGAGCACCTTGACGACCGGGTAGTTCTTGTTGACCGGGTAGGAGTACTCGACGTACCCGATGGTCCCGTCGCCCGCGAAGCCGGAGATCGTGTTCATCACCTGGTCGGAGCCCGACTGCCCGATGAAGTTGCTGCCGTTCTTGCGGGGGTAGTACGACGTCAGGCCCGAACGGCCGAAGTAGGGCCGCCACACCGCGGGGTAGGCCTTGTCCAGCCAGCTCGTGAACTGCGCCGTCGTGCCCGACCCGTCGGAGCGCACGACCGGGATGATCGTCTTGCTCGGGAAGGCACGGCCGTTGTTGTCCTTGGTGATCTGGGCGTCGTTCCAGTTGGTGATCTGGCCGGTGAAGATCTTCGCGATCGTCTCGCCCGACAGCCGCAGGTTGCGAACGAGCTCGTTGCCGACCTTGAGCTGATAGGTGAAGGCGGTGCCGCCGGCGACGATCGGCAGGTAGGAGTAGGCACGACCGTTGCTGGTGTCGGCCTGGCCGGTCTCGTCGGTGCCCTGGTAGGGGATCTCGGAGATGGCGAAGTCGACACTGGACTGCGAGAAGTCCTTGCGCCCCTTGGTGGAGCCGCCTCCGGTGTAGACGACCTTGATCCCGTTGGAGTCGACGTCGGCGATCCACTGGTCGACGATGATCTGCGACCAGGTCGACCCGGTGCCCTCGATGGTGGCGTAGGCGGCCCTGCTGGAGACCGCCGGGTCGGCGGTGGTCGGAGCCGCGAGAGCGGCCCCGCTCGAGGCGAGGAGCAGGGCGGTGACGCCCGCGACGAGACGCGAGATCTTCATGAGTCCTTCTTGGTACGGCGGAAGCGTGACGGGGCGTTGGAGCGGGGCCGGGCGAGGAGCCGGGCCACGATGAAGAACACGAGGACGAGAGCGAGGAGCACGAAGGCTGCGCCGTAGGCGCGCTGGATGGCGACCGGGTCGCCGCTGCGCACGTTGGTGTAGATGAACAGGGGCAGGGAGTTCATCGCCCCGCCCACCGGATTGACCACGAGGAAGCCGGCCGCACCGCTGGTCAGCAGCACCGGACTGGTCTCACCGATGCCGCGCGCCACGCCGAGGATGAGTGCCGTCGCCAGCCCGGGGCGGGCGGTCGGCAGCACGACGTGCCACACGGTGCGCCACCGGCTGGCGCCGAGCGCCAGGCTGGCCTCGCGCAGGCCTCCGGGGACGACGCGCAGGACGACGTCGGAGGCTCGCGCGATGATCGGGAGCATCATCACCGAGATCGCCAGCGCGGCGGCGAGCCCGGAGCGGGGCTGGCCGAGGGCCAGGATCCACACGGTGTACACGAAGAGGCCGGCCACGATCGACGGCAGCGCGGTCATCGCCTCGACCACCGTGCGCACGACGCGGGCGAACTTCCCGCCGACCTCGGTCATGAAGATCGCCGTGCCGACGCCCAGCGGCAGGGTGATGGCGATCGCGATGCTGATCTGGATGATCGAGCCGACGATCGCGTGCTTGACGCCGCCGGCGGTGAACGCGTCGCGCGGACCGACGCCCGCCATGTCGCTGGTGATGAAGTTGAGGTTGATGACCGGCTTGTAGCCCTTGACCGCGACGTAGATCACCGTGCTGGCCAGCGCCAGGCCCACGAACGCGGCCGACGCCGTGATGATCGCGGCCACCACCCGGTCGGTGACGTCGACCCGGGTGCCGGTCATCGCCGTGGTCACCGCGGTCATGACCAGGCCGAGGACGAACCAGAAGATCAGGAACCACGGCAGCCCCGACATCGGCAGCAGCCGCTGGGTCACGACCCAGGCCAGCCCCAGCGCCGCTCCCCAGGAGCCCACCCGCACGAACAGCTCGTCGGGCGACAGGCGCCCGAGCGACGAGCGCGGTCTCGGGGGTGGTGCGTCCTCGTCGTACGACGGCAGGTGCGTGACCCCTGGAGGGGTGACGACCCCGGGCGTGGGGGATCCCGGCTGGTCGGGTCCGGTGGTGAGCGTCATCAGTCGGTCTCCGCCCCGGAACGGCTGCGGTTGACGATGATCGCGGCCAGGGTGTTGATGCCCAGCGTGATGAGGAACAGCACGAAGCCGGCGGCCAGGAGCGCCGACAGCTGCGAGGAGCTGGCCTCGTTGAAGCGGCTGGCGATGAGGGCGCTGATCGTGTTGCCACCCTGCTCGAAGGGACGGAACTTGAGCAGGAACTCCGGCGACAGGATCAGGACGACGGCGATGGTCTCGCCCAGCGCTCGCCCCGTCGCGAGCATGGTCCCGCCGATGATGCCCCCGCGGCCGAACGGGAGCACGACCGAGCGGATCATCCCCCAGGTGGTGGCGCCCAGTGCCAGCGCGGCCTCCTTCTCACCCGGAGGCGTCTGCGAGAAGACCTGGCGCATGACGGCGCAGGCCATCGGAAGCACCATCATCGCCACCGCGATCGCCGCGCAGAAGGAGCTGAAGCCGTAACGGGCCAAGGTCGGGACCGGGGCCTCCGGGTTGCCCCCGACGACGTCGAAGATCGGGATCCACCCGAAGTAGCGATCCACCCAGATCGCCAGGTCCGCCGCGTGGGGCATGATCAGCAAGGCACCCCACAGCCCGTAGATGACCGAGGGCACGGCGGCCATCAGGTCGACCAGCGAGATCAGCGTGGGCTTGAGCCTGGCTGGGGCGTACTCGCTGATGTAGAGGGCGGTCCCGAGAGCAAGGGGAAAGGCCATCACCATGGCGGTGATACCGACCACGAAGGTGCCGACGAGCACTGCCGCGATCCCGATGACGTCGTCGTCGGGCAGCCACTGGGTCTCGGTGAAGAAGCTCAGGCCGTAGCGCTTGAGGGTGGGGTAGCCCTGGTAGCCGAGGAAGATCCCGACGCTGCCGGTGATCACCAGCACCGAGGCGCCGATCGCGCGTGCGCCTCCGGCGAAGACCGCGTCGCTGCCCGTGGAGGTGCGCGAGATCTCGCGCGGCTCGACGTGGTCCGAGGGCTGCGTGCGCTCGGGAAGGGTGGTGGTCACCGGGGTTGCTCTGCCTGACTGCTCGTTCCGTGCCAGAAGGCGGTCCACGTCTCGTGGAACCTCCGGAAGTGTCAGGAGCGCGCGGGAACGAATACCCCGCGCAGGATGAACAGGATGCGAACGTCGGCGGCGCCTTGCACCAACAAGTTCGGATCTGTGGAGAGGGATGGCCCCGATGGACTACCCGGGCCGGACGACGAGTAGCCCGATCGGAACTATCGACCCCAGAGCCTCTCAACCATGGGGCTCTGGGCATCGGCACTGCGATGCCATCCGCATCGGCGGGCTAGACCGGAGCGCTCCCACCCGTCCGCTCGACCACGGACCGGATGATGCAGAAGAGGTTGCCCTCGGGGTCGGCGAAGGTGACCCAGCCCGAGCCCGGACCATGGCTCCCGCGGAGGTCTGCCACCTCGGCTGCCCCCAGGCCGCGCACGCGCTCGACCTCCTCGTCGCGCGTGCCCGTCCGCGGCGCGAGGTCGAAGTGGATCCGCTTGCCGGGCAGCTCGTCGTCGGGCACCTCGATGAAGAGCAGCCGTTGATCCGTCTCGGGGTCCCGGATCATGCACTCCTCGTGACCGGGCAGGTTCGGGTCGCCAGCCATGTCGACGTACCCCAGCACGGGCTTCCACCACTCCGAGAGGGCATGGGCGTTGCGGCAGTCGACGGTCGTGTGCGCGATGAGGGAGGTCATCTCCCGATCGTCACACCCCACGCCGTGTGCGGCGATGGATTTCCGGCGGCTGGCTCAGCCTGGGGCCGGGCTCAGCCCACGTCGTGCGACGTCACCCAGGCCACGATCTGCTCGGCCAGCTCGGGGCGGCACACGATCAGGTCGGGGAGGTACACCTCGTCCTGGTTGTAGCGCAGCGGCGTGCCGTCGATCCGGCTGGTGAAGAGTCCTGCGGCGCGCGCGACCGCGACCGGGGCGGCGCTGTCCCACTCGTACTGACCTCCGGCGTGGACGTAGGCGTCGGTGACGTCGCGGGCGACCGACAGCACCTTGACCCCGGCCGAGCCCATCGGGACCAGCTCGGCGCCGAGCTCGGCCGCCAGCCCGTGCACGAACTCCGGGGGACGACTGCGCGAGACGGCGATCCGCGGCTTCGGCGCCGTCGAGGGCGGTACGACGGGAGGCCGTCCGGTGTTGAAGGTCTCCCCCAGCACGGGCTGGGCCACCGCACCAGCGGTCAGCTCGCCCCCCTCACCGGCGGCGCGCTCCCACAGCGCCACGTGGACCGCCCAGTCGTCGCGAGGAGGCTCGGAGAACTCCCGCGTGCCGTCGAGGGGGTCGACGATCCAGACCCGCTCGCTGCTCAGCCGCACTCGGTCGTCCTTGCCCTCCTCGGAGAGCACGGCGTCCTGCGGTCGGTGCTCGGCCAGCAGGGCCATGAGCAGCTCGTGGGCAGCCGCGTCGCCGGCGTCCTTGAGCGCGCGACCCTCGAGGCCCTCCTCGCGGACGGCGAGCAGCCGGCGGCCGGCCTCCTCGGCCAACCAGGTGGCGAGCACGTGGTCGTCGGTGGCGGCTGCTGCTGGCGGGGTGCTGGGCGTGTAGGTCACGCCCCGCACCTTAGTGGGAACGGAGCGGCCCACGGGACATCGACTCTGGCTCAGCCGCCCGGGTGCACCGGGCGGCGTGGCCGCGTCTCCTCGGGGGCCGAGGGCCCACCCGGCACCTCGTCGCCCTCGTCGTCCCAGGCCGACGGGTAGGCGTCGTCGGGAGAGCGTGCCTCGAGGTCGTCCTCACGACGTCGACCCCAGGCGATCATGACGGTGAAGCCGACCAGCACCAGCGCCGCCGCGACACCGGCGGCGAAACCACGGCGCACGGCCACGGAGGCGATGCCCTGCTCCGTGCCGGCCGCGTCGGGAGCCGACTCGTCGACGTAGGAGATGCCGAGGGCGCTGGGGCCACCGCGAGCCTCGATGGCCTCGGAGGCACCGAGGCTCTGCAGCGTCTCGGAGGCGCGGTCCCGGGCTGCCTTGAGGAGGTCGAACTGTCGGGTCTCGTTGACCAGACGCGGGAGGTTGCGGCTGAGCCTGGTGGCCAGGGCCTGGTCGTCGGCGGCGTTCGCGGTGTTGATCCGCACGTTGAGGCGGCGCAGCTCGTCGGCCGGCGAGCGACCGTCGTTGGCACTCAGCGCGGCGTAGTAGGCGTCCGTGGCCTCCTTCTCCGTGCGCTGCGCCGCGACGAGCTCGGGCGACGGGGTCTCCGGCGTGAGGAAGTCGGACGTCGTCGCGAGCAGCACCTTGATGACCGCGCGCCGCTCGTCGGCGTCGAGGTCCGGTGAGGCGAACGTGAGCCGCGCGAACGACGAGGAGTTGATCCGCTCGAAGCTGAGCCCGGTCCTCAGCTCGGTGACACTGACGTCCTGACTGGCGGCCACCTCGTCGAGCACCGGCGGCAACGTGATCGCCGTGGACAGGTCGTTGATCAGGTCGATGCGCTCGTTGGGCAGCGACGAGGCCGGGCGCGTGCTGATGACGGCCACGCTCGAGGCTTCCTCCGACTGCTCGGTCACCAGTCCGACACCCAGTCCGACGATCAGACCCATCGTGATCGGGATCCCGATCAGCAACGTCAACGGCACTCGTCGGAGCCAGACAGGAAGTCCGGTACTCATGAATCGTCTCCTTCATCTACACTGAGGAGACCGCCCCCCAGCGGCCTTGCACGTTCTTAGACTATCGGTTCGCGATTCATTCATGGGGGGAAGTGTCAGTGCGCGGCAGCTCCGAGGACTCACAGGCCCGCTCCGGGGCGACTTCCGGGGCCCCCGCCCAGCCCACCCGGATCGTCTACGTCTCCGGCACCGGGCGCAGCGGATCGACCCTGCTCGGCAACGCCATCGGCTCCCTTCCCGGGGCCTTGTCGGTCGGGGAGGTCAAGCTCGGCTTCCGGCGCGGCGTCGCCGAGGGAGGCACCTGCGGGTGTCGACGACCCGTCGTCGAGTGCCCCGTGTGGCGACCCGCCCTCGAGGCCACCTTCGGAGCCGTGCCGAGCGCCGCCGAGGCACTGCGGATCGATGCCCAGCTCACCGCGACCACACGGACCCGACGCGTGCCCTGGTGGTTGGCCGGGCGGAGCAGCGACGACGTCGACGAGCTGGTCGACCTCTTCGGACGGCTCCTGACCGAGCTGTCCCGCCTCAGTGGCTCCCCGGTGCTGGTCGACTCCTCCAAGCTCCCGTCGTACGGCGCCCTGCTCGCGCGCAGCGAGCTGCTCGACGTACGCGTCGTGCACCTCGTGCGCGACCCTCGCGCGGTCGCCTACTCGTGGATGCGGGTGTCGGCCTCGCAGCAGGTCGCCGGCTTCGAGGAGGAGATGGAGCGCTTCTCGCCCACCAAGTCGAGCCTCATGTGGCTGGAGTCCTCCGGCAGCACCGCCGCCCTCGCTCGCCGCAACGGCGCCGCGCTCCACGTCGTGCGCTACGAGGACCTGGTCGCCGACCCGGCCCGCGTCCTCGACGGGATCGCCGAGTTCGCCGGCTTCTCCGACGAGGAGCGCGACCTGTCGTTCATCGGAGCCGCCGGTCTCGAGCTGCGCACCTCTCACGCCGTGGCCGGCAACCCCAACCGCGTCCGCTCCGGTCCCCTCGTCCTCAAGCGGGACGACGAGTGGGCGACATCGCTGCCCACGGGACAACGCCGGCTGGTCTCTGCCCTCACCGCTCCCCTGCGGAGGACCCATGGCTACTGACACCCGGGCCCCGCACCTCGACCCGGCACCGAGGTCCCCGTCCCGACTCAGCGCCGTCGACGGAGCCAGCAGCACCTCGCTCGCGCTCGTCGGATCGCTGCTCCTGGGCCCCGCCGTGCTCCTCGCCGCCCTCTCGCGCAACTTCGGCATCGGGCTGGCCCTGCTGGTCCTGGCGATGCTGGTGGTCGCGGCCTTCCTGAGCGGCTTCAGGTCGTTCGTCCACGTGTTCCTCTTCGCCAGCGTGCTCCGACCCCTGGTCGACCTCTCGGCGGGGCCTCGTGACTCCGGCATCGCCCTGACCGAGCTGTTCGGTGTCGGCATCCTGGCGGTGATGGGCGGCTGGTTGCTGCTCAACTGGCGGCTCCTGCTCCCCCGCCTCACGAAGCCGTTGCCTGCGGCCCTGCTCTCCCTGGTCCTGGTCAACGCCCTCGCCACGGTCGGCAGCGTCGGCCTCGGTCCCTCGGACGGCCTGGCCGCGACCCTGCGGCTCACGGCCGGCGTCGCAGCGTTCCTCGTCACCGACCTGCTGCTGGCCACCGGGCGACTGTCGTTCCGACAGGTGCTGCAGCTGATCCTCGCCGTCAGCGCCGTCCCACTGCTCTACCCGCTGCTGGGGTTCGCCGGGGTCACGGTGACCACGCAGAAGGACGGCATCGAAGCCCTCAAGTCGGTCTTCTTCCTGTCCAACAACTTCGCCTACTTCCTCGTGCCCCTGGCCATCGTCGGCGCCGCCTGCGCCCTGCGCACCCGCGGCGGGGCGCGACTCGCCGCGATCGCCTACCTCGCGGTCGTCCTCACCGAGCTGATCCTCACCGAGACCCGCGGTGCGTGGCTCTGCGCCGCGCTCGGCGTCCTGATCGTCTGCGTGCTCCTCGACCGGCGCGTCGCCGCCCTCGCGGTCATCGGGCTGATCGGGGTCGTGCTCCTCGTGCCGTCGGTCAACTCGCGCATCGCCGACCTCGTGCCCGACCCGGACGCGCCGCGCACCGAGAGCTCGCTGGCCTGGCGCTTCGGTCAGTGGGAGGGCCTGATCCCGAGCGTCCAGGCCTCACCGGTGCTCGGTGGAGGCCCGGGCGAGGCCTACCGCTCGACCGGCAAGGAAGCCCACAACGACTACCTCAAGGCCCTCATCGACACCGGTCTGATCGGGCTGGGGGTCTACCTGTGGTTCATCGCCGCCATGCTCGCCACCGCTTGGCGCGCCTACGCGCGGGTCGGGAGCTCGCGCAGGCGGGCCGGCAAGGACCCCCTGCTGGTCGCCGTGGTCGCTGCGGCTGCGGCGTACGCCGTGGCCATCGCGGTCGCCTCTTCCGGCGACAACCTGATCGACAACGTCACGTTCCTCTGGAGCACCCTGCCCCTCATGGCCGTCGCCCGGTGGGCGCTGACCGCTCCGGCGTCCCATCTCCGCACCTCACGACCCGACCAGGCGGTCCGCCCATGAGCGACAAGTCCACCCTGCTGCCCCCGGTGAGCCGACGGCTCAAGCACGCCACGTCCCGCCGGCTGCAGAGCCTGCGCCGCGGCGACCGGGAGATGCCCCACTACTTCATCGTCGGGGCCAAGCGAGCCGGCACCACCTCGCTCGACGAGTACATCGTCGACCACCCCCTCGTGCTGCGGGGGCTGGTGGAGAAGGGGTGCCGCTACTACGACGTCAACTACCACCGCGGCCCGGCGTGGTTCCGCGGCCACCTGCCGCTGTCCGCGGACCTGGACCGGCTGGAGGCCAAGCTGGGCGCTCGACCCGTCTTCGGCGAGTCGAGTCCCTACTACTGCTTCCACCCCGAGGCGGCCGCGAGGATCGCGGCGGACGCGCCCGACGCACGGCTGATCATGGTGCTGCGGGATCCGGTCCAGCGAGCGTGGTCGCACGTGCGCTACGAGATCACCCGGGAGTTCGAGACCCTGGATCCGGTCGCCGCGCTCGAGGCGGAGACCGAGCGCCTCACCCAGCCCGACGAGAAGGCGCGCTGGTACGCCCACCGTCACTTCAGCTACGCCGCACGCAGTCGGTATGCCGAGCAGATCGTCGCGATGCGCCAGCACTTCGGAGACGACCAGCTCCTGGTCGTGCAGAGCGAGGACGTCTTCGACCGACCGGCCGAGACCCTCGCCCGGGTCTTCGACCACCTGGGGCTACCCCCGCACGTGGCCAGCGACTACCGCGCCCACAAGGCGCTCAGGTCCGCAGCCGTGCCCGACGACTTCCGGGCGGCCCTCACCGAGCGGATCGCCGACGACACCGTCCGGCTGCGCGACGTGCTCGACACCCCGCCGACCTGGGCGTGACCCGGACGTCGCCGCGAGCTCAGCTCGGGGCGAGGCGGGCGAGCTCCTCGTCGACGATGACCGGGTCGAGCTTGACGAAGACCGGCGTCGGCTTGGCGACCGGCGTACCGACGACCAGGGGGCGCCGTCCCCAGGCCGGCACGCCCGTGTAGTCACCCGTGATGATCGGGTAGCCGGGGCCGCCGTCGAGGTCGTCCACCTCGTCGATGCGCGGCATCGGGGCGATGTCTCCCGAGCCACCGAAGACCGCGTCGACGGCATTCGCCGAGAACGGCAGGAACGGCGCGAGCACGAGGTTGAGGTCGGAGACGCACTGCGCGACGACGTGCAGCACGGTGCCGAGGCGCTCGCGCTCGTCCTCGCTCTTCAGCGTCCACGGGGCGGTGTCGGTGACGTACTTGTTGACCTCCGAGACGGCGCGCATGGCCTCCCCGATCGCCTGCTTCTGCCGGTGGCGTCCGATCAGGTCCCCGACGACCGAGAAGGCCTGCTCGCTGATCGCGAGCACGCGTTCGTCGTCCTCGGTGAGGACCGCTGCCGGGGGCAGCTCACCGAAGTTCTTGGCGATCAGGGTGGCGGTGCGGTTGACGAGGTTGCCCCAACCTGCGACCAGCTCGTCATTGGTCCGGCGGACGAACTCCGACCAGGTGAAGTCGGAGTCCTGGGCCTCGGGACCGGCCGAAGCGACGAAGAAGCGGAAGGCGTCGGGCTGGTAGCGGCTCAGCAGGTCGCGCACGTAGATGACGACCTTCTTGGACGAGGAGAACTTCTTGCCCTCCATCGTCAGGAACTCGCTCGAGACCACCTCCGTCGGCAGCTCGAGCCGACCCAACGGCCCCGCCGCACCACCCTTCGCGCCTGCCCCGTTGTAGGCGAGCAGCTCGGCGGGCCAGATCTGGCTGTGGAACGTGATGTTGTCCTTGCCCATGAAGTAGTAGGACAGGGCCTCCGGATCGTTCCACCAGGCGCGCCACGCCTCCGCGTCACCCGACCGCCTGGCCCACTCGATCGACGACGAGAGGTAGCCGATGACGGCGTCGAACCACACGTAGAGCTTCTTGGTGGGGTTGTCCTGCCAGCCCTCGAGCGGCACCGCGATGCCCCAGTCGATGTCCCGCGTCATCGCGCGAGGACGGATCTCCTTGAGGATGTTCTGGCTGAAGCGGATCACGTTCGGCCGCCAGAGCCCGGTCGCCTCCCTGCCGTCGAGCCACTCACCCAGGGCGTCGGCGAGCGCCGGGAGGTCGAGGAAGAAGTGCTGGGTCTCGACGAACTCCGGGGTCTCCCCGTTGATCTTCGAGATCGGGTCGATCAGGTCCTGCGGGTCGAGCTGGTTGCCGCACGTGTCGCACTGGTCTCCCCGCGCGCCACCTGCACCGCAGATCGGGCAGGTGCCTTCGATGTAGCGGTCGGGCAGGGTGCGTCCCGTGGACGGCGAGATAGCGCCGTACGTCGTCTGCTCCACGAAGTAGCCGTTGTCGTAGACACCGTGGAAGAGCTGCTGCACCACGGCGTGGTGGTTGGGCGTCGTGGTGCGTGTGTAGAGGTCGTAGGTGCAGCCGAGCGAGACCAGGTCCTCGGCGATGACCCGGTGGTTGGTGTCGGCCAGCTCCTGCGGCGAGACCCCCGCCTCGTCGGCCGCGATCAGGATCGGGGTGCCGTGCTCGTCCGAGCCGGAGACCATCAGCACGTCGTGGCCGGCCATCCGCATGTACCTGCTGAAGACGTCGGAGGGCACACCGAAACCGGCCACGTGGCCGATGTGGCGCGGGCCGTTGGCGTACGGCCAGGCGACGGCGGACAGGACATGAGTCATGACCGTGATCCTAGGGTCCGGCTGCGACGCGGCTCACCCCCGGTCAGCGCGGCGGACCTGCACCGGGCCTGACGGCCTCGAGCACCTCGACCGCGTCGCCCACCGCGATCGTCGCGCCGGCGGTGTCGGGGACCAGGTTGACCCCGAACCACGTCTTGTTGTCCCACCGGCGCGTGCGGGCCATGGTCGCCAGCGGCTCCTTGCCCCGCTCAGCGGTGTCCGGGTCGATGGTGGTCAGGACGCATCGCGCGCAGCCCTTGACGACCCGGAACGTCGCCTCGCCGATGCGCACCCGACGCCAGTCGTCCTCGGCCCACGGCGCGGCGCCCTCCACCACGGCGTTGGGACGGAAGCGGGTCATCGCAAGATCCGCGGTGTCGGGTCCGGCGCCCGCGCGCACGTCGTGGCTCAGCTCAGCGAGAGACGTCTGGCTGGCCAGGAGCAGCGGAAAGCCGTCGGCGAGCGAGACCCGGTCGTCGATCCCCGAGTACGCCGGGTCGGTCGGCCGCCGGGTCGGGTCGTCGAGCCAGACGAGCCGCGCGCCGACCCCGAGCACCGCGGAGACCCATTGCGCGGTCGCCCGCTCGGTCGGGGCAGCGGTGAGGGCCGAGCCCCACAGGCTCACCGGCACCTGCACCGAAGGGTCGGGCCTGGACACGTCGAGCGGCTCGGCCAGGTCGGGCGCGTGCAGGCGCAGGCCCGACGAGGTGATCTCGGGGCGCAGCAGCACCATGGCGTTGACCTCGCGCGCCGTGATGGCGCGTCCCGAGTCGTCGACGAGCATCCAGCGCCGGTCGTCCTCGAGGCCCCAGGGCTCCACCAGGGCTCTGGTGAGCGACTCGCCTCGCAGGGACTTGACCGGGTAGCGGTGCAGAGCGCTGAGTGTCATCGCCATGATGCGGACTCTACGGAAGGACACACGGTAGACAGGGGCGGTGACTGCTACCCGCCCACCGACTCCAGCTCCCGCTCCGACGATGCGGCCTCAGGTAGACCGGGTCCGTCGCCGAGTACGCCTGATGCTGGGGCCGTTCTGGGTCGTCCCGGCGATCTGGTCGTCGGGTTCCGTGGTGACCGGTCTGCTCCTGCCCCAGCTGGACGAGGTGCTCGGTTCCCCACCACTGTTGTTCAACGGGAGCGCCGACAGCGCACGCTCGGTGCTCTCCACGACGTCGGGGGCGATGATCTCGGTGACCGGCCTGGTCTTCTCGATCACGATCGTGGTGCTCCAGCTGGCCAGCAGCCAGTTCTCCCCACGCGTCATCGCCACCTTCCTCGAGGACCGAGTCACCCAGCACACCCTCGGCGTCTTCGTCGCGTCGTTCCTCTACTCCCTCACGGTGCTCCGTGCCATCCCGGACATCGGCTCCACGGACGAAGGGGTGCCCGAGTTCGCGGTGACGATGTCGTTCCTGCTGGTCCTGGGTGCGGTGGCGATGTTCCTCGCCTTCATCCAGCACATCACCCAGTCGATCGCCGTCTCGACGGTGATCCGGCGGGTCGGCACCCAGACCCGGGCCCTGCTCGAGCGCAGTCGTGAGCGCCGTACGACGTTGCCGGACGTCGCACCCGAGCTGCCTGCCCTCGACGGGCAGACGGTCGCGACGGCCAGGAGATCGGGCTACGTCGACAGCATCGACGCGGCCTCCCTGTGCCGTACGGCGGTTGCGCAGGAGGTCCGCATCGAGGTCCTCTACCCGCTGGGCAGCTTCGTCCCCGAGGGCGCCACGCTGGCGCTGGTCCACGGAGCCCGCGCCGACCCGGCCTGGGACGAGCGGGTCTCGGCCTGCGTGCGGCTCGGGGCCGAGCGGTCGATGGAGCAGGACCTGACCTTCGGCTTCCGGCGCCTCGTCGACATCGCCGAGCGGGCGCTCTCGCCCGGTGTGAACGACCCGACCACCGCGGTCCAGGCCATCGACGAGCTGCACGACATCCTGCGCCGGATGGTGCGCGAGACGACGGTCGTCGGGATCCACCTCGACGGCGACGGCAACCCTCGCGTCCTGACCCAGGAGTGGACCTTCGGGCAGTACCTCGACCTGGCGGTCGACGAGATCGCGCACTGGGGCGCCGACAGCATCCAGATCCCCCGTCGACTCACCGAGATGCTCACCGACCTCGAGGTAGCGTCCGTGCCCGAGCACCTGCCCGCGATCCGCGCCAAGCTGGCGCACGTCGAGCCGACTAGCTGACCGGCTCCGGCTGCTCGTCCGCGGCCGCGACGGGCCCGCCCGAGGCCGAGACCGCGACCCCTTGCTCGTACCCACGCCGCGTCGCCCCCTCGACCACGTGGAGCTCCCTGCCCTCGTAGGCGGCGACGAGTGGCAGACGGGCGGTGTAGTTGCCCTCGACGACCTCCTTGTCGACGAGCCAGACGTAGACGCGCCGGCTCGGCTTGACCGACCACTGCGTGGGTACGGCGTGCACGGTCTCCCCGACCCGCACGGTCCCGCTGATCCGAGGAGGGGCGACCTGCCGGAACGTCGCCCGCCCCACGGGCTCGGTGCGCCTGCTCCTCAGCGTGCGCGAGTCGTAGCCGCGTCGCCTCACGGTGACCCGCACCGAGATGCGAGCCCGCGCGAGCTCCGGGGCGAGGCGGAGACTGTCCGAGCGCGCTCCGCGGATCTTCTTGCCGTCCGCCAGCCAGCGGTAGCTCGCCCGCGCCTGGGGCGTCGTCCTGCCCAGGTCGGCCGTCAGCCGCTCCGCCACGACCGCACGCCCTCGCACGCGGGGCTTGTCATCGACCCTGATCCGACCTCGTCGTACGCGGTCGCTGGCGGCGGTCGTGGTCGACGTCGGCACGTAGCCGAGGCGTCGCGCTGAGAGCCTCACCGTCAGGCGCTTCCCCAGGAGGCGCGGTGTGAGCTCGAGCGACGACTGTGTGGCCCCGCGGACGGATCGCCCGTCTGCCAGCCACTGGTAGCCGACGGAGACCCCGGACGGACTCCAGGACCCCGCGCCGACACGCACCCGTTCGCCGACCCTCAGCTTGCCGGCGATCCGTGGGAGCGCCCCGGTCCGGCTCACCCGGGCATCGGCGAGGTGGATGAACCCGGTCGGCCAGGCCGACTCGCCACGGCTGATGGTGCGCCAGCGGAAGTCGCCGTTGAAGATGTCCTCGGACACCTGGATCGTGTCGGCCGAGACGACCTGCTCGACGTATGCGACGTGGCCGTTCTTGCCCCACCCACCTTGGTTGCTGTCCCACCACGCGATCGACTGCACGGCCGGCGTCTGGTCGGTGAGGCCGGGCAGCTCGTGGCCCCACCGGTGGGCGTCCCCGGAACCGCTCCACGGGCGCGACCCGGGACCGCCCGCCTGGATCACGCGGTAGGCCGCGTAGTTGGTGCAGTTGTGGCCGGTCACCATGTTCCAGTAGCTGCGGGCGTTGGCGGAACCGTAGCCGGCGTCGGAGTAGCCGTCGGCGCTGCAGGCGCCGTACCCGACACAGTGCACCGTGGCGGCACCGACGGCACCGGGTGGCGGCACGAGCAGCACGAGGGTGGCGATCAGGACGCCGAGACCCGCCCGCGTGAGGGCGCGCCGTACCGCAGACCGTGGTGGGAGCACGAGGGGATCGTGCCCCATCGGAGGTGCGGCGATGCGGCGTTCCCCCACATTCGTTGCAGGAGCCGCAGCGCGGCCTCCGCTGTCAGCTGAAGTCGAGGTCCCCGGTCCGCGAGCGCTTGAGCTCGTAGAAGTACGGCACCTTGGCGACGGCCAGGCAGCCGTCCCAGAGCTGGCCGGCCTCCTCACCACGAGGGATCGCCGAGAGCACCGGTCCGAAGAAGGCGGCGCCCTCGATGGCGATCGTGGGCGTCCCGACGTCGTCGCCGACCTGGTCCATGCCCTCGTGATGGGACTTCGCGACGGCCTCGTCGAGCGAGGAGTCGTCCATCGCCTCGACCAGCTCCGGCTCCAGTCCAGCCTCGGCCAGGGCTGCCGCGATCATGTCGCGGTCGAGGTCGGCCTTCTCGTGGTGGATGCGCGTGCCCATGGCGGTGTAGAGCGGCAGCAGGACGTCGTCACCGTGCTTGTGCTGGGCGGCGATCAGGACCCGCACGGGACCCCAGCCCGGCTCGAGCATGGCGCGGTACTCGTCGGGGATGTCCTTGTCCTTGTTGAGGTAGGACAGGCTCATCACGTGCCACTTCACGGTGATGTCGCGCACCTGCTCGACCTCGAGGATCCAGCGTGAGCTGATCCACGCGAACGGGCATAGCGGGTCGAACCAGAAGTCGGCGGTCGGCGTCGTCTCGGTGGCAGCAGTCATGTCTGGCACAACCTCGTGTACCGGTGACTATTCCTCAGGACCTGCCGAGGAGCGCCGACGTGGCAGGTCAGCCCCTCTTCCTGGGCTTCTTGACGGCGACCTCGGCGAGCGCTCGACCGCGCAGCACGATCTCGCTGCCGGCGTAGAGCACCTTGACCTTGCGGGTCCCCGGGCGGAGGTCTCGCAGGACCACCCGCGCGCGTCCGTCCTCCAGGCTCGTGGTGGTGCGGGCCTTGCCGGACGTGATCGTGACCGGTCCGCTGGGGACTGCTCCGGGAGCCGAGACGAGCACGCGCACCGCTGCCTTGCCCTTGCGACCCTTCGCCTTGAGCACCACGCTCGACGGTGTCGTGGTGCGTCCGAAGGAGAAGCGTCGGGCTATGGGCTCGTAGCGCGGCTTGCTCATCGTGACCTTGCCGATGATCTCGTGGCCGACGTCCGCGTCGGCGAGCTCGTACGTCGCCGCGTCCGCCCCGACGACGCGCGCCCCGTCGCGCCACCACGTGTACGTCAGCGCCACGTCCTGCGGCTCGGTGACCCCGGGGACCAGGGTCAGGGCGGAGCCGTAGTGATTGCGCCCGCTGGCCTCGAAGGGAGAGGTGACCTCGATGACGCCCTGGACCACCGGTCCCAACGCCTGTGGCGCCGGAGCCGTCGCTCTGACGAAGCCTGCTCGTTGGGCAACCTCGACAGCGGTGATCGTGGTCCCGACCATCGCCTTCGTGAGGGTCAGCTGCGGCTGACCCGACGATCCGGGGATCACCTTGCCGTCGGACTTCCACCGCAGCTCCGTGGTGTCCGGAGCAGTCGCCCACGCCCCGGCCGTGGCGGTCAGGACGGCGTCCACCTCGGCGTCACCGCTGATCTCGGGTGGAGTCGTGCTGACCAGCTCGCCCTTGACGACCGGCGTCGTCGCGGGGGTGTCCACCACACCTGGGGTGAACTCCGCCTTGCTCGCCGTGACCCGCACCGAGAGCTGGGCGCCGACCTGGTCGGGGCCCGGGGCGAAGGTCTGGGCCGTGGCGTCGGGGATCGGCACCAGGTCGGCCAGCCACTGGAAGCTGTAGCTCGGCTTGGGCCTCCAGCGACCCTTGGCCGCCTTCAGCGTCGCCCCCACCTGGGCGGTGCCGGTGATCCGCGGAGCCACCTTGTTGGTGATCTTCTTGTCGACGAAGTGGATGAATCCTGTCGGCCAGCTCGTGCCGTCCTTGATGATCCGGCGCCAGTGGAAGTCACCGCTCCAGGAATCCTCCGAGATGATGATCTCGGTGTCGGACACGACCTCCTCGACGATGGCGACGTGGCCGCTGGAGCCGGCTCCGGAGACGTTGCGGTCCCACCAGGCCACCGAACCCACCGCCGGCACCTTGTCGGTGATGTCCTTCATCGCGTGGCCCCAGTTGTAGGCCATCCCGGTGCCGGACCAGGGGCGCTCGGTCGACATGCCGGCCTGGATCAGTCGGTAGGCGACGTAGTTCGTGCAGTTGTGACCGGCGTACATCCGCCAGTACATCGTGTCGTTCGCCGCGCCGTAGCCAGAGCTCGGCATACCGGCCTGGGCACACGGCTTGTAGCCCGTGCAGAGGTAGACCGACGAGGCCGTGGCGGGCGGCGTGCCCGTGGGGACGACCGCTGGGAGCAGCGCACAGAGCAGCACGAGGGCGGCGCCGCGGCGCAGCAACGACGGGCGTGTGGGGGGAGACACGGGGACTACTGTCAAGCACATCCGTGGTGTTTCGCAACAATTTCCTCATAAATCACATCAGCCACATTGTCACGCACCTCGAATCACAGGCGTGTCGTTCTGTTTCTCGTGGTGCCCTCGCCAGCACCCTCCACTCCCGTGCCGGCCGTCTCCCAGAGGAGTGCGAGGATGACGGACATGCCTGGAACCAACCTCTCCCGGGATGAGGCCGCCACCCGCGCCGCCCTCCTGGACGTCACGTCGTACTCCATCGACCTGGACCTCACGACGCCGACGGACCCCGACGACCAGTCCACTCCGACCACCTTCGGATCGACGACCACGCTGTCGTTCACGTGCAGCGAGCCCGGCGCGTCGACGTTCGCGGATCTCGTCGACGCCACCGTGCACGAGATCACGCTCAACGGCACTGCGCTGGACCCCGCGTCGTACGCCGACAGCCGGATCCCGCTGCCCGACCTGGCCGCCGACAACGTCCTGGTGGTCCGCGCCGACTGCACCTACTCCCACACGGGCGAGGGACTGCACCGATTCGTCGACCCCGTCGACGACCGCGTCTACCTGTACTCGCAGTTCGAGGTGCCCGACGCGCGCCGCGTCTTCACGACGTTCGAGCAGCCCGACCTCAAGAGCGAGTTCACCTTCCACGTCACCGCGCCCGACCACTGGGTCGTCGTCTCCAACGCACCCACCCCCGAGCCCGAGGCCGTCGAAGGCCGCGACGGTGTCGCGGTGTGGCACTTCCCGACCACCAAGCGGATGTCGACCTACATCACCGCCGTCGTGGCCGGCGAGTACCACGGTGTCTTCGACACCTACGAGGGGAAGTTCGGCACCATCCCGCTCGGGCACTACTGCCGCCAGTCGCTGGTGGAGTACCTCGACCGCGACGAACTGGTCAAGATCACCCGGCAGAGCTTCGAGTTCTTCGAGGAGCAGTTCGCCTTCCCCTACCCGTTCGAGAAGTACGACCAGCTGTACGTGCCGGAGTACAACATGGGCGCGATGGAGAACGCCGGTTGCGTGACGCTGCGCGACGAGTACCTCCCCCGCAGCCGCCAGCCGCGCTCGTTCTACGAGTTCCGCTGCTCGGTGATCACCCACGAGATGGCGCACATGTGGTTCGGCGACCTCGTGACGATGAAGTGGTGGGACGACCTCTGGCTCAACGAGTCGTTCGCCGAGTGGGCCTGCTACTGGTGCGAGGCCGAGGCGACGGAGTTCACCGACGCCTGGACCGGCTTCGCCAACGCCCGCAAGCAGACGGGCTACCGCGCCGACCAGCTGCCCAGCACGCACCCGATCGCCGCCGACAACTACGACCTCGAGGCGGTCGAGGTCAACTTCGACATGATCACCTACGCCAAGGGCGCCTCGGTCCTGAAGCAGCTCGTCGCGTGGGTGGGCCTGGAGCCCTTCGTAGCCGGGCTGCGGCAGTACTTCCAGGACCACGCCTACGGCAACACCGAGTTCGGAGACCTGCTCGCCGCCCTCGAGAAGTCCTCGGGGCGCGAGCTCAGCGGCTGGGCCGACGAGTGGCTGCAGACGGCCGGCGTCAACACCCTCACACCCGAGTTCGACCTCGCCAGCGACGGCACCTACTCGCGTCTCGTGGTGCGCCAGAGCGCTCATCCCGACCAGCCGACGCTGCGCCGGCACCGCCTCGGCATCGGCTTCTACGACACCGTCGCCCGTGGCGACGGCACGAGTCGCCTGGTCCGACGCGACTACCTCGAGGTCGATGTCGAGGGCGAGACGACCGAGATCCCCGAAGCCGTCGGGCAACGGCAGCCCGACCTGCTGCTGCTCAACGACGGCGACCTGGCCTACGCCAAGATCCGCCTCGACGAGCGCTCGCTCGCCACCGCTGTCGACGGCCTCTCGCTGCTCGACGACTCGCTGGCCCGCGCCATCCTGTGGGGGGCCGCCTGGGACATGACCCGCGACGCCGAGATGTCGGCCAGCGAGTACGTCACACTCGTGCTCGGCAACATCGGTGCCGAGACCGACCCCTGGGGTGTCACCCGGATCCCGACGTTCGCCGCGCAAGCAGTCAACAGCTTCTCGGCGCCGGACCACCGCACCGAGCTCAAGGCGCAGTGGGAGCGCGGCCTGCGCACCCTCATCGACGACGCGACCCCCGGCAGCGACCAGCAGCTCACCTTCGCCCGCAGCTACGCCGCCGCAGCGCGCAGCCCCGAGGCACTGGCTGACCTGGAGGCGCTGCTCGACGGCTCACTGAGCATCGAGGGCCTCGCTGTCGACACCGACCTGCGCTGGGCACTGGTGACCGGCCTGGCAGCCCGTGGTCGTGCCGACGACGCGCGCATCGACGAGGAGCTGGCGGCCGACAACACCATCTCGGGGCAGGAGCACGCCGCTGCCGCGCGCGCCGCGATGCCGACCCCCGAGGCCAAGGAGCGCGCGTGGAAGCAGGCCATGCTCGACCCCACCACCCCGAACGAGACCGCGCGCAGCGTCGTTCTCAGCTTCATGCGCCCCGACCAGGACGACGTGCTGGCGCCGTACGTCGACAAGTACCTCGACGCTGTCAGCACCACGTGGGAGACCCTGGGCGCCCACAAGGGCTCGACCGCTCTCGAGTACATCTTCCCCAAGCCGCTCGCCTCGGTCGAGCTGCTCGAGAAGGTCGATGCCTGGTTGGCCACGGCCTCGGTCAACGCGGGTGCCCTGCGCTACGTGCGCGAGGGACGCGCCGAGGTCGCGCGGGCTCTTGCTGCTCAGGCGTGTGACGCCGGCTGAAGGTGGGCCGCGCTCCTCGGTTGGGGTGTTCTTCGGGGTGGGTGGTGCGCTCTTCGGGTCGGTGGGGCGCCCGCGCGCGTAGTCGACGCGCTGACGGCACGAGCAAGCTCGCGCCGCCGCATGCGCGGGCGCCACACCCGTCACACAGACCACATCACCTCATCGAGTGGGCGAAGACGGCACGTTTCCGGCCGGTTTTCGGGTCGTCTCTGCCCAATGGGTGAGCGAATGTGACCCGTGTGACTGGTGGGGCCGCGCTTGCGCGGGCGGCGCCACCGAGCGCCAGCGAGGGGGCTCCGCCCCGTGCGCCGTACAAGCCGACCTACCGGGTCCCGCAGTCAAGGACACCGAAGGTGCCGCGCAGCGGGCGCCGCAGGCGATCCTTGACGGCGGGAGCAGGTCGGCTACGCGCGCGGCCCCACCACCGCGCCCACCGGGTCCGACCCCGAGTCAGGACCCCGAGTCAGGACCCAGCGTCAGGACCCAGCGTCAGGACCCAGCGTCAGGACCCAGCGTGCAGCGTGTTCTGCGGCCGTGCGGCGTCGGCGAGCTGCTGGATGCCGCGGCGCAGGCCGCCGACGAGGTCTCCGTCGGCAAAGGTCGCCGACATCGTCGCAATGGCGAGCTCGACCTGGTGGTCGGCCAGCGAGCGACGCACGTGACCGCCGGTGACGACCTCGATGGCGCGGGCGGTCGGGTCGATCATGATCAGGATGCTGCGCGCGGGCGCGACCAGCGAGTTGTGCAGACTGGTGGCGAAGGCCCGCGGGTCGCCGTCGCTGGCGCCGAGGAAGACGGAGAACTCCGCCCGACACAGCTGCTCGGCCTTGCGGATCGCCACGTCGAGGGCGGCGCGCTCGCTGCTGGTGAGCACGTGCTGGCTGTCGACTCCAGGCATCGCGTGCTACCAGCCGCCGCTGGCGCCGCCGGCAGCGGAGGTCTCGCTGTCCGGGGCGGCAAGCTCCGCGTCGCTGCGCCGACCGCCGAGCCACTGGTCCTCCACCGAGGGACCACCGGGGGTGACCTTCTCGCCGCGCATCAGCGCCGGCAAGTAGGTCACCACGATGATCAGGACGAAGAGCAGCACCGGGATCCCGCCCAGGAGGAGGAAGGCGTGCAGTCGGTCGACCTCCGGCACCGGCGGCCATGCCTCCGGCACGTCGGCGGAGGCGGGCCCGGCCAGCACCAGCGAGGTCGCGGTGAGGGCGGCGAGACCGGCGATGACGGTCACGAGGCGTCGTACGGCGGAGGCGGCGGGTCGCGGGTTCACGCGACCAGGGTATCGGCACCGCGAGGTCATCTCGCCGCAGTCTCTCCCCAGGGCCGCGTGATTCGGATGACATCACCCCACCTGTTATGCATGGCTCCATGAGCATCACCTCCGCAACCGCGACCATCCCCGCGACCGTGGTCGGGCTGCTCGCCGACCCCGACCCCGCTTTGAGCCCCTGTGCCCCCGACGGCAGCGAGAAGATCTGCGACTTCTTCTACGAGCGCACCGGCAACGTGTCCCTCGCGCGCTGGTCCGACACTCTCATCGGCAGGCCGCTGGCCATCCTCGGCCTGCTCATCCTGGCCGTCGCGCTGCGCTACGTGCTGCGCAAGGCGATCGACCGCGTGGTCAAGCGCGCCGAGGACCCGGCGACGAGCAAGCTCGGCATGGCCGCCGAGCGCGCGAATCCGATGCAGGCTGCCCGACGTGCCCAGCGCGCCGAGACGATGGGCTCGCTGTTCAAGAGCATCGTCACCGGGGTCATCGTGGCGATCTTCGGCACCATGATGCTGAGCGAGGTCGGCGTCGACATCGCCCCGATCATCGCGAGCGCCGGCATCATCGGCATCGCCCTGGGCTTCGGCGCCCAGTCCCTGGTCAAGGACTTCCTGTCGGGCATCTTCATGATCCTCGAGGACCAGTTCGGAGTGGGCGACATCGTCGACGTCGGCGAGGCCACCGGCACCATCGAGGCGGTCAGCCTGCGCGTCACCCGGTTGCGCGACATCAACGGCACGGTGTGGTACGTCCCGAACGGCGAGATCCTCCGGGTGGGCAACCAGAGCCAGAACTGGTCGCGCACCGTCCTCGACGTCGGTGTCGGCTACCACGAGGACCTCGCGCGCGTCCGCGGCGTGCTCGAGGACATCGCCCACTCCATGTGGGAGGACGAGGAGTTCACCGGTCAGGTGATCGAGGAGCCGTCGGTCTGGGGCGTGCAGGAGCTCGCCGCCGATGCGGTGACGATGCGTGTGGTGCTCAAGACGACCCCAGGGTCGCAGTGGGCCATCGCGCGGGAGATGCGCCAGCGGATCAAGGCCCGCTTCGACCACGAGGGGATCGAGATCCCCTTCGCCCAGCGCGTCGTGTGGCATCGCGACGAGCCCAAGACCGCGGCCCCGGCTGGTGACGACCAGACCGGCGGAGGACAATGATCTAGGTGATGCAGATCAGCCCGGGAGCTCCCAGCGCCAAGACGTTCTACGAGGAGATCGGCGGCTTCGAGACGATGCGCCGGATCGTGGCGCGCTTCTACGAGGGCGTCGCCACCGACGAGCTGCTGAGGCCCCTCTACCCCGAGGAGGACCTGGGCCCCGCAGAGGAGCGCTTCCTGCTCTTCCTGGTCCAGTACTGGGGCGGCCCGACGACCTACGGCGACACGCGGGGCCACCCACGCCTGCGGATGCGGCACGCACCGTTCGCAGTCACCCCCGCGGCGAAGGACCGCTGGCTGGTCCACTTCCGGGCCGGCCTCGACGAGGTGGCCCTGACCCCCGAGCAGGATGCGCAGTTCTGGGAGTACGTCACCCATGCTGCGCAGTTCATGGTCAACTCGTTCGAGTGAGCGCTCTCTCGAGGAGCCGCCGCAGCTCGGGAGTCGGCGTGGTCGAGCGCCCCATCTCCGGATCGAAGAAGACGACGGTCACGCGGGCCCGGGCCAGGCAGCGCTGCCCGTCCGCGATCTCCGACGTGATGGTCATCGACCGCGTGCCGACGCGCACGATCGAGGACCACAGCTCGTAGGGCTCCGGGCGGAGCAGGATCGGCTCGCGGTACTCCACGTCCGTCTGGGCCACCACGATGCCCGGGGTCTCCACGCCGGTGTCGCGGATCAGGTCGGCCATCTGTCGGATCCGCGCCTCCTGGAGGTACTCGAAGTACTTCACGTTGTTGACGTGCCGATAGACGTCGACGTCGGAGAACCGGACGTGCAGCGCAAAGCGGTGGGCGCCGTCGCGGGTCACCGGGGCGAGCCGCGTCGGGCGCGGGTCCGCGACCTCCTCGACGTACGCCGCAAGAGCGGCACGCTCCTCACGGGTCAGGCGGCGCGGACGCTCCTCGGCGAAGACGAACGGCGCCAGCACCGTCGAGGCGCGCAGGTAGACGCGACGCGTGCTCGGCACCGACGCGCCGCCATCGCCCTCGCCGGGGACCTCGTGGAAGATCTCGTAGGCCATCGTGAACGTCGCCGCCCGCACCTCGGTCACCCAGCACTCGATCTTCACGGGGCGGAAGTCGAAGAGCAGCGGCGCCAGGTAGGTGACGTCGTGGCGCACCACCACGATCCCCTCGGTCAAGTCGCTGCCCTGGGGCGCCGTGGGCGGCAGCATCGACCGCATCAGGTCGACCCGGGCCTCCTGGAGGTAGTCGGCGTACACCACGTTGTTGACGTGCCCGAGGAGGTCGAGATCGGCCCAGCGCAGCGGGCATTCGTAGACGTGACGCACGCCTCGACTCTGCCAGAGTCGGGCGGGCTAGTCTGAGACGGTTGTCACCCACGAGATCGGAGATCCGTCCATGCCCGAGGCCGTCATCGTTTCTGCCGCGCGTTCGCCCATCGGTCGCGCCAACAAGGGGTCGCTCAAGGACCTGCGCCCCGATGACCTCACCGCCACCATCATCCAGGCTGCGCTCGACAAGATCCCGGGGTTGGATCCCTCGACCATCGACGACCACTACCTCGGGTGCGGACTGCCCGGCGGCGAGTCCGGCAACAACATGGCCCGCATCGTCAACGTCCTGATGGGTTACGACGCCATCCCCGGTGCCACCATCACCCGCTACTGCTCCTCCTCGGTGCAGACCTCGAGGATGGCCCTGCACGCGATCAAGGCCGGTGAGGGCGACATCTTCATCTCGGCCGGGGTCGAGATGGTCTCGCGCTTCGCCAAGGGCACCTCGGACCACTGGCCCGACACCAAGAACCCGCAGTTCCACGACGCCGAGCTGCGGACCATGAAGACCGCCGAGGGCGGTCAGGACTGGCACGACCCCCGCAAGGACGGCCTCCTGCCCGACGCCTACATCGCGATGGGCCAGACCGCCGAGAACGTCGCCCGCCTGCGCGGGCTCGACAAGAAGGAGCTCGACGAGTTCGGCGTCCGCTCCCAGAACCTCGCCGAGAAGGCGATCGCCGACGGCTTCTGGGCCCGCGAGATCACCCCGGTCACCACCCCCGACGGGACGGTCGTGAGCGCCGACGACGGCCCCCGTGCCGGGGTCACCTACGACGCGATCAAGGACCTCAAGCCGGTCTTCCGTCCCGACGGTGTGGTCACGGCCGCCAACTGCTGCGCCCTCAACGACGGGGCCGCCGCGGTCATCGTCATGTCCGACACCAAGGCCGCCGAGCTCGGCCTGAAGCCGCTGGCCCGGATCGTCTCCACCGGCGTGAGTGGCTTGTCGCCCGAGATCATGGGCCTGGGTCCGGTCGAGGCGTCCAAGAACGCCCTCAAGTACGCCGGCATGAGCATTGGCGACATCGACCTCGTCGAGATCAACGAGGCCTTCGCCGCCCAGGTCGTGCCGTCCTACCAGGACCTCGGCATCGACATCGACCGCCTCAACGTCAACGGCGGTGCGATCGCGGTCGGCCACCCGTTCGGCATGACCGGTGCGCGCCTGCAGAACACGATGATCAACTCCCTCGACTGGCACGACAAGTCGACCGGCCTGATCACCATGTGCGTCGGCGGCGGCCAGGGCATGGCGATGATCCTCGAGCGCGTCTGACACACCCGCTTCACTCGCTGCACCGCTGGACGCCCGACCGTGTGACGGTCGGGCGTCTGCGCGTTGTCGGCCCTGACACCAGTGCCCGTTACACTCCGCCGGTGCCCCGCTCAACGCCCTCCCCGTCGTCTGCCGCCGAGACTCGTTGGCTCGACGCCGACCAGCAACGGTCCTGGCGCGCCTTCCTCCTGGGGACCACCCTGCTCTTCGACCGTCTCGACGACGACCTGCGCCGACGCCACGGCGCGTCGATGGTCGAGTACGAGATCCTGGTGCGTCTCTCCGAGGCCGACGACGGCCGCCTGCGCATGGCCCAGCTCGCCGATGCCCTGGCCCACAGCCGCAGCCGGGTCACCCACACGATCAAGCGGATGGAGGACGCCGGCCTGGTCCGGCGTACGGACTCGCCCGAGGACCGGCGGGGTGTCTTCGCCGAGATCAGCGACGACGGGCGTGGGCTCCTCGAGCAGATGGCTCCCACCCATGTCGCCGGCGTCCGGGCGCACCTCGTCGACATCGCCGAGAGTGACGACTTGATCGCCATGGGTCGCCTGATGAACGCCGTCGCCGACCAGCTCATCGCCGGGCACCCCGACGCCGAGATGCGCTGAGGCTACTTGCGCCGACGCACCCGGTCGTCCAGCAGGCCGCGCGCGATGAGGGTCAGGATGCCGTCGCGGCACAGCGTCGGGGCCGAGAGGAACAGGTCGTCGCTGCGGTCGGGCCAGGCCACCAGGTCGACGCCGGGGTTGCCCATCAGCCACATGTCGAGCGGGACCCGTCCGTCCTCGTCGTAGTGGAGACGGGCGGACTGGCCGAGGAAGACCTGCCAGTGGAACGGCCCGACCGGGCGGTTGCGCCAGCTCAGCTCCGGACCCGGGTAGCAGGACTCGGCCGCGATGTCGCGCTCCATGACCAGGTCGGCGACGCGCCGCGGCGGCAGACCCGACGGCGCGGACTTGCCGAAGGGGACGACCTGGCCGGCGAACGGGTCGAGGTGGTGGACGCACCCGCAGGCGCCGGTCGCCGGGGGCACCCAGCCCGGGCCGTCGGGCAGGTGCCCACCTTCGAGGTCGAAGCCCTCCCGGGAGGGGTCCTGCGGGAACTGCGCGATCGGCTCCCCCGGCGCGGGCGGCGGTGGTGGGGACTGCGCCTCGCCCGGCTGGCCCGGCTCTCCTGGCGCTGCTACCGGCGGAGCCGCCGGCCCGGTCGCCGTACGCGGCTGGTCCTCGGCGCGGGCGCCCTGCCACCACGTCGTGAAGTCGGGCAGGTGCTGGACCGGCTCGGCGCGCTCGTCGCCTGAGTCGAGGGTCATCACCTCGTAGCCGCCGCCCTCCTGGGGACGATCGGCATGGAAGCAGACCATGAACTCCGTGCCGCGACGCAGGGCGAACGGCACCAGCGAGCGGGTCTGCTTCTCCCACAGGCGCTGGGCAGCCCCCCGCAGCTGGTAGCCCTGCAGCCACTCCCACTGCCGCACGCGCTCCTGGCCGACCACGGCCAGGAAGTCGTCCGGATAGACGAACCCGGTCGGCAGGTCGCGCTCACTCAGCAGCTTGGGTTTGCGGGCCACGGCAGGTCGGCCGCCCTCAGTCGCGGGTCAGGCGACGGTGCGTGACCCGGTGGGGTCGAGCCGCGTCGGCGCCGAGGCGCTCGATCTTGTTCTCCTCGTAGGAGGCGAAGTTGCCCTCGAACCAGAACCACTTGCCGGGCTCGTCGTCCTCGCCCTCCCAGGCGAGGATGTGGGTGGCGACGCGGTCCAGGAACCACCGATCGTGAGACGTCACCACGGCACAGCCCGGGTAGTCGAGCAGGGCGTCCTCGAGCGAGGAGAGGGTCTCGACGTCGAGGTCGTTGGTGGGCTCGTCGAGCAGGAGCAGGTTGCCGCCCATCTTCAGGGTCAGTGCCAGGTTGAGGCGGTTGCGCTCTCCACCGGAGAGCACGCCGGCCTTCTTCTGCTGGTCGGGCCCCTTGAAGCCGAAGCTGGCGACGTAGGCGCGCGAGTTCATCTCGAAGTTGGCGACCTTGATGAAGTCCAGCCCGTCGGAGACGACCTCCCAGACGTTCTTGGTGGGGTCGAGCCCGCCGCGGCTCTGGTCGACGTAGCTGATCTTGACGGTCTGCCCGACGTTCAGCGAGCCCTTGTCGGGCTCCTCCTGGCCGGTGATCATCCGGAACAGCGTCGTCTTGCCGACGCCGTTGGGCCCGATCACGCCGACGATCCCGGCCCGGGGCAGGGAGAAGTCGAGGTCGTCGATGAGGGTCCGACCGTCGAAGCCCTTGCCGAGGTGCTCGGCCTCCAGGACGACGTCACCCAGGCGCGGGCCGGCCGGGATGTTGATGTCGGAGGTGTCGATCTTGCGCATCCGGTCGGCCTCGGCCGCCATCTCCTCGTAGCGCGCGAGCCGCGAGCGGCTCTTGGTCTGGCGCGCCTTGGCGTTGGAGCGGACCCACTCCAGCTCCTTCTCGAGCATCTTGGCCCGCTTGGCGTCCTTCTGACCCTCGATCTTGAGGCGTTCCTTCTTGGTCTCCAGGTAGGTGGAGTAGTTGCCCTCGTAGGGGTGGGTCTGCCCGCGGTCGAGCTCGAGGATCCACTCGGCGACGTTGTCGAGGAAGTACCGGTCGTGGGTGATGGCCAGCACCGCCCCGGGGTAGTTGGCGAGGTGGCCCTCGAGCCACTGCACCGACTCGGCGTCCAGGTGGTTGGTGGGCTCGTCGAGGAGCAGCAGGGAGGGCTGCTGCAGGAGCAGCTTGCACAGCGCCACCCGGCGCCGCTCGCCACCGGAGAGGGTGTCGACGATGGCGTCCGGGGGCGGGCAGCGCAGCGCGTCCATCGCCTGGTCGAGCCGGCTGTCGAGGTCGTAGGCGCCGATCGCGTCGACCTCGGTCTGCAGGTCACCGGCCTCGGCGGCCACCTTGTCCTGGTCGGCGTCGGGGTCGCCCATCATCATGTAGAGCTCGTCGAGGCGGGCCACCTTGGCCTTGATGTCGGCCACGGCCTCCTCGACGTTCTCCAGGACCGTCGTGCCCTCGGTCAGCGGCGGCTCCTGCTGGAGCATCCCGACCGTCGCGCCCGGGTCGAGGATCGCGTCGCCGTTGTTGGCGTGGTCGAGGCCCGCCATGATCCGCAGCAGGGACGACTTGCCGGTGCCGTTGGGTCCGACGACGCCGATCTTGGCGCCGTGCAGGAAGGACAGGGTGACGTTGTCGAGCACGACCTTGTCACCGTGAGCCTTGCGGACATTGCGCAGGGTGAAGACATATTCCGCCATGCTGCGAGCCTAGTAGCGAGGCGGGGCCAGGCCGAATGCGGGGCGAGCTCGTCCCCGGTTCAGGCCGCGACCCCTCCCGCCGCCCCGGCCTCCTGCTCGTCCGAGCCCGCTGCGGCTGCGGCGCCGGCGGCTGCTCGGGCCTGCAGCTCGGCGGCCGAGGGCCGCTTGCTGAACGATGAGATGCCCCGGCTCAGGTCGTGCCCGACGAGCAGCGCCTCGATCTCGAACCCGGTCACCTCGACCCCGTCCTTGTTGGTGTAGGTGCTCGCGCCGAGTCGGCCGTGGACGATCACGGGGTCGCCGGTGTTGAGGGAGCGGGCGCAGTGCTCGCCGAGGTGGCGCCAGGCGCTGACGGAGTACCACTGGGTCTCGCCGTCGACCCATTCGTTGGTGCTGCGCTGGAAGCGGCGTGGGGTGCAGGCCACCCTGAAGTTGGCGACGTTCGTCTCGCCCGCCTGACGCAGGGTGACGGTGCCACCGACGTGGCCCTGCAGGGTGACCATCGTGTCGTTGAGCATGGTTTCTCTCCTCGAGTGAGTGGGGCTCCGATCGGCGTGATCGGACGACCACCAGCAAACGAGGTCCGGGCGTCGGCAACGAGGACTCGCTCCGGCGCCTGTGGAGAGAGCGTCGAACGGGCCGGCTGTGGACCACTCGTGGGCAGGCCCTCGCCCCGGACGAACGCCGGCTACTGCAGCGCCGCGCGCAGCGCCGCCTGCATGGCCGAGTACGCCGCCAGCTCAGCCGTGACCGGGTCGATGACGAGCTCGGACGCCACCGTGTGCACCTCGTCGCGCAGTCGCCGGTCGGCCGCGGCGGCCCGGGCGCGCGCCGTACCGGCCACGAGACCACGGCACACGATCGCCAGCAGGATGCCGAGCACCACTCCCCCGACGAGGAGGAGCAGCGGCAGCGGCATCCCCGCGACCTGGTACTCCTCGTCCGAGAGCGACCCGCCGACAGCGAGCAGACCCGCCCAGACCGCACCGCCGAGCGCCGTGAGGATCAACAGCCACTGGAGCACCCGCACCACGCCGGCCCAGACCGGGAGCTTGTCCGCACCCAGGTCGGTGCGGGCCATCGCCGCATCGAGGAGATCGCCGACCTCCGGCAGCCGCGCGACGGACGTACGACGTACGGACTCGACCCAGGGCGCGCCCAGGCCGTTGCTGGCGTCGTCGGCCAGCGCGCGCACCTCGGTGTCGATCCGCGCCCGCTGCACCGGCGTGGTGGCGGGCAGGGCACTCCTGGGTGAGCCGCGCAGCGCGGCGCCGGCCTCCCCGAGGTCGAGGTCGAGCTTCTTGAGCGGGTCCGGCTTGAAACGGGACAGGACCGAGACGAGCGGCCACGTCGTGGCGCGCCCAGCCCGCAGCCGGGTGGAGCGCTCGACGGCATCGACGACCACCGGCACTCCCGCCGCGTCGGCGAAGGCGTCCTCGAGGTCGTCGACCCGCGTGGGCGAGAGCCGGCGCACCTTCCCGGTCCCGGACGCCTCCTGCAGCTGACCGGCGGCGGAACGCAGGTCGGCCTCGATGCGCTGGCGGGTGAGCTTCTTGGCCGAGACCCGTGAGGCGATCTCGCCCCGCAGCCCATCGACACCGATGCCTTCTCGGGCGCTGACCGCGAAGATCGGCACCTCCTGCAGCCCGTCGAGGTCCAGGAGCCGACGCACGTCGTCGACCATCGACTGGCGACGGTCCTCAGCGACGGTGTCGATGTGGTTGAGCACCACCACCATCACCCCGGCGTGCGAGCGCAGCGGCGCGAGGTAGCGGTCGTGGATGGCGGCGTCGGCGTACTTCTGGGGGTCGAGCACCCACACCAGCAGGTCGGCCAGCTCGACCAGACGGTCGACCTCGAGGTGGTGGGCGACCTCGGTCGAGTCGTGGTCGGGCAGGTCCATCAGGACGACCCCGTCGAGCTCGCGGTCCTCACGTGCCGTGTCGAGCATCGAGTCGCGCATCGTCTGGTGTCGCGGCGGGATCCCCAGCCACTGGAGGAGCTCCTCGGCACCCGCACTCCCCCACACGCAGGCGGTGGCCCAGGAGGTGGTCGGTCGGCGCACCCCGGTCGAGGAGAGCTCGAGTCCCGTGAGGGCGTTGAAGGTCGACGACTTGCCCGAGCCCGTGGCGCCGGCGATGGCGACCACGGTGTGCTGCGCGGAGAGCCTCAGCCGCCCAGTGGCCCGGTCGGCAACGGACGCGGCCTCGTCCAGCAGGGCGTCGTCGAGCCGTCCGCGCCCTGCGGCAACGGCGGCCTCGAGGCCGTCGATGCGCTCGCCGAGGTCGGTGCCCCGCGTCACGAGCTTGCGGGCGCCATCGAGCAGTGAGGTCACAGGGGTTCTCCAGGAGATGCCTCGGCGGCCCTGGCCGACGCCTGGTAGCGCAGGTCGTCGACGCGTCGGGCCGCCTGGCGCAGCTTGTCGGGGGTGTCGGGGTGCACGGTAACCGCATCGACGAGCGACAGGTAGCGCGCCCGCTCGTCGTGCAGCAGCACGGTGACGCGCTGCTCCAGGGAGCGGCGTGCCCGATCAGCGAGCGTGCGGACGGCCTGGTCGCCGAAGACGGCCTCCAGGAGCTTCTGCCCCAGGACGGCCGAGCCTCCCGCGACGCCGGCCTCCGTGCCGGTCAGACCCGCGGTGTGCGAGAAGACGACGATCATCAGGGCGACCGAGAGCCCGTTGACGCCGAAGGCGAGGAAGCGCGCGGTCGTGCGCTTGTCGGCGCCCTCGGTGCGCACCATGTCGAGGACGTCGAGCTGCCAGTCGCGCACCATCCGCTCGGCGCGGCGACGCAGGTCGCGCGAGGCACGACCCAGGTCACCAGGTGCGCCCGCCAGGACACCGGCTCCGGCTGCCTGCTGGCTCCACCGGGCGTGCGTGCGCTCGGCCGCACCCTCGGCATGCTCGAGGATCAGGGTCTCCAGTCCCGACTCGACCGCAACGGTGACGCGCTCGGCCTGCTGGGGCTTGCCCTTGATGGTGTTGACGAGCCGGTCGCGCAGACCGCCCACCCGGCTCTCCAGCGAGCGCAGCAGCTCGCCGGTGCCGACGAACTCCTGCCAGCGGGCCAGCACCTCGCCGCGCATCAGGCTGCCGTCGGCCGTTGCGGCGATCACGGCGGTGATCGCCTCGTCGTACGTCTCGTCGACGTCGGCCTTGAGGCTCAGGGCGATCGCGGACTGCTCGACGGCAGCGTCGGCGATCGGATAGGTACGCCGGGTGATGGTGCGCACGGCACCGTCGAGCGTCTGACGGACGACGGCACCGCGGGCGTCGCTGTCCTCGGCAAGGGTGTCGAGCCACTCGCGGATGTCGGCCACGTGGTGCGGCGGGAGCAGCCCCTGGTTGTCGACCTTGCCCTCGGCGACCGTGAAGAGCGGAGAGTCCTTGAGACCACGGCTGGCCAGCATCCGGGCCAGGTGGGTCGCCACCGTCTGCACGGCGTCGTCCGGCGTGCGGTCGAGCACGATGGCGACGGCCGTGGAGCGCTCGGCGGCCTGCTTGAGGTACTCCCACGGGACCTGGTCGGCGTAGCGCGCGGCCGAGGTGACGAACAGCCACAGGTCTGCCGCAGCGAGCAGCTGGGCGGCGAGCACCCGGTTGCGCTCCTCGACGGAGTCGACGTCGGGCGCGTCCAGGATCGCCAGGCCCGCAGGCACGGCCTCGGTCGCCACGAGCTGCAGCGAGTCGGGGTCGTCGGTGACGTGCTGCACGCGGGTCAGGTCGGGCAGCAACCGGTCCTGGCCGAACCAGTGGGCGTCGTCGGGATGGTGCACCAGCACCGGCGAGCGGGTGGTCGGCCTCAGGACGCCGGGAGTGGTGACGCGGTGGCCCACCAGGGAGTTGACCAGGGTCGACTTGCCGGCGCCGGTGGACCCGCCCACCACCGCCAGCAGCGGCGCCTCGAGGGTCATCAGCCGCGGGATCACGTAGTCCTCGAGCTGGTCGACCATCTGGGTGCGTGCGATCCGGACGTCGTCCAGACCGGGGAGGTCGAAGGGCAGCTCGGTGGCGTCCAGCGCTGCGTGCAGACGCACGATCGCGGTGATCATCCGGCTGTCCTCGGTCGCACCGTGGTCACCCGCACCTCGGGAGACGACGTGTCCGTGGGGGTTGTCGGGAGCGTTCACAGCGTGGGCACCACCTGTCCGGGGAAGGCGATGTGGGGTCGAACGGCTCGGATCCGCTCGACGTGGGCGGCGCCTCGCTCGCGCCAGTCGCCGGGTGGCGTGCCGCGCAGCAGGCGGTGGTGCAGGTAGCCGAGCTCGATGGTGGCCTGCTGGTAGTCGGCCATCGCGCGGGCGCCCTCGGGACCGCCGTACCGAGCAGCGTGGGCGCGCGCCGCACGACGCGCACGAAGGTCGACGACCCAGCCGATGTCGGTGGCGGGGATCAGGTTGCGGCGGGCGGCGTCGTCGAGGGCTGCGCGCAGCACGACGGCCTCGGTTCGGCGGGCCCAGGCCGCGAGGCAGACCATCCCGACGAGCGCCGGCACCATCAGGGCGACGTAGACGCCGGCGAAGCCCTCGGCGCCGAAGACCGTCGAGCCGTTCCACAGGGCGTGCGTGAGCACGGCGGCCAGGTAGCCGCCCGCGGGGGCTGCGATGCGCACGCCGCGGCTGCGGGAGGCCACGGCGACGCCGACGCCGATCCCGATGAAGGCGGTGAACAACGGATGGGCGAAGGGGCTCACCAGGCAGCGCACCACGAACGTGGAGGTGACCCCGGCGACGCCGCCCGGGCCCATCCCGTCGGTGCCGTTGTAGGCAGCGGCCAGGTAGAGGATGTTCTCGGTGAAGGCGAAGCCGATGCCGACCATCCCCGCGTAGACGATCCCGTCGAGGATCCCGTCGAGCTCGGCGCGGCGCCACCACAGCAGGAGCAGGAGGAAGAGCCCCTTGGCGGCCTCCTCCGTCACCGGCGCGACCACGGCCAGGGAGACCTCGTCGGTGACCGGGACGAAGACGCCACCCACGCCCCCCAGGACGAGAGCCGCAGCGGTGGCCACGAAGGCGCCCCACAGCAGCCCGTAGGCGAGCAGTCGTTTGGGCTCGGGCTCGTAGCGGTCCAGCCAGAGGTAGCAGGCGATCAGCGGTCCCACGGGCAGGGCGGCGAGCAGAGCCGCCACGAGCGTCACGCCCGGGGCCCCGGACAGTGCGAGGACCGCGAGCATCAGCAGCGCACCGAGAACGACCGCCACGGTCACCACGACCGTGAAGGTGAGACTCTCGGTGCGGCGCTCGGGCATGAGGAGAAGCCTATCGGCCGCGGCGCACCACGACGGACGACCCCGCAGGTCCACGCGGTTACAGTGGCTGACGTGAGTGACGAGACGCCTGCCGAACCGGCCCCCGAGTCCCTGGCCACCGAGTCGCACGACCCTGCTGTGCCGGAAGCCTACTCCGCCTTCATGCGCACCGGCTGGGACGACGAGGAGCGCGACCTGCCCTCCTTCTCCGGCGCCGGGAGAGCTGCCGAGCGGCGCGCGCGCCTGGCCGAGATGTTCCCGGGCGAGCGTCTCGTGCTGCCCGGCGGTGGCTACAAGGTGCGCAGCTACGACACCGACTACCGGTTCCGGGCCGACACGGCACACGCCTACTTCACCGGCAACCAGACCAGTGACGCGGTGCTGGTCGTCGAGGACGGCGAGTCCGTCCTCTACGCCCGCCCGCGCTCCGGTCGCGAGACCGACGAGTTCTTCCGCGATCGCCAGTACGGCGAGCTGTGGGTCGGCAAGCGCCCCTCGCTCGGCGAGCTCTCCGCCACGCTCGGGATCGAGGTCCGCCACATCGACCGCCTCGAGGACGCCCTGGGCCGCTCCGGCACCAGCGCCCCCGGCAAGACGCGCGTGCACCGGGGCGTCTCGGACTCCGTCGACCGACTCCTTGCCGCCGACGGTGGGTTGGACGACGACTTCTCCCGCGTCATCTCCGAGATGCGGCTGATCAAGGACGACTGGGAGCAGGGCCAGCTCCAGGAGGCCTGCGACATCACCACGCTCGGCTTCGAGGACTCCGTGTCCGAGTGGGACCGCGTGCTGGAGTACGGCGAACGCTGGATCGAGGGCACGTTCTTCCGGCGCGCCCGCGCCATGGGCAACGACATCGGCTACGACTCGATCGTGGGCGGCGGCTCGCACGCGACGACGCTGCACTGGATCGACAACGACGGCCCGATCACACCCGGCACGCTCGTCCTGCTCGACATGGGCGTCGAGGGCCGCAACCTCTACACCGCCGACGTCACCCGCACGCTTCCGGTCGACGGGACCTTCACGCCCGCCCAGCGCGATCTCTACGAGCTCGTCCTGGCCGCCCAGGACGCCGGCATCGCCGCCGTACGACCCGGCAACCGGTTCGCGGAGCCGCACGAGGCCGCGATGAGCGTCCTGGCCCACGGGTTGGAGGACATGGGGCTGCTGCCGGTCTCGGCCGAGGAGGCCCTCGACCCGGACTCCAAGGTCTACGCCCGCTGGACCCTGCACGGCACCAGCCACATGCTCGGCCTCGACGTGCACGACTGCGGGAAGGCGGCACCGGAGTCCTACGCCAAGGGCACCCTCGCCGAGGGCATGGTGCTGACCGTCGAGCCCGGCCTCTACTTCCAGTCCGACGACCTGCTGGCGCCCGCGGAGCTGCGCGGCACCGGCATTCGCATCGAGGACGACCTCGTCGTCACCGCCGACGGCTCGCGCAACCTGTCGGCGGCGCTGCCCCGCACCGCCGACGCGGTCGAGGCCTGGATGGCCGAGCGACGCTGAGGATCCGGGAGCCGTAGGCTCCACGGGTGATCCTCTCCTCCGTGCGCCGCACCGCGGCCGCAGCCTCCGTCCTGACCCTCGCGCTCGCTCTCTCGGCCTGCGGGAGCGACGACGGCGAGCCTACGGGCGAGCCCACCGCCCAGGGGACGGCTACCGACGAGACCGACAGCCCGGAGCCCCCCGACGACGGGCCGGTGCTCTCCGAGGAGGATCTCGCCTCGGCTCTGCTCACCCCCGAGGACCTTCCCGGCGGCTACGTCGCCGACCCGGATGCGGACGACGACGAGGACGGCGCTGCCGGCTTCCAGGGCAGCTGCCTCGAGGACATCGGCGACATCACCGACCGCCCCGAGTTCGACGCCGACAGCAAGGTGGCAGCGTCCTTCGTGCTCGAGGGCGACGCCGGACAGAGCTCGGTGAAGTCCCAGGTGCAGTCCTATGCCGACACCCAGCAGATCGTCGACGCCATCGCCCTGTTCTCCGAAACGGTCGCCGACTGCACCACCGCCACCGGGACCGACGAGCAGGGCTTCGACTACGACCTCCAGATCCAGTCCGACCAGACCGTCTCCCTGGACAGCGTGGACGAGCAGGCCCGGGTGGCCGTGCGCGGGACCCTGAGCACCGAGGGCCTCGAGCTGCCCGTCGACATCGGCTACAACGTCGCGCGGATCGGCAACAACCTCGTCATCATCAACACCGTGGACATCGGTGAGGTCGGCGACGGCATCGTGGCCTCCACCGACGTCGTGGCCCAGGTCTCCGTCGACCGCCTCGCCGACGTCACCGGTTGACGGCTGCCATACTTGGCGGCGGGCCTCCCGCCCCTCTGCCCCCGTAGCTCAGCTGGATAGAGCGAGTCACTTCTAATGACTTGGTCGCAGGTTCGAATCCTGCCGGGGGTGCCCACGTCCTTCGCGACGTCACCGCGTCATGACAGCTGTCACCTCCAAGCCATGACGTACGCCGTGGGCGCCGGGTGCCGCGTGGGGCGAGGCTGGGTCCATGACCAGCACGCACTCGGCCACGCCCGCCATCGAGCTGCGCGGACTCCTCAAGAGCTTCCGACCGGCCCGGGGCACCCGCCGCGGCCGCAGCCACGCGCGCGGATCCGGCCGACCCACGACCCCGTCGACGTCGACGTCGACCGAGATCCGCGCGGTCGACGGACTCGACCTGACGATCCAGCCGGGTGAGGTCGTCGCGTTCCTCGGCCCCAACGGGGCCGGCAAGACCACCACCCTCGACATCGTGCTCGGCCTCACCGAGCCCACGGCCGGCAGCGCGCAGGTCTTCGGCCGTCGACCGCGCGGCGCCGTCCAGGAGGGGCTGGTCTCGGCCGTGCTCCAGTCGGGCGGGCTGCTGCGCGACCTGACGGTGCGCGAGACCATCGAGCTCGTCGCCTCGACGCTCCCCTCCCCGGCCGGGGTCGACGAGGTCCTCGCCCGGGCAGGCTTGACCGACCTCGACTCCCGGCTGGTCGCCACCTGCTCCGGCGGCGAGCAGCAGCGACTGCGCTTCGCGCTCGCCCTGCTCCCCGAGCCCGACCTCCTGGTGCTCGACGAGCCCACCGCGGGGATGGACGCCTCGGCGCGTCGCGACTTCTGGGCCACGATGCGCGCCGACGCCGGGCTGGGCCGCACGATCGTCTTCGCCACCCACTACCTGGAGGAGGCCGACGCGTTCGCCGACCGGATCGTGCTGGTCGCAGGCGGACGCGTCGTCGCGGACGGTTCCACGGCCGAGATCCGGGCCCGTGCCGGACGACGGCAGGTCAGTGCCGACCTGCCCGAGGACACCCTCGAGCGCGCCCGCGTGCTGCACGCCGTACGGGATCTCCCGGCGGTCACCGAGACGGCCGAGCACGGGCGTCGGATCGTGGTGTCCAGCAGCGACTCCGACACCGTGGCGCGCGCCCTGATCGTCGACCTGGACCTGCGCGGTCTGGAGATCACCAGCCCGTCCCTGGAGAGCGCGTTCGTGTCCCTGACCGAGCCCCACGCTCAACCCGCCGACCTCGAGGAGAACGCCCGATGAACCTCACCTTCGTCCGCCTCGAGCTGCGTCGCTTCTTCCGTGACCGGGTCAGCGTCTTCTTCGTCGCGATCCTGCCGGCCTTCTTCTTCATCATCTTCGGCGCCGCCCAGAGCTACGGCGGCGAGTCGGCCGGCAACGGCAACGTGACGATGTACGTGATGATCTCGATGGCCGCCTACGGTGCCGTCACCGCCACCACCGGGATCGGCGGTACGGCGGCAGTCGAGCGGATGCAGGGTTGGGGTCGCCAGCTCGGGCTGACGCCCCTGACCGACGGCTCCTTCGTGGCGACGAAGGCGCTCGTCGCCCTGACCGTGGCCACCATCCCGATCACCCTCATCTTCGTGCTCGGGGCGTTCACCGGAGCCGCTGGAGACGCCCGGGCCTGGGCGTTGAGCGCCGCTGCCGTGCTCGTCGGCGGCTGGGTCCTCTCGCTCTACGGCCTGGCGGCAGGGCTCGCCTTCCGCTCCGAGGCTGCGGTCGGCGCGACGAGCGGGGGCCTGGTCATCCTCGCCTTCCTCGGCAACATCTTCATCCCGCTCTCGGGCACGATGCTCGCGATCGCGAAGTTCACCCCGCTCTACGGCTATGTCTCGCTGGCTCGCTACCCGATCACGGAAGGCCGCCTGATCGACGGCAGCGGTACCGTCGTGGACATCGAGCCGCTCTGGGTGCCGCTGCTCAACGTCGGCGTCTGGGCAGTGGTCCTGGGACTGCTGGCGACCTGGCTCGTACGTCGCGGGCGCGCCCGCCAGTGACCAGGCCGGACGCAGTGTCGGGAGGACAGGTGGAGCGCACCGAGCCGATCGACCCGTGGGAGCGCTGGTCGTGGCTGATGGGCTCGATCTGGCTGGTCTTCCTCGTCTTCCCGGTCTCCGCCCTCGTGACCTCCTCGGACTCCGTGGCCGCGCGGGGCGTCGGCCTGGTCGCGATCACCCTCTTCGCGGCCCTCTACGTGGGTGCGCTCGCTTCTCAGGGTCGGCACGGACGACCGTGGGCCTACCTCTCCCTGGCGCTCCTCACGGCGTTGAGCGTGCTGGTCGTCGCACTGGTCGGCGCCGATGGTCTCGGGATGCTGATCTACGTCGTGGCGTTCGCGCTGCTGTCGATCAGCCTGCGCCTGGCGGCGCTGGTGGTGGTCGCGGCGGCGGCCACGATGGTGGCCGTCCCGGCCGCCGCCGGGGACCTCGCCGAGTCGTGGTTCCTGGTCGTGATCATGCTGCTGGTGGCGGCCGCCCTGTTGATCGTGCGGGTGCTCGAAGACCGCGGCGAGTCCTTCCGGGCGCTGCGCGACGAGGTCCAGCTGGTCGAGGAGCGCGAGCGCGTCGCGCGCGACGTCCACGACGTGCTCGGGCACAGTCTCACCGTCGTGACCGCCAAGTCCGAGCTCGCCGAACGGCTGATCGACCTCGACCCCGAGCGCGCGAAGCGGGAGCTGGCCGAGATCCGGTCGTTGACCCGCGAGGCCCTCAGCGAGATCCGGGCGACCGTCTCGGGTCTGCGGATCGCGCGCCTGGGCGACGAGCTCGAGTCGGCGCGTCGGGCTCTCGCCGCGGCCGGCATCGAGGCCACGGTGCCCCACGACCCGTCGCCCGTCGATCCCCGTCACCGGTTGACCATGGCGTGGGTGCTGCGCGAGGCGGTCACCAACGTCGTGCGCCACAGCGCTGCGGGCCGCTGCGACGTGCAGCTCGACCCTGCCGCGCTGCGGGTGGTCGACGACGGGCGCGGCTGCGAGGGCGCGTCACCCGGCAACGGGTTGCAGGGCGTCTCCGAACGGGTTCGGGCCGCAGGCGGTCGCCTCCGGGTGGACGCGGGGCCCGACGGGGTGGGGACGCTCGTGGAGGTGACGTGGTGAGCGCGATCCGCCTGCTGCTGGCCGACGACCAGGCGCTCGTGCGCGGCGCCCTGGCCGCCCTGCTCGGCCTGGAGCCCGACCTCGACGTCGTCGCAGAGGTCGGACGCGGCGACGAGGTCCTCGCCGCCGCCCGCGACCACGCGGTCGACGTGTGCCTGCTCGACATCGAAATGCCGGGCCTCGACGGCATCGGCGTGGCCGGCCACCTGCGCGACGAGCTGCCCGGGTGCCGCTCGCTGGTGGTCACGACCTTCGGGCGCCCTGGCTACCTGCGTCGCGCCCTGGACGCCGGTGCCAGCGGCTTCCTGGTCAAGGACACCCCGGCGGCCGAGCTCGCCGATGCCGTACGACGGGTGCATGCCGGGCTGCGGGTCATCGACCCCGCCCTGGCCGCCGAGTCACTGGTCACGGGCACCAACCCGCTCAGCGAACGCGAGGCCGAGGTCCTGCGCGTCGCCCTCGACGGAGCACCGGTCGCGGTGATCGCGGCCAGGGTGCACCTGTCCGGAGGCACGGTGCGCAACCACCTCTCGGCGGCCATCGGCAAGACCGGCACGACCACCCGTGCCGAGGCGGCTCGCGTCGCCGTCGAGCGGGGCTGGATCTGACGTCGGCCGACTCGGCCCCGGCCGTCAGGAGAGGTCGAGCTTGCGGATCGTGAGCCGCGCCATGGCGGCCTCGCCGCGTGCGTTGGGGTGCACGATCACCGGGTTGGTGCCCAGGGCGACCGGTTCCACCCAGCGACGACCGCGCACCTGGCAGGCGTCGTGGCCGCGCGAGGCCCTCGGGACGTCGACGTAGACGCTGTCGGTGGCGTCCGCGGCACGACGTACGGCCTTGTTGAGCACCCTCTGCAGCTTGAACAGGTAGGGCACGTCACCCCTGGCCACCGGCATCTGCGGGAAGCAGCCGCGCTTCGGCGGCAGGATCCGCGGATAGCCCAGGATCGCGACGGTCGCCCGGGGCGCCTTGCGGTGGACGGCCCGCAGCGCCTTCTCGATGTCGGGGGCCGTGGTGCGACGTACCGTGCGGACGAAGCTGTTGCCGTACGTGTCCCGGCAGGGACTGCCTCTCCCTGCGCTCGCGATGCCGAGTGTCCCGCACTGCAGGATCGAGCTGATGAACACGCCGCTGTCGTTGCCCCCGATGGTCATCGTCACCAGCTGCGTGGTGCGGCTCAACGCCTTCAGCTGCGGAGCGACACCGGGGTACTGCTCGGTGCGGTAGTGGGTCGTGTCGGCACCACCGCACGTGACATCGGTCAGCCGGGCGTCGATCAGCTCGGCGATGACGTGGGGGTAGTTGCGCGTGGAGCGCAGGCACATCGGAGAGGTCACGTCGACCGGCACGACGCCGGAGCCTGCGCTGTAGGAGTCGCCCAGGGCGACGTAGCGCAGCGCCGCGCGACCCTCCTGCTCGACCGAGGCGGCCTGCGACGGCACGACCGAGGCGGTCGCGACCAGGGTGCTGGCGGCCAGGCACAGCGCGATGACGGTACGGCGGACTGACATGGCGCCAATGTAACGGGCATCACACAACGCACTCCGCCGGCCGGGCGGTCCGTCAACCCCGCGGAGGAGCCTCGAGCACGCGAGTCGTGTCCGGCTCGAACCCGTGTTGCATCCCCCAGATCACCGCCTGCGATCGACGGGAGATGCCGATCTTGCGGTAGGCGCCGCGGATGTAGGTCTTCACGGAGTTGATCGACAGGTAGGTCATCTTGGCGATCTCGTCGTTGGACAGGCCCTGGGTGATCAGGGCGATGACCTCGGCCTCGCGCGCGGACAGCCCGTGCTCGTGGCCGGGCCAGACGCCGGCGATCCGCTCCGAGCGGGACGATGACCGACTCGGCTCGATCGAGACGGGACGCACGGACTCGCCCCGGGCGACCGCCTCGATCGCGTCGATCATCTCCTTGGCGGCCAGCTCCTTGGACAGGTAGCCGGCAGCCCCCCTGGCCAGGGTTCGCTCGACCAGCTGCCCGTCGACGTTCCAGCTGAAGACGACCACCTTCGCGCGACCGCCGTTGACGAGGGTCTCGAGGTCCACGCCGTCGCCCTGCACCTGTCCGAAGGTGTCGTACAGGATGATGTCCACGTCGCTGATCACCGGCAGCTGGCTGTCCAGCTCGACGACCCGGACCCGCTCGGGGAAGGGCGCCAGGAGCGCAGCGACCCCCGCGATCACGATCTCGTAGTCGTTGACGATCGCCACGGTGAGCGGGTCTTGTGGTGCGGACATGAGTCGCAGCCTATTCACCCGAGCGGAGGATGGCGGGCACTTTCCTCAGTTCCTACCATTCCGCTGTGTCATCGCCAGGCCTGCCCAGCTTGTCGGAGTCGACCGACCAGGCCGGGCACTCGGCGGCTCGCGAGTGGCTCGACCACCCGTCGTACGGCGCCACGGCGCGCCTCGACCTCACCCACCAGGGGCAGGCGTGCTCCCGGCTGGTCGTCGTGGCGGCTCACCCCGACGACGAGAGCCTGGGCGCCGGTGGACTGATCGCCACCGCCGCCGCGGCCGACCTGGCGATCTACGTCGTCCTGCTCACCGCCGGTGAGGCGTCGCCGTACGCCTCTCCCACCTCGACCCGGCACGCCCTCGCGACGCTGCGACTGGCCGAGATGGAGAACGCGCTGGCGCGACTCGCACCGGAGAACTACCTGGTCTTCCTCGGCGCCCCCGACGGCGAGGTCGCGGCCGCGGAGGATCAGGTCGCGCGCAGCCTGACCGACCTCCTCGGCGACGGGCGCCGCACGCTGGTCGCGGCACCGTGGCGCCACGACGGGCACCCCGACCACGACGCCGCGGGTCGTGCTGCGGCCGTGGCGGCGCGGGCCAGTGGTGCACGCCTGGTCGAGTACCCCCTTCTCGCCTGGACCTACCGTCGGCCCGACGAGCTCCCCTGGGAGAACGTTCGGTGCCTCGCACTGAGCACGGAGCGCCAGGAGCAGAAGGCAGCGGCGATCCGCTCGCACGTCAGCCAGGTGCGCGCCAGCGGCGGGCACGCCGGCGGCACCGCGCCCCTGCCCGGCCGGGTGCTCGCGCACTTCCACACCCCCTTCGAGCACTACCTCGAGGCGACGGCGACCGAGCCGGATCAGTCGCCGGAGTAGGCGTCGATCTCGGCCAGCAGGCTCGCCCGCACCCCGTCCGGGGCGTACGACGCCCGCACCGCCGCCCGCGCGAGGTCGGCCACTCCCCCGGCATCGAGCGAGAGCAGGTCGGCGGCGATCTCGTACTCACGGTTCAGCGAGGTCCCGAACATCGGCGGGTCGTCGGAGTTGATGCTCACCGACACCCCGGCCTCCACGAAGGTGCGCAGCGGATGCTCGGCGAGAGTCGCGACGGCGCGCGTCGCGATGTTGGACGACGGACAGACCTCGAGCGGGATCCCGCGCTCGGCCAGGTGGGCCAGCAGGTCGGGATCGGCTGCGGCCGACGTGCCGTGCCCGATGCGCTCGGCACCCAGGTCACGCAGCGACGACCAGATCGTCTCGGGGCCCGTGGTCTCGCCGGCGTGCGGCACCGAGTGCAGCCCCGCTGCGCGGGCGGCGTCGAAGTGCGGCTTGAACTGGGGCCGCGGCACACCGATCTCCGGACCGCCGAGGCCGAAGCCCACCAGCGCGTCGGGCCGGTGGTCGAGGGCGAAGCCGAGGGTGGCGTCGGCGGCCGGGATCCCGGACTCGCCGGGGATGTCGTAGATCCAGCGCAGCACCAGGCCGAAGTCCCGCTCGGCGGCCGCCCGGGCGTCCTCGATCGCCTCGGTGTAGCCCTCGATGGCGATGCCGCGCAGCACCGACGTGTAGGGCGTGCAGGTGAGCTCGGCGTAGCGGACCTGCTGCTCGGTGGCGAGCTCGCGCGCGACCTCGTAGGTCAGGTAGCGCACGTCCTCGGGGGTCCGGATCAGGTCGACGACGGCGAGGTAGACCTCGATGAAGTGCGCGAAGTCCCGGAACTCGTAGAAGGCGCGCAGCGCCTCGGGCTCCGACGGGACGGTGCCCGGATGGCGCTCGGCGAGCTCGCCCACGATCCGCATCGAGGCGGATCCGACGTGGTGCACGTGGAGCTCGGCCTTGGGCAGTCCCCGGATGTACGCCGCGAGGTCACCGGCGGGGGGCGGCGTCACGAGACCTCCTCGACCAGGTTGTCGGCGATCTCTTCCCAGCTCTTGCCGTCGCGGAAGGCGACACCGTCGAGCACCACCGTGGGGGTCCCCTGCACCCCGGCGTCCTCGGCCTCCTGGGTCGCGGCCTCGACGTCGTCCATCCGCGCGCCGTCCTCGATGCCGGGTCGTACGGCGGCCTCGTCGGCGCCGGCCTCCACGGCCTTCTCGACGAGCCAGTCCGCGTCCGGGAACGGCCCCTCCTCGGCGGGCTGCTCGGCGAAGAGCAGGTCGTGGAACTGCTTGGCGACCTCGTCTCCTGCCTCCTGCTGCACCACGAGGAAGGCGTTGAGGGAGTCGGCGGAGTAGGGCCCGAACCGGTTGAGGATGGCGATCGGCCGGTAGTCGACGACGACGGTGCCGGCCGTGGCCGCCGCGGCCAGTCCCTCGCCCGCGCCCTCCTCCAGGACGCCGCAGATCGGGCACAGGAAGTCCTCGTAGATGACGACCTCGCGCGGAGCGTCCGCCTCGCCGACGACGAGCCCGTAGTCGCTGGAGCCGACGTCGGAAGCGACCAGGTCCTCCCCCGAGCGGGAGCTGATGAAGATCGCCGCGACCACGACGAGGACCAGGAGCCCGCCGACGATCGCGCCCCGCTTGAGGTTCTCCGCGCGGCGCTTGCGCTCGGCCTCGGCGCGCAGCTCGGCGGCGCGCTGCTCCTTCGCGCGGACCTTGGCCGCCCCCTTGGGCGAGCCGGGCTTGTTGCTCATGACAGGGATCCTTCGTTCAGGTCGTCGAGCGCCGGGGTGGGCTCGCGCACGACGGGTGGACGGAACAGCAACGAGTCGAGGGCGAGGCGGCCGCCGCCCCACCGGACCAGGAGGACCGACAGTGCCAGGAGGCCGACGTCGCGGGCGATCTCCCAGGGGTACTGCGAGGCCGCGTCCGGGTCGGCCCCACCATCGCCGAAGCAGCCGCAGTCGATCTCCAACCCTCGGGCCCAGGCCGAGGCGATGCCGATGATGAAGGCGACGAGCAGCACGGACGCAATCACGGCGGCGCCCCGAGTCATCAGCCCGAGGACCAGCGCCAGACCGACCACGACCTCCAGCGGCGGAAGGAGGTAGCCGATCGGCTCGACCAGGGGGGCGGGCACCAGCTCGAAGGCGCGCACGGCCTCGATGCTCGCGGCAGGATCCGGGAGCTTGATCAGACCCGCGGCGATCATCACCCCACCCACGACCAACCGGGCGCCGAGGCCGAGCCAGGCGGGTGTCGACCCGCGGCGCAGGGCGGAGAGGGGGTGAGCCACGACAGTCGAGCCTACGGGGTGGCGTCGCGGCACGGCGTACGACGGCTGGCCGGGCGCCGCGGTCGGAGGCGGGCGTTAGGGTGCCCTGTTGTGAGCACCTCCAACGAACGACTGGTCTGGATCGACTGCGAGATGACCGGCCTCGACCTCGGCGCGGACGCCCTGGTGGAGGTCGCCGCCCTGGTCACCGACTTCGACCTCAACGTCCTGGGAGACGGGGTGGACATCATCATCAAGCCCCCGGCAGAGGCGCTGGAGCAGATGATCCCCTTCGTCCGCTCGATGCACGAGACCTCCGGGCTGCTCGAGGTCCTGGACAGCGGCGTGAGCCTGGCGGAGGCCGAGGAGGGCGTGATGGCCTACCTGCGCGAGCACTGCCCCGCCGACAGCCGACCGCCCCTGGCGGGCAACAGCGTCGCCACGGACCGCGGGTTCCTGGCCCGCGACATGCACGTCCTCGACGCGTTCCTGCACTACCGGATCGTCGACGTCTCCTCGATCAAGGAGCTGTCGCGACACTGGTTCCCGCGCTCCTACTTCGCCTCACCGACCAAGCGCGGCAACCACCGCGCCCTGGCCGACATCCAGGAGAGCATCGAGGAGCTGCGCTACTACCGTGACACCGTCTTCGTGCCCGCTCCCGGCCCCGAGAGCGCCATCGCCAAGGAGGCCGCGGCCCGGCACGGCGGCGCGTTGACCGGTTTGACCGGGTCCGATTCTGCACCCGAGGCCTGATCCGTCTACACTTCCACCCGGTCCTTCGGTGCTGCCGAGGGAGACCATGGTGGGTATAGCTCAGCTGGTAGAGCGCCGCCTTGTGGTGGCGGATGTCGCGGGTTCAAGTCCCGTTACTCACCCCAGTCAGGCGAGCCCCTGACCTGCGAAAACAGGTCAGGGGCTCGCCTTGTGTGCAAACTGGTCCAACCGGTCAACATCACCGACCGACAGGAAGCCATCATCTGGATTGACCTCAGAGGTGTCAGCACCGCTTCTCCTGTCGCCCCTACAACGACGACGGACCGCGCAAGCGGCTCGTCGTCTGTGCGACCACCTCCATCGACCTGGCGCGTCGGCGTGACCTCCGATCGACGGCTTGACAGCGGCGCGGGGGTGTCAGCAGGACGCGGTCTGATCGGCCCAGGTTCGTGCGGTGAGTCGCGAGCGAAGTCGTTCGGCCGGACGGGCTTCCAAGCCGAACGCAAGGCAAGCCGCCACGAGGGTCGGGACCGTGAGTGAATGGCCCCACCGCGGGCCGAGCAGTGAGAACGCGCCTCGGGTGAACGCTCGGCTGCTCCACCCCGAGGCTGCGCCCATCCGAAGAACCCTGAGCATCTTCTCGTGCTGGTCCGGAGCTAGCGCAGTGGGCAGCAGGGCTCCGGTCGCGGATCTCGCGTTGCACGCGACGGCCCATTCGCGCCAGCTCCCCTGCACGGCGTCGAGCACGGCGAGCGCGTGCCCTTGGGCCAGATCGACCGCGAACTCCATCGTTCTCTCGTCGGGCTCGAGGACGATCACCGGCCCCACCTCGAAGCGGAGTCGCGAACGAGACGTCGTGCGGTGCGTCATCCGAGCGATCTCTAGCAGAGGACCGGGGAGCACGACCCGGGCATGCCGGGTGACCACGAGCGGTGCGACTCCATGCGGGGTCTCCGCCCCGGTGATCCACCGAGCTAGGCGCTCATCAGCCTCGCCGTGGACACCCCACCTGACCTCTCCACAGGTTGCCTCTGGGACGTAGAACCGAGGTTCTCCCGAAGTCAGCACGCTTGAGCGAGCGTTTGCCCTAGCCCCGGCAACGCCCTCTGCTTAGCCATTCACGGACTTGACCGTCGCGGAGGGCGCCGCGAGCCAGGCCCGGACCGCATCGTTGTCTGCCCCGAGCACGGGCGGGGCGCTGTGACAGCGTTTGGTCGTTTCCTGCTCCTGCTGCGCGAAGAAGCGCAGAGGCGGTCCGGGCAGCATTACCTCACCCAGTCTTGAGTGTTCGACGGTGATCTTGAGCCCTTGGCTCTCGACCTGGTCCCAGGCGTAGACGTCGTCGAGAGTACGCACCTTGCCTGCGGGGATACCGGCGTCGGCGAGGACCACGAGGAGCTCCTCGCTGTCGTAGTGGGAGAAGGCTCGCTCGAGTGCCACGATGAGCTCCTCGCGGTGTGCCACGCGGTCGTTGTTGGTGGCGAATCGTGGGTCGTCGCGGTTGACGGCGAAGGCGTCACACAGTCGGGCCCACAGCTGAGGGCTGCCCACTGCCACCTGGACTGCGCCGTTGCGGCAGCGAAACATGCCATAGGGCGCGATGGATGGGTGATGGTTGCCAGCAGCTCGCGGCACCTGGTTCCCCACGGTCCAGCGGGTGCCCTGAAAGGCGTGCACCGACATGCCGGCGGCGAGCAGCGACGTCCGGACGACCTGCCCACGCCCGGTCCGATCGCGTTCGACCAGCGCGGCAAGAACGCCAGCGACGCCGTTCATGCCGGCGAGCAGATCGCAGATCGGCACGCCGACCTTCTGCGGGTCGTCGGGTCCCGATCCGGTCAACGACATCAGTCCGGACTCGCCCTGCGCGATCTGGTCGTAGCCCGCGCGCGACGACTCCGGTCCGTCGTGGCCGAAGCCGGTGATCGAGAGCAGGACGAGGCTCGGGTTCATCGCGAAGAGGGTCGGTGTCGCGAATCCCAGGCGGTCGAGGACCCCGGGGCGGAAGTTCTCGATCAGGACGTCGGCGCGCTCTACGAGGGAGGCCAGCACCTGGTGGTCCTCGGAGCTCTTGAGATCGAGGACGACCGACTCCTTGTTGCGGTTGGCGGACAGGAAGTACGTCGCCTCGGCGGGCAGTCCGTCTTCGGGATCGACGAACGGCGGTCCCCAGCCGCGACTGTCGTCACCACCGGGAGCCTCGACCTTGATCACCCGCGCACCCATGTCGCCGAGCATCATGGCCGCGTGCGGCCCGGCCAGGGCCCGGGAGAGGTCGACGACCAGCAGCCCGGCCAGAGGCCCACGATCAGCGTGCTCGGGCTCACCCATCGGTGGCCTCGTCCTGGGCATGAGGGTGCTGAGCCGCGCGGTGCTGAGCCAGGATGTCGGCGCCGAAGTCGTTGGTGGGGTCGCGCCACACGCAGTGGACGTGGTTGGCGTCGTCCTCGGTGTTGTCGAACTCGATGAGGGTCACCGGGCCCTCGAGCCTGAAGTAGTGCGGCTGGTCGATGCGGTGCCCACCTGCCCAGACGAAGTGGACGTCGTCGATTCCGGCAGCGCGGATGCGATCCATCTCGCGTCCGGCCTGCTCGGGCTTCAGGCGACCGACGAACGACTCGAGGAGCCGGTCGAGACCTTGCTGTTGGGGAGCCCCCATCTGCCCACGACCGAGCCCTCGACGCCGACCCTTGATCCAGCGCAGGGCCTCACGGTCCGCGTCGGTGATGGCGGCGTCGCGGCGCCCCACGCCGTGGACGTCGGGCCACTCCTCCTCGCCCAGGTAGGGCACGCACCGTGTGACGAAGTCCGGCGGCGGGACCGGGTGGATGGTGGCGGTGGAGGTCTGCTGCTCGTCGAGCTGGGCGAGCAGGTCGAAGCCGAGGTCCTCCTCGGCGCCGAGGATCCGGAAGGGTCCGATCCGGGCCGGCTCCGATCCGAGCAGGAGCGGCGAGCCCGCCAGGAGGTCCTGGCCGGCGACGGTGAAGTTCAGGGAGAGGTGGTGGCCGACCAGTCGCCAACCCCAGTCACGATCGGGCTGCGGCTGGTCGAAGAAGGTGAGGAAGTAGCCGTCAGGGTCGCGGAAGTGAGCGGCCACGTGGCCGAAGACCGGTGCATTGAGCTCGCGCAGGACGTGCTCGAGGGACATCACCTGCACCACCTGGGCGTAGCCCTCGAGCGATAGGCACTGGGCGACGAGCCGGTGCACGAGGGTGCGCTGGGTGTGGTCGAGCTCGCGCAGCGCGACGCCACTTCGTCCTGACTCGGGGAGGAAGTTCCAGTGGGTGCGGTTGTCGTCGTTCATCGGCACGACCGCGCGTCGGCGCTGATCGTCGTCAAGGTGGTCGAACAACGCCATCGCAGCGAAGGTCACCAGGGTGGCGTTGAAGTCACCGGCCATCGGCCGGTGCGCGGGGGCGTGCTCCAGCCGCGACTCGCCGCCGCTCACGACGCGGCCTCGGACTCGCGTGCCGCGCGGATCACCAGCATGCTCGCCGGCAGGTGCGTGCGGTTGACGACGGTGCGAGTGGTGCCTGGGGAGAAGTGCACTGAGTCCATCGGGTCGAGCGAAGCCTCCACTCCGTCGCTGGTCATGACCAGCGACCCGGACACGACGACGTACACGGTCTCGGCGACCTGGGCCGAGAGATCCGCCTGCCCGCCGGGTAGGTAGTGCGACAGCGCGACGGTGAAGTCGGTGGTGGGTGTGGTCGTCCCGCCCTGGAGCCGGACGGGACCAACCCCGGTGTGTCCCATCGGGGCAAAGGGCTCGGCGTCGTCGAGCCTAGTGATGCGCATCGTCATGAGGTCACACGTCCTGTCGTCTGTGCTGCGGTGGTCGTGGAGAGCTGGTGGCGCAGACTGGTCAGCAGCCTCGCGGAGTCGCCCGCCGATCCGGTGCCGAACACGTAGAAGTCCGGGCGGGCGAGCGCGACAGCGCAGTCGTGGGTGTCGAACCAGCGCTGGTAGGTGCCGTCGACGTCGCGTACGTCGGCGTGGCGTCCGAGGGTCGTCACGCGGCCGCCGATCGACGCGAACCAGTCGAGCAGGTCCTGGGGCAGGTCCCTGGTCGGAGCGATGTCGAGGCAGATCAGCTGCCAATCACTGCCGACGAGGTCGTCGAAGAGCCCGGTCTCCCCCGCGATCTCGACCCGGCCCTGGACCGACAACCGGCCTGCGGCGGCGTCGGCGTCGGCGCCGGCGCCGGCGTCCACGGTCAGGGAGGGCTGACCCAACGGCGGGTGCGGCGGCTCGACTGTGACCGCTTCGGGGTCGCCCTGTTCCGCGAACATCGCCGCGTCGCGGGCCGCGGCCCGCGTGGGGTCGGTCTCGCAGATGACGCGGCCGATTGCCACCGCCTCGCCCATGACGGTGCGGACGTGCTCGCGCCTCTCGGGGGCGTAGGACTCGAGCGCTTGCGGCCCTGCGAGGCCGCGATGGACCAGATCGAGTCGCCAGGTGAGCGCTCGGGCGTCGCGCAGGCCCGCGCACAGCCCCTGCCCCAGGAACGGCGGCATCAGGTGGGCGGCGTCCCCAGCGAGGAACACCCGCCCGCGGTGCCACTGCTCAGCCCATCGGCCGCGGAAGGTGTAGACCGCGTGCCGCTCGAGGTGGGCGTTGTCGGGCGTGACGCCCCACGGCGCCATGAGCCGCCAAGCCGTCTCCGGACGCGCGAGCTCGTCGGCCTCCATCTCGGCGGGCCGCATGAACTCGAAACGACGACGCCCCGGTCCGCTGCGCACCGCGGTGGCGGGCTGCACGGGGTCGCAGTACTGGGTGACGAACGCATCCCAGTCCCGGTCGACGATGGGCTGGTAGTCCACGACCAGCCAGTCCGCCTCGAAGCCGGAGTCCCTGGTCTCGATGCCCAGCAGATCACGCACCGCACTGTTGGCCCCGTCGGCAGCGACGACCCACGATGCCCGGATGGACTCGCGTGCATGTGAGTCGGCCGTCGCGATCGAGTCGACGCTCACCGACCCGCCGTCGTCGACCAGGCCTGTGACGGTTCGCCCTCGGCGCACCTCGACCGTCGCGAGGTCCTCGACCATCGACTCGAGGACGGCTTCGAGGTCGGGTTGGTAGAACCCGTTGGTGTTGGCCCATCCCGACTCTGCCGTGCGGTTCCAGTTGATGGCGCGCAGCAGGTCACCGTCGGCGTTACGCATCTGGTAACCACCGCGCTCGCCCACCGACGGCTCGAAGAGGTCCGCGTGCTCGGCCATGACGCCGGCGGCCTGCAGGATGCGCAGGGCTTCGTGGTCGATGGTGCACGCACGTGGGAGCGGGTAGCGCGCGGCCCACCTCTCGACGACCTGGACGCGCCAGCCACGGCGTCCAAGCAGCAGCGCGGTGAGCAGGCCGACGGGACCGGCGCCAACCACGAGGCAGTCCACATCGGGCAGCTCACCGCCCGACGGGTCGCTCGGGCTGAAGGGCACAGTAGTGGTGGTCATCTCAGGCGTGGACGGCGTCGGCTCGGTCGTCGAGGGCGGACACGCTGGGGTCTGGCGGAGGTGAGGCGGGCGAGGCCACGACGTGGGACCTCACCGAGCCGATGCCCTCGATCGCCACCTCGACGCTGTCTCCTGCGTGCAGCAGCCAGGCTGGAGACCGGGCGTAGCCGACTCCGCTGGGGGTGCCGGTCGCGACCAGGTCTCCGGGGCGCAGTGTGAAGGAACGGCTGAGGAAGGCCAGAAGGTCCGGGACGCGGAAGATCATCTGGTCGGTGCGGGCGTCCTGGGTGAGCTGACCGTTGACGGTGGCGGTGATGCGCAGTCCGGACGCGGGGTCGCCGGCCTCGTCCAGGGTCACCAGGTCGGACATCGGTCCGCTGGAGTCGACGTTCTTGCCGATCGTCCACTGGGTAGTGAGCTTCTGGGCGCGACGCGCGGTGATGTCGTTGAAGCATGCGTAGGCGAAGACGCCGGCCGCTGCTTCCTCTGGCGTCGCCACGGTCAGCGGCTTCCCCACGACAGCGAGGAGCTCGGCTTCCCAGTCGAGCCCGGCCTCGTCGACCGGGACCTCGACCTGGTGGTCGGTCACGGCCAGCGACGGCGTCCAGCGGCCGAATACCGTGGGGTGGTCAGGGACCGAGAACGGCCCCTCGGCGACGTGGTCGGCGTAGTTGAGGCCGACGCAGAGGATCCGGGCATCGGGTCGCACAGGTGGCACGATCTCGACCTGGTCGCGCAGCACCTCGGCGCAGATCTCCACGTGGGCAGGATCGGCGTAGCGGTACGGGTCGTCCCAGAACGTGGCAACCTCGGCCAGTAGGCGCAAGGCGCCGTCCTGGACCGCGGCGACGTGGACTCGCCCGTCGTGACGGACTCCGGTCAGGCGCATGATGTCTCCTCCGTAAACACCCGGATGGTTCGGGTGTTTAGATGATTTTGGGTCGATGGTCGATCGCTGTCAAGCGAAAGGGATAAACTGCCCGCATGTTTTCGAAGCCGGTGTCGCGCGCGCAGCAGCTCGCGACCGAGATCGAGCAGTCGATCGTCGAGCGGGGGCTGCAGTCCGGAGACCGTATTGCCAACATGGTCGAGCTCCGCGAGGAGACCGGCTACGGCCGGGCAACGATCGGCGAGACCGTTCGGCTCCTCTCGGAGCGCGGCACGGTCGAGGTGCGTCCCGGTCGCAACGGTGGCTTGTTCGTGGCGGCGATCAACCCGGTTGTGAGACTGCGCCGCACGTTGTTGACGGTCACCCAGGGCAGCAGCACGGTGAGCGACGCGATCGCGGTCCGCGAGTCCCTCGAGGAGCTGATCGCTCTCGACGCGGCGCGCCACCGCTCCCCTCACGACATCGCGGACCTGCGCGACTGCATGGCCGACATGGAAGCCCACGGCGACGACCTCGCAGCATTCCTGGGCGCCAACTGGCGCTTGCACGAGCGCATCGCAGCGGTGACGCCCAACGAGTTGGCCCGCGGGGTCTACGTCGGCACCATCCGGTGCGTGGCCGAGTTGGCCGTGCACGCGGAGACTGAGGAGAAGGACGACGCCGGGGAGTACCTCGCGAGCCGGGTCGCGGTCCACGCCGAGCTCGTCGAGGCGATCGTTGCTGGCGACCTCGACCGGACCCGAGAGGCGGTCGAGGCGCACCGGGGCATCACCACCGGAGCTCCCGACTCGCGCGCGCTGGTGCTCCCCGATCCGGAGCCGGCGCGCACCACAGCCTGAGCCTGAGGTCACAACGCCTCCTGGTCGAGGAGTCGGCGGAGCCATCGCAAGCGTGCCGCAACGGTCTCCTGCGAGATCCGTGCCGTGGGTGCCAACCCTGGATAGCCGTGAAAGCCACCGGGCCAGACGTGCAGCTCGGCGATCCCGCCCGCCTGCCACAGTCGCGAGGCATAGGCGACGGTCTCGTCGCGGAACGTCTCGGCAGAGCCCACGTCGAGATAGGCCGGAGGGAGCCCGGTCAGGTCGGTGGCCCGGGCCGGAGCGGCGTACGGCGCCACCTCGAGCCCGCCCCGTGCCGCGCCAAGCAGTGCATCCCACCCGGTCTGGTTGCTGGTGCGGTCCCAGATGCCGGTGCCGGCCATCTGGTGGGCCGAGACAGTGTCGTTGCGGTCATCGAGCATGGGGCACAGCAGCATCTGCCCGGCCAGGGACGGGCCGTCACGGTCGCGGGTCAGCAGGGCCAGCGCCGCGGCCAGTCCGCCGCCGGCACTGACACCGGCCACGACGATCCGGCGCGGGTCGACGCCCAGGGAAGGCGCCTGGCCGCCCAGCCACAGCAGGGCTGCATAGCAGTCCTCCACCTGTGCCGGATAAGGATGCTCGGGCGCGAGGCGGTAGTCGACCGAGACGACGGTCGCTCCGAGGTGCTCGGCCCAGTCGAGCGGCTCGGCAATGGTCGTCCGAGTGCCACCTCCAATCATCCCTCCCCCGTGCAGGTGCAGGACGGCCGTCGTCGGCGCGGCCACCCAGGTGGGTCGACACACCAGCACCACGACGGCCGGAGCCCCTGCCGGACCGGGGATCCGGCGCTCCTCCACGGTGAATCGGCCGCCGCGTCGCAGCGCGGCTCCCTCGACCGGCGGCGCCGCTCGCTCGCCAGCCCTTCGGGCCTCGATGGTCTGCGGGGTTACGGATCGGGCAAGCCACGGTGGGACCACGTCAAGCGCCACCGCACACTCCTGGTCGAACGGCGGAGGCGGACCGACGGCGGCGTCGGTCGCCCCAGCGGTCATGAAGCCTGGATCGCGTTGAAGAACCTGAGCTCCTCGTTCTCCCGCGCGAAGCGCAGCACGTGGCCGGTGTGGTCGGGGCTCTGATCACCGACCGGCTGGGGCACGTCCGGGTTGCCGGTGTAGGCCACCAGCCGCGAGATGCGGTGCTTGATGCGCCAGCCGCGGTCGGTGCGTACCAGCAGGTCGTCGTACCAGCCGGTCCCGAGCCAGGTCGGCCCACCCTCGGCGTCGTGACGCACCAGCAGCCAGTTGCCGTAGGTGAGCGAGTAGGCAGTGTCGCCGTCGACGTGCACGACGTGGCCCGACATCGTGTGCGCGTGGTTGTCGAGTGTCTTGTGAAACAGCTCGAACGCGGTCGTCAGGTCGTCGACACCCTTCCACTCGGCACTGGCCGGTCCGAAGTCGGCGGTGACGTCGTCGGTGAAGACGCGGTCGAAGAGGTGCCAGGCGTGGGAGTCGAGGGCGACGGCGTAGAGGTTCAGGACGGCGATGATGTCGGCGCGGTCTTCGTGCTCGGTCATGTCGGTCTGCTTTCTGGTGGAGGACTACGGAGGTACGAGCGTTTCTTCGGGGCGCGAGGTGGAGGTCAGTCCACGTCGCAGGTGAGCCACTCGTCGCCCGACCGGAGCCGGTGGGTGACGGGGACGTTGAGCATTGCCTCGGCGAAGCAGCCGCGGGCCGCGGCTGCGATGAGGGCCTGCTGGTCGGCGAGCGGGGACGGGGAGTCCATGTCGATATCGAGGCGGACCTGACCGGCGCCGGCCGTATAGGGCTCGCGCGGGGTCGGGCCGGGGATGAAGTCCCACTCGAAATGGCCCTGAACACTGAGACCGTCGACCCGAACGCCGCGCGCCCGGGCGAAGTTGCGGGTCTGGGTCATGAAACAGGTCGCGACACCTGTGGCGAAGTAGGACAGCGGCAGCGGCGCCGTCTCCTCGCCCCCGATGGAGGGCGGCTCGTCGGTGGCAAGCTCCCAGTCGGGTCGCGGCCAGGGGTTGACCATGCGCACCTTCACGTCGTTGCGACGCTTGCCGCTCGAGACCGCATCCAGGGTGATGACCGCCGAGTGCGCCTTCTTAGGCAGGTCGGACTCGTAGGTGTCGAGTCCGGACGAAGCGGGTGGAGTGGTCGTGCTGTCAGGGACGCCCGTCATGGCGGTCCTTCCTCTCAGGGGTTGGCGGTGGTCTGTGCGGCTGCTGCGGCGACCTGTCGGAGAGCGGCGATCCAGGCCTCGACGTCCGCGGTCGTGGCGTCTACCGGCAGTCCGGTCAGCCTCAGAGCCATGCAGGGGAGGCCGTCCGGGGTGGGCAGGAGGACGACGATCGAGGCCACGTCGTAGCGGCGACCGGGCTCCAGATCCGGGCAGAACAGGTCGGTCAGCTCGGCGGTGATGGCCTTGACGGCGCGCTCGTGCTGAGGCAGTCGGTCGGAGAGCTCGAAGTCGGAGAGCGCGGCGCGGTGCCGCTCCAACAGCATCGGCTCGGCGGTGAGCAGGGAGTAGCCGCGCTCGCGGACCTTGTCGAGCAGGGCGGCGTACAGCGCCCGGGTCTCGGGAGCCTCGTCCGTCGCCCGATCCAGCCAGAGATCCACGTCAGGGCCCGGGACGTCGGTCATGAAGACCGCGCCGAGCGGCGGGATGATCGGCTGGCGGTGGCCGAGCGGCGGGGTCTCGCTCGTCGGGGCGCGCGTGGCGGCGAGCACCTGGACGGCGTCGTCACGGATCTTCGCGAGCACGCTGCAGTTGACCGAGAATCGCTCACTGAGGGCCTCGACCTCGGCCCGCACGCTCTCGGCCAGATGCGCGGCGTGGATGAGTTCGGGGTCGGGCGCGGCGACGAACGATCCGGGCGAGAACTTGCCGTAGCCGCCCTGGAAGAACAGCAGCGGCAGCGTCGAGCGCTCGACGGCGAGCCCCTGGACGCGCCCCAGGACGACGTAGTGGTCGCCCGCCTCGCGCACGTCCTCGAAGGTGCACTCCACCCAGGACACGGCTCCCTCGAGGATCGGGGAACCCAAGGACGCGGCCCGCCAGCTCACGCCGTCGAACTTGCCGGCGGGGCTGGTGGCGATCTGGCGGCACAACGGCTCCTGGTCGGAGGCCAGGACGTTGATGCAGAACGTCGAGGAGTCGCGCAGGCGCTCGAAGCTGCGCGAACCGATGGCCGGGAAGAACGCGATCAGCGGCGGGTCCAGGGAGACCGAGGAGAAGGTCCCCACGACCATGCCGTCGGCGCTGCCGTCCTCGGTCGTCACCGTCACTACCGCCACGCCAGTCGGGTAGTGCCCCAGGGTCTCGCGGAACAGCACCGGGTCGATGACTTGAGTCGTAGTAGCTTCCTCGGTCGTCATCGTCAGCGGCCCTGGACCGGCAGCTGCAGGTAGGACGCCTGCGACCCACCGGTGTGGACGACGTGCTGGCCGGTGTTGGGTGCCACGTAGTGGCGCGTCATCGGCATCAGCGGCCCCAGCGTGTTCTGGCAGCTGATGATGAGTCGCAGCTGCTCGCCGGGACGCAGCACGAGTCCGATGGGCAGCAGGGGCACCTGCAGGTCGACGACCTCGCCGTCGGCGAGCTTCTCGACCCGGTCGAAGGTGTGGGCCGGCACGGCGTCAGTCGAACGCGTCTCGTCGAGATGACGCAGCGAGGCCCGCAGACGCCCACTGGAGCCCTTGTAGCGCAGGACAGAGGCGCCCTGCTCGGTAAGGTCGTGCAGGGCTGCGTTGTGGTTGGGGACGGTGAACTGCTGCAGCTGGCTGCCGTGAGCGTCCAGCTTCTGCACGAGGACGAAGAGGTCCATGTCGTCGGCCCCGCGAGCCTCGGCCCACAGGTGGACCTTGGGGTAGCCGACGAGCTCGGTCTCCTCGGTGAAGCGGAGGGTGAACGACACCATTCCGGGTGCCGTCTGCGTGTCGTACGCCGCCTCGGCCGGAGCGTCGGGCGCCTCGGTCGACAAAGTGCGCGAGCGGGCGTCGAGGTAGTACCTGGTGTCGGCCACTCCGGCGGGCGGGAAGCTCTCGGCGGGCTGGTGGGTGCGGTCGCCGCCGGTGAGGTCGAGCAGGCTGTAGCGCACGCGGGGGGTCTCCCCCCATCCGTTGTCGACCCCCTTGAGGTAGTGGTCGAAGAAGCGACGCAGGTCCTCAACGTTGCTGTGGTCGTAGTAGTCGGGCCACTCCTGGGTGGCGTGGACGCGCAACCACTTGTCCTTGGAGGCGATCTCGCGCCATGCTCGGAAGGTGCCCGCTGCGTGCAGGGTGTTGGAGTAGCTCGCGACGACGTACGCCGACACGTCGATCTGCTCGAAGCGGGGCGTCTTGTCGTCCCACATCGAGTCCACGAGCGGCGATCGCTCGGCCTCGGCCAGGATGTCCTCGCGGCGCTGGCGGCCGGCGTAGCTGTTGTTCTGCAGCCGCTCCGCGAAGCCGATGTCGGGCATGCCGCCGTGCATCACGAGATCGCGGTAGATGTCGCTGAAACCCTCCCACGGGTTGATGGCTGCCAGGTGGGGAGGTCGCTCGGCGGCCGTGAACCATTGGGCGACGGCGAGGTACGACGTGCCGCTCATCGCCACCTTGCCGCTGCACCACTCCTGCTCGGCAAGCCACTCGACGAGGTCGTGACAGTCCTCGCCTTCCTGGCGACCGAACATCACGCTGTCTCCCTCGGAGTGGGCGATGCCGCGAGGGTCGGGGTTGCAGACCGCATAACCCTGGGCGCACCAGTACGCCGGGTCGGGTCCCTCGAACTTCTCGTAGCCCGAGCGGGTCGAGGGCGGCAGACCGAGCATCCCGAGCAGGCCGAGGACGGCGGGCGAGCTGCCGTGGCTCTTGCCGTAGGGGCTCCAGGCGATGATGACTGGGGCCTTCTCGTCGCCTGCGGGACGGTAGACGTCGGTGTAGATGGTCACCCCGTCGCGCATGACGACCGCGACGTCCTTGTCGAGCACGACGTCGGAGGTCAGCGGCAGGAACGGCGGTGCGAGCTGGTGGCCGGCGGGGAGGGTGCGTGTGCCGGGCTCGAAGGCCGTGGTCATCCCGTGAGCCGGTGTCGGTTCGTAGTGCGACGGCTCGTACAGGGTCTGTTCGTGGCTCATGCGGGGGTCCTCACGTCGTGCTCCTCGGGCATGGCCTCGAGGATCGGGTGGGTGGGTTCGGCCGGGTGGACGATGGCGTCGTAGACGGTGCGCCGGTGATGCTGGAAGCGCGGGTCGGCCTTGGTCGCCAGCTCGTCGCGAGGTCGCGGCAGGTCGATGTCGACCTCCATCAGCACGTGGCTGGGGCGTGCGCTGAGGACGAGCACGCGGTCGGCGAGGAAGATCGCCTCGTCGATGTCGTGGGTGATGAGCAGCGTGGTGAGCCCGAGCTCGGCGGAGATCTCGGCCGTCATCAGCTCGAGGTTGATCCGGGTCTGGGCATCGACGGAGGCGAACGGCTCGTCCATCAGCAGCACGCGCGGGTGCGTCGCCAGGGCGCGTGCGATCGCGACGCGCTGTTGCATGCCGCCCGAGAGCTGCCAGGGGTACTGCTCCTCGACGCCGACGAGGTGCACGCGCTCCAGGGCCTCGACGGCACGGACGGTGCGCTCCTTGCGAGACAGCCCGGTCAGGCCGAACTCGACGTTCTTGCGGACACTGAGCCACGGGAAGAGGCTGCGGTTGTACTCCTGGAAGACGATGCCGAAGCCGTCGGGCACCTTGCTGATCGGCTGGTCGTCGAAGCGCACCTCGCCGCTGCTGGGCTTGAGGAGTCCGGCGATGGTGCGTAGGAGTGTCGTCTTGCCGCAGCCGGACGGGCCGACGATGGCGACGAACTCGCCCTCGCGCACAGCGAAGGAGACCGAGCCGATCGCTTCGACCCGCGCGCCCTTCTCCCCGACGTAGGTCTTGCCGACCTCGTGGGCAGAGAGCAGCACGGAGGCATCGGAGTGGGTCATGAGGTGCGTCCTTTCATTCCGTCGAACCAGAACATCGCTCTCTTCTCGATCGCCGAGAAGAGAGCAGTCAGGAGGAGTCCGACCACCGCGAGGATGAGAACTCCGGCGTACATCGAGGTCAGGGCATAGAGCCGCTGGGACTGCAGGATCAGGTAGCCCAGACCGGACGAGGCACCGAACATCTCGCTGACGACCATGAGGATGAGGCTGATGGCCAGGCCGATACGCAGTCCGGTGGTGATCTGCGGCGTTGCCGCGGGGAGGACGACGCGGCGCAGGATCGAGAGGCTGGATCCGGTGGTGTAGACGCGGGCGCTCTCGACGTAGCCGGACTCGACGCGTCGGATCCCGTCGACGGTGTTGAGCAGCACGGGCCAGAAGGCACCCAGGGCGATGATTCCGATCTTCATCGTGTTGGTGGAGCCGTAGAGCGCCACCGCGAGCGGGACCAGGGCCGGTGCGGGGACTGCTCGCAGGAACTCCAGCGGGGCCGTAGTCCACGGGTGCAGGGCGCGCCACCAGCCGAGGACCACACCGAGGGCGATGGCCAGGCTCGAACCGACGACGAATCCTGCGAGGGCTCGGGCGACCGACGGAGCGATGTCGGACGTCAGCGCCTCAGAGCGCAGGATGCCGCCCGCCTCGACGAGCACCTCGGAGAGCGGCGGGAAGAGACCCGTGGTGTCGCGGCGGCCGGCGAGCTCCCACAGGGCCATGAGGAGAAGCACGAAGACCCAACCGATCAGGGCGTGTGAGGAGGAGCGGAGCGTGAGGTTCTTCATCGGCGTCCCTCCGTGGACAGCTCCTGCCATCCCGCGACGCCCCGTTCGGCGGCCGCGAGGAGCAGGTTGATCGCGACGCCGAAGAGGCCGGCGACCAGGAGGCAGGCCCACACCACGTCGTTCTGGCCGGCGCGCTGGTTGTTGACCAGCAGGGTGCCCAGCCCCGGGCTTCCGGAGATGAGCTGCGCGCCCACGGCCACGACGACGCCGAGGCTCGCCGCGACGCGCAGCGACGTCACGATGGCGGGCAGTGCCGCCGGCACGACGACGCGTCGTACAGCGCTGAAGGACCCCAGCCCGAAGGTGCGTGCGGTGTCGACCTGCAGGGGGTCCACGGCGCGCACTCCCCCGCGGGTTCCGAGCAGCACCGGCCACACGCAGGCAACGGTGATGAGGAAGATCTGCATGGACAGCTCGATGCCGAACAGCACGATGGCCATGGGCACGAGCGCGACGGCGGGGATCGGGCGGAGCAGCTCGACAGCACGCTGCGTGGTGCTGTCGACCCAGCGGGACAGGCCGACTGCGATGCCCAGGGGGATGCCGATGGCTGCTGCCGCGAGGACTCCGAGGAGCCAGGCCAGAGCGGTCGAGCCGAGTGCCGGGATCATGTTGCCGTCCTGCACCGACGTCGACAGCGCCTCGAGGATGGTGACGGTCGACGGGACGCTGGCCGAGGGCAGCACCCCGGTGAGGCGGAGCAGCTCGAAGGCCAGGACCAGCCCGGCCAGGCCGGCGCACGCCTGGAGCGTGCGCCGGGCCGCCGGGATGAGATCAGTCGGCGAGGAAGGCATCTGCAGAGTCCGGCTTCTCGTCGAGAGCTCCCACCTGGACCAACATGTCGCCCCATGCGTCCCAGCCGGCGGCGTCGTCCACGGTGCTGATGGGGGCGATGGTGATGACGTCGGCGAGCTCGGGAGGGAGCTCGGTGAACGACTGCAGCGAGGCGCGGAGCTCGTCGTCGTGCGCGATGGCGTACTCGCCTGCTTCGTCGATCGCCTCGCGGAAGTCATTGACGAGCTCGGCGTTCTCACCGATGAACTTCTCCGAGGCGATCACGACCGAGATCGGGGACTCCGCTGAGAGACCGTCGGTCACGCCCATGAGGGTCGTGGCGCCGATGGACTGCTCCATGATCGTCACGAATGGGTCGGTGGAGATGACGGCGTCGACCTGGCCGCCGGCGAGCGACTCGGCCATGTTCGCGAAGGGAATCTCGACGAGCTCGACCTTGCTGGCGTCGATGCCGGCGTCCTCGAGGGTCGCGATGAGTGCCAGGTCCGGCATCTGGAAGAGCGTGTCGGTGGCGACCTTCTTGCCGACGAGGTCCTCGGGGGTCGTGATGTCGCTTCCCTCGGGGACCATCACCTGGATCGGGAAGGCGGCGGGGTCGTCGCCGGCCACGGCAACGGTGGTCACGGCCTTGATCGGGACGTCGTTGCCGCGGGCGGCCACCACCCCGGGAGCACTGCCCCAGCCGAAGTCAACGTCGCCGCTCAGGAGCGACGGCACGATCGCGGGAGGCTGGACGAGCTCGAGCTCGAGATCGATCCCATGGTCCTCGAAGATCCCCTGCTCCATGGCCAGGAAGAGCTCGGCAACGTTGGCGACCGGGATGACCGACATGCTGACCGTGGTCAGGCCGTCGACTCCTGCTTGCTTTGACTCGCTTGCGGCGTCGCCGCCGCAGGCGGTCATGGTCAGGGCGAGCGCACCGGCTGCGGCCGGGACCAGAACAGAACGAAACTTCATCGAACCCTCATCTCATCGGAAAGGACGTGTGGTGCTGGCCGGTGACGTCGGTCGACGACTCCGGGTCGAGCTGTAGGGGTCACTTCGCCACGGGGGCGAAGCGGTCCAGGGTGGTGATGCCGGCGACCTTGTGGGGCTCGCAGCCCGCAAGCAGGCGCCCGTAGTTCTCCGAGAGGGCTTCGAGGTTCAGCGCGCCGTGCAGGGTGATGACCCGGGCATCGCGCCAGGCCCGTTGGATGGGCTCGCTTTCGCTGATCGCGGTCGACCCTGAGTTGCGTTGCAGGAGCTCGATCGCCTCGGCGCACCACTTGGCGGCGTAGGCCGTGTCGAGCAGGACGCGTGCGCTGAAGAGCTGCATGTGCTCGGCGTCGGCCGGGGTGCCGGCAGCTGCGAGGCGACCGAGGCGGTCGGTCTCGTCGGCGTTCGCCCCCATGGTCAGCACTGCGGACTGGATCTTGGAGTGCACCTCGGCGAGCATCAGGTGCGTCATCGGGGCCTCGAGCTGGTTCTTGTACGTCGTGCCGCGGATCGGTCGTCCGGCCGAGCGCTCGAGGAAGCGCTCGAGGGCGCCTTGGGCGAGGCCGATCGACATCCCGGCCATCGTCGAGAAGGCCCAGCCGAGCGAGGGGACCTTCCACAGCGAGCCGGTCAGTCCGTGGTCGACCGCACCGGTGGCGATCTGGCGGAAGTCGATGCCCCGGTGGTCCGGGACGAACAGCTCGTCGTTGTGCAAGGCCACCGAGACGCTACCGGTGCCCTTCATGCCTGCTACGTGCCAGTCATCGAGGTGTCGCAGCTGTTCCCGCGGCACCTGCGCGGCCACCAGGAAGGGCCCCTCGCCCTCGTCGGCGATGCAGCCCAGGTTGGTGAACGGCGCCCACAACGAGCCGGTGGCGAAGGTCCAGGGGCCACCGAAGAGCACCCATCCACCCTCCACGCGCTTGGCTCGTCCACGCGATGCGGGGAAGTGACTGGAGCCTGCGACTCTGGGCCCGACCCAACGAGGACCGTAGACCTCCTCGATGACCTGGGGGCCGGTCCCGACCGGTAGCCAGTTGGTCGAACAACCGCCCCACACCACCCATCCAGCGGAGCCGTCCCACTTCGAGACCTCGGCCACGACGTCGAGCTGGTCACGCACCGTGAGCTCGAGGCCACCGTGCTCGGCGGGACTGGCGATGTCGAACGCACCGGTAGCGGCAAGGTCGGCGATCGTCTCGTCGCTGAGCCGACCGGCTCGCTCGGACTCGAGCGCCCGCTCGCGCAACGTCGGGCCGAGGACACGGAGCCGGGCGAGGACATCGGCGACGCCACCGAGCTGGGGATCGGTCGTCCGGTCGGTGGTCTGCGTGATGGTCATGCGGTTCTCCTCGAGGATGGTCATCGCGCGGGCACGATCGGCAGCTGGAGGCAGCTCGGGTGGTCCGGGCCGGTGTGGACGGTGTTGGTCGCACCGACGTGGTAGCTCTCGTCGTAGGAGCGGGCGGGCAGCCCGGCGGGCGAGTAGGGCTGGACGTCGATGCGGAGCCGGCAGCCACGGCGGATCAACGCGCTGCTCGGGTTGAGGCCGACCCGCACCTCGACGACCTCGCCGGGCTGCAGCGGCTGGTAGTCGGTCTCGGCGTGGGTGTGGACCGGCCAGTAGTCGGTGGTCCTGGGCTCGTCGAGCCGACGGTGCGAGACCTTGAGCAGGCCGTGTCCGACCGGGTGGATGTTCGCCGGGTCTACCGGGGGCACGAGGCTCTCGTACCGGATCTCACGGTCGTTCTCATCGAGGATGCGCAAGGACACGAAGACGTCCATGTCGGCGCTGGTCGAGGAGACCCAGAGGTTGGCCGACATGTAGCCGGCCAGGACGACGTCCTCGGTCATCGGCTCGCTGACGAAGGAGACCCCGGTGGACCAGCGTGGGGTGCCGCCGACTCGGCCGACCGGAGCCAACACCGCGAGCCCGACGTCAATGTGGGCGTCGTAGTCGGCCTGCGCTGCAGTCGTGGGTGGTGTTGTGGTCACGCGCATGATGTCGTCACGCCGGACGTCGCCCGACCAGTCGGTCGGAGTTGCGTCGAGGTACCAGCGCCGGTAGTCGGTGCGCGCGATCGGCCACTCCGACTCCTCCAACACGTAGTGCCCACCGTTGCCGGTACGGACCTGCACGCGCACGGGTGCGCCGTCCATGGAGCCGTTGTCGGCGCCCTTGAGCCAGTGGTCGAAGTAGGCCATGTGCTCGGCGATGGTGGTCCGGGCGTAGCTGCTGGGGAACCAGGCGTCGACGAGGTCGAACTTCCTCGCGGCGGCACCGGTCGAGCGAACATAGGTCTCGCTGCTGCCGGCCTGGTGGATGACCACACCCGTCTGCGGGCCGACGATCCACACTGGGGCGGTCGCCTTCTCGATCTGGGGACGCATGAACACCGAGCCGTGGGCGCCGTAAGCCTCCTGGTCGTCGAAGGGCGTCGCCAGCATCCGAGCCAACCAATCGGTCTCGCGGCGCTCGCCGATGTGGTTGTGCCCCGCCATGACGGCGCGCCACCAGGTCCAGAAGCCCTCGCCGTAGAGGCCTCCGCCGAAGAACGCTTCGTTGTAGAGGTCGGCGTCGGTGCCCATGGCGATCATCGCCTTCAGGCTGGGCGGCTGCAGGCTGGCCACTGCGTGCTGGGTGATGGCGAGGTAGGACATGCCCCACAGGCCGACGTTGCCGTTGGACCACGGCTGCGCACCGGCCCACTCGACGGCGTCGTAGTAGTCCTCGGCCTGCTGGACGCTGAACGGCGCCTGCTCCCCAGGACTGTTGCCGACGCCTCGCGAGTCGACGCGGATGCAGACGTAGCCCTCAGGCACCCAGACGGAGGAGTCAACGCTCTCGTGGTTCTCGTACTGCAGGCCATCGGGGTTGCCGGAGAAGTAGCGGTCCTCGGCGATCTCCTTGGCGCGGGCGTCGTCGGGGCCCGCGATGCAGCCGTGCTCGAAGGCCTTGCCGTAGAACCCCTTGTTCATGACGACCGGGTGGGTGAGACCGTCTGCGGGGCGGAACACGTCGGCGCAGACGTAGGAGCCGTCGCGGGTCGGGATCTTCGCGTCGGTGGTCTTGATGATGCCGCGAATGTTGCGACGCAGCTCGTTGCGAGCAGCGGCAGCGTCGCGCAGCGAACGCGGACCGTCCGTCGTGAACACGCCCGGGGTCTCGTTGAGCGTGGCGAGGAGGGCGACGACCTGGGGGTCGCTGGCGAAGGTGACGGTCTGGTCGCCGGCGAAGCTGACCATGTGGTGGGGGCCGGTGCTCTGGTCGGACGAGGCCGCATCGAGATCGGCGACGTCCGTGTCGGCCTGGTTGAAGTTGATCACCACCGACCCGACCAGGTCGTGAACGAGTGGGGAGATCCGTACGCCGGACTCGACGTCACCGTCCTGGTCAAGGGTCTGGACCAAGCGGGCGAGGTTGGTGACCATCGGGTCGCGAAGCCGCTCGATCTTGCCGTCGACGCGGTTGACCAGCTGAGCGAGGTTGACGCGTTCAGTGCCGGTCACCGACCCCAGGACGAGCCCGCCGATCGAGAACGTGACCGCTTCACCGGCGCGGTAGGAGAAGGATCCGTCGCCGTCGGTCTCGCCGCCGAGCGTCGGTGTGGTGAAGCGCAGGCCGGAGCTTGGACCGGCGAAGACGCCCGTGAGGACGCTGCTCCCGGTTGACTCGGTGACAGCTGGGGTCTCAGCAGACCGAATGGTCTCGATGGTGCTTGGGGCGGCGGTCACAGGAGTCTCCTCTGTCAGTTCGGGACTACGCATCAGCTGGTCGTCTCCGGGGTCGTGTCGCGCGTCGGCAGGACCGCGCACTTGCCATGGGGCGAGGTGGCCTGAACGCGCCAGGCCTCGGTGACCTGGTCGAGGTCGAAGGTCCGCACGTCGATAGCCAGGTCCCCGTCGGCGATCGCAGCCCACAGCCAGGCCAGCGCCGTCCGCTTGTCGTCGAACGGGGTGTGGAGCCCTGCGAAGCCCGTCAGGGTGAGTCGACGACCTCGCAGCAGCCCTGCAGGGAGCGCGGCCACCGTCCCCGCACCGTTGCCGATGTTGACGATGCGGGCGCCTGGCGCGCAGACCCCGAGGGAAGCCTCGAAGGGTTGGCCAAAGACACCGTCCAGGACGACGTCGACCTCGCCAACGGCGTGACGCAACCGTGAGGTCAGCTCGGCAACCGACTCGTCGTCCCGCAACTCGACCACGGCGTCGGCGCCTAGGGCCAGCACGCGCTCGAGGGCGTCCACGTCTCGACCGACACCCACGATGCGACCGGCTCCCCGCCGGCGTGCGATCTGAACCGCGAGCTGTCCGACCGCACCGGTCGCCCCGAGGACGAGGACGGTTTCTCCCGGCCTCAAGGCGGCAATGTCGACCAGCGGTAGGTAGGCGGCGACCCCGGCGTTGCCCAAGGCCGCGGCCAGCACCGGGTTCAGCCCGGCCGGTACGACGGTGCTGGTCTCGTCACGGACTCGTGCTCGCACCGCGAGGGGGCCGGGCGAGGTGGGCGAGGCATGGCACTCGGCGTAGATCCAGCTGCCCACAGGCCAGGTCGCAGACTCCACGACCCTGCCGATGCACTCGCTCCCGGGCACGTAGGCGACCTCGTGCCGCACCGAGTGGAACGCCCCGGAGGCTATCGCGAGGTCGAGCGGGTTCAGCGGCGCGACGATGACGTCGATCAGTGTCGTGCCGGCGGACCGCTGCGGCAGGGTGATGGTCTCGAGGACCGGCACGGCGCCGAACCCGGTGACGACGGCAGCACGGGTCACGTCCCGTGCAGCGAGCAGACCTTCTGTCACGATCGACCCTTCCAATAAACACCCGGATGGTTCGGGTTGTTTGAATGATTCGCCGTGATGCCCGTCACTGTCAAGGGTTCCCAGGAGAAAAGTCCCGGGTGATTTATCGCCAACTGGACGATGTGACGGAAGACACGTACCGTTTCTTTCGGCGACAGTAGGCTCGCCCGACAAGAAACGCAACGTATCTAAGGAAGATTGTGGGCAATAGCCGCCGTCGAGGCGCCGAGCTCGAGTCAGCCGTACTCGCTGCCGTGCTCGCGGAGCTCGCAGAGCGCGGCTACGCAGGAGTCACCTACGAAGGTGTGGCCGCGCGGGCGGCAACAAGCAAGCCGGTGCTCTACCGGCGCTGGAGCACGAGAGCCGAGATGGTGATGGCGGCGATCATCGCCTCCACCACGCCGGCGATCGCCGTGCCGGACACTGGAGGCCTCATCTCTGACCTGGAGCACCTGCTGGTCGCCATGCGCGACAACTTCGGCCCGGCGGGGCGCGCCACCATGCTCGGCATGCTCGCCGAGCTCGACCACGATGCTGCCGAGTCCCTGCGTGAAGTCATCTTCGCCTGGGGCGCGGAGCTCGTCGAGCCCCTGGTCGGCCGCGCACGCGCGCGGGGAGACCTGGGAGTGGGAGAGATCCCGACCGGGGTTCTCGCCCTACCGCTCGACCTTGCGCGCCACGAACTGGCGATCAGGGGCGCTATGCCGAGAGAGCGGATCGTCACGATCGTCGAGACCATTGCGGTACCGCTGATGAATCTCTACAGCGAGACCGAGACCGGACCTGTACCCGCCGGTTGAGCCTGGCGTTCCGGGTCCCGCACTCCCCCGCGCCGCCCGCGAACTGCTGAACAGCATCCCAGATGCACCAACCGTCGCCACCTCGTCCTGCAGGCTCGGACGGTCCGGCCGCACCACCACGCGCAACTGGGGCCCCGGTGTGCACGTGCAGGCCGGGGCTCGCTCCGTTCGCGCGGACGTCGGCGCCCTGCTGCCGTCGTGGGTGTCACCGCCGTGTGAGGCGGAAGATCGTGGGGTCGCTGCGGCGCTCGTGCTCCGCGCGGTAGTCGTAGGAGGTGACCAGCATCCGAATGGAGTGCCGGCCCGGCTCCGTGCTCACGTCGCAGAACCGGAAACGGCGCTTGGCCCGCGCCGGGTCGTTGGTGGACTGGTAGGTCCGCGAGGCGATCTCTCGTCCGCGCGGGTTGACCAGGGTGATCTCGGCCATCCACGCGTCCCCGGGCACGTCGACCACGTAGCGGAAGGGGTAGCCCCGGCACCCGTCGCGCAGGCGTTGCTTCGCGGCCGTGGCCTTCCCCCAGCCCGAGGACGTGGCGTCGTCGCCACGGGAGAGCGCGCCGACCACGTCGGCGCCGGTGGAGGACGCCGAGGCCGAGGCGGGCGGTCCGGCGGCGAGGAGACCGAGGGCGACGAGGAGCGCGAGGACGACGGTCGGGAGGCGGGTAGCGATCACACGAGGAAGCGTGACAGCGTGTCGCACTCATCGCCGATGACCCCCGTCACCCGCACGCCATGACGTGCGCCACGCGCGATCACGCGCGGGGTCGGCGCTCTGCCTGCGCCCGCCAGCCGGCCAGCTCCGCCTCCAGCTCGAGCACGCGCGAGATTCCGGCGAGGTTGAGCCCCTCGGCGAGCAGCTCTCCGATCCGGAGCAGTCGGGACACGTCGTCATCGCTGTACAGCCGGGTGCCACCATCGGTCCGGCCGGGCGAGACCAGACCCCGCCGCTCGTAGACGCGCAGGCTCTGGATCTGCATCTCGGCCATGTCCGCCGCCACGGAGATGGCGTACACCGCTCGCCGCGACGATTTCTCCATGGTCAGAACCTACCCCTTGACATCTCTTGGCGTCTGCATAAAATCTGACTTGCTGAATACAGATCTGGTGCACCGGGCGCCAGAGATCCGCACTCGAGGAGGACACCCATGTTGCTGCGCACCGCAGACCCGTTCCGCGACTTCGACCGCCTGACCCAGCAGTTGCTGGGCACCACCAACCGCCCCTCCGTCATGCCGATGGACGCCTGGCGCGAGGGCGACCGCTTCGTCATCGAGTTCGACCTTCCCGGCATTGCCCCGGAGAGCATCGACCTCGACGTCGAGCGCAACGTACTGACCGTGCGCGCCGAGCGCGTGGCCCGCAACGGCGACTGGGAGATGCTCGCCACCGAGCGCCCCCGCGGAGCCTTCAGTCGTCAGCTCGTGCTGGGCGACAACCTCGACCTCGACCGCATCGACGCCTCCTACGACGCCGGCGTCCTGCGGCTGGTCGTGCCCGTCGCCGAGAAGGCGAAGCCGCGCAAGATCTCGGTCGCCGGCGCCGGCTCACCGGAACGGACCGCGATCGACGCCTGACCCGCGTCACGCACCGGGTCAGGCCAGGGGCCGCCCCTCCCCCGGAGGGGCGGCCCCGTTTCACGCCATAGTCACTGACTAAAGTCAGGTACATGCCCGAGCCCACCATCACCGACGTCCTGCGCCGGTTCAACCGCACCTACACGCAGCGCATCGGGGCCCTGGAGGACTCCCTCCTGGGGCTCGGCATGCCGTTGAGCGGCGCTCGACTCGTCTTCGAGATCGGTGCGCAGGGCGCGAGCGTCGGAGACCTGCGTTCCCGGCTCGGCCTCGACTCCGGCTACCTGAGTCGGCTCCTGCGCGACCTCGAGTCCCGCGGCGTCGTGCGCCTGTCGCCCGACCCCCACGACGGCCGACGCCGCACGGCGAGCCTCACGGCGTCGGGTCGGGACCTGCTGGAGCAGCTGGAGCAGCGCTCCGAGGCCCTGGCGCACCGCCTGGTCGCCCCCCTCACCGAGCGGCAGCGATCGCGCCTGGCCGACGCCCTCGGCATCGCCGACCTGCTCGTCCGCGCCGCCACCGTCCAGCTCCGGGAGGCCGACCCCACCGGGGCGACGGCCCGGACAGCGATGGGGCACTACTTCGCCGAGCTCGACCGCCGCTTCGCGGGCGGTTTCGACCCCGGCACTCCCGCTCCCCCGGACTCCTTCACCGTCGCCACGAGCGACGGCACGCCGGTGGCCTGCGGCGGTGTGCAACGGATCGGTGACCGAGTCGGGGAGATCAAGCGGATGTGGGTCGCCCCGTCCTGGCGGGGCGCTGGCCTCGGATCGCGCCTGCTGCGCCACCTCGAGTCCGTCGCCGCCGACGCCGGGCACCGCGTCGTACGGCTCGACACCAACGCCACGCTGGACGAGGCGATCTCGATGTACGAGCGCGCCGGGTACACCGCGATCGAGCGCTACAACGACAATCCGTACGCCGAGCTGTTCTTCGAGAAGCCACTCGCGGTCGTCCCCCCCGCCCGGTAGTGCCGCGCTCGGACCCCGCTCCGTACGTCGTGTCGTGCGCGCAGCACGGGGCGCCGGGCCGACACCGTCCCGCGACCACGACGTCACCTCGTGCGGAGATCAGGTCAGCTCCACCTCGTCGAGCAGCGACCAGTCCGTAACGATCGGCAGCAGGTCCCCGCGTGCCCACGCGTCGAGCTGGTCGTGGTGGTGCACCTCCCCGGGCTGCCCGGCAGCGCCCGTGGGGACCACCCAGCCGCCCGCGGTGCGGTCGGCGAGGTCCCACACGTAGCGCGCCACCGAGCCCCGCGAGCAGACGTCGGTCTGGGCCGGGTAGGAGGAGGTGCACCGCACGCAGTCGCTGTCCCCGGAGATCGCGCGCGCGGGCAGGTCGGACCCGTCCACCTCGGGGACCGCGTGAGTGGGCACGAAGACGTGGGTGTCCCCCCACGTCGCGGGTGTGGCGGCGTCGACCTCGTCGAGAGCGTCGCGCGCCAGGGCCGCGAGGTCGATCCCGAACGGCATGCCGGCAGCCGCGAGCGTCGGCAGCGACAACGCGATCCGGTGGGTCGGGTCGAGGAACGCGGCGAACACCGGATCGTGCTGGTGCTCGGCCGGAGCGTCGACGAGCGCCGCGAGCTCGGGCCGCGCGACGAGCCGACGAACGAGCGCGCTGCGCCACGCGGCGAAGCGGGCAGCCTGCTGCGAGTCGGCCTCCATCCGGCCGTCGAAGCCGTCGAAGGCGCCAGGGACCAGGGCCGTCAGCGCGGGGACCGTCCCGAGCAGGGCGTCGTCGAGGATCTCGACGAAGTCCTGCGTCGTGAGGTCCGAGCGTCCGTCGAGCAGAGCGGCGATCCGCCGCGCGCGGTACGGCGGCGCGAAGGCCCGACCGATCGCCTCGCTCTCGGGGCCGCGACGCTCGTTGGCGGTGACGACCTGCCCGTCGGGGCCGACGTCGTGCCGGGGAGTCTCGAGCCACCCGGTCCACAGCGCCCCGTCGGCCGACCGGGTGGGGACCCTGCCTGCGATGCGGTAGCGAACGGCGCCGTGCACGTCGGCGATCACCACGTTGTTGACCGGCTCCACCCAGTGCTCGAGCGCGGCGTCGACGTCGTCGACCGTCCGGGCCCTGAGCAGCGGCAGGAGCGCCTCGAAGCCGACGTCACCGAGCACCGTCGAGGCGTCCCGGAGGCTGTGCCCGGGTTCGAAGACGACCCCGCGCTCGGTCTCGACGACCTCGACGGATTCCTCCCGGTGGCCGCCCTCCTCGCGCACCACGATCGTCTCGCTGCGCTCGAGCACGACGTCGTCGGGCGGCGACTGCTCGTCGTACACGTCCTGGTAGTCGGCGGCAGCGTTGGTGATCGCCCACGCGACGTCGCCGGCGTGGGCGAAGTGCTGGACGCCGGGCACGCCGGGGAAGGCGAACCCCACGACGTCGCAGGCCTCGGCCGGGTCCTCGCACGCGAGACGCACCTGCATGTAGACGCCTGGCTGCTCGATCACCCGATGCGGGTCGCCACCGATGAGCGGCCGCCCGGACGCCGTACGGTCACCGCCGACGGCCCAGGCGTTGCTTCCGTTGGCGGGGATCCCCTCGTGGCTGACCAGGGGCGCCTGCTCCCCCAGCGCCGCCTGGAGCCGGCGCCGCCACAGCTCACCACCGAGCCCGGCGAAGAGCAGGTGCTGGCCGTGGAAGACCGCCAGCGGAGTCCACTCCTCCCACGGCTGCGCCGAGGCACCCAGGGCGACGAGCTCATGGGCATCGTCGCGCAGCCCTGCGTTGACCCCGTCGACGTACGCCGCCACGAAGGCCCGGCTCTCGGCCGACAGCGCCGCATGGGCTCGGCGAGCGGTGTCGACCAGCTGCGTCTGCCGGGCGAGGCGGTCCCACCCCAGGCCCGACTGTCCGACCAGCTCGGCCGTCGTCCCGGTCGCGCGACGGCGCTGCCACTCGAGCTGCCACGTGCGGTCGTGGGCGGTGATGCGACCCTGACCCGTCGCGAGCTCGAGCATCGACCCGGCCCTGACATGCGGGATGCCGTGCGGGTCGCGGTAGAGGCGGGTGGATGTCATGCGGGCGAGGGTAGTCGCGGCGCCCGCGCTGGTCGGGGGCCCGCTCTTCGGGGCCGGTGGGGCGCCCCGCGCGCCTCGGTCTGGCGTGTTCCTCGTGGTGGGTGGGGCGCCCGCGCCGCCGCCTGCGCGGGCGGCGTCACCGAGCGCCAGCGAGGAGGCTCCGCCCCGTGCGCCGTACCAGCCGACCTACCGGGTCCCGCAGTCAAGGACACCGCAGGTGCCGCGCAGCGGGCGAGCGCAGCGAGCTCCTTCGACGGCGGGAGCAGGTCGGCTACGCGCGCGGCCCCACCCACCGCGACCACCAGGGCCACCCCCGAAGAACCCGGTCGCCCCAAGGCGCAGCCCCACCACGCCCACCACACGGCCGCCCCGCAGGACCCGCTCAGGCAGGGACCTGCCCGAAGTCGCCCCGCTGGAACGACTGGTACGCCTCCATCACCTCGGCCTTGGTGTTCATCACGAACGGCCCGGCCCAGGCCAGCGGCTCCCGGATGGGGCGGCCGCCGACGACGATCACGTCCATCTTCGGCGAGCGGGTCTCCTGGGAGCCGTTCGCAGTGATCGTCAGGTAGTCACCGGCCCCCATGACCGCGGACTGTCCGGTGTGCAGCGGGCTGGAGGCAGCGTCGCCGTTGCCGCCGCTGCCCACGGTGCCGTGCCCGTTGAGGACGTAGACCAGGGCGTTGAAGTCGACGTCCCACGGGAGGTCGAGGCGCGCGCCCGGCTCGATGGTGGCGTGCACCAGCGACATCGGGGTGTGGGTGGCTCCGGGTCCGGCGTGGCCGTCCACCGTGCCCGCGATGACGCGCACGAGCGCGCCCGCGTCGGGCGAGGTGAGCAGCTGCACCTCGCCGGAGCGGATGTCCTGGTACTTCGGGGCGCTCATCTTGGAGTCGCGCGGCAGGTTGACCCACAGCTGGATCCCGTGGAACAGGCCACCCTGGGTGACCATCCACTCCGGCGGCGCCTCGATGTGCAGCAGGCCGGATCCCGCCGTCATCCACTGGGTGTCCCCGTTGGTGATGGTGCCCCCACCGCCGTGGGAGTCCTGGTGGTCGAAGGTGCCGTCCATGATGTAGGTGACGGTCTCGAAACCGCGGTGCGGGTGCCACGAGGTGCCCTTGGGCTCGCCCGGCGCGTACTCCACCTCGCCCATCTGGTCCATCATGATGAAGGGGTCGAGGTGGGCCATGTCGAGACCGGCGAAGGCGCGGCGCACGGGGAAGCCCTCCCCCTCGTAGCCCTGCGGCGCGGTGCTCACGGCCCACACGGGGCGAGGGACGTCACCGAGGCCGGGAGCCTTCACTCGGTCCAGCACGGTCAGGTCGTCCACGGTCACTGCGGGCATCGCGCCCACCTCCTGGTCATCTGCTCGAGGAGCCGCCAGCGGGCCTGACGACTCGGTCACCGTGCCCAACAGTAGTTGAATCTTGAACATTCCCGCGGACGACAGGCAGCCTGACCTCGACCACGGTGCCCTGCCCGACCCGGGAGGCGACTCCGATCGACCCACCGTGACGCTCGACGATCGAGCGCGTGATCGACAGCCCGAGGCCGCTGCCCGGAATCGCCCTGCCCTGGGACAGCGAGGAGCGGAAGAACCGGGTGAACAGCTCCGCCTGCTCGGCGTCGGGGATCCCGATGCCGTTGTCGCTGACCCGCAGCACCACCTCGGAGGCCTCGGCGGCCAGCCCGACGACGATCAGGCCACCGTCGGGAGTGAACTTGACCGCGTTGCTCAGCAGGTTCACCAAGACCCGTTCGATCATGTCCCGGTCTCCGCGGACCAGCAGCTGCTGGTCGGGGATGGCCGTCTCCAGCGTCAGCCTTCGCGGCTGGGACAGGGTCGGCAGCACGACCGCGCAGCCTTCTTGCACCGCCAGACGCAGGTCGAAGACGACCTCGGCCACCTGCACCCCCTGGTCGGCCACCTTCGACAAGGTCAGCAGGTCGTCGATCAGCCCGAGGAGTCGGTGGCTGTTGGACGTCACCCGCGAGAGGGCGTCGACCTGTCGTCGATCGAGCTCGCCGAGCGACCCGTCCGAGAGCAGCTCGAGGTAGCCCAGGATGCTGGTGATCGGAGTGCGGAGCTCGTGGCTGACCGTGGAGACGAAGGAGTCCTTGACGACGTCGATCTCGCGCAGCTTCTCGACGGCAGCCTGCTCGGCTGCCAGCGCCGCGCGCAGCGCCTCCTCCACCACGACGGCGTCCGTGACGTCCTCCGAGGTGCTGAGGTAGCCGGTGGCACGTCCCTTGCGATCGATGAGCTGGGTCAGCGTCGTGATGTGGGTGCGCTCGACGCCGTCCTTGCGACGGAACCTGATCAGGCTCCCCTCGGCGTGCTCCACCATCTCGAGCACCATGGCGTAGTAGTCGGCGGCCACGCCCAGCTCGGCCGCCTTGTCCGCGACGGCCTGCTTGGAGTGCAGCAGGATCGTCGGCTTCCCGAGCACCTCCTCTGCGCGGTAGCCGAGCAGCCGCTCGGCCCCGGGGTTGAACCGGACGATCCTCCCGGCGTGGTCGGTCACGATGATCGCCACACCGGTGGCGCTGTCGACGATGTTGCTCACCAGGAAGCGTTCGGCCTCGGCATCCCGAGCAGCCGCGAGGTACTCCCCCACCCGCAACATCGACGGGACCACGATCACCGCGCAGGCGATCGCGAAGCCGTGGATCAGGGCGCCCTCCAGCTCGGGCGGTACGCCGAACTGTCCCGGATCCGACGGGAACGGACCTCGGCCGAACCACGCGAGGCCCACCGCGGAGGCCACGACCCCGACGAGCTGCGCCATCGAGACGTACGGCGAGATCCGCAGCGCTCCCCACGCGAGCACGGGGATCATCGCGAAGATCAGCCCCGGGGCCGCATCCGGCAGGAACAGCAGGGGGACGGCGACCACGACCGCGACCCACTGGACGATGCGCTCCCCGCGTCGCGCGATCGACCCGTGCTCGGGGGGGCGCAGGAAGAACGGCGTGAGGATCAGCAGCGACGCCAGGTGAGCCAGGCCGACCCCGATCCCGGTGGCCGCCGGATCCGCCAACCCGCAGACCCAGGCCGTGAGCGTCATCGCGCCGGCGCCGACTCCTGCGGTGCCGAAGCAGGCGGCGAACCACCGCCGCAGGTCCGCGTCCGTGCGCAGCGAGGCACTGCCTGCTCCGCCCCTGCGCCGACCCGCGAGCACCGTCACGGCCAGCGCGGTCTCGAGGGTGACGCCGGCGGCGTACCCGAGGGCGACGTCCACCGGTTGTGCGAGCCAGCCCACCGACACCGCCGCGACCGCGAAGACGGCGGCGAGGAGCACGGGGGTCCGACGACGAGACGCGAGCAGCACGACACCGACGGCGAGCCCGATGGGCCACAGCCCCGCCACGTAGCCGGCGTCGGGTGCGCTGGCGGCCGAGGCGAGTGCGGTGATCGCGAGCAGCACGAGCAGCACAGGGACCCGCACCCTCACCCAGACCGCCACTTCATCTCCTGCCGTTGCTCGTCACCACGGCCCCATGTCGCCGGTTCGTACCCACCAGTGTGACGAACAGACCCCTTGGGGACATCCTCCTACCGGGGCCAGGGCGGTCGCTACGGTGAGGGGGTGAGTGGCACAGGCAGCAGCAAGGACGTCGTCATCGTCGGAGGCGGCCACAACGGTCTCGTCGCCGCCGCCTACCTGGCCCGCGCGGGACTGTCGGTCCAGGTGCTCGAGCGCCTCGACCACACCGGAGGCGCCGCCGTCTCGGCGCCCACCTTCGCCGGCCACCCCACCAGGCTCTCGCGCTACTCCTACCTGGTCTCGGTGATGCCCGAGCAGCTCATGGCCGACCTCGGCCTCGACATCACGCTCGTCTCGCGCCCGACCGCGTCGTACACCCCGACCCTGCGCGACCACAAGCCCGGCGGTCTGCACGTCGAGCGGGTCGAGCGCGACGCGACCCGTCGTTCCTTCCTCGAGCTGACCGGCTCGGAGAGCGAGTACGACGCGTGGCGAGAGTTCTACGCCGACGTGGCCGAGCTCGCACACGTCGTCGCTCCCACCCTCCTCGAGCCACTGCCGACCGACCGGGAGCTGGCTGCACGAGTGGACCCGGGCATCTGGCGCGACCTGGTGACCACGCCGCTGGGAGTCGCGATCGAGCGCCGCTTCGTCGACGACACCGTGCGGGGGGTGGTCGCGACCGATGCCCTGATCGGCACCTTCGCCTCGATGCACGACGACTCCCTGATCCAGAACCGGTGCTTCCTCTACCACCTGATCGGCAACGGCACCGGCGAGTGGCGGGTGCCCGTCGGGGGGATGGGCGCCGTGACCGACGCCCTGGCCCGCGCCGCCGTGACCGCAGGCGCCGAGATCGTGACCGGCGCCGGGGTCCGGGAGATCCGCGCCGACACCTCGGGCTCCGGCGCCGAGGTGACCTACGACGGCGTCGACGGCACCCGCACGATCGCGGCCGGCCGCGTGCTGGCCAACGTCGCGCCGTGGGTGCTCAAGCATCTGCTGGGCGAGCCCGTCGACGACAGCACCAAGCCCGAGGGCTCCCAGCTGAAGATCAACGTGCTGCTGGATCGTCTCCCCCACCTGCGCTCCGGCGTCGACCCGGCGGTCGCCTTCTCCGGCACCCTCCACCTCGGCGAGGACTACTCACAGGTCGAGGCGGCGTACGCCGACGCTGCCGCCGGCCGGGTGCCGAGCACCATGCCGGGCGAGGTCTACTGCCACTCGCTCACCGACCCGTCCATCCTCGGCGACGTGCCGGCCGGCATGCACACCCTCACGTACTTCGGGTTGCACACGCCCGCGGCTCTCTTCGAGGCCGACCCCGAGGGCGCCAAGGCGCTGGCTGTCGAGCGGGCCATCGCCTCCCTCGACCAGCACCTCGTCGAGCCGCTCGCCTCGTGCGTGGCCCGGGACGCGGCCGGCAACCCGTGCATCGAGGCGAAGATCCCCCAGGACATCGAGCGCGACCTGGCGATGCCGGGCGGCCACATCTTCCACGGCGACCTCGAGTGGCCCTGGGCCCCGCATCGTTCGCGGCTGGACACGCCCGCCCAGCAGTGGGGCGTGGCAACCCACCTCGACTCCGTCCTGCTGTGCGGCTCGGGGGCGCGCCGCGGTGGCGCCGTCTCCGGCCTCGGCGGCCACAACGCGGCGCAGGCTGTCCTCGCCTCCCGTTGAGCCCTGTGGATCCGTCGAGGGCACATCTCGATTTCACCCGCTGGCCGCCCGCTGGTATGTTCTTCCTTCGCAAGCACCACATGCGGCATTAGCTCAATTGGCAGAGCAGCTGACTCTTAATCAGCGGGTTCGGGGTTCAAGTCCCTGATGCCGTACCACCGCGAAGGCCCCTGACCAGCGGATACGCAGGTCAGGGGTTCTTCTCATACGTGGCCCCAAATCCGGCCGGATACCGCTTATAGGTCATTTATTCCGACGCCCTGCGAGTCAGGATCGCGCGAACGATGGGCAGAGGCTGCCCAGACGGCGTGTTTGCCTGACATGCCAGCCGTGCGCGGCGACTCCCGGCGTGTGATCCACCGCACAGGCGTAGCCACAGACACTGGAACCTTTCTGGTGGGTCAGGTCAGTGTCACCAAATCGCGCAGCAGTCCCCACCGCTGTTCAGAGGCAAGCGGATCGCATCTCCGGAGTCGCCTGATCGCAAGCAGTCCCGACCAAGCCGGGAAGACTGGCCAACCCTTATGCATGCTGTCGTCGGATAAGCATCGAGGCGGGCATTGCGCCTACGATCAGCACGTCGCGATCGCCGCTGATCGTGCAGATGGAGGCCCAATGTTCTCGGATTCGACGCCCAAGCGACAGTCGCTTCGATTAGGGCTGATGATTCTCGCGCTCGTCGCGAGTTTCGGCGTTACTGCGTCGCCAGCGTCAGCAATCGACACCTCGGTTCCGCAGGTCGACAGTTTCAGCCTCGCCTCACCGACAACGCTGACCCCCGGCGACACCCTCAGCGTGAACTACGCCGTGTCCGACGACTCCGGAACCGTCACCAACCTCATCTTCGGTTTCGACGATCCCATCGGCGGCAGCCAACAGGTCCGAGTCGACAACAACAGCGGCATCGCGCTAAGCGGCACCATCAATCTCACCATCCCCGAGTCATGGCCCAACGGCGCCTACACCCTCGGCTATATCCGGCTCTTCGACGCCGTCACGAACCCCAACTCGGCCATCTACTGGCCCGACGGCACGATCAGCAAGAGCCCAGCAGGAGCAACGGGACCCACCACCCACACTCTCGACTTCTCCACCGCCAACTTCACCATCACAGGCTCATCCGCCGACACCTCGGTTCCGCAGGTCGACAGTTTCAGCCTCGCCTCACCGACAACGCTGACCCCCGGCGACACCCTCAGCGTGAACTACGCCGTGTCCGACGACTCCGGAACCGTCACCAACCTCATCTTCGGTTTCGACGATCCCATCGGCGGCAGCCAACAGGTCCGAGTCGACAACAACAGCGGCATCGCGCTAAGCGGCACCATCAATCTCACCATCCCCGAGTCATGGCCCAACGGCGCCTACACCCTCGGCTATATCCGGCTCTTCGACGCCGTCACGAACCCCAACTCGGCCATCTACTGGCCCGACGGCACGATCAGCAAGAGCCCAGCAGGAGCAACGGGACCCACCACCCACACTCTCGACTTCTCCACCGCCAACTTCACCATCGCGTGCGCACCTTCGGCCCCGAGCGGTGTCGGTGCACGCCCATTCGGCGACCTGGCGGCTCAGGTTTCGTGGGCACCATCTTCAGGTAACGGGTCACCGGTTACCTCCTACGAAGTAGTTGCGTCCCCCGGCGGGGCTTATGTGGTCGTTTCAGGCGAGCAGACCACAGCCGTCGTGGGGGGCTTGATGGCAGAGACCTCGTACACGTTCTCGGTCGTAGCGAGAAACACGATCGGCGACTCACCGCCCTCAACGTCATCGAGCGCGGTGACTGCGGGATTCGTACCCGCAGCACCGCAATTCGTTCTTGCTGATGTAGGGGGCCAGTCGATCACCGTGTCTTGGGAGCCGACCCCGGACAACGGCTACCCCGTCACCGGATACACCATCACCGGTTCGAACGGTGCCGGGACGAAGACCGTCACCGCTGACACCACCCAAACCGTGTTCACCGGCCTGACCCGCGGCCAGTCGTACTCCTTCACCGTGGTCGCGACCAACGCTGTGGGCGACTCCCCTGCCTCCGCACAATCGGATGCCGTTACTCCGACCACGCTGCCCTTGGCACCCACCGAGGTCACCGCAACAGGTGGCCACCAGTCCGCGACCATCACCTGGACTGCACCCACCAGCCAGGCCCCGATCACCGGCTACACCATCACTGCCACTCCAGGCAGCGCCACGGCCACCGTCGACGGCGACCAAACCAGCACCCGCATCACGGGGCTCACCAACGGAACCACCTACACCTTCACTGTCACCGCTACCAGCAGCGCCGGCGACAGCGGACCCAGTGCAGCCTCCAACCCCGTCACACCCCAACCCGTCATCACCGCCGCCTGCACCCAAGCCCAAGCAGACGCAGCCGAAGCAGCCGCCCAAGTGAAGACCTTCACAACCAAGGTCAAGAAGGCCAAGAAGCAACTCAAGGCCGCGAAGCAGCAGCTCCGCAAAGCCAAGGGCACCGGCAACAAGACCAAGATCAAGCGCGCAACCACCAAGGTGAACAAGACCAAGAACAAGGTCAAGAAGTTCACCAAGAAGAAGCGCACCGCCCAAACCGCGCTAGCCAACGCACAAACACGCATCGACCAGAACTGCTGACCGGCGGCCCGACGCCAGGCAGCGCACGCTCGAGGCCCGCTGCGCGACCAGGTGACCGCGCGCCTGATGCCAGTACACAAGCGGCATGTGCCATGGCTCTGGCGCCGTATACGGATTGGCCGGTCTTGACAAGCAATCCGTTTCCTACGGCAAGCTCAGCCGCTCTTTAGAGCCGAGCGAGTCGCTACTCCGATGTCACCTGATGGTGTAGCAGGCCCATAGGCCGTCGCGGAACGATCAGAGCCTGCTGCCGTCCATCAGCCGTTGCGCCGGTCGTGACCGCGGCAACACCGTTCCGTCAAGTTCGAACTCGAAGCATGCACGTCCCGCCTGCTCAGCCCATTCGAGTGCGCTGTTGGTGTACCCGGCACGCGACATTCTTGTGATGGCCGTCAGCGCCGCTTCCACGGGCGTCGCTTCGAGTCGGCCGATTGCTTCTGCTCGAGTCGTCGGAACCCTTGGCGCATGAACTAGGCCCCGTCGGTACCCCTTCGTTCCTCGATCGCACGCGCGATGACACGTCGCGCTCGCCGCTCACTACCAAGCCCCCGACCCCTGCTTATCCACTGCGCTGAGACCGGGAGCATGGATGCCCCTCCGGCGACGGCGGTGGCTGGGCCGACCGCGCCGGTAAACTGGACTTCTGCAAGAGCCGCGCCGAGGGCGACCGTCGCGCTAACCACGACGTCAGCTGCTGGCCTAGCGCTCACTTCCTTAAGCAGGTTGCCCAAGCGCGGCTGCAATTCAGCCCTAACCAGGTCCCGAATCCAATCGGCCGCTTCTGTGGACGTTGCTTCTTGGGGAGGTGAGTCGAGCAGCGTCGCGAGCGTTGCTCGCACGGCGGCAGCAGCAGCACTATCCTTACGAAGGACGGCCAATTCGGAAATCGATAAACCTTTGAACGTGGGCAGAAAGAACTCGGCTAATTGCGCACTTCGGCTGACAGAATAATTGTGCCTTGTGCTGGATAACGATCCGCTTTTCCGTTTCGTAAAATCGATCGGGTCCGCACCAAGGGCAATAGAGATTCCGTACATGTCGAGTCGATGGCTAGCTAGACGCCAGGCCGAAGTATCCATGAGGTGGATTGGAACCCCATTTGCGCTTGTGATCGTCGAATTTCCCGGCGCAGACGGATCGGACCAGCCTTGTTTCGCGCTTTCGCGCTCAAACCAGAGATCTTCCGCTAGCTCATCGACGCCTCTGCCGAATGGGTTCACCCCCCATTGCTGATTCTCGGCAAAGAGTGTGCCCACACCCTCCGGCACCAGAATTATATGTCCGCTTCTTACGTAGGGGGCAAGTTCAGCCAAGTATCTCAAATAGGGAAGCAACCCGGAGTGATCAGTAGCCGGCTTCGTCCAACGATAGAGGGTTTCCGAGCCAAAGGGATCTGGCATAACCAGAACGTCCGAGTAGATCAGAAAATTCAGCCGATCTCCCTCCTTGGCGACGATTGGAACGAGCGCATCTCGTCCTTCAAGTTCTAACCGGAGTTGCGCGGCCCAGTCGCCAGCGGTCGGGAACCCTGGAACGCCTGCGATATTTAGCGGCGCTAGAAGCCGCCGGAGATCTTCTCGAGACTGCGACATCAGTCGCTTTGGATTCAGACGATTGTTCTTGCCAAACTCTTCGCCGAAGAATTCGTCAAGGACCGCCAATGACCCCATGCCGAGAAACTTCACATTGCCTCCGTGAAACTATCAATTGCGGAGAAGAGCAGAGCCCTAAACACCGGACAGCCCAAGCGCTCGACCTTCGCACGAGCCGCTGACTTCGACGATACAACCTTCGACACCACTTCATCCCTAGGAAGGCATAACCTCATCCGCTTCGAACCACGATGGCCGCAGCAACTCTATCGTTATCCATTCGGATCGGCCCGCTGAAGTTATGGGCCCGCTGCACGGACAGGTGAGCGCTACTTGCGATCCCATCCCGTCGTATGCGTATCAGCCGGTCTTGACGGGCAATCCGTTTCCCACGCCGGCCCGAAGGGCGTACTCCGCGGGCCAGGTGACGGTGTCACCAAATCGTGCAGCAGTCTCCTACTCAAATGGCGTGGGCAGAAACTGGTTCTCGTTCAATCGCGACATGAAGTCTCGGATCCCCTCGTCCCGGGCTGGCGACGAGTGGCCACTCACAAACAGCGCCCTGCTTGCCAAGTCCAGAAACGGCTGAACAGAGAACCAGATCTCAGTCCAAGGCTCCTTGGCCGCGGGCTTGTTGACGAAGTACATGCGAACGTCGGTCTCAGACACTTCGACTCGCTCAGCGTCTCCGTGAACGATCTTGTTCGCGATGTCCCGAACGGTAGGAGTTTTGGCGAGCCGGATCTCTTCACCGCTCGTCAGAATGAACGAAGATGCTGCCGAGAGTCTCACAATGACTGTCGGGGTCACGAACAGTCGTGCTCAACTGCCAGCATGAGGACGTGGGCCCGAGAGCGTCCCAACCGCGTGATCCGTGGACCTATGAATTCGCGGAGTTAATGCAGACCGCAATTCTCAAAGAGAGAAATGGATGAGCGACGAGGATGAAGCACGGCAGCTGGCCCAGGCCGAAGCCGAAGCACGTAGATCAACCTCCCCACCGCAGATGTCTCCCGAAGAGCAGGTATGGGCTGAGGCGCGCGCGGCTCTACAGGCTCGGCGGATGCCCACCGCGGGTAGTTCAGCGGCGCTGGAGGCCGAGTCTTCCCGAGTGCAGGAGCCTGTGCAGTTCGGCTACGGCAGCAGCGCGAGAACAGGTCTCAAGGTCGCCTCTATCTTCGGCGTGGCGGGTTTGATTGCCGGAGGGATCTATCTGGCCAACAGGCCAGGAGCCGATGACCTCGTGGAGAAGTGCGGCACCTTTACGCTGACCCAGGGCTACAAGGCGTACGGCCAGAAGGTCGTGGACGAGGTGGCGTCCTTCGACGGGTCGTCCTCTGAGATCTCCTCCGGCGTGGCTTGCGCCGTCGAGTTCACCGGTGGGGACGATTTCCTCATTGAGCAGATCTCCGAGACGAACGGATTTTCCGGCGTCCAGCGGACGCAGTTCAACGGCTGGGAATACGTGTGGTCGTATCACTCCAGCCGCGGCCTCGAAATGTTCGTCCGCCCAGTCTGAACTCGCCGTCTCAGGTGAAAGCCATGCGATCTACGGGCGAAGGGATCTGCTGCACGGATCGGTGGCCCCCGACCCCGCATAGGCCAAATCCGAGACCCACCGCGACGCCACGGCACATCATGGCCACGCGGTGTCGACCGGCTGACTCGCAAGTGCTGGTGCGTCTGTTCCGCCCGGGGACGGCTGTCATCTGACGGCGCATCGGCCCTGCTCGACGCTCGAACCAACTCGGACGTCTAGGTTGCACCTGTGAACTCTGATGTCAGCCCAAGCGGCGACCTACGGCTGGGACACGTCTTCAGCGCGGCAGGGCTGACTGACCTCGCCGACGTGCTGGTCATCCGGCACACCTACCGGGAGGACGCCATCAGGACTCCTGCGGACATCACACCCACCAGCGTTTATGACTTCACGCGCGGTCAGAGTGTCAGCACCCGCGTCTTTCCGAAGACACCTCCCCGGCTGTGGCTTGTCTTCATGGCAGCGGGAGGCCTTCGCGCACGCTTCTACTCTGCGTACGAGAACCACGGGGAACTTTTGGACAAGCGCACACACGACCATCGCGAATACGACATCGAAGAGTCCGACGCTCTCGGCGCCCTCAAGAACCGCTTGGTCATCGAATGGTCCAAAGACGCCGTCCGCTGGGCAAAGCCCGGACCCGCCGCATCAGCGTTCACAGTTGTCGAGATCGCCGACCCCGAGACCGTGCCATTCCCAGGCTTCGATGAGGTACTCATCGACCACGCCGAACTTCAACTCGTAATCGAGGACGCGCGCTACTCCACGTGGCGAACTGCCCTGAGCGCTGTCCAGGGCATCTACCTCATCACCGACACCAGCAGCGGCAAGCAGTACGTGGGCAAAGCCGACGGCAGCGAACGCGTCCTCGGCCGGTGGAGCGCCTACGCTCGCGACGGCCACGGCGGCAACATTGGCCTGAAGCAACTGCGCAACCTGGACCCCGAACACGCCCGACACTTCCAATTCAGTCTGCTGCGCGTGTTCGGCCCAAGCGTTCCGATGGCAGCAGTCAACGAAGCCGAAGAGCACTACAAGAAGGCTCTGATGAGTCGAAAATTTGGGCTCAACCACATCTAGCCTGCCGCGAACTCGATGCCGTCGCATGCGCTGAGTTCGGCGACGCGGATGCCTCCATCGAGGCCAACGAGAAGAGTCGCCTCAAGGGCCTCGGCCACGGCTTCACAACACACTTGGGATGGCGCAGTCCGTCGCGGCCGCCTTGATCTGGTCTGAATCTCGGCTGGGCGTCAGAGTGCTGAGCCCCGGGCAAGCCGGGCGCCAGACCCTTGCATGCGCCAGACCTCCCCCCCGTTCGAGGTTCTCGTAGCCGTTAAGGCCTGCGGATCTTCCAGCCCGCGCCAAGTCGCTTCGCTGCGTAGCGTGCGGCCTTTCGGTGCTTGGCTCCGACGTCGCCGTCAGTGTCCGTCCCCGAGCGGAGTGGCAGGACGAACAGGCTTCGCTGCTGCACGAGCCACGCCCCATCGAGCGCGCGCCGCGCAGCGGCCCCCTTGCCCTTGGGCACCCGGATGATGCCAATGTCACGCTTGCCATGCCCGGCCGGGATCTTGGTGATCTCAGCCCAACGGGGCCCGCTGTAGCCGCCGATGTCGAGCGTCGTGGCGACCCAGGCCCCGTGGCCGCGTCCACCGATCGTGTTGGCGACTCGCGACGTCGCGTCGTCGCAGTAGGGCTCGCACGACGGCGCGGCCGTGGCGGGACCGGCGGCGAAGGCCCCAAGGGGAAGCAGCGCAGCGGTCAGAGCGGCCACGGACACGTGCGCTCGCGATGCGCGCAGTACTGCAGTGGCGTTGATACTCACCAGGCACACACCTCTCTGGCAGTCTCGAGGAGACGCTTGCCGTTGTTCGTTCCAATCCGGTTGCCGTCCTCGATGTCATACTCGACGGGGTAATCACGCTTCTTCGACTCCCACGCCAGGTATCGCAGGGGCCCGTCCTCGTGCCAGTAGAGGAACTCGTCCTCTTCGGCTCCCGCGCCGTCGGCGCAACTCGTGAAGGACGCCGGAATTCCCTCGCCGTTCCGATCGATGCAGCCCCGATAGCCCTCAGGCAGTTTTTGGTCGATCACCCAGATGTCCTCGCACAACGGAAGATCGGGGCCCGACGGCGACGAGGTCTCTGGTGTGGTCGCGCCTTGCTCGGTGCCACCTCCAGAACATCCAGAGACTGCGCAGACCAGTGCGATGCCGACGAAGGTTCGAGTGAGGTGCATGACGGTCACCTTAGAGATGCGACGCCCCGAGCGGCACGCCCAGGTCAATCAGCGAGCCCGTGCATGACCCGGTTCTAGGCGCGCCTTCCGTGCGCTCGGACGGCATTATCGACGCCCGCCATCGCCCCGGAACGCCTCAACCCACTCACTTCCTACCGGTTTGGGACTGCACTCCACCGCCGCCGAGTGGGCACGATCGGCCGCTGGTGGTGGGCTGAGTCAGAACCGGCAGGTCTGGTTCTTGTTGCGGGCTGTCGACAACAGGCTCGACGCAGTAATTAGGTGCCCGCGCTGAGCACCACACGCAATTGCGCGTTGGGCTGTCGACCTCGCGATACGTTGTCATCACCGGTCGCACGAGGCGGCACGGTCAATTCCTACCCTCTCAGGATTGTTTTCGAGTTCCGCATTACTGACATCGATCGGGCGTCGTCGGCCGTTCGAGCCGAACCCGCGGACCCGGCTGAGCATGCCCCCCTGGTCGCCGACAGCGCGATGTCGCCATACGCGAACGCGAGTGCTCACACCGGCGCTTGAGCGCACGTGGGAGCCGGCTCTCTTCAACGAGGTGGGAGACGCAAGTGCCACTGCGTCGGCCGCACGAATTGCTAGTGTTCGCTTGTGCCATTGCGCTATCGGCGACCTCATCGAAGGGGACGTACGTGCGAATGAACGTCTTCCTCTGCGGTGTGGAGTCTCACGACGTATCGGGGACGGCTCGGTCGACAGACTACGGAACGCAATTGCTCATATCTCTAATCAAGTCCGGTGGTGCGAGCGCCTGGGACCGAGTGGAGGTCTGGGAGATAGAGGAGCAACTGAAGGCCGATGCGCACCACCTTCGGACTGCCGCATTGCCGTGTCTCACCTCTGACCAAGTTCGCGGCGTGGACTCGACCTTGGAACACAACCAATGGCCCCGGTCGTCGCGGCCAGGGTGGCTCACTCGTGCCTCCCGATCAGGTTCCATTGAATTACCACCAGAAGAAGCCCGTACGCAGTTGGCGCGGGTAATCAACAACCTCGGAGTCCTCTTTCTAACGGCGGGCACCTACGACGACGCGCTGACTGCGCTTCGTCAGGGCGAGAGCATTTTCCGGGAGGCGCTGCCTACTGAGAACCGGAATCTAGGCGGCCTGCTCAGCAATATCGCAGGTGCGTGCTTGAGCCAGGAACGGATGCTGGAGGGGCGTCCCTCCCTGTGGGGCGACAAGTGGCGCGCCCAGGCGGACAGGTGCATGCAAGAAGCGCGCTCACTGGGTTACCCGTAGGGAAGTTGGATCAGAAGGCTTAGTCCATCGCCGCCGTGCGGGCCCCGGTGGCACCTCGAAGGCCCGGTCGCGCCAACCCTGACCCCAAGAGCAACTCGACACGCATTCAGAGGCCAGCGGCACTGGGCACCAAAGGGCTGTAAGCCCTGAGTTGGGTCATCGGCTTAGTGCCTTGCGCGTGGCTCTTGGAGGGCGTTGAGGATCTCTGTCTCGGTGGGGCTGAGCGCGGGCGGGATGGTGGTGGTGACGCCGTTGATCTCGACGGTC
>Ga0209094_1000067_pt1 | contig 91475 bp, 71 predicted proteins | sample COGITO_mtgs_1004_2_FD_184790 | JGI IMG/M metagenome (GOLD analysis project Ga0209094, IMG submission 184790) | Pelagic marine microbial communities from North Sea - COGITO_mtgs_100430 (SPAdes) (version 2) | ecosystem: Environmental > Aquatic > Marine > Epipelagic ... | reverse complement strand
CTAAAAGATCATTTGATAGCACAACTATAGTTGTTGTACCACCTCTTATAACTGTTTTTTCATCAGCTACTGCTGTAAGATTGTTAGCTACTGAACCTTCAGTTACCGTAATTGTTACTTCTGCTGTTGATGCATCTCCGTTTTCATCTGTAATGGTATAACTAAATTTATCATCTCCAAAAAAGCCTGCTCGTGGTGTATATTTTACTTCATCTCCAACTAAATCTAACTTTCCTCCATTATCTGTATACGTTCCTGAAAGTGCGATTGGGTGGTCTGCATGCGCTCCATCTAATCCATAACTATCATTTCCAATAATTGTAAAAAGATTGTCTTTACTATCCTGAGCTACTGTTTTAGTATCACTTTTAGCTAATGGTTTACCATATTCTAAAACAAATACGATTCTTGTTAATTGTACTGCATTATTTCCTGATGCATCTGAAACATTATAGGTTACAGGATAACAATTGACAGTTGCTAAATCTATCGCTAAAGTATTTATTCCAATACTTGTTGTTATATCTCCATTATAATTATCTGCAGCTGTTGCTCCTAATTCTTCATATGCAGTATTAAGAGTTACTATTTGTGGGTTATCTCCTATTAAGGTAATTACTGGCTTTGTGGTATCTACAACATTTACAGTTCTAGTGGCTGTAGTTACGTTACCACTTGAGTCTGTTGCAGTATAAGTTACAGTGTAAATACCTATAGTATTTACATTTATATCATCAGTAACTGTAAGTGTTGCAGAACAGTTGTCTGCAGTAGTAGCACCTAAGTCTGTGTATGCCGTTAAAGCCTCGTGTGTTACACTAGCATCTCCTAATAATGCAATGGTTGGAGCCATGTTATCTTCTACCGTTACAGTAGCCGCTGCAGTTGCAGTATTGCCATTAACATCGGTAACGACCAAATTAACAGCATTTTGCCCTAAACTAGCACAATCATATACACCTGGTTGACTTGTAGATGTAATAGAAATCTCATCCAGTTGCACATTTGTTGAACCACTTCCAAAGAAGATGTATGAATTTGTATCATTTAAGAAATTAGAACCAGCACTAGTCAAATCAAAACCTTGCCCATTGATTGGAAAAGTACCTGCATTTCCTGAATCTATGAAGAAAGTAATCTGATTACCAGATTTAACCATCTTGACTCTTTTTTTTCCTTCAGGAATATAAGAGTTTGAAGTATACGAGGCGACACCGGAAAGTCTACTCGTTATATGATCGGCTGAATTGTTTTGGTTGGAATGATCTCTTAAATAAATACCCAAGTCAGGTTCAGGAAATAATCCTTCAGTAACAGAAGGGTCTCCTATGCCTAGGAAGGTTAACATGTCGCCACCGCTTGCAACATTGCTATCATCATAAGTGAAGATGACTTCAAAATCAGAATTGATAAAATCGGATGCGACCGTTCTTAAATAATTTCTACCCGATGAGGTCTTCTTCGCAACAAACGCTCCATTTAAATTACCGGAACCTGAAATACCTGAAACCCAATCGGCACCATTCACTAATTCAAAACCGCTATCTAAGGCTGTATTATTGAAACCAGCTTGTAAACTAGAGGATCCAAGGGAGAGAGTAACATTGCCTGAGTTGTCTGAAGACCCATTGTCAATATCACCTGCCGTAATACTCGCATTTCCATTTGCATCTAATTGAACTGTAATGTCTTTGGTTACAACGGTTGGCGCAGTTGTATCTACTACATTTACGGTTCTTGTTACCTCTGTTGCTGCATTTCCTGCTGCATCTGAAACATTATAATCTACAGTAAAACTACCAACAACTGCTGTATTCTCATTATTTACTGTTGGTATTACTATTAAAGTATTACCAGCATCTACATTATCTGTTGCTGTTGCTCCTAACTCACTATAAGCTGCACCTACTTCTATTGTTTGTATCGTTGGTGTATTTAAAGCGATTACTGGTGCTATTTCATCTAAATCATTAACGGTTATGGTGATTACTTTTTCAAAAGTATCTGTACCATCATTGGTTTGTACACGTATGCTTAAAGTTGGGTTGATTTCATAATCTATAGCCGCATTGGTTTTAAGGTCTGCCCCAGTAATGGTAAAGCTCCCATTATTGGTATCTCCTGAACCTGCAACTAAGCTGTAGGTATGTGTATCTGCACTGTCTGCATCTGTTGTGCTAAAGGCCCCTACGGTAGTTGCTGTAGCTGCATTTTCATCTATTGCACTTGCGCTTAATGTTATGTCTGTTGGGGTGGTGTTAGGACAAGTACCCCAAACAGGGAGGTTAGTTGAAACGAAATTGGTAGCTCCAAATGAAAAATTATAAAGATTTATTGTGTTTACGTTTGTAACACACCAACCTGTTAAGTCTTGGTTAAATGCTGCTGCATTTTCGAACATATAACCCATATTAGTTACTTTAGACACATCCCAATTTCCAATATCTTGGTTAAATGCTGCTGCCTCTCTGAACATAAGATACATGGAAGTTACACTAGAAACGTCCCAATCTCCAATCGGTTGGTTAAAGTTACTTGCCCTGTAGAACGCACCATCCATTTTAGTTACTTTAGACACATCCCAATTTCCAATCGGTTGGTTAAATTTTACTGCCTTATAGAATATTAAATACATGTCAGTTACACTAGAAACGTCCCAATTTCCAATCGGTTGGTTAAATTCTAATGATTCATAGAACACGCCCCGCATATTAGTTACACTAGACACATCCCAAGAACTGATATCTTCATTAAAAGTAATTTTATTAATAAATAAAAGACTCATATTTGTAATACCACTAGTACAGGTTAAACCTATTTCTGGGTCATTCTGGTCTGCAGCAATTAAAGCTCGTAATTGAGCCTCTGTTCTTTTGGTAAACGTTTTTGTAACTCCATTAATGGTTAAATCACCTGTCTCAAGATTGGCAGCGTTATCACAATTACAAGTAACACCGTTTGCATCTAATGTAAAATTTGGGTTGTTTTCTGTGTTTGAAGAATTTGCTTTTTCTACGTCATTATTACTGAATGTTGCGGTAATCGTAAAAAAACAAAGAACACTTAAAAAGGTTATTTTATTAATCATAGTTTGGTAACTTTAATATCTATTTGCGCTTTTTTTTAAAATAAATTTTATTTTTTCAAGCTCTCTAAAAGGGATTAATCCCTAGAGAACGACAAATATCTAATAAATAAAGACAAAACCACTACTCATTAATGAGACACTTTACCCCCATTAATGAGTAATTCATCGATAAAATAGCACTATTCATCATCTTAAAAGTAGATGAAAAGTGGAAAAGTGATAAAAATCGGTTAAAACGTTTTGGTTAAACTTTAAAATCGTTGCCAAAACTGTAAGTTGTTTTCGGATTCTGTTAAAATACTATCAAAAAGTTTGGTAAAAGCATTTGATTACTAGGAAAAATATTAGTGTTATGGTTAGTTCATTATCAAGCAAACACTTGTTGGTGAAAAAACTGGTCATTTCTTTATTTAATGAAAGGCATTGTAGATAAGAACAAATAGCATCGTGATTGTTAGCCTCACTCAATTTTGCTTCTTTGTCTTTTGCAGTCTGCCATAAGAGAGGCACTGATATAGTGGTTCAATAAGAAATTCGTTTTTCAGATAATTGCTTAATTTCTTCTCTATAATTATAAAAGGAATTGCTAATAAACTAGTGCTTTAAAGTATCTCTGCGGTTAATGTAAATAGGGAAAGGTAAATAATCTACCATTTGATAAAAAAGCTCAATATTCTCTAAATACAATTTTTATAAACGAAAGGTGCTATGCTCATTTTGAATTAAGATTTCTTTTTCTGTGCACATACAGTAATTAAAATTTTCCTTAGCGCTATTATTTGTAATGGTTCTGCTACTATATACTAGCTAACTTCATCCATAAGATGATTACTTGTACTTTAAATGCGTTTTTTTTCAAAACTTTATTATGAGAATTTAAAAGTATTCTATGCACTTAATTGAAAATAGAAAAACGTATAATTCTTCTTCTTTTATGTTGTAAATAAATTTAATTCTTACCATAAAAAGGGGAATTAAATTAAGGCAGGGAGATACACTAAAAAATACAACCAGATAATTTGATTGGTAAACTGAAATACTACTTCGATTAAAAAATAAAGAAGAAAACAATGTTTGTTTAAAAATATTTTCTGCTTTTTATCTGAACTACTTTTTTAATAAGCATCAAAAGTTATTTAAATTTAGTTTACAACATTTAAATAGCACCTTCTTATTTTAAAACTGATTCCTAAAAATTGAATTATATAATTTTTAGACAAAAAAAGGCTTCTACCTATGTAGTTTTAATACAGTAAAACATTTTTTTTATAACATTGCATACAAAATTATTTTACCGATCTTAATGATGTTTATAATAGGTTTTTATGTTTTTACTCAAAAAAAATAGATTTTAAGCACTACAAGAACACTTTTCATTTAAACAATTTATTAAAATATAAAGCATATCCTTGACTAAAAGATTGAAAAGATGTAGATACAAGAAAAAACACGCCTAATAAATAGGATTTAGCTATTGCGGTAAAAAAAATCTGAATAATTTTTGATTTCATAAATTCGGCTTTTAATCCATCTAAAAAATACTGATAATCAGATGATTAAAAATATGAAGATAAAAACTAACTAACTACTCATTAACAATGAAGTTAGACCTCATTAATGAGGTCTTAAACGCAAAAAAGTACTCAGAAATTACCAATAATAAGAAATTTGGACCTCACTAATAAGTACTTACCCACAAAAAACACATTAATAGTTAAGTTAAACCTCATCAATAAGTGCTTGAACGCAAAAAGCACCCTTTAAGGATATAAAAGTTAAATTAAACCACTTTTTAAAGCAAACTTAATTAACTGTGCGGTATTCTGGCAAGCAGATTTTTCTAAAATGATTCTTCTGTAAGTATCTACTGTATGCCGGCTAATAAATAATTTTTCACCAATATTTTGACTGCTTAGTCCATTAGACATTTCTCTAATAATTTGCAGCTCTCTACTGTTTAAGTTTATCTTGTACTTAGTTTTAAATCGATGCAAACTAATTTTTAATTCATCTATATCAATCGGTTCAACTAAATAGTCAAAAACAGATATCCTTAATGCTTTGATAGCATAATGAGAATGATTTGAAACCAATATTATTTTTATATCTGTTTCTCGCTTACTAATTTCGTCTGCCACATCTAACCCAGACAGATTTGGCATTTCTATTTGAATAAAGACTATATCAGGTTCGTTTTCTAGTATAAAGTCTAGGCCTTCATTTGAGTTTTCAAAAGTCCCTAGAATTTCTATACCATTAAATTTTGCTAACAGCTCTTGAAGCCTAATTAAAGATGGTTGATCAGAGTCTATTAAAACTGTTTTAATTTCAGTCATTTATATTGAGAAATAGTTTTACGATTAGTGTTCTTTTTAAAATGATCTGATGGCACGTACAGAATTTAAACTCCCTTTTAACACAGCAGAACTTTGACCATTATTAATATTAACGATCCCTGCATTGCTTTCTGTTTCTTCTACAGAACTCCAATAAAAACTATCCCCTAAAAAGGAATCTCCTCCAATTGCTGCTATTGCAGTGTTGATGGTTACGATATTAAGGTTAATTAATTTTAACTCGAAAATACTTGGCAAATACCAATCGCCATATGAAACATTGTTTGCTATCACTTCTAATTCATTGCATAATCTTGCTGCATACATGTCATTATCATCACCAATAATTACATGAGAGGAAATTATAATGCTAGTATTTGTCTTACCAGCATAAATACCATTTCCTTTTGCCTGTGTATTGCCAAATGTACCCGCAAACCATTTTGTTTCATTGCTTTGATTTTCGTTCGCACAAACCAAACCATGCTGCCCTGTTTCATCTACCCAAAAAACAATACCTCCATGTGCAAAATCCCCTATTTTATAACTGGGAACATTATCCGCCTTTTTTGCATGTAATGCATATGGAACACTTAATAATTGACTGGTTCCTGAAATTGTATAACTGCTTCCTCCTAAAAGATCTGTTTCTGTTTTTATAAAATACGTATCTGAACTCCAATCTATTTCAGAAAAAATACCAGTAGCTTTAGAACCACTTCCTATCTTTATTGTAATTAGTCCATTTATATTGGTCGTTGGCGAATGTGTTTCTACATATACTGCCAAACCCTCAGCTGTACTTCGCAAAATGCTTATTTGCATTCCAACCGATGTATTACTTAACAAATTACCATCAGCATCTCTTACTATGGCTTGATAACTCATTTTCTCTGGAGTTTGCGCTAAAGAAACAGTGGTTATCACCAACGCTAAAATTATAAATATCTTTTTCATGCTTAATTTTTTATTATTTTAAAGACTTTTAATTGTTTGTTATTTTGAGCAACTTTTAAGATATACACTCCAGAAGCTACATATTTCATAGCAATGGAGGTGTTTTCTTGATTTACTTTTCCTTTTTTAACTACTCTACCACCAACATCATATATTTTATAAGACAATGCTGTTAAAGTATTGTCTGTAAGTGATAATATAATCTTGTCTTTTGTAGGATTAGGAAACATAACCGCTTTTAGGGTAAGGGTTTTTAATGTTGGATTTACTAGCGTAAACAACTCTATACTCTGCTGTATACCCTGTGCCACTGAACCATTGTTTGCAGTATTTGTAGCTACCATTAACTGACCCACTGTATAACTTACAGATCCGGCCCCCATTGCATTACCGCCTGATACAGGAATAACTTCTTGACCATAGAATAAACATGACATTAAAATGCAAATTGCTGCAAGGAGAGTAGCTTTCATAAATAATTTTTTTTTTATTAAAAAAAAATAAATTAAAAAATGATAAGCTTACAAAGCTGATTTTAAGATATTTATTTTTCCAATATTAAGAAAAATAAAAGACTAATTAAAATCTTTCAAAGATGAATTTTTTAAAATTATATTTTAAAGCACCTAAAAACCTGACTTTTAGATGAAAAAATATTTTATTTAGAAAAAAAAATATGATACATGATACTATCACAATCTTCAGTAAAATCTCACATAAATTTTTTTTAATCTCCAATTACTTTTATCATAAAATCATGCAGATCGCTCATTTGCTTTTTACCGGTATCTTTTCCTATTTTACCCAAGAGATACAAAACAAGCCATATTAGTGATAAAAAAACCATCATGATAACTGGAAAAAAGACAGGTTCATTTAAAGATATTCTTGCAAAGAGCATGACCACAAAACCTAGAAAAGAAATACCTGTAACAAAGTGCACAAACATAAAAAGCGTCCAAACTTGAGGCTTAGGTCCAAACAATCCTTTTAAAACAGATTTTTGTGCTGTTTTTTCTAAAATTTCTAAATGTAGTTGCGGAGACCAAAAATGTTCCTCTTTTTTAGAAACACTTATAAAAACGTGTCCATCAAAAATATTTCCTAAAAATTGACAGTCCTCCTTTTTTAATTCCTTTGAAAAATTTTCAAGTATTTGACCAGTGCTTTTGTCTAAATCAATTGTAAACCTTGGCCTTAAAAAGACCTCACTGTTTCTTTTTTCAACTAAAATATTCGATTTATCCTTCATAAAGGTCCTTTTTATAACTCTCTAAATTTACAATTATTTATCATAGAGTAAATTGTATCTTTGCAAAAAATTATCACTCAAAATGAATAGCATTGTTGCCATTGTAGGAAGACCAAATGTAGGAAAGTCAACACTTTTTAACAGATTAGTTCAGCGTAGAGAAGCAATTGTTGACTCCGTTAGCGGAGTAACAAGAGACCGACATTATGGGAAATCTGATTGGAATGGAAAAGAGTTTTCTGTAATTGATACTGGTGGTTATGCCATTGGCTCTGATGATATTTTTGAAGAAGAAATTAGAAAGCAAGTAAACCTTGCTATTGAGGAAGCAGATTTAATTGTTTTTGTGGTGAATGTGGAAGATGGTATTACACCTATGGACGCTGAGGTTGCCAAACTTTTACGTAAGGTAAAAAAGCCAATATTTACGGTAGTGAATAAAGTTGATAATGCATTGCGCGAGCCAGATGCTGTAGAATTTTACAATCTAGGTTTGGGAGACTATTTTACAATAGCCTCTATTAATGGAAGCGGAACTGGTGATTTACTGGATGCTTTAGCAGAGAAAATGCCAGAACCAGAAGCCATAGATTTAGAAAAAGAAGAATTACCAAGATTTGCAGTTGTAGGAAGACCTAATGCTGGTAAATCATCTTTCATTAATGCTTTAATTGGTGAAGAAAGAAATATTGTTACCAATATTGCAGGAACTACAAGAGATTCTATAGATACAAAATATAATAGATTTGGTTTTGATTTTAATTTAGTTGATACTGCCGGAATCCGTAAAAAATCTCGTGTAAAAGAAGATTTAGAGTTTTATTCTGTAATGCGAGCTGTTCGTTCTATTGAATATTCTGATGTTATTATTTTAGTTGTCGATGCCACTCGTGGTTTTGAAGGTCAAGATCAAAACATTTTTTGGTTGGCAGAAAAAAATAGAAAGGGCGTAATTATCTTAATAAATAAATGGGATTTAATTGAAAAAGAAACCAATACCATGCGTGATTTTGAAGCCATGGTTAGAAAACAGATTGAGCCTTTTACAGATGTACCTATTGTATTTATTTCTGCATTAACAAAACAGCGTTTATTTAAAGCAATAGAAACTGCGGTAGAAGTTTTTGAAAAAAGAAAAAAGAAAATAGCAACTAGCAAACTAAATGATGTAATGCTAGACATTGTTAAAAGCTACCCACCGCCTGCAACAAAAGGAAAGTTTGTAAAAATTAAATATTGTATGCAATTGCCAACTAAAACACCTCAGTTTGCATTTTTCTGTAACTTACCGCAATATGTTAGAGATCCATACAAACGTTTTTTAGAGAATAAGTTAAGAGAGATCTATGATTTTTCTGGAGTGCCCATTACCATCTACTTTAGGCAAAAATAGAGCTTATTAAGTACTGAAAATTTATTTTTAGAATTAAATAAAGTCCGTTTCCTAATTTTTATATATTTACAATTAAACTGTTAGCTATAACGATAACGTCAAAAAACAATGAAATAACTCCAATTTTTTTGCCGTTTTCTTGATTATTTTAAGCTAATCAGGAATTTAGTTTATGAATATTAAAGCATTATATTTAAATAAATTAACTTAAAATGAAAATCTCAGAATCAAGTATCTTTTCGGAAGTAGAGTTGCCTATACAACTAAACATCTCGTTTAGAAAAGTTTTTGATGTTTTTGAAAAGTTTGCACATCCTGCTTATCATACACATCCCTTTCATAAGGCAGCAACAGATTTAACGAAAGAACTCCAGAAATACCCTGAACTTCTTACTGGATTTTCTGACCCTTCTTTATTAAAAAAATATGAGTCACAAATAAATATTTTATTAGACCCTCTATTTCCTGAATCATTGCTAAAAAATGAAATTAAAGCTGCTACCGTTCCTTTTTCATTTACCTCTTTTAAATTTACCACACGTTTTGAAGATATTTTATTGAATGCTGGTGATGATTTTGAATTGGCAGTTCGAAATTTTGAAGAAGATAGCATGTACATGATGGCATGTACTTTTATTTTAGGCTATGTATATAATTATAATATAGATACCAAAAGACCTTTCCATTTTGATATTCCTGACAAAACAACAGGTACTGTAAAATATTATAGAGCTGCCTTTAATGGAGATTTTTCTGAAGTTATTCCTACAGATAGTGCCCCAAAAATAACAGAAAAAGATTTTAAGGAATTGCTTAATAATTTTGACAATATAGCTCTTTGGAAAGAGAAATTTCCACCTAATAGTTATATTTTTAAAGGTTTTGGAATCATGCATTTATTTGATGTTACTGCAGAGGAAATGATTTCATCAATTAAAGCGAATTTATTAAAAGATGACGAAAACTTAATCAATAACATTGAAAACAATTTAAAAGATTTTTATAGCCTTAAAGATTTGCGTTTAGGATACTCTGTTTTCAATAATTCTAAATCTAAAATATGTGAAAAAATATTACAAATTTCGAATAGTTTAGCACTTAATGGTATTGAAAAAATTGATTGCGAAAAATCTTATTTTTGTAATGGAGTACTTGAAAAAGTTTTTGTAAAACATGAAACTTTTATTATTTCGGATTTAGAGGAGTATGGGCTAAAAGTAGGTAAAAATCAATTTTATCAGAATTTATCTAAGTTAGGTTTAAAGTGTATAATTTTAATACCCTTTAATGCATTTGGAAGCGGAAGTTTAGCACTTTTAGAAATTGGATCCTCTAAGGCTTACGATTTAAACTCTGTAAACATAAATAAATTAAAAGATATTATCCCGGTTTTTGCCGCGGCTGTAAAAAGAACTTCAGAAGAACATCAAAATATTTTAGAGGCAACTATACAAGAAAATTACACATCAATTCATAGTGCTGTAAAATGGCGTTTTTATGAAGCGGCAGAAAAGTATTATGTGGAGTCGCAGTCAAACACAATTGCTAAATTAGATGAAATTATTTTTGAAGATGTATATCCTTTATTTGGCCAAAGCGATATTAAAGGCTCTTCAGACGCTAGAAATAATGCCATTCAAGAAGATTTAACGACTCAACTAACGTTGGCAATAAATGTTTTAATATATGCTTGTGAAAAAGAATCTTTACCTATTTACAACGAATTAAAATTTAGGGTTTCTACCTTTTTAAATGATATAAAAAAGGGACTAAATGCTGGTGATGAAATAAATATTTTAGATTTCTTAAAGCGTGAAATTTATCCCATTTTTAATCATATTAAAGAAATTAACGAAGAACTTAAAAACAAAGTTAACATCTATTTAAATAGTCTAGATGTCGGATTAGGTGTTGTTTACGAAAAAAGGAAAGAATACGAAAAAAGTGTAAATCAATTAAATGACAAACTTTCTAGATATATAGACAACAAACAGAAAGAAGCCCAAAAAATGTATCCACATTATTTTGAAAGATATAAAACCGATGGGGTAGAGTTTAATATGTATATCGGCCAGTCGATTACAAAAGAAGATACTTTTGATCTTATCTATTTATATAATTTACGCTTATGGCAATTACAAACCATGTGTGAAATGGAAAATATAGCCTACCATGAAATAGAAAACATGGAGCAAGAACTAAGAGTGGCATCGCTTATCTTGGTACACAGCAACCCTATGGCTATAAAATTCAGAATGGATGAAAAACAATTTGATGTTGATGGCGCATACAACATTAGATATGAGATTATTAAGAAAAGAATTGATAAGGCTAATTTAAAAGGAACTTCTGAACGCTTAACAACGCCTGGTAAACTCGCCATTGTTTATTCTCAAGATAAAGATGCTTTGGAATACATTAAATACATTAATTTTTTACAATCTAAAAATCAATTAGGTAAAATTGAGTTTCTAGAACTAGAAGATTTACAGGGTGTTTCTGGTTTAAAAGCGCTAAGAGTTGAAGTAATTTATCAAAAAGATTTTGATGCAAAAAGCACTATCCCTTTTAATGATTTAATTAAAGAAATTAAAGCTTAAGAAGCCTAAAAAAAAGCTATCTCCCTTGCAAATAAAAAGAAATTGCAAAAGATCCAACACTAACAATAATCCCAATCATAAAAACAGTGTAAGTGAGTCTTAATATTTTATATTTTCTATCTAAAACCAGACCAAGAAAATACAAATCTTTAGTTAAGGAACCATATAAATAATCTCGATCTTGCATCATTTCAGTTATACCCCATTCAAAATCAGGCAACTTCATTTTATGAAAATTACCAAAAAATAATAAGTTTACCTTTTTATTAGCCACATCTTCTTTTGTAAACTTACCCTGGGTAACATTTGGTCTTGTTGCCAAAATTGACAAAATAATAGATGCCACTGTAAAAATGATAAATATAAGTGTTGGTATGATCAAATAATCATTCGAAGGGTTATCTAATTTCGGTAATAAATTAGACAATGCTAAAGAAACAATAATTGCGTTTACAGAAAGTAAAATATTAGCTTTTGTATCTGCAATATTACTTAACGTCATATGATTTTTTAAAGCCACTCTGAACATTGTTTCCACACCTCTTTCTGGAACATCGCTTTTATTTTTTTTGATATCTAATGCTTCTTTCTTTTGCTCATATTTCTTTAAATCTTCTGTTAACTTATTTTTATTTTTCAACAATTTTGCTAAATTTTTTTCTTTTCCTTTGCTCCAATTTTTTAAAGCATAATCTGTACGATACTTATGTACTTTGGTTAAAAAATCAATATTGACAGCACCCCATTCAGCATCAGAATATTTTTTATTTTCTGTAGCTTCCCATTCTTTTCTGAGCAACGCTGTTTTATCTTCAAAACTTTTATTTCCTAAATGCGCACAATCTGCATCTGTAATTATTTTTTCTAAATCATTGGTTGCCTCATGCCCTATTTTAGTTGCCAAAATTAGATTAGAAATTGTCTCAATTCTTTTTACCTCAACATTCTTTTTCGTTAAAAATAAAGTCAGAATTTTCACACTTTCTTCTTCATGGTTTTCAGCTCCTTTTATAAAACCTGTATCATGAAACCAAGCAGCAACTTGTAAATTTTCAGCATCAATTTCAGGTATTGCTAATTTTTCAATAAATTTTTCAATACTTTTTACCACCCCTTGTGTATGCACCAAATTGTGATAAACATAGTTTGTTGCTAACTTATTATTTAATAAATTACTAACGTATTTTTCTGCATCAATTAATAATGTTGCCATTTTAAAAAAATATTTAACAACAAAAATAAGGATTTAAAACTTGTTTTTCTTCCTTGCTATATTGTTGTAAATTTATACATTGGTTTAACGAAAATTCACTCATATTATTTTGTAAGTTTATGGTTTATTTTTAGACTATCTCCTCGAAATAATGCTTTAAATAAATAAAGAAAAAAATATTTTATGCTAACATGGAAAGAAGTGATGAGCTTCACTACAAAAGGAAATCCAACTCCAGATAAAAGAGTTGAAAAAACTGAAAAAGAATGGGAGCATCTATTAACTCCAGAACAGTTTAGAATTACTAGAAAAAAAGGAACGGAGAGACCATATACTGGCGATTTATGCAGTATTTATGATGAAGGGCAATATAATTGTATTTGTTGTAATGCTCCATTATTTGATTCTACAATTAAGTTTGATTCTAGTTCTGGTTGGCCAAGTTTTACGCAGCCAATTAAAGAAAATGCCATAAAATATTATAAAGATATTTCTTTTGGTATGATTAGAGTTGAAGTACTCTGTAATACTTGTGACGCGCATTTAGGTCACATTTTCCCAGACGGACCAGCACCCAGTGGATTGCGTTATTGTATTAATTCTGAATCTATGATTTTAGATAAAAAATAATTAAAAAAGCATCATTGCCAACAAACCGAAACAATCTATTTGATGCAAAAAAGATTCCTTGATGTGTTGCTTATTGGTAATAATAAAAATAAAAAATGAGTAAAAGTTTACAAATTGCCACTCTAGGTGGTGGGTGTTTTTGGTGCACAGAAGCTGTGTTTCAAGAAGTAAAAGGCGTAGAAAAAGTTGTTTCTGGCTATGCTGGTGGCAATGCTCCTGGAAGACCAACATATCGCGAAATATGCTCTGGCTTGTCAGGCTTTGCTGAAGTAGTTCGAATTACTTTTGATCAAAGTGTTATTTCATATGAAGATATTTTAGTCATTTTTATGACTACTCACGATCCAACCACCTTAAATAGGCAAGGTGCAGATAGAGGCACTCAATATCGTTCGGTAATTTATTATCACAATGAAACGCAGCAAAAAATTGCGAAGGAAGTATTGGAACAAATACAAAATTATTATAACGATACAATTACAACAGAACTAAGTCCTTTACCTACTTTTTACGAAGCCGAACAGGAACACCAGAATTATTATAGAGAAAACACAAAACAAGGATATTGTAGTTATGTAATTGAACCAAAATTAGCAAAATTAAGAAAGCTACATGCTAATAAATTGAAATAACTCATACTTTCCTTTAGAAACAGGGATCTATTTTAAAATAAAATGATAAAACTTTTCGGAAAAAAAAGCTGCCATAAAACGAAGTATTATAAAAAATTTTTGGAGATGCGTAATTTAAATTACGCATTTTTCGATGTAGAAAATAATGAAGAAAATGAAATAGAATTACGTAATTTATATAAAAATAGAAAATTGAATTTCCCAACAATTACTGTTCATGACAAGAAGCTTAGAAACCCTTCTGAAAAAGACCTTCAAAAATGGATTGACAAATTATTATAAGAGAAAATTTAACTAAATAAAAACAAAAAAATTTTGTTTTTAAATACTTTACTTCAATAATAATTTTATCAAACTTTCACCTAAAACTAAATAGGCGAAAGAAACAAATAGCTAACGTTTATTTGTCTTTGCGGAGAAATAATTAATTTTAAAAAAATAACTTATAAATATTTTTAAGTATATTTGAGGCTATTAAAAAAAATGAAAATGAAAAATTTATTTTATCCCCTCATTGTTCTTTCTTTAGTTTTTACATCCTGCGGAGACCCAACATCAAAAGAATATAATTACGCTCCCACAGCTGTTGACGACGTTGGTTTTGCAGGTTCAGACTTGCTAACTAATATAACTGTTTTAATTAACGATGACTTTGGACTCGATGGCCCAAATTCAGAGCCAATCTCTCTTCCCTCTGAGACATCCGCTAACGGCGGTACTTTAGTAGTAAACGATGGAGGAACGTTTTATGACCCTACAGATGATTCTATAGATTACACTTCGCCATCTAAATTTATTGGTGATGATACTTTCGAATATTCGATAACAGATAGTAATGGAAATAGCTCTACAGCGAGTGTGACTGTGACTGTTCAGGATACAATTAATCCCGGATTTACTGATGGTGTTTATGTATTTACAGTAACTGGTGCAAATAACCAAGAGGTATCCATTAAAAAAGCTACATTGAAAGGGCCTTCTGGCGCATTAAACCTTCCTGAAACCGTAGAAAATGACGGTATAACTTTCGCAGTAACTAGCATAGCAGAGGAGGGTTTCGCATATTGTTATGATATAACAAGTGTTAATATTCCAGAAAGCTATACAAGCATTGGAAACCTTGCTTTTTACGATTCTTCTTTAATAACAGATATTACTATTGCAGATACTGTATCAATTATGGGAGAGAATGCTTTTGGTGAATGTAAAAGTTTGACTAACATAAACATTCCAACCGGAACTGCTCATTTAGCAGATAATCTGTTTTTTGGATGTGCAAGTTTATCAGATATTACCATACCATCTTCCATAACCAGCATAGGCAATTCTACTTTTTACAACTGCAACAGCTTAAATAATGTTACAATACCAGATAGTGTGGTTAATGAAAATATGGGCGCTGCAGTCTTTGGTTACTGCAACGGTTTAACCAATGTAACTTTTCCAACTGCTTTTACAATAATTCCAGAATCTACTTTTTACGCTTGTAATAATCTAGAGAGCTATACGATACCAAGTAATATAACCACAATAAGTTCAAATGCTTTTTATGCATGCTCCGTTTTAGAAGAAATTATTATACCAGAAACTGTAACTTCTATTGGTTCAGCTGCCTTTGGTTTATGCATTAATTTAAGGAAAGCAGAAATTCCAAATAATTTAACAATATTGCCAGACAATTTGTTTTACAAATGTGAAAGTCTAAAAGATGTTAACATACCAAGCAATCTTACTAGACTAGGAAATGGTGTTTTTTATGAATGTCTTACTTTAGAAAATATTAGTTTACCTAACAGCATAACAAGTATTGGAGAGAATGCTTTTGGAAAGTGTGATGATTTAATGAATTTTGATTTACCAAGTAACTTAACAACATTAGAGGCGGGTATTTTTTATGACTGTGCTAGTTTAACTGAAATTAATATTCCTAGCGGTGTAACAAGCATTAAAAAAAATGCTTTTGCTGGTTGTGCAAGCCTCAAAGAAATAACGATTCCGGATGGTGTAACGGCTATACCTGAGCAAGGGTTTTATAATTGTACTAGCTTAACTACAATTGTTTTTCCCGATAATTTAACAGAAATAGGTCAATTTGCTTTTGGTAATTGTTACAGTCTTACAAGTTTTGAAGTTCCAAACACAGTCACAAAGATTTTACCACGAACTTTTTATCAGTGTACAAGTTTAACGGATGTTATTATCCCTAACAGTATAACCAGTATTGAAAGTGAAGCTTTTTATAATTGCAATGGACTGAAAAATGTATCTATAAATTTGGTAACGCCTTTAGACATAGATGCGAATGTTTTTGATTTTATTTCTTTGAATGATGTAACTTTAAAAGTGCCTTCTAATTCAACTTCAACTTATAAGGCTGCTGATGTTTGGCAAGATTTTGGCACAATAACTGGATTATAACATATACTTAGTTAAGTATTGAACAAAATAATAATTTAAAAAAGGTGGTATAAAAATTATTTTTACACCACCTTTTTTATTAATCTTAATTTTGAAGGATTTATTTTAAAAGTATCAAATAAAAAAAATGAATATGATAAAAAGTTAATCTATACTTGTTTCATAAAATGCTATTATAATTAGTCCTTTTTTAATATTTACTTTTTCGCTTCCTCTAAGTCTTCATTATTTAGCAATCATATTTATATAGTGATAAAAAACAGCTATTGATATATCCCTAAGATTTAAAATAGAATATCATTAAAATTGTATAAGAGATGAATGAGTAACAACCTTATGTGTTTTTACAAATAACGAAGAGGAAGTTTATTTTCTAAATTTTGTAAACATTTCTCAATTAAAAAAATATACTCGATAAGATAAAATTATAATATTAAATTAAAAAATAACTAATAAATGTAAAAATACAATTCTATTCATTAAGATATTAAAAATGTGAAAAATAGCATTATTTAGAGTTTCTGAAAAGTAATATAATTTTAGTTAAACAAAAGGTTTACAATGTTTAAAGGAATCAAAAACTCTTCTCAAATTGAATTACTATTGTAAAAAAAATAATATATTTGCAGCTATTTAAAAAAAATGTGGTTGTTAAACTATGTCATCATTTAAATAAATTGCAAAAAACTTTAAAAAAAAAATTAAAAATGATGAGATTAATGATATCAAAAACTTTTCTCTTGTGTTTAAAAAAAAATTGTATCTGTTTTTTGTTTCTTGTTAATGTTACCGTTTTCTCTCAAGACAAACCTCTATCATCCCAAACAAAAAAACAATCTTTGTACACTGATATGAACGAAGATGATTTGATGAAAACAACAAACGACTTAATTACAAGAAAAGAATATAACAAAGCAACCTTTTTTTTATCACAGCACTACAGTAATTTTTCTAACAATTTAAGAGTAAATTGGATTTACGGCTATGCCCTTTCTATGAATGGCGATAAAAAACAGGCAGAAGCTAAATACATAAAAGCAATTTCTATTTCTCCTGATAATAAAAACCTTCAAATAGATTATGCTAGGTTTCTTTATGATATGGGGAAAATTGATAAAGTAGCGTCTATTTTATCTAAATTTATGGACTCTGAATCTAAAAATGCTGAATTATTATTAATGCAAGCTAATATTAGCTTTTGGAAAGGTAATTTAAACAATGCACGAAAGAAAATTGATAGAATTCAAGAAATCTATCCCAATTCAAAAATTACGAATAGTTTAGCACAGCAAATAAACGAATTATCTGCGGTTTATCTAAAAACCAATTTTGAATACCAATCGGACTCGCAACCTTTAAACTTTTTTGCTCAACATATAAATCTAGAACAATATAAATCTAGATTTTTAAATCCTAAATTAGAAATATCTAGCTATCATTTTTCACCTCAAAAAGAATTAGCGATCATTGTTAAAGCCAGCAATAAATTTCACTTTAACAGATTAAAACTTATAGCAAATCTGACTGGAGGGGTTTATAAAAATCTTTCCGGAAAAGCAGATTGGGTTGGTAGTCTTAATTTTAGTAAAAAATTAATCCAAAACCTATCATTAAATCTAGGATTTTCTAAAAAACATGAGCTAGGTACAATAGCAAGCACTGCTTTTAACTTAACGTCTCAAAATGTTTTTGGAGAAATAGATTACGAAAATAAATGGTTACTATTTTATGCCGGATACAATCAACAATTTTTTGAAGAGGATAATGAAAGAAAATTAAAAGACAATGAAATACAGTCAATTGGAACTTGGGTTTTAACGCAACCTATAAGTATTAGAAAATTTAATTTTCAATTGGGGTATAGTTACAGCTATACAGATGCAAAAGATGTTTTATTTTTTTATGACAATGAAGGTGTAGGTGCTTATGACCCTTACTTTACACCAAAGAAACAACAAATTCACTCTGGCTTATTCATCGTAAATTATAAACCAACAAAAAAATTATTAGTTGAAGCAAAAGTGAATTATGGTTTTAATGCTACCATAAGAAATCCTTACTCTATAAATAATATTGAAGTTGATGGTTTCTATGATGAGACTTTTACTCCTGTAGAATATACAGGAAGTATTAGTTACAATTTATCAAATCGTTTCGGAGCAAAAATCACATATATAAACCAAGAAACATTTTTCTACACAAGAGAAAATTTTAACCTAGGATTAAATTTTAATATTTAATGAATTCAAAATTACGGAACGATTTATGGAAATTTAAGGAGGCTAAAAGAGTAACTAGCCTAGACAAAGCTATCTTCTTAGGATTAACACTTGCGGGATTAATAAGCATGTTTAATTTAATGGAATGGTGGTTTAGAGCAGAACATATTGATAATTTTTTTTTATTTATTATTTTAAGTTTATTTTTTGGCTACGGAAATATTAGGATAGCTCTAATCTGGATTAATTATTTACGCATTCAAAAACCAAAAGAAGTACCTGTTCCAGAAAAAAACTTAAGTGTTGCTGTTTTTACAACCTCTTCTCCTGGAGAGCCTTTATCGATGTTCGAAAATACTTTTAAAGCCCTAAAAAACTTAAACTACCCTCACACATCTTATTTACTAGATGACACAGGAGATGTAGCCTTTAAAGAGCTAGCAGAAAAATATGGGGTGGTATGGTTAGATTTACCAAATATACCAGGAGCTAAAGCAGGTAAAATTAATGAAGCTTTAAAAATAACAAAAGAAGATTTTATTTTAGTTCTAGACCCAGATCATATTGTCTTTCCTAATTTTTTAGATCAAACACTAGGATTTTTTCAAGATGAAAAAGTAGGCTTTGTTCAAGTAAGTCAAGGTTATTACAATATGTTTCGTTCTTTTACTGCGCAAGCAGCAGCAGAACAAACCTATGTCTTTTATGGACCTACACAAATGGGTCTGTTTGGTTATGGTGGTGCTGTAGCCATTGGTGCAAATTGCACTTTTAGAAGAGACGCATTAGAAAGTATTGGGGGGCATGCTAAGGGTTTATCAGAAGATTTAAATACATCAATTAGAATTCATTCAAAAGGATGGAAATCAATATACAATCCTGTAATTGTAAGTCGTGGTTTAGTTCCTGAAGACTTTACTTCATTTTGTAAGCAACAATTAAAATGGGCAAGAGGGGTTTTTGAAATGCTGTTTGATGAAATGCCAAAAGCCTCAAAAACATTAACTTTTTGGCAAAAATTATCGTATTTATCCATAGGGACCTACTATTTAGTTGGACCAATGACTGCCTTCTTTATTTTTGTTCCTTTGTTATTTTTTACAACAAAAATAAGTCCTGCTAGTATGGATTTTACTGAATTTATTCAACTAGGAGCCCCTATTGTATTAGTTGCAATATTAATATATGCCCACGCTCAAAGTTTTTTGTGCGATAAGAAAACAGAAAAGGGGATTCATTGGAGAGGTATGGTTTTAAAGTATTCTTGTTGGCCTGTATATACGTATGCTTTTTGTTTAGCCATCATTAATAAAAAAGTTCCTTATATCCCAACAGCAAAAGTAGCCGTAAAAGGTTTTATGAGTCCTTTTGTAAAACCACTAATTTTATACTGTATTGTATTTATATTTGTCCTAGTAGGAGTTTATATTGAAAGAAGATATATGCTTAATACAAGTGAATTGATTCTTTCTGCCGAAAAAACTTGGGGGATGATAGGATTTGCAATGATTGCTTTTATCCAATTTTTAGGAGGCATAGTAGCTGCCTATAAATCTTTATATCTCAAAGCAGAAAATGCTTGGAGCAGAGTAGTAATAACAGCAGATAAAAAATTTAAAGTCAAATAACAAAAATATGCGCTAATTTTTTTTAGTAGAAAAAAGCCGATTCGCATAGTAAGAATATAAAAAATATAGTAAAAGTAGCACCAAATATAAAATAATTAAGGAGATTGAAAAACACATCTATGAATACAAAAACTAATATTATTTAAGGAGCAATTCCCTCTAGAAATAATGTGTTTTGACAATTTATAGATAACAATAAAAAAATAAAGGTTTCGAGGCCAGAATTAGCATTGAATAAGGCTTTACAATCGATCAACATCAAAAAAAAATATGACATCATTTAAAAGAATTTTTAATGTATTGCTGGCCGTAGTGCTAGGTTATTTTATAATTTACGGTTTAGCATCTGTAAGTAAAAGCTCTAAAGGCCCAATAGGAGGATTTCTAGAAAACTTAAGCAATATGGTTAAAAACTTTGAGCAAGATAATATATTAGAAAAAAGAGAAAAAAATAGAGGAAAAAAATTAGAATGGTTTAATGATCAAAGAAACAATAAGTTCGCCCTTCTAAAAAGCAAAAGTATTCTTTTTGGAGCCGCAGATGATAATAATGGAAAATCTTATGAAAATATTATCAATTTAGAAGACTCGTTAGCAATAACATTTCCTATTATTCAAATTTACAGAGCTTGGGGAGAAAGTAAAGAACATAAATTTCCTAAAAATGAAGTTGATGCAATTATTAGGATTGGGTCTGTACCAATGATTACTTGGGAACCTTGGTTGACAACATTTTCAAAAGAAAATTTTCCAAAAATTAAAGATATGGAGCAAAGAGACAATCATGGACTGTCTTCTGTTGCCAATGGTGATTATGATGTTTATATAAAAGAATGGGCAACAGATGCAGCAAAAGTAGGTCATCCTATTTATTTGAGAGTAGGACATGAAATGAATGACTCATATCGATATAAATGGGGGGCAATGAATAATGATCCTTCAGAGTTTGTTGCTGCATTTAAACATGTAAAAGATGTATTTGATTCCGTTGGAGCGACAGATATTATATGGGTTTGGAGTCCACATATAGCTAAAGGGAAGTTTCCGGAATATTACCCAGGAAATGACTATGTAGATATTATTGCAACAGGAGCTTTGAATTATGGAACCAGTGCAAACTTTAGTGACTGGTGGACTTTTGAAGAGACTTTTGGTAAATATTATGACCAATTAGCTTCTTTTTACAAACCAATAATGATTGCAGAATTTGGTAGCTTAAAAATAGGTGGAAGTAGAGCGAAATGGTTTGGAGATGCTTTTGAAAATTTTAACACTAAATATCCTTTTGTAAACACAATTTTATTTTTTCATTATGCAAGTGATAAAACTCTTACTTATAATAAAGATTTAAATTGGGCTATAAAAGATGATCCTGAAGTGACTACTGCAATCAAAAATGCTCTAAAAAAGTGGCCATCAAATATCAAGCAACCAGGAATGGAGTAACTATTATTGACCTTAGTAAGTTTTGAAGTAAAATCATATCTACTATTTATCAATTTAAATTTTTTCTATCGGCGCTAGTACGAATAGTGCTGATTGTTGTGTACTTTATTCCATTACAGCTGCTTATATAAGTGCAAATCTTTGTTTATTTTCAAGCACGTATTAATCTTTCAGTATTCAGAAACCGCTATCTTTTAAAGCACGTATCTTACCTATCAGATCTTTACATTTTTTTTGAATGTAACACTAGAGTTGTCATCTATTGTAATCATCAAATAACCATTAAAATGCAGAAGAAATACGTAACTTGTACGTGCATAGAAAGATGAGCGCACCAATAATTACGTTTATCACTAAAAAGCTAAGAACTCCTTCGGATAAAGACCTTCAAAAATGGATTAAAAAATTATGATGAAACTACATATAACAGATACCTTCACCCAAGAAAATCCCTCAGATACCGTTTTAAAAAACTCTAGAAGACAAGTTACTGAAGCCGTTTTTTCATATGTTAATCCAAAAAAAACGGAAGCACCACAAGTTATTCATGTTTCTCAACAAATGGCGACTGAATTGGGTATTTCTGCACAAGAAACAAATTCAGATATCTTTAAAAATATTTTTACTGGAAATACTATTTATCCAAAGACAAAACCTTACGCCATGTGTTATGGAGGTCATCAATTTGGCAATTGGGCAGGACAATTGGGTGATGGTAGAGCCATAAATTTATTTGAAGTTGAACACCATAACAAAAACTGGAAAGTACAATTAAAAGGCGCAGGCGAAACACCATACTCAAGAACCGCAGATGGTTTAGCTGTGTTACGCTCATCGGTTAGAGAATATTTATGTAGTGAAGCGATGTTTCATTTGGGGGTGCCAACAACCCGCGCCTTGTCCTTATGTTTGTCTGGTGATCATGTTTTGCGCGATATTTTATATGATGGAAACCCTGCCTATGAAAAAGGGGCAATTGTTTCCAGAATTTCGCCAAGTTTTTTACGCTTTGGAAGTTATGAAATTTTTGCAGCCAGAAAAGATATTAAAAACTTAAAGTCACTAGTTAATTATACCATCAAACATCATTTTTCGCATTTAGGAGCTCCATCTAAAGAAAGTTATATCCAATTCTTCAAAGAAGTTTCCGTGCGCACTTTAGACATGATCATTCATTGGCAAAGAGTTGGTTTTGTACATGGCGTAATGAATACAGATAATATGTCTATTTTAGGTTTAACCATAGATTTTGGGCCTTATGGTTGGCTAGAGGGCTTTGATTATGGTTGGACACCAAACACCACAGATAACCAACATAAACGATACAGGTATGGAAATCAGCCTAATATTGGTTTATGGAATTTGTATCAACTCGCAAATGCTTTGTATCCAATTATTGAAGATGTAGCGCCTTTAGAAGAAATTCTAAATCAATATAAAGTTGACTTTCAAGAGAAATCTTTTCAAATGATGAAATCTAAATTAGGATTATTTTCTGATCATGAAAATGATTTAAACTTGATTCAAACTTTAGAAGATAATTTGCAATTCGTTGAAACAGACATGACCATTTTCTTTAGAAGTTTAAGTAATTTTTCTAATGAAAAAACAGCTTTTGAATTGATTAAAAAAGCGTTTTATGATTTAGATAATATTTCTGGTGATGTAAAAAATCAATGGAATTTATGGTTTAAAAATTACAATAGAAGATTGCAACTAGAATCACTTTCTCATGCGCAAAGAAAAGAAAAAATGAATGCTGTAAACCCTAAATATGTTTTGCGCAATTATATGTCTCAATTAGCAATTGACAAAGCAGATGAGGGTGATTATTCTTTAATTGATGTATTATATCAACTATTAAAAAGCCCTTATTCTGAGCAACCAGCAAATGAAAAATGGTTTGCAAAAAGACCTGAATGGGCAAGAAATAAAGTGGGCTGTTCAATGTTATCTTGCAGTTCTTAAAAAAAATACATATGAAATTAGGATTAGGAACAGCCGCTTTAGGAAGGCCACAATATATTAATGTTCGTGCGGGGAACAGTAATAATTCTGATTTGGAAGCTTTCAGAAAACATAGTTTTTCAGTTTTGGAAGAAGCCTATAAACTAGGTGTGCGATATTTTGACACAGCTCCAGGCTATGGTTTAGCAGAAAAATTAGTTTTAGAATGGTTGCAAACTAAAAACGACGACTCTATTGAAATTGCCACAAAATGGGGATATACCTACACCGCAAATTTCGATGTAAACGCAACTATACACGAAGTAAAAGAACACAGTTTCTCTAAATTAAATGAACAATGGAATTTCTCTAAACAACTACTTCCCTACTTAAAAGTATATCAAATTCATTCTGCAACTATAGAAACAGGAGTATTAGAAAATAAAGAGGTTTTAAAACAACTGGCTTTTTTAAAGAAAGAATATAATCTAAAAATAGGTTTAACAACCACAGGAACAAATCAAGTTGAAATCATTAAAAAAGCATTAGATGTTTTGGTTAATGGAGAACAATTATTTGACATGTTTCAAGTGACGTATAATTTTTTAGATCAAAGTTTACTGGAGATTTTTAAGGATTTAATGCAACAAAATAAATCGATTGTTATCAAAGAAGCATTAGCAAATGGTCGAGTTTTTAGAAACCAGCACTATAAGCATTATGATGAAATGTATGCTGTTTTAGAAAGTTTATCAAAAAAACACACCGTTGGTATAGATGCAATTTCTTTAAAATATTGCACACAAACAATTCCCGAAAGTATTGTTTTAAGCGGGGCCAGTGATATTGGACAACTAAAAGAAAATTTAAAATTGACTTCTTTTTCTCTTTCTCCGGACGAAATTAAACTGTTAGATTCTTTAAAAGTAAGCTCAAAATTTTATTGGGCAGAAAGAAAGAAATTACAATGGAATTAACAAAAATCGGTTTTGGAGGTGGTTGTCATTGGTGCACAGAAGCTGTTTTTCAAACTTTAAAAGGAGTATCACAAGTAAACCAAGGCTGGGTTGCTTCAATAAATGAAAATAACACTTTTTCAGAAGCTGTTATTGTTCAATTTGATGATCGAAAAATTGATTTAAAAACATTGATAGAAATTCATTTATTGACCCATAAAAGCACGAGTAATCATTCTATGAGAAATAAATATCGCTCTGCAGTTTATTACTTTTCTAATCATCAAAAAGAAGAAAGTGCACATATAATTAAAGTATTACAATCAAATTTTGAAAATAAAATTATTACTAAAGTATTAGAATTTAAAAATTTCAAACCCTCATCAGAAGAGTTTCAAAATTATTATGAATCTAATCCTGAAAAACCATTTTGTAAAACACATATACATCCAAAATTGAAGTTAATAATGCAAAAATTTTCAAAAAACATTGATCAGCGTAAAGTAAATCATATTAATCCGACTATATCATAAATCAGACAATTATGAGCATACTACAAAACATTAAAAATTATTTCACTTCTAAAGCTGAAGAAAATACATCAGAAAAAGCACCTGTTGGAATTTGTCCAAATTGTTGGGGAAAACAAGAATGGGAAGGTGAGTTTTATACATTAAACAAAAGAAATAAATTGGTGGGCTATGATCAGACTTACAACAATTTCATCAATAAAATAGTAGAAAAAAATGTAAGTGGAATTAGTATCAATGAAGATACTTACAAATGTGAAACTTGCGAGATAAGCTATACATAATAACTTTAAAAGTTCTATATTTAAAGCTCAATTTTCATTATTCTAAATGATTCACGAACTTAAAGAAATTATTAATCAAGCATTAGCCAATCAGCAAAAGGGATTGAAAAATGTCTTGGCTACTGTTGTTTATTTAAAGGGTTCTTCTTATCGAAAACCAGGAGTTAGAATGCTCATTTCTGAGGATTTAAATACTGTAGGAGCTGTAAGTGGTGGCTGTGTAGAAAAAGAAATTATTCACAGAGCGAGCAGTGTTTTTTTAAATAATCAATCAAAAATAATTACCTACGATGGTCGATATAAATTAGGTTGCGAAGGCATTTTATATGTTTTACTTGAACCCTTCTTTATTTCTAATGCTTTTATAAACACTTTTTCTGATGCATCTGCAAATAGAGAATCCTTAAAAATAGAAAGTTATTTTTCAAAAAAAGATGAAGCTTTTGGTAATTTTGGCTCTCTAATAACTTTTAAAAATAACGAGCAATTTGTGTTTTCAGATACTTTTGATTTTAAAACTAAAAAGAATATTAACATTTTCACTCAAACCTTACAACCAAACTTTAAATTAATAATTATTGGAGGTGAGCATGATGCTGTAAAACTATGTAAAATTGCTTCCAATTTAGGATGGCAAATTGACGTAATCACCTCAATAAAAGACAGTAAACAAATCAAAGATTTTCCTGGTGCGAATACCTTAATTGGTAATACTCCTGAAACTATAGAGTTTTCTAACATTGAAGAAAATACTGCTATTGTAATTATGAATCATAGTTATGTGCAAGATTTAAAATATGCTGTAAAACTTTCTAAATATTTACCAAAATATATTGGAATTTTAGGGGCACCAAAAAGAAGAGAACGTTTATTTAATGAACTTTTTGAGTTTGTACCTGATATTTGTGATGAATTTTTGGAAACTATTTACACACCCGCTGGTTTGCATATTGGTGCCCAAACTCCAGAAGAAATTGCACTTTCTATTGTTGCAGAAATACTCTCTGTCATTAGAAAAAAAGAACCGTTTTCATTAAGAGAATTAAATGGGAAAATTCATAGTTAACGGATGAAAAATATTGCTGTTTTAATATTAGCTGCTGGAAAATCATCAAGAATGCACAGCATAAAACAGTTAGAAAAAATCAATAACAAAACGCTTTTAGACATTACTTTAGAGAAAGCAAAAAGGATTTCTCCTACTGCTACTTTCTGTGTTTTAGGCGCCAATTCTGATCAAATAAAACAAGGTATCACGATAGAAAATATTGAGCTTATTGAAAACAACAACTTTGAAGATGGCTTGAGTTCAAGCATCATTTCTGGAATTCAATATTTTAGAAAACAACAATTAAATTTCGATGGTGTTTTTATTTTGTTGGCGGATCAACCTGCAATTAAACTCTGGTATTTAGAAGCTATGCTGAATTTATTTCAAGAAAATAAAAACCTAATTATTGCATCAAATTATGGAGTAAAACTGGGTGTTCCTGCTATTATTCCAGAGAAATATTTTAACGATTTACTATTGATAAAAGGAGATCAAGGAGCTAAAATTTTTATCAATAAAAGGAAAAGTGAAGTTCTTTGTCCAAAATCAACCACAAACTTCTTTGATATAGATACAAAAGAAGACTTGCAGCTCTTTAAAAAATCAATTTTAAATAGTTAATTTCGCGCCTATGAAACTAATCAAAAATTTATTCTTTCTTATAATAGTTCTAATGATTTCTGCCTGTGCATCAATGAAAATGCAGGTTGCAGAAAACCAAAACCTAGAATATAAAAAAGATAGTTCTAAATTGATCCACTCGTTTTACTTAATTGGTGATGCTGGCAATTCAACTTTAACTAAAGACGCTCCTGCTTTACGTTATTTAAAAGAAAAAATTAAAGGAGCCCCTAAAAAGTCAACACTTCTTTTTTTAGGAGACAATGTGTATGAAAGTGGAATTCCGAAGAAAAGTTCTAAAAAATATCCTTTAGCGCAAAGAAGAATTACAGCGCAGACTGAAGTTGCTGAAAAATTTAAAGGAAAATCAATTTTTATTCCAGGAAACCATGATTGGTATAATGGTTTAAAAGGTTTAAAACGAGAAGAAAAATTAGTTGAAAATGTATTGGGTAAAAATTCTTTTTTTCCTCAAAATGGATGTCCTTTAGCAAAAGTTGAAATTTCTAAAGATATAGTTTTAATTATTATCGATACACATTGGTATCTAACAAACTGGGACAATCATCCAACAATAAATGATAAATGTGAAATTAAAACTAGAACAAAATTTTTTGATGAATTTGAAGGTTTAATAAAAAAAGCAAGGGGTAAAACAACCATTGTAGCAATGCATCATCCGATGTTTACAAATGGTTCTCATGGAGGCAAACACTCTTTTTCAAGCCATATGAGTCCTTTACCGATTTTAGGAACTATCAAAAATTTAATTCGAGAAACCTCTGGGATTTCAAATGCAGACATCCAAAATAAAAAATACAATGCACTTAAAAAACGTATCGTAACACTCTCTCAAGAAAATGACAAAACCATTTTTGTTTCTGGTCATGACCACAATTTACAATACATAGTCCAAGATAATATTCCTCAAATTGTAAGTGGTTCTGGCTCAAAAACAATGGCTACAAAATTGTCTAAAGGAGCAAAATTTACATATGCGGCTCAAGGTTTTGCAAAGTTAGACATTTACAAGAATGGGGCATCAGAAGTAAGTTTTTATGCTATAAATGATAGTAAAATTGTGTACAAAACTCAAGTACTCTCAGCCAATGAAAAAAAGACTTTTACAACGTTCCCAAAAAATAGAATTACAGAAAAAAAAGCATCTATTTATACTAAAGAAGAAATCACAAAGAGCAAAACATATCGTTTTTTATGGGGTGAACGTTATCGAAAATATTTTGGAACAGAAGTAAAAGCCCCAACAGTAAATTTAGATACGCTTTTTGGTGGGTTAAAACCTGTTAGAAAAGGTGGAGGACATCAATCTAAATCATTAAGATTAAAAGACAAAAAAGGACGCGAATATGTGATGCGTGCCTTACGAAAGAATGCTGTACAATATTTGCAAGCTGTCGCTTTTAAAGATCAATATATTGAGGGACAATTTGATGGCACCGCCACTGAAAATTTATTATCTGATGTTTTTACAGGCTCACATCCTTATGCACCCTTTACCATCGGAAAACTGTCTGACGCAGTAGGTGTTTATCACACAAATCCTGTTTTATATTACATACCAAAACAAAATAGTTTAGGACATTTTAATGATGAATTTGGTGATGAATTGTACATGATTGAAGAACGTGCTGCTTCTGGTCATGGAGACAAAGCTAGTTTTGGTTTTGCGAACAAAGTAATTAGTACAGATGATTTATTAAAAAAAATAAACAAAAACGATACTCATATTTTAGATGAAGAAGCCTATATAAAAGCCCGCTTATTTGACATGTTAATTGGAGATTGGGATAGACATGAAGATCAATGGAGATGGGCCGTATTTAAAGAAAAAAAGAAAACTATTTATAGACCGATTCCTAGAGATAGAGATCAAGCATTTTCTATTTTTGGTGATGGTGCTTTGTTAAATACAGTGACTAAAATAGTGCCTGCATTGCGTTTAATGCAGTCTTATTCAGATGAATTAAAAAGCCCTAAATGGTTTAATTTAGAACCTTATCCTTTAGACATGGTTTTAATTTCAAAATCCGATAAAAATATTTGGAATAACCAAGTGAAATTAATTCAAAATAATATCTCAGATGCTGTTATAGAGGATGCTTTTACTAATTTTCCTGAAGAAGTTAAGGATGAAACTATATTAGAAATAAAAAGAAAATTACAAGGGAGAAGAAGTAATTTACAGAAAATTTCTGACTCTTATTTTAAACATATAAACAAATTTCAAATTATTAGAGGTACTCAAAAAAATGATTGGTTTGATATTGAGAGATTGGAAAATGGAAAAACAAAAATTACAGTCTACACCATAAAAAAAGGTGCTAAACATAGGATGTTTCATCAGCGAATTTATAATACATCTGAAACGAAAGAAATTTGGATTTATGGTTTAGACGGCGAAGATAATTTCATAGTAAAAGGTGAAGAAAAAGACCCTATTAAAGTAAGAATTATAGGCGGCCAAAATAATGATACATACAAAATCTTAAATGGAAAAAATGTAATTATGTATGATTATAAATCGAAGAAAAACAGCTTTCAAACTAAAAATGGAAAAAAGAAATTAACGGATGATTATAATATAAATGTGTACGATTATAAAAAGTTAAAGAATAGCCAAAACGTATTTACACCAACAGTTGGTTTTAATCCTGATGATGGCGTAAAAATTGGATTTGCAAACATTTATACAGCTTATGGTTTTGAAAGAAATCCTTTCACTTCGCAACACTTAATTTCAGGTGCTTACTATTTTGCGACAAATGGTTTTGAGCTTAATTACTCCTCTGAAATTGCAAACGTATTTAGCCACTGGAACCTTGGTATAAATGCTACTTTTACCAGTCCTAATTACTCCATTAATTATTTTGGGTTAGGCAACAACTCTATTAATCTTGAAGCCAATGATTTAAAAGAAGAAGATTATAACCGAGTGAAAATTAGTAAATTCTTTACGGGTACTTTTATTCATTGGAAGGGCGATTTAGATGCAAAAATTAAACTTGGTGTTAAATATCAACAAATTAAAATAGACAATACAATTAACCGGTTTATAAATACTGATTTTACTGCAAATAATGATATTTTCGAAAAGCAAGAGTTTATAAATACCGAAGCAAGTTATCGTTATGAGAATTTAGATAATATTGCTTTTCCAACAATGGGTATGAAAACTGAATTAGTAGCTGGATATACATCAAACTTAAATAATAACAACAATTTTGGATACCTTATTCCTTCAATTTCTTTTGATTACAAATTAATTTCTAGCGGGCAATTAGTGTTCGCAACAAAATTGAAAAGTCATTTTACCTTTGGTGATTCTTATGAATTTTATCAAGCAGCAAACATTGGCGGTAATGATGGCTTAAGAGGATATAGAAATCAGCGTTTTACAGGCAAAAATTCATTTTATCACAATTCTGATATTCGTTTAAATTTAAGGCGATTTAAAACGAGTTTATTACCTTTAAACATTGGTATATTTGGTGGATTTGATTATGGAACTGTTTGGGGGCAACAAGACGACCTAGTTAAAAGCACGAAATTTAATACTTCCCTAGGAGGAGGAGTATTCTTTAACGCTGCAAACATGATGTCTGGGAATATTTCCGCTTTTAATAGTAATGATGGACTAAGAATCGCACTTACATTCGGATTTGCATTTTAAAATTTCATATGGCACAGATAGCATTAATTTTTGGTTCTTTATTTGGATTTACGGCTGTAATTTTTGGCGCTTTTGGCGCACATTTATTAAAGAAAAAACTAACGCTAGATAAATTACAAAGTTTCGAAACGGGTGTAAAATACCAAATGTATCATGCCATTGTATTACTTGTTTTAGGTTTTAATTTAGATACAAAGAAGAACATTGATAGCTATATAATTACTGCATTTATCATTGGCATTATACTGTTTTCTTTCTCTATTTATGGATTGGTAATTTCATCTGCAAAAAATAAAAAAGTAAAATTCTTAGGACCAATTACACCTTTAGGAGGTTTGTTTCTTGTGTTAGGTTGGCTGCTTATGCTTTATAAATTTGTAGTTTAATTAACTTTCAATTCGTATAAATTACCCCCCACTCCATGTGCTTTTTCATCAGTGATTAATAATGTATAGTTATCTTTAAAACATAGACCCTCTTTTTGAGTTCTGTGTTCTAATTCAATTTTCTTCACATTACCTGATAAAAAATTATCCTCTTTATAGTCAGAAAAAATAAGAATATTTTTTTGTGACAATAATGCCACTTTTTTACCATCAGCAGAAATATCCGCTGAAGTAATCCAACATTCTAAATCGTTACAATTTTCAAATTCACCAATTAATTTAGCAATGTGTTTTCCTTTTTTTGCAGGAAGCTTATACAAAAAGGTTTTTCCATATTTATTATGTACTCTACTTTTTGTGAAAATATACATGTAACCTTTGAAGTAAAAAAAGGCTTCTGCATCAAAATACAAACCTTTCTTTTTTGGTGGAAATTTATGCTGATTTTCATATGTAAATTCTATTCTTATAGCTTCAGTATTCTTCTTTTTTAAATACTTTTCTTCAATTTTTAGAATTGTTAAATTCTTTCTTTTACTTAGGTTATTACCAAAATCACCAATGTAAATATTTCCTTTTTCATCTGAAGTTAAATCTTCCCAATCATGATTTTTATTTTTTATATAAACTTCTCTTTTTATTTTACCTTGCTCAGAAACGGCATAAATTTTTGACTCATTCCCCCCATCGTTAAGCATCCAAATAAGATTTGAATTCCTTATTGTTTCGTTTCCAGAAACTTCTTTTAGATCCTTGGGCAAATCTGCTAAAAAACTTAATTGCCCAAAATTTTGACAACTAATTAAGAATAGAAAAGTAAAAAAAGAAAAGATTTTTTTTAACATAAAAGGAAATCTATAAACATGAATACGCTATTGGCTTGTTATATTTTAAATTAAATTCTTTACCAACCGCCTGAAGCACCACCACCACCAAAGCTTCCACCGCCAAAACCGCCGCCAAAACCGCCCGATGAACCTCCACCTGAAGAACCTCCAAAACCGCCTCCTCTACCCGCGTTACTTAAAATAATTGTATCAAAAATAATATCTGCAAGAGAACCTCTTCTAAAACGTTTTCCTCCTTTTCCATTATTTTTATTTCCTCTAGAAAGTAAAATTAAAATAACAATGACAATGATGACAAAAATAATAATCCCTGGATCAAACTCAGACTCTTGCTTTCTTGTTCCTTTAAATTCTCCATTTAAAGTCTTAAAAATATAGTCCGCCCCTTTATCCAAACCCCTATAATAATCTTCTTTCTTAAACTCAGGTATAATTATTCTTTCAATAATTCTTTTGCTCTGAAAATCAGTCATCAAATATTCAACTCCTTTTCCATTTTGGATTGCAATTTTTCTATCCTCTTTTGCCAATAGAACTAAAATTCCATTATCTTTTTGTGCATCTCCAATCCCCCATTTTTCTCCCCAATTTGCGGCTAAATAATTAATATTTTCTCCTTCCGTAGATGAAACTATAGCAATTACTATTTGGGTAGAAGTACTATCCGAATAGCGAACAAGCTTACTCTCAAGATTAGATTTCTGTGAAGTTGATAATAAATTTATATAATCATAAACACTCGTTTGAAACTCTGGCTTTTCAGGAATTTCAAATCCTTGGGAAAAAAGGTTTAGAGCACACGTAAAGATTATAAAGGTGAATATTCTCCTAGCAATAACTGACAACTGACAACCTATAGCTAAATTTTTCATCCTTTAGAAATATCATTAGAAAGTTCATTTTCATCGTCAGCTTTCCATGGGAAGTGTTCTTGTAATTCTTCTCCAGCTTTTAAAACTCCATCCACAATTCCATGTTTAAAATCACCATTTTTAAAATGATTTTGCATTACATCTTTGGTAGAATTCCAAAACTCTTTTGGCACAACTTTATCAATACCTTTATCACCATAAATCACAAACTTTTTATCATTTACAGCCACATAAATTAAGACTGCATTGGCATCTTTTGTGTTGTCCATTTTTAACAGATGAAATACTTCTAATGAACGTTCATAATGCTCTTTTTCTGATGAAGCTTCAATGTGAACACGTATTTCACCAGAAGTATTTTTCTCTGCAATTCTGATAGCAGAAATAATTTCTTGTTCTTCTTCATGAGTAAGAAATGCTTCTACTTTAGACATTTTTATTCTTTTTTATTCTTAAAATCGAAGTTTATATTTGGAGCATTTTCTGAACCTACATTGGCTTGATATCTATCCATTTCATCAAAATTAAACATACCTGCTAACAAAGAATTAGGAAATATTTTAATATGTTTATTATAGTTATTTACGCCAGCATTAAAACGATCTCTAGCTACATTAATTCTGTTTTCTGTACCTTCTAATTGACTTTGTAATTCTAAAAAATTCGAATTCGCTTTTAAATCAGGATACCGCTCTACAACCAATAATAATTTTGATAAAGCGCCACTTAATCCTGCCTGAGCTTGTTGAAATTGAGCCATCTTTTCAGGGGTTAAATTGTTTGCATTAATAGTTGTTGATGTTGCTTTAGAACGAGCTTCAATAACTTGTGTTAATGTCTCTTTTTCAAAATCTGCTGCTCCTTGAACTGTTTTTACTAAATTTCCTATTAAATCATTTCTTCGCTGATAAGCACTTTCTACATTAGACCAAGTTGTTTTTGCATCTTCCTGCAAAACAACAGCTTTGTTATTGAATCCTTTAGCCCAATTGTATACCCCAAAAACAATGACAGCGATAACAATTACTGGAATTAACCATTTTTTCATAATTTCTAAATTTTAATTTTTATGTTGATGTTCTATTTTTTACAAATTTAGTCAATAATCTTTAGTCCTTAAAGGGATGTTCCTCCATCTAAAGTAATCGTTTGTCCTGTCATAAATTTTGTATTATCTGATGCTAACCAAACTGCAGCTTCAGCAATTTCTTCTGCTTTCCCATAGCGTTTCATAGGGATTACACTTCTCAAAATTGCATCCATTTCAGGTTTTGCTGCTATTAGTTGGTCTAATAAAGCAGATTCTGTATACCCAGGACACACTGCATTCACTCTAATATTTTTAGTCGCATACTCCATCGCAGCAGATTTTGTCATTCCTACTACTGCAAATTTACTCGCGCTATAACTTATATTGTTTGGAGATGCCTTTAAACCTGCTAAAGAAGCAATATTTACAATATTACCTGCTCCTTGTTTTAAAAATTGCACCAATGCCAACTTCATACAATAAAAAACACCTGTTTGATTTACAGCAATCACCCTATCCCAATCTTTTAAAGAGGATTCATGTGTCCTTAATAAATTTGGTCCAATACCAGCGTTATTTACAATTACATCCAATCGCCCAAATTCTTCAACAGTTTCATTGATTAAATTTTCAACTTCTTCAAACTTTGCGACATTTGCTTTTATAGGACGAGATGTGCCTCCATTTGTTACAATTTCTTCCGCAACTTTTTTTGCACTTTCTAAATCGATATCAGAAACTACTACGATTGCACCATATTTTGCAAAATGAATTGCTGTTGCTTTTCCTATTCCTGAACCTGCCCCTGTAATGATTACTATTTTATTTTTTACTTCCATATTATTTACAAAAAATTAAACGTGAATTTGATAATGCTATTGCCCTCGATTCTGCTGGATATTCAATATTTAAATTAAGATGATTGTGGTATAATTAATCAACTGATTTTGTTTTAATTGCCTTTAAAGCAAGCTTACAACATAATTCTGCAGCTTTATTTAACTTCGAAAAACGTGGATCTGTTGTCCATCCTTTAGAATATCTAAAATATATTTGCTGTGCAATTACAGCTATTTTGAACAATCCAAAAACATAGTAAAAAATCAAATTATCTACATTTCTTCCTGATTTTTTGGCATACATTTTTGCAATCTCACTTCTGATAGGATTTCCTACAAAAACAGTTGGAGAGGGAATTCCTTGTTTTATAAAATTATGATCAGATGCCACTGTCCAATATCCTAGAGAGGTTCCTAAATCCATTAATGGATCTCCTAAAGTGGCCATTTCCCAATCTAAAACTGCCGAAATTCCCTGCCAAGAATCATCTTTAAAAACTACATTATCATACTTAAAATCATTGTGTATTAAGCAATGGTCATATGCAGTTGGTTGATGTACTTTCATCCATTTCATGATTATTTCTGCCTCTGGAAAATCGTCTGTCTTTGCTTTTAAATACTGTTTTCCCCAATTAGAAACTTGTCTTTCTACATAGCCTTCTGGCTTACCTAAATCGCCTAAACCAACATTCTTATAATCTACATTATGCAATTCTACTAGCGTATCTAACCAAGAATTTGCGATGGTTTTATAGTCTGCCTCTGGAATATTTCTGTTTTGTGCTTCTTTGTAATTTAAGATGACTCCTTCTACTTTTTCCATTATGTAAAAATCACTGCCTAAGATAGCTTCATCATCAGAAAACCCATACATCTTTGGAACTTTAGAAAACGCTTTATACAAAGCACTTTGCACCTTGAATTCGCGACGCATATCATGTCCTCTTTTAATCGCTCCAATTGGTGGTTTTCTTAATACAAATTCTTTATTTTCAATCTCAAGCAAATAGGTTAGATTAGAATATCCATGTGTGAATTGTTGTATGGATAATTCACTTACCACAGAGTTAATTAATCCATTTTCTTGAAGGTACTTCTTCAATAAAACTTCATTTAATTCTTCTCCTTTTCTTACTTTTTGAATCCCCATTATTTACTTCCGTATTTTTTAATACAACTTTTACCTAGCTGATACATATGTACTTCGTCTGGACCGTCTGCTAAACGTAACATTCTTGAAATTGCAAAATAATGTGGTAAATAGGTGTCTGGTCCAACGCCTTTTCCTCCTAAAATTTGCATCGCTCTATCTATTACTTTTTGCGCCATATTTGGAGCGACAATTTTAATCATTGCTATGATATCTTTTGCTTCCTTGTTTCCTAATTTATCCATTTTATCAGCAGCTGAAAGTGTAAGTAAACGCGCTTGCTCTATTTCACATTGCGATTTTGCTATTTCATGCCGAATACTACTGTACTCATAAAATTTTTTCCCGAACGTTTCTCTTTCTAAAGTTCTTTTAGACATAAGCTCTAAGGCATATTGAGCCATCCCTACTAAACGCATACAATGATGAATTCGACCAGGACCTAATCTTCCTTGAGCAATTTCAAAACCTCTTCCTTCACCTAAAATTAAATTTTCTTTTGGTACTCTGACATTTTCTAAAATAATCTCGGCATGCCCTTCTGGCGAATCTAAATAGCCTAAAACTGAAAGTGGTCTTACAATTTTTAACCCTTTCGTATTCATAGGAACTAATACCATACTTTGTTGCTGATGTCTCGGTTTTGAAGCATCTGTTTTACCCATAACAATGGCAACTTTACAATGAGGATCCATAGCACCTGAAGACCACCATTTTCTGCCGTTGATTACATATTCATCACCTTCTAAAATAATGGAGGTTTCAATATTTGTTGCGTCTGAAGACGCTACTTGAGGCTCTGTCATTAAAAAAGCAGAACGTATATCACCCTTCATTAAAGGTGTTAACCATTGTTCTTTTTGAGTATCATTTCCATATTTTGCTAATACTTCCATGTTACCTGTGTCTGGCGCAGAACAATTAAAAATTTCTGAAATCCAGATTTTTTTTCCCATAATTTCTGCCAAAGAAGCATATTCTAGATTTGTTAATCCTGGACTTAAGTTTCCATAATCTTTCGGTAAAAAGAGATTCCATAATCCGATATCTTTCGCTTTTTGTTTGAGTTCTTCTGTTTTAGGCCAGCGCTTCCAAAGGTTATTAGGATCACTTTGATATGCAATATATTCTTGCTCTACAGGAACGATATACTCTTCTATGAAAGCAGATAATTTATGCTGTAATTCTTTTGATTTTTCTGAATATTCAAAGTTCATTAGTAAAGTTCATTTGTTTGGTCAAGCGCAAACAAGACCATTTTTAAATTATATAGTAGATAACTTCTCGACTAATATCGAGGAAATATTTTTATATCAACCTGCAATCATATAGCCTCCATCAGCAGTATAAACGCCGCCAGTCATATAATTTCCTGCATCCGAAGCTAGTAAACAGGCTAAACCAACCATTTCTTCTGGCATTCCCATCCTTCCTGAAGGAATTGTTTTTTCTAGCTTATTTAACATTTTTTCGTTTTGCCATAAAGCAGCACTAAATTTTGTTTTAATTAAGCCAGGGCAAATTGCATTGGCTTTTACACCATGTCTTCCCCATTCTTTTGCTTGATTTTTTGTCAACATTAAAATAGCTGCTTTGCTTGTACTATAAATACCTAAACCAAATCCAGGCGTTAATGCTTCCACTGAAGCTATGTTTATAATACTTCCTTTTTTATTTGTTTGAAAATGTGGCAGTACCAAATTAGATAAAGACCAAGGTGCTTTGACATTTATATCCATTATTTTATCAAAAATAGTTGGGTCAACATCTTCAATTGCCCCATAAACTGGATTGATGGCAGCATTATTAACCAATACATCAATTCGTCCAAAAATTTCCATTGTTTTATCAATCAAATTTTTGCGTTGTGCTTCTTTTCCTATGTGACAAGCAATTCCAACTGCTTTTAAACCCTCTGCTATAAACTCTTGTACAACTTCATCACAAGCTTCTTGATTTCTACTAGAAATTACAACTTGTGCTCCATTTTGTGCTAAACCTTTTGCAATAGCTTTTCCGATTCCTTTACTTGAACCTGTTACAATTGCAACCTTATTTTCTAAATTAAATTGTTCTGAAATATGTGCCATTATATAATATGTTCTTTATCTTTTTTAATTGTTAGAGTCTCATCATTCATTAACGATTCTACTAATGAATTTGTTTTTGGCACTTCATATTTAAAGTAAAATTTCATCGTATGAATTTTACTTTCATAAAAAATTTCTGAATATTTTCTATTCGTATTTGTTAATTCTTTTTTAGCGTCTACCGCCATTTCTAGCCATAACCAGCCTAAAACTACAATACTCATATATTCCATAAAGAGATTAGCGTCTGCCAAATAGCGTTCATAATTTCCTTTCATGGCAAAAGGCATTAAATGACTTAATACTTTTTGTGACTGTTTTAATTTATCGCCTAAAATAATAGCATATTGTTTTAAATCCTCATCTTTCGATGCCGCTAAAATTGTTTTCGTAATTTCACTAACCAATAATTCTAAAGCTTTACCATTTTGCATAGGTACTTTTCTACCTAATAAATCTTGCGATTGAATTCCTGTTGTTCCCTCATATAATGAAGAAATTCTAATATCTCTATAATATTGTTGTAAGCTGAAATCTGCACAAAAACCGTAACCTCCTAGAACTTGCAATCCATTATCTACAGATTCAGCACCCGCCTCTGATGGATATGTTTTTACAATAGGAATGATCATTTCTAACAACAAATGATATTTTTCTTTTTCTTCTTTGGAAGTTGCTGTTGTTACAATATCATGATATTTTGATGCCAAAAACACCAAACTTAAAGAACCTTCTACAATCGATTTTTGCAATAATAACATCCTTCTAACATCTGGATGCTCTATAATTAAACTCTGTTTTTCGGAAGGGTTTTTCTTTCCTGTGCTCGTTAGTTTTCTTCCTTGAGGTCTTTCGTTTGCGTATTGTAAAGAAGCCCTGTAAGCAGCCATTGAAATTGCTGCAGCACCTCTACCCACGGCTATTCTTGCACCATTCATCATTAAAAACATTTGTGCTAAACCTTTGTGTTCTTCACCCACAAGCCAACCTCTACAATCATCGGAATCTCCAAAACCTAGGTGTGTTGTGCAATATCCACGCTGTCCCATTTTTTGAAAATCGGCAACCGTCATTACATCATTGTACTCTAAAGTTCCATCTTCTTTTAATCTGTTTTTAGGAACGACAAAAAGAGAAATTCCTTTTGTTCCTTTTGGAGCGCCTTCAATTCTTGCCAATACTAAATGCACAATATTTTCTGCAAATTGATGATCTCCACCAGAGATAAATATTTTTTGCCCAGAAATTTTGTAATAACCTTCTTTTGTTGGTGTAGCTTTTGTAACGATATCCGATAAAGAACTTCCTGCTTGCGGCTCCGTTAAACACATCGTTCCTCCCCAAATTCCAGCAAGCATATTCGGCACATACGTCTCTTTTAAAATTTCGTTCCCAAACTCTAAAATTAATTCCGCTGCTCCTTGCGTTAAACTAGGATACCCTGGTAGATGATTATTAGCAGCATCCATGACATATACTGCTGCTTGCAATGCTGTAAACGGAATTTGTAAACCACCGTCTTTGTAATCAAAAGAAGCGGCGATTATGCCCATTTCTCCAGATTGATGCATTACCTTTTGAACCTGTTTATGAACAATTACGGTTCCATCTTTATGATATGCAGGAGTTTCATCCATTTCTTTGAAATAGGGGAACAACTCTCTATCAGAAAATTCCTTTACAGAATCAATAAATAAATCTAAAGATTCCAAATCGTGTTCTTGAAATCTTTCTCTTGATAATAAATCTTCTAATTTGTGAATATCATAAAGTATGTATTTAAGTGTTTCGAGGTCTACATACTTTTTTGGCATAATATTGATATTTTATAGTTGTTTTTAATTGCTAATCTATTCTGGTGTATCAGCTTTCACATCTCCAAATATAATAAAAATTATTATGCATGCATAGTAAATTCCGAAAACTAGATACACTTTATAGATTAAAAATTCAATCAATAGGAATCATAAAGTGTTTCCACTTCTAAAAAAAGTGATTTTTTAATCTTTAAAGTTGATTTTTAATTTTTTGAAGTTCTGCTTTTACGGTTTCTAGTCTGGTAATAATTTCGTGATTATTAAAAATACCTTCTGGATTTTTCTTGAGCTTTTGTTTAGCCCCATCTAATGTAAAACCTCTCTCTTTGACTAAGTTGAAGATTAATTTAAAATTTTTAATATCTTCTTGCGTAAAAAGCCTGTTGCCTTTTGCATTTTTCTTGGGCTTGATAATATCAAATTCCTTTTCCCAAAAACGAACTAAGGAGGTGTTTACTTGAAAAGCCTTGGCAACTTCCCCTATTTTGTAATATCTTTTTTCAGGTAAATTTACGTGCATAATTAATCTAAAGATTGACTTTCTTCTGACGTTTTTTGTAGGGCTGCGAATTCATCCAACGTTAAATTTCCGTAATAAAAATTTATAGGATTTAAAGGTCTACCATTTTTATGAACTTCATAATGCAAATGCGGAGAAACAGACAAACCAGTGTTACCAACAAAACCAATTAAATCCCCTCTTTTTACTTCTTGCCCTCTTTTTACCTTCATTTTACTCATGTGTGCATAAATAGTTTTGTAACCATATCCATGCTCTATGTAAACAACCTTACCAAAAGTGCTGCTTCTTTGAGCTCTGCTTACTTTTCCATTTCCGGAAGCATAAATTGGAGTTCCTGTTGCTGCCGTAAAATCCATTCCTTTGTGAAACTTCTTAATTTTTAAAATAGGATGCATTCTCATTTTATAGCCAGAAGCTACATAAAAATCGCCTTTTTCAATTGGTAATATCGCAGGAATAGAGGCTAACATGTCTTCTTTTTCTTTTGCTAAAGAAACAATTTCATCTAAAGATTTAGATTGTACCACCATTTGCTTAGACAAAACATCTACTTCTTTTGTAAGTTTTTTAATCAAATTAGAATTATCAAAACCCTCTAAATTTTTATATCTATTTATACCACCAAAACCAGCTTTACGCTGTTCTTCAGAAATCGGGTTTGCTTCAAAATAACTTCTATAAATATTATTATCTCTTTCCTGCAATTGTGATAAAATTAGAGCGTTTTCACCCATTCTCTTACCCAACAATTCGTAGTGTAATTTTAAATTTTCAAACTCTCTTTTTTGAATTCTTTCTGATGGAGACATAATAATTTGACTAAAGCCAATAAAACCAAAAAAAGCAATTAGGTTGACACCTAAAAATATAAAAAGTATTCTTCTATAATAGCTACTCTTATCTACAGTAATTTTTCTGTAAGAAAGCGTATCCTCATCATAATAATATTTTACTTTTGCCATATTGCTAAATGTACTATTTTTGTCGTTATAAATGGTTTTTAACTATAGAAACCTCTTTATAACAACAAACAAATTTACAAAATGTTTTACAACTGCTTTTTTTAGGTGGTTATTTTTAAAAATAAATTAACATAACCCAACAAAGTTGGAAGCTCCTTTTTTATGAAATCTCAAGATATTCGTTCCACTTTTTTAAATTTTTTTCAAGAAAAATCGCATTTGGTAGTTCCTTCTGCTCCCATGGTTACTAAAGATGATCCAACATTAATGTTTGTGAATTCTGGAATGGCGCCTTTTAAAGAATATTTTTTAGGAAATGGAAAACCAAAAAAGAATAGAATTACTGACTCTCAAAAATGTTTACGTGTTTCAGGAAAACATAACGATTTAGAGGAAGTTGGCTATGATACCTACCACCATACATTATTTGAAATGTTAGGAAATTGGTCTTTTGGAGATTATTTTAAGAAGGAAGCAATTTCTTGGGCTTGGGAGTTACTGACTGAAGTCTACAAAATAGATAAAGAAATTTTATATGTAACTGTTTTTGAGGGAAGTAATGATGCTGATAATCTTAATATGGATACAGAAGCATATGATTTATGGAAACAACATATTTCTGAAGACCGGATTTTAAAGGGAAACAAAAAAGATAATTTTTGGGAAATGGGTGAACAAGGACCTTGTGGACCATGTTCTGAAATTCATGTTGATATACGTTCTGCAGAAGAAAAAGCAAAAGTTGATGGTAGAACTTTAATCAATGAAGACCATCCTCATGTTGTAGAAATTTGGAATTTAGTTTTTATGCAATACAATCGGAGAGCTTCAGGCGATTTAGAGAATTTACCAAACAAACATATAGATACAGGCATGGGCTTCGAGCGTCTTTGTATGGTTTTGCAAGGGGTTCAATCTAACTATGATACGGATGTTTTTACACCCATAATTAAAGAAATAGAAACCATTACGGATACAAAATATGGTACTAATGAAAAACAAGATATTGCAACTCGTGTAATTTCTGATCATGTAAGAGCTGTTGCTTTTTCAATTGCTGATGGTCAGTTACCAAGTAATACAGGATCAGGTTACGTAATACGTAGAATTTTAAGAAGAGCTGTAAGGTATGGTTTTACCTTCCTCAATAAAAAAGAACCTTTTATTTACAAATTAGTTGCTGTTTTAAGTGAGAAAATGGGAGCTGCTTTCCCTGAATTAAAAGCTCAAAAACAATTGATTGAAAATGTAATTAAAGAAGAAGAGACCTCTTTTTTAAGGGCTTTAGATCAAGGTTTAATTTTATTAGACGGTATTGTATCTTCAGCAGAAACGAAAGAAATTTCTGGCGATAAAGCTTTTGAATTGTATGATACTTATGGCTTTCCTATCGATTTAACTGCTTTAATTTTATCTGAAAAAGGATATACTTTAGATGAAAAAGGATTTGAAATTGAACTTCAAAAACAAAAAAATAGATCTAGAGCTGCTAGCGAAATATCTACAGATGATTGGACTATTTTGAATGATGACGCTGTTGAAGAATTTATTGGTTACGATGCATTAGAAACGAATGTAAAAATTACGAGACACAGAAAAGTTACCTCTAAAAAAGATGGTGAAATGTATCAATTAGTTTTTAATTTAACTCCTTTTTATCCAGAAGGTGGCGGTCAAGTTGGTGATAAAGGATATTTAGAAACGGCCCATGGCGATGTTGTTTACATTTTAGACACCAAGAAAGAAAACAATGTTATTATTCATTTTACTAAAAACCTTCCAAAACACATTAACGAGACTTTTAAAGCGGTTGTAGATGCAAAACAACGTTACGTAACGGAATGCAATCACACAGCTACTCATTTATTACATCAAGCATTAAGAGAAGTTTTAGGAAAACATGTAGAACAAAAAGGCTCGGCTGTTCACTCAAAACATTTACGTTTCGACTTTTCTCATTTTTCTAAAATGTCCGTTGATGAATTAAGAGAAGTTGAGAATTTTGTAAATAGAAGAATTGCAGGTAAACTTCCTTTAGAAGAAAAAAGAAACATTCCAATGCAACAAGCAATTGAGGAGGGAGCAATGGCCTTGTTTGGTGAAAAATATGGAGACACCGTTCGGACTATAAAATTCGGAAAATCGATAGAACTCTGTGGTGGAACTCACGTAAAAAACACAGGTGATATTTGGCATTTCAAAATAAAATCTGAAGGGGCAGTTGCCGCAGGAATTAGAAGAATTGAAGCGATTACCAATGATGCCGTAAAAGATTTTTATTTCGAAAATAACAGAGCTTTATTTGAAATTAAAGACTTGTTAAATAACACAAAAGAACCTGTGAAAGCAGTAAAGAAATTACAGGAAGAAAATACTTCTTTGCAAAAACAAATTGAACAATTATTAAAAGATAAAGCTCAAAATTTAACGGGCGAAATTAAAAATCAATTGCAAGAAATTAATGGCGTTCAATTCTTAGCTACAAAAGTAGATTTAGATCAAAATGGTATTAAAAACTTAGCATTTGCTATTGGAAAAGAATATAAAAATTTATTCTTGCTCTTTGCAACTTCAGAGAAAAAAGACAAAGCGATGCTAACATGCTACATTTCTAAAGAATTAGCAAACGAACGCGGATATAATGCAGGAACAGTTGTAAGAGAATTGGGTAAATTAATTCATGGCGGTGGTGGCGGTCAAAATTTCTTTGCAACTGCAGGTGGTAAAAATCCTGGTGGAATTTCTAAAGCTTTAGAAAGAGCAAAAGATTATTTGGTTTAAATTAAACCTTTTTCTAAATTTTAGGGGATACTCCTGAAATTGATGCACAAGTTGATGAAAAAGAAGGCGTGCAAATGCAATTCGATTTTAGAAATATTTACAGTACTATTTTAACAGATTGGCTAGGAGCAACAAAAGCTGAGTCTAATACAATCTTGTTTGACGAATTTGATTCTTTGCCCATTTTTAAACAAGGATGCTCAGCAGCACTCTCTTCAGAAAATTTTTCATTAGAAAAACTTAAAATTAACCTATTTCCAAATCCAACAATGGATTTCATAAACATCGAATTTATTGGAAATAACGAACAAGTAAAATTTACTTTGTACAATACAACTGGTGCCGTTGTAAAAGAAATTACAAATAAAAAATATACTGCTTTTAAACACACCTTAAGTATAGATATAAAAAACTTAGCGAAAGGCAATTACTTTGTGTATTATCAATCAAAAGGATTTTCTAAAACAAAAAAAATATTGAAGTATTAATTTTTAAGCTAATTTCGCTCCAGTTAATATGCACTCATGAAGCTCCAAACTCAAATTCCGCTAAAAAAAGAAACTAAAAATCTAATAAATTATGATTCTAATATTTTTTTGCTAGGCTCTTGCTTTTCAGAAAATATTGGAAACAAATTAAACCACTTTAAATTTCAATCAATTCAAAATCCATTTGGCATACTTTTTCATCCAAAAGCAATAGAGACCTTAATTACAAATGCAGTCAATCAAAAAGTATATTCCAGTGAAGATGTTTTTCTCCAAAATGAAGTTTGGCATTCTTTTGATGTGCATTCTAGTTTAAGTTCTGAAAACGACAAATCACTTTTAAAAAAAATAAATTCTGCAATCTCAGTAACTAATAAAAAGTTAAAAGAAGCCTCTCATATTATTATTACTTTAGGAACCTCTTGGGTTTACAGATTTATAGAAACAGACACTATTGTTGCCAATTGTCATAAAATTCCGCAGAAAAAATTTTTGAAAGAATTATTAACTGTTGATGAAATTACCAAAAGTTTGTCAACGATATTAGTACTTTTAAAATCTATAAATAAAAATATACATATCACTTTTACCGTTTCTCCAATAAGACATTTAAAAGATGGCTTTGTAGAAAACACCCAAAGTAAATCAAATTTAATTTCAGCAATTCATACTATACTTGTGGATACGAATGTCTCTTATTTTCCTTCTTATGAAATTATGATGGACGAATTACGTGATTATCGTTTTTATGCAGAAGACATGATTCATCCAAATAAAACAGCTATAAATTACATTTGGGAGAAATTTGTAGATACTCGGTTTTCTGAAGAATCCTTGCCAACCATGAAAGAAATTGAAGCCATTCAAAAAGGAATCTTACATAGACCTTTTCATGAAAAATCCGAACAACATCAACATTTTTTAGAAAAAATAGTGAAGAGAAAAGAAAAAATAAAATCTCAGTTTCCATTTATAAAATTTTAGTCCAAATTAGTATCTTTACACAAAAAAAATAAAATGTCTAGAAAAGTTTTATCCCACTCTTTCATTTGTTTATTTTTTTCTCTTCTTTTCAATAATCTTATCTCAGCACAAACCTTTAATCGTATTGAAAAAGTAGCAGGATTAGGAATCCTTGAAGAAAATAATGGGGCATCTGTTGCCGATTATGATAATGATAACGATTTAGACATTTTTGTAGTAGCAAAAAGTATTGATAAAGCAGGAATTGAAAAAACACACAGTAAACTATTCAGAAATAACAACGATGGAACCTTTGAAGATGTTACCAAAGAATCCGGACTTTTAGGCATATTAACATCGGAAGAAGTTACTTTAGACAACAGTGCATTAGATGGATTTAAATATGGTGCTTCTTGGGGCGATTTTAATAACGACGGTTTTCCCGATATCATATTAACATATTCATTAAAAATTCAACTATACTTAAATAAAAGAGATGGTACATTTGAAGATGTAACCGACAGTGCGGGAATTCAAGGGTTTAATAACTGCATTACCCCAAGTGCTACTTGGTTTGACTACAATAATGACAGTTATTTAGATCTTTATATAACTACATGGGGGGACTGCGAGAGTGCGCAACTTTATGAAAACAATAAAGATGGAACTTTTGTTGACGTTTCGAATAAAATACAAGTAACTGGTAATGCATATTATTACCAAGCTTTTCCGTTTGATTTTAACAAAGATGGCTTGATGGATTTGTATATTACCAATGATTTATTTAACTCCAATCCGCTACTTATAAATCAAAACTCTAATAATCTAATTGATGACGCCACTACTTATAAAGTTCAAAATAATGGTAATGACATGGGTATTGCAATTGGAGATTATAATGGGGATGGCCATTTTGATTTATACGTAACTAATATTAATGAAAACTTTTTACTTAAAAGTAATGGAGATAATACTTTTACAGATGTCGCCTCAGAAAAAAATGTAAAAGATGTCGGATGGTCTTGGGATGCTAAACTTGCAGATTTCGATCTGGATGGTGATGAAGATTTATTTGTAGTAAATGGATACGATTTTGCGTTTACAGATGAAGAATTTAATGCGTATTATAAAAACTTATTAAACGAAGGTCAGGAAACTTTTGTTGATATCTCGGAAGATATAAATTTAAAAGATTTAACAACAAGTGTTAGTGCGCAACCTTTTGATTTTGACAACGATGGTGATTTAGATCTTTTTGTTACAAACAGTGATAGATCTTCTTATTTTTATGAAAACAAAACGCTCAATTTTAACGAAACGAATAATCTAAAATGGTTTAAAGTTAAATTACAAGGTACAAATTCAAATAGAGATGCCATTGGTGCAACCTTAACCTTAACTACTTCGAATAGAACTATAAAAAGATATTACAATGGTGTTGGGTTTTTAAATCAAAGTTTAGCACCTGTTCATTTTGGATTAAATAATGATTCTGAGGTTTTAGAATTATCTATTCATTGGCCATCAGGATTAATAGAAACCTATCAAAATATAAATACGAACACGACTATTAAAGCTACAGAAGGCAACGGATATAAGGTTTTAGATATTGAGCCCAGTATTAAGGTTTCTGGATGTACAGACCCTAACTCATGCACGTACAACCCTAGAGCTTACATAGATGATGGTTCATGCGAATATTTACAAATAGCAGAAATTACTGGAAATACAAATTCAGGGTTTTTAAAAGAAGAAATTTACACCTATCCTTTGCCGACGAATTCAACTTCAGCATGGTCGATAATTGGTGGAGAAATTATAGAAGGACAAGGAACTAATGCCGTTAAAGTAAAATGGGGAGTTGAAGAAAAAGGCATCATTTCGGTTAAAGAAGTTACCCCAAATTGTGCAAGTGCTCCCGTAAATTTAGAAGTCCAATTAAATATTAATGCGATATCATTAGACAAATCTATTGCTAGAATTTGGAATGAAGTGCTTTTACAAGCTATTAGAAATGATTTCGCCAGACCCACCGTGCATGCTAGAAATCTTTTTCATATTAGTGTTGCCTTGTATGATACATGGGCAATATATAATGAAATGGCAAAGCCTTATTTAATTGGTAATGATGTGCATAACTTCAGTAGTGAACTTTTGGAATTTGTACCTAAAGAAAGTATTGAAATATCAATAAAAAAAACAATAAGCTATGCTGCATATCGTTTGCTTAGCCAACGTTTTAAAAACTCTCCTGGATTCGATTCCTCAAAAATAAGATTCGACTTAATTATGAATCAATTAGGATTTGATATAAATTATACTTCATTAGATTATACCTCTGGAAATGCTGCCGCACTTGGAAATTATATTGCTGATGAAATTATTAAATATGGCAAAATTGATGGTTCGAGAGAACAAACAAATTATGATAATGCATATTATACGCCCTTCAATGATCCTTTATTACCAATTTTTTCAGGAAATAGTTCAATTCAAGATCCGAATAGGTGGCAACCTCTAAGTCTTAGTTCTTTTATAGACCAAAGCGGTAACCTCATAGATGGCGGTGCTGCTCAATTTTTAAACCCAGAATGGGGCAATGTTTCTCCTTTTGCGCTTACAAATGATGATGTTGTAACATATCAAAGAGATAGTAATAATTTTTTAGTTTATAATGATCCTTCAGACCCTCCATATATTCATGCAGTGAATAATGCTTCATCAAGTGATGCCTATAAATGGGGATTTTCTTTAGTATCCATTTGGGGGTCTCACCTAGATGCTAATGATGGTGTTATTTGGGACATCTCTCCAAAATCTATTGGTAATATTTCTAGTACATCTTTTCCAGATGACTTCCGAAATTACTCAGATTTTTACAAGCTGTTTGAAGGTGGAGATATGAGTGAAGGTAGGCCAATAAACCCAAAAACAAATACAAGTTATGAAACGCAACTTGTTCCAAGAGGAGATTATACCAGAGTACTAGCAGAGTTTTGGGCAGATGGCCCAGATTCTGAAACACCACCAGGGCATTGGTTCTCGATTCTTAATTATGTAAATGACAATCCTTTAACAACCAAAAAATTTGAAGGTGATGGAGAAGTACTTGAGGCTCTTGAATGGGATGTAAAATCTTATTTTATACTTGGCGGAGCGATGCACGATGCTGCAATTTCTGCTTGGAGTATAAAAGGCTGGTACGATTACATTCGTCCAATTTCTGCAATTCGATATATGACCGACAAAGGACAAAGTTCAGATCCTGCAGCGCCAAACTTTCATCCAGAAGGAATTAAATTAATAGACAATTATATAGAGATCGTAAAAGAAAATGATCCACTGGTTGGCAATAGCTCGCAGCATTTAGGAAAAATAAAAGTATATACATGGAAAGGACATGATAATATTCAAAATGTAGAAACAGATCAAGCTGGTGTTGGTTGGATATTAGCGGAAAACTGGTGGCCTTATCAACGTCCTTCATTTGTGACTCCACCATTTGCTGGTTTCGTATCGGGGCATTCCACATTTTCACGAGCAGCTGCAGAAGTTTTAACATTAATCACTGGTGATGAATATTTTCCTGGTGGTCTAGGTGAATTTATTGCTAAGAAAAATGAGTTTTTAGTTTTTGAAGAAGGACCTTCTCAAGATGTTACTTTGCAATGGGCTACTTATAGAGATGCTTCAGATCAATGCAGTTTATCTAGGATTTGGGGTGGTATTCATCCTCCTGCTGATGATATTCCAGGTAGAAAAATTGGTCAAAAATTAGGCATAGATGCATTTAATTTCGCAGTAGCTTATTTTGAAGGAAAAACGGCTCATACTTCTAAATATTCGGTTGTAAACAGCGTATTCCCAAATCCAGTAAAAAACAGAGAATTATATGTAACTAATACTAATTTTGAAGATACTTTTAAACTATTCGATATTACTGGAAGAGAAATATCTTCTTTTCAAAAAATCTTTAATGATCATAAAAAAGAAACTCGAATAAAACTACCAGCATCTTTAACTTCTGGTGTTTATCTTTTAAAAATTAATAATACTAGTACTTTCATAATAAAAGAATAATTCTGGTTTTAAAAATCTCTACAAATTCATCTGCCTTGTCCTAAAAAATATTTTATCTCCAAGGCTACAAAGAGATTTTTTCTGACTAAATGATATTTCTGTATACCAGTTTTTAGAAAATTTAGTTATTGTATTTTAATACTTTAGATTTTTATCGTTCTAAATGTTAGCAACATTTTGCCAAGGGCCTCCATTAATAACATCAATTCCGTTTTGCGCTAAAAACTGGGCTGCTTGACCACTTCTAGCACCACTTCTACAAACAGCAATCACAGGTTTATTCCAAGATTTTATTTGCTCAATTTCTAAAGGAATTATTGTTAAAACAATATGTTTTGAACCTTCTACATGCCCTTCATCCCATTCTGCTTTTGTTCTTACGTCTAAAACGACTGCTCCTTTTTCTAAATATTCTTTAATTTCTTGACCCATATTTTTTCTTTTAAATAAGTTAAATAAACCCATGCTCTATTATTAATTTTTACACAAAACTAATCCATTTTCAATTAGTTTTGTGTAGCTTTTGTTACATTTTAACTCCTCTAATCTTTCTAAGATTAAAGATTTTAATTTGTAATTGTTTTGCAAAGCTAGTTCATAGATTTCTATATTCAATAACCAATCTTGAGAAAAATTTGTTTTTAACTGATTAAATATTTCTGTTATTTTTTCTTCTGACGCAGAACCTGTTTCGCGCATTTTTTTTACTTGGTCGTATAAAGAGTATAATTCTTTTTCAGATTCTGTGTAATTAATTTTATGAGTTTTAACCTCAGAAACTCTACTATTATCTTTAAATGAATCTACGTCAGCAGCACCAGCATAGGCAGAAATAACTTCTTTACCTATTGCCATATCGTAAATTCCCCATTCTGGTTGAAATAGAATTTCACCTTTATAAGTTACTGTGCATTCATCTAAAGAGATGATTAAAATTCGACCTCTTAAATCTCTTGTTCCAGTAATTGCTTTTCCTTTCACAATAACTCCACTTTCAAACTCTAAAGTCATCACTTCACCCTCATAGATTCCGTAAGCCTTTAAATCTCTAGGGCTCATATTTTCAATTGGTAAATTAATTCCTTTTAATTTGCCAACCGGACTTCCAAAACCTCCTGGATGGCTTGTAATTCCATGACCAATTAATTCTTTATCTCTGTTGGCCAATGCGGTTTCCCCTGTTGTTTGAAAATAGGCAACTTTGTTGTTTTTATGTTTAATTACTTTTGTAAAAACTCCAGAAATTTGAATTCCAGTTGTTAATTCTATTGTTCCTAAATTTTTTGAATGCATCAACTTTTGAATACCTTTTAAACCTCCAGTTCTTAAAGCCATTGTATTGGCGAATTCATTTAAAACTAAACTTAAATAGGCAAAATCTGGGGTTACAAATAATTGAGGTTGCGGTTTTGTAATATCAAAATTGAGGTTTGCTGCTTCAATTGAATAAGAAAGTTTTTTAACCTCCTTCTTCATACACCAATCACTCTCTCCAATAGAAGACAATAATCCTGCACCATAAATCTTGGGATTTTCTAAAGTACCTATTAAACCATATTCTACAGTCCACCAATGTAAATTTCTAATTTGTGCCATTTCTGACAATTCACCCATATTATTTTGCAACCACTCAACTTTTTCTTGAGCATCATCAATTTCATTTTGCAGTGAATTTGGGTCTTCTTTTAAAATGGACAAAAGCCGAATAGCTTCATACATTTCATAATCTTTAGAGGATGAGATTGCTTTACTTCCTATTTCTCCAAAACGTCTTAAATATTCTGAATATTCTGGATTTGAAATGATAGGTGCATGACCTGCTGCTTCATGAATAATATCTGGTGCAGGCGTATATTCAATATGATTAATTGTTCGCATATCTGAAGCAATAACTAAAACATTATATGCTTGAAACTCCATAAAAGCATTTGGAGGAATAAAACCATCTACAGAGACTGCCGCCCAACCAATTCCTTTTAAAATTCTATTCATTCCCTCCATACGAGGAATATTTTCAATAGAAATTCCCGTTTTTTCAAGTCCCGTTAAATAAGATTTATGAGCAACTTTACTGAGATAAGCAATATTCATCCTCATAACATATCTCCAAACAGCCTGATTTTGAGCAGTATATTCATCATAAGGTTGTTTAACCACAAACTTATGCAAGTGTTTAGGTAACTTTTTAGTTACTTCGTTCATTTCAAAATGTGCTTTCATTCAATATTTCATAAAATTTACCCCGTAAAATTACGAATTTTGTAATAAGCGCACTCCTTTTTTCTTGTTAAAAGTAAGATAAGAAGTTATAAATTGATATTGAAAACACTAAAATAAATTTTGAAATATTAAAAATATAAATAAAAACTTCAAAAGGGGAATAAATAGAAACAGATAAAAAATGATGGCAGATTTACGAATTCAATTATTCTAATAATTTAAGTTATCGGTTTCGTGAAAATTTCATAAAACCATTAAAATCTTTCTTATTTTTACTGATTAAATTAAGACAATGAACAAGAAAATTATACTAATGATTTTGGATGGATGGGGTATTACGCAAGACCCAAAAGTATCCGCTATTTACAATGCTAAAACACCTTTTATAAACGGTTTATATAATAAATACCCTAATGCTGAATTAAGAACCGATGGAGAACATGTTGGTTTGCCTGAAGGGCAAATGGGGAATTCTGAAGTTGGACACATGAACCTTGGTGCTGGAAGAATTGTTTATCAAAATTTAGCTAGAATAAACAAAGCTGTAAAAGAAAAGACATTAGGGCAAGAAAAAGTATTAATTGATACTTTTAAATATGCTAAAGAAAATAATAAAAATGTTCATTTATTAGGATTAGTTTCTAATGGAGGAATCCACGCACACATTGACCATTTAAAAGGAATTTTAGACGTTGCAAAAGAAAATGAAGTTGAGAATATATTTTTGCATGCATTTACAGATGGTAGAGATTGTGATCCAAAATCTGGCACCTATTTCATCAACGAAGTGCAAGAATACATGAAAGAAAGTACTGGCGAATTAGCAACTGTTACTGGACGTTATTACGCAATGGATAGAGATAATAGATGGGACCGTGTTAAAACGGCCTATGATGGAATTGTAAATGCTGTCGGTCTAAAAACTAGAGATATTTTAGGGACAATCAACAAAAATTATGAAAAAGGTTTAACCGATGAATTTCATAAACCGATTATTCTTACCAATGAAGATGGATCTCCAAAAGCACAAATAAAAGAAGGTGATGCCATTATTTTCTTCAATTATAGAACCGATAGAGGGAGAGAATTAACAAATGCTTTATCTCAAAATGATTTTCCTGAATTTGGAATGAGGAAGTTAAATTTGTATTACACGACAATGACTTTATATGATGCCTCTTTTAAAGGAATTAATGTTATTTATAATACTGATAATATTAAAAACACGTTAGGTGAAGTTTTATCTGTGGCAGGCAAAAAACAAATAAGAATTGCAGAAACAGAAAAATATCCGCATGTGACTTTCTTCTTTTCTGGAGGTCAAGAAGCACCCTTTGAAGGTGAATCTCGAATTTTAAGAAACTCTCCAAAAGTTGCCACGTATGATTTAAAACCAGAAATGTCTGCTTATGAATTGAAAGATGCACTTTGTGAAGATTTAGAAAAAGGCGAAGCAGATTTTGTTTGTTTAAACTTTGCAAATGGAGATATGGTTGGCCATACCGGAATTATGGAAGCAGCAATTAAAGCTTGTGAAGCTGTAGATGAATGTGCAAAAGCAGTCATAGAAACAGGCTTAGCAAATGGCTATTCAATTTTATTAATTGCCGATCATGGTAACTGTGAAACCATGATGAATCCTGACGGTTCACCACATACTGCACACACCACAAATCCTGTTCCTTTTATTTTAATTGATGAAGAAATCAAATCAATAAAAAGCGGTATCTTGGGTGATATAGCTCCAACAATTTTAGAATTAATGGGTGTTGAACAACCAAAAGAAATGACTCAAAAATCCCTCTTATAATGACAAAAAATAGTATACTTATTTTCTTGACCACCTTTATTTTTGCCTGTAGTTCAAATAAAAAAATCATAGAAACGCAATCCAAAGAAAGTAAGAAAGTAGAAAAAAAATTAGTTGAAAAGAAAGAACCGATTCAAAAAATTGCCAGAGAAATAACAGCAAAAAAAGATAAAAATGGTTATCTAATTGGCATTGCAAATAAAGAATCATTTCAAGATGCCTCTTTTAAAGAATGGTTTAACAGCAGATTCTTTGAGTACACACCGGATGAAAAAACCATTAACGAATTAACAAATGCCTTAAAAGGCTATACAATAATAGGTTTTATGGGCACTTGGTGTGGAGATAGCAAAAGAGAAACTCCTCGTTTTTATAAAATTTTAGAGCAAACTGATTTTGATGAAAATAATTTTGAATTAATCACTGTAAATAGAAGTAAAAAAACACCAAATAATCTTCAAGAAGGATTTAATATTATAAGAGTACCAACTTTTATTTTTTATAAAGAAGGTAAAGAAGTTGGACGTTATGTAGAGTATCCGAGGGAAACTATAGAAAAAGATATTTTAAAGATTGTTTCAAGGCAACCTTATAAACACTCTTACGATAAAAGCAAGTAGTGATACTTTATTAAATAATAAATCCTAATAAATATAGTAACTTTGCGGTTCAATTTTTTAAAATGATTAAAATTAAAACCATAGAAGAAATAGAAATTATGCGCGAAAGTGCCTTAGTAGTTTCCAAAACATTAGGGATGCTTGCAAAAGAGGTAAAACCGGGTGTTTCTACTTTATTTTTAGACAAACTTGCTGAAGATTTTATTCGAGAACAAGGAGCGATTCCTGGTTTTTTAGGCTTATACGATTTCCCAAATACACTTTGTATGAGTCCTAACTCACAAGTTGTGCATGGAATACCGAATAAAAATCCTTTACAAGAAGGTGATATTATTTCTATAGATTGTGGCGCTTTAAAAAATGGCTTTTATGGAGACCACGCCTACACTTTTGCTATTGGTGAAATTGACGATGAAATCAAAAAATTACTAGACGTTACTAAAGAAAGTTTGTACGTTGGCATCAGAGAATTTAAGGCTGGTAATAGAGTTGGTGATGTGGGTTTTGCTATTCAAAATTTTACTGAAAAGCATGGTTATGGTGTTGTTCGAGAACTCGTAGGTCATGGTTTGGGGCGCGAAATGCATGAAGATCCAGAAATGCCAAATTACGGAAAAAGAGGAAGAGGAAAGAAATTTGCTGAGGGAATGGTTGTTGCCATTGAACCCATGACAAATTTGGGAACTCATAAAATAAGGCAGCATTCTGACGGATGGACAATTACAACTTTAGACAACAAACCGTCTGCTCATTTTGAGCATGATGTTGCTATTGTTAATGGTAAGCCAGAATTACTATCAACCTTTAAATATGTAAATGAAGCTTTAGGAATTGTAACTGATGTAGAGAACGAATTTCGAAGCTAGATAAAACACAGAAATTCTCAGCGGAATAACTCTTTGAAAATTTAGTGTACAGCTATGAAAATATTCAAATCCATATTAAACACAATACCAAGACCTTGGCTAATAAAAGTTAGTTATACCGTTAGACCACTAATTGCTTTTTGGTTAAAAGGTAATACATATACAGATCCTATAGATGAAAAAAGTTTTCGTAAATTTTTACCCTATGGCTATGGTAAACAGCGTAAAAACGCTCTCTCCCCATCTACCTTATCATTAGAAAGACATCGGTTAATGTGGCTTTTTTTAAAAAATGACACCACCTTTTTTACCTCAAAAACTAAGCTAAAAGTTTTACATATTGCACCTGAACAATGTTTTCTAGACATTTTTAAAAAACAACAAAATTTAACGTATACAACCTCTGATTTAGAGTCTCCAATCGCTGATGTAAAAGCCGATATTTGTGATTTACCATTTAAAGATAATTCCTTTGATGTCGTTTTTTGCAATCATGTTTTAGAACACATTACAGATGATAAAAAGGCCATGCAAGAATTGTTTAGGGTCATGAAAAAAGGCGGTTTTGGAATTTTTCAAATTCCGCAAGATATGTCAAGAGAGAAAACTTTTGAAGATAATTCAATTATCGACAAAAAAGAACGTACTGAAATATTTGGTCAATATGATCATGTGCGAGTTTATGGTAAAGATTATTTTAACAAACTGCGCTCAGTAGGTTTTAAAGTGGATGAAATTGATTACACAAAAAAAATTACTACAGAAAAACTAGAACGATTTTGCTTAATGAAAAATGAAATTCTTCCTGTATGCTATAAAGAGTAATTGATTATTGTAAACAAAACTGTAATTTAAAATTCGAAATTGTGTGTGTATTAATCTCTCATCAACATCATATAGAAAAGAAATTACTACAGTAAAATAAATCCCTAATTGTAATTATATGTTGCATATTCTTCAATAATACCGCTTTTAGAAGAAAATAATAATATTACTTTTATACTTGGATTTTTAATTAAAAACTCTTTAGTTTTTTCTAAACCCATTGCCATAAATGCTGTAGCATAGGCATCTAAATCTGCACAATCTTTATTCGATATTACCGAGGCACTTAACAAATTACTTTCTGTTGCATAGCCCGTCTTTGGATTTATAGTGTGCACATATTTTTTTCCTTCACTAGAAATTCTAAATTTTCTATAATTACCTGAAGTAGCCATGGCCTTATTTGAGAGATTAATAGTTTTAAACCCATTATTATCATAAGAATTTACAGGATTAACTATTCTAATTAGCCAAGGTTTATTATTTTTTTTAAAACCTTTTGCTCGTATTTCTCCACCTATTTCAATTAAATAATTTTCTATTTTTTTTTGATCAAAAAAACGAGCAATAACATCAATGGCAAAACCTTTGGCTATTGAATTAAAATCTAGATATACCTTTGGATCTTCCTTTAAAACTTTACTATTTTTTAAAGTTATTTTCTCTAGACCTACAAACTTCATTTGCTCTTTTATTTCTGCATCTGTAAGGTCTTTTTTCTCATTTTTAGGTCCAAAACCATAAGCATTTACTAAGTTCCCTACAGTTGGATCAAAAAAGCCATCAGTTTCTTTATAAATTCTCTTCGATTTTTCAAATACTTCAGAAAAGATTGCATCTACAATAATTGTTGAATCTCCATTATTTATTTTAGAAATATCCGATTCAGAACTATAAGTGGATGTAGATGTATTCACCAATAAAAACAAACTATCTAAAGATTTTTGAAAGTTAATATTCGTATTATAATATTTGATTTTATACGATGTACCAAAAATAGGGCCTTCTAAAGTGTAATCTCTATTCTTCTTTTCCTGAGTGCAGGCCAATAACATTACCAAAACTGTAATAAAAGTAATAATATTCTGGAGTTTCATGAATTGAAGTTTTTTTTTACAAAAATAGTACATAAATTTTTCACAAAATCTTGTTAATCATACTTTTTATGTATTCTATTTGTTAAATTTGTCTACTCAATTTAATTTGTATACAATGAAAAAAATAGTAATATTATTAGTAACGGCTGTAATTATAAGTTCTTGTGTTTCAAAAAAAGAATTTGTTAATTTACAATCAAAACACGATCAAACAAAAACAGAATTGGTAGATGTAAAAGCTAATTTACAAAAGTGTTTAATTAAAAATGAGAAAGAATCTTCTAAAGTATTTGCTCTTGCAGAGCAAGTTAAATACTTAAAAGAAGATAAAAAGACTGCTTTAAAGCAAGTTGAAAATTTAACAGTTTTAACACAATCTTCTTCTGATAATATTAAGAATGTAATTTCTCAATTAAGTGAAAAAGATAAATATATAAATGGTGTTAGAGAAGCGATGACTAAAAAAGATTCTTTAAATCTTGCTATTAAATTTCATTTAACTAAAAATTTAACAGACGGCATACAGGATAAGGATATTGAAGTAAATGTTGAAAAGACTGTTGTATTTATCTCTATTTCTGACAAATTATTATTTAAAAGCGGAAGCTATAATGTAACAGACAAGGCTTACACTGTTTTAGAAAAAATTGCTAAAGTAATTAACAATCAACCTAAGATGGAAGTGATGATAGAAGGACATACGGACTCTACTCCTATTAAAAGAAATATCCTACAAGACAATTGGGATTTATCTGCTTTAAGAGCAACTTCTATTACTAGAATTCTGCAATACAAATATGGTGTAAAACCAGAAAGATTAATTGCTGCTGGTAGAAGTCAATATATCCCTTTAGCACCAAATGATACTGCTGAAAATAAATCAAAAAATAGAAGAACAAAAATTATCATCATGCCTAAATTAAATCAATTCTTTGATTTGTTAGAGCAAGATGCTTCTAAATAATTTTAGCACTTTTTAACCAATTTAAAACCAACTCAAAAAGAGTTGGTTTTTTTTTGTAAAATAATCATACATCTATTAAGTGTTATCGTTATATTAAAAACATCTTCATCGATTAAGGATATAAAATTTATGTTATCAATAACTTAAATAGTTAAAAATAGTTTGATCTTATCTAAATTATTTTAAAAAAAGTTACTGTAATTCCAAAGACATTCAACTAAGCATTTTGCTTAGTTGAATGTCTTTGGAAAAAACTTAATTTGTTGGTTATATTTTTATTTAAAAATATAACTTAAATATTCAATCAACTTTTTGTAATTCAAGGAATAACATACTTTAAATTTAAAAGATTAACTTTAAAGACTGTTATTACAAATAATTTTTAAGTATAATTATTTAAGACAAAAGTCGCCTTTATTACAATAACTAAAAGAACTAGATACAGTCTATTATTAAATGTATGTCATATAAAAAGCCAACATATCAAGATTTAGAAAAAGAAATTATTAAGTTAAAATCAGAAAACGAAATACTACAAAGTAACGACCGTTTCAATATGCTTTCAAAAGCATCTGATGATATGATTACAGTACACCAACCTGATGGTAAATACCTTTATTATAATGGCCCAACATGCTATGCAATTTCACCTAAAGAAATTGTTGGTAAAATGCCCGAAGATATTTTCAATAAAGATGTTTCCAAAAGAATTATGTCTGCATTTAAAAAAGTAAATAAAACTGGCGAAAGTGTAACTATAGAAGTTTTATTAGATTGGTTAGGAGAAAGAAAATGGTTTTCAGAATACATCTACCCTTTTAAAAATGCTAAAGGAGAAGTAATAGAAATTGTTAAAGTATGTAAAGACATTCATCAACGTAAAATTGCTCAGCAAGAAGTTGAAAATCAAAACATTGCCCTTCTTGGAAGTGCAAAAGAATTAAAAGCATCAAATAAAGCGTTTCATGAACTAAACAAAGAGCTTCATAATTCTAATAAAAAATTAACCTCTGCTAAAGAAATACTTGAAAAAAGTGAAATCAATCTTCGTACTCTAATGAATACCATACCAGATTTAATTTGGTTAAAATCAGAAGACGGAAGATATTTATTTGTAAATAATCGCTTCGAAGATTTTTTTGGTGCAAAAGAACAGGATATTGTTGGAAAAACAGATTATGACTTTGTGGATAAAGAACTTGCAGACTTGTTCAGAATGAATGATAAGAGAGCAATTTATAATGGAATTTCATCTGTAAATGAAGAAACTGTAGTCTTTGCAAATGACAAACACATTGAGCTATTGGAAACTACTAAAGTACCAGTTATTTCCAATGATAATAGTATTGTTGGGGTTTTAGGTATTGGAAGGGACATTACTGCAGAAAGAAAAGCAGAAAAAACTTTGAAAGCATCAAATAAAGCATACCGTAAACTAAATCAAGAGCTCAAAATATCGAATAAAAAATTAAGTAACGCAAAAAATACAATTGAAAAAAGCGAAATAAATCTTCGTACTTTAATGAATACCATACCAGATTTAATTTGGCTCAAATCAGAAGACGGAAGATATTTATTTGTAAATAATCGCTTCGAAGATTTTTTTGGTGCAAAAGAACAGGATATTGTTGGAAAAACAGATTACGAATTTGTGGATAAAGAAGTTGCAGACTTCTACATAGAAAAGGATAAGGAAGCAATTTCTAGTGGAGTTGCAAATGTAAGTGAAGATTATGCAATCTTTGCAAATGACAATCACGGTGAGCTGCTAGAAACTACTATAGTACCAGTTATTTCTAAAGATAATAGTGTTATTGGGGTTTTAGGTTTTGCAAGGAACATTACTGCAAAGAAAAAAGCAGAAAATCTGACTCAAAAATTAAGTAGTATTGGTAACTGGCAATGGAATTTAAAAACAGGCGAAGCAGAATGGTCTGAAGAAATGTATAAAATTTATGGCCAATCAAAGGAAACTTTTTATCCTTCTTGCAAAAATGTTATGAGCGTAATTTTGCGAGAAGACTTGAAAACATTTCGTCAAAATATGGCGTTATTATACACTGATGAAATATTTTATCCTTTTGAGTTTAGAATAAAACGGCCATCTGGTAAAATTAGACACTTGCTTTCAATGTCTGCTGAAAAAAAATCTGGAGACATTACTTTTGGTTTAATTAAAGATATTACCAGAGAAAAAGAGAGAGAAAAAGAAAAAGAAAATTTTTTATTAAAATTAGAAAAAACTAAAAACGAATTAAATAAAGCTCAAGAATTAGGACAAATTGGTAGCTTTCAATGGAATTTAACAACAGATACATCAGAATGGTCTGAGGAAATGTATAAAATTTATGGCCAATCAAAGGAAACGTTTCATCCTTCTCACCAAAATATTATGAGCCTAATTTTGCGAAAAGACTTGAAAAAAGTTAATCAAAATATTGAGTTATTATTCGCTGATGAAATGTTTTCTCCTCTTGAGTTTAGAATAAAACGCCCATCTGGTGAAATTAGACACTTAACTTTAATGTCTGCTGAAAAAAGTCCTGAAAATACTATTTATGGTTTAATTAAAGATATTACCGAAAAAAAACAGCTAGAAAAAGAAAAAGAAAAGTCTTTATTAAAATTAGAAAAAACTAAAACCGAATTATTTGAAGCTCAAAAATTAGGACAAATTGGTAGCTGGCTATTAAATCCTAAAAATAAAAAAGTGGAATGGTCAGAGGAAAGCTATCATATTTGGGGTTTCGATTTCAATAAAAATATTCCCAAATATGATACCATTATTAATTTAATTCACCCCGATGATTTCGAATTCGTTATGAATTCTGTTAAAATAGTTAGTACAATGGGCATCCCGTTTGATATTAAATTTAGAATTTGTATTCCTAATAGACCTGAAAAAACATTAAGATCTGTTTGTAACCCAGTTAGAGATGCCAATGGTAATATTGTTAATTTAAAAGGAACAAACCAAGACATAACAGAACAGGTTAATCAAGAAAAGAAAGTTTTAAAAGTTGGATTAGATTCAAGAGCTATGAAATCTGCTGTAGATTCAGGTTGGTCATCAGCTGAATTTACAATGGAGGGAATTATTTTGAGAGCAAATTATAATTTTGTTACTGATTTTGGATATTCTTCAAAAAAGGAATTCATAGGAAAGCATCACAAAATATTTTATGACCCCTCTTATGAAAATTCTGATAGTTATGAACGTTTTTGGAAAGACCTAGCAAATGGTAAAAAACAAAAAGGGGAATTTAAGCGTATAAAAAAAGATGGTTCTACTATATGGATTCACGCAACTTATACGCCAGTTAAAGATGTTAATGGAAATTATTATAAGGTAATAAAAATAGCCAACGACATCTCAGAAATGGTGACAACTAGGTATAAAGTTACTGCTATTGCGAATGAATTACGCCAGTTTATCGAAACCGCAAACGCACCAATTTTTGGTATTGATAGCCAAGGACTGGTTAATGAATGGAATCAGACTTCAGAAAAAATTACTGGTTTTACAAAACAAGAAGTATTAGGAAAAGATTTAGTACAAACCTATATTAGACCAGACGACCAAGAAGCAGTAAAAAAAGTATTAGACAATGCGTTAGTTGGTTTAGAAACAGCAAATTTTGAATTCCCATTATTTACCAAAAACAAAGAACGGGTTATGGTTTTATTAAACTCTAGTACACGTAAAAATGCAAATGGAGACGTTACGGGTGTATTAGGAGTAGGACAAGATATTACAGAATTAGTTGGTTATCGTAATCAATTAGAGTTAAAAGTAAATCAAAGAACTTTAAAATTAAATGAAGCATTAAAAAAGGAAAAAGAATTAAGGGAATTAAAATCAAAATTTGTTTCAACAGCATCTCATGAATTTAGAACTCCTTTATCTTCAATAAATTTTGCTGCAGGATCTATTAAAAAATACTGGTCTAAAATGGAACCTAATGTGATAGAAAAAAAACTTCATAAAATTGAAGATCAAGTTATGCACATGACAAAATTATTAGATGATATTTTAATTGTTGGTCAAGCTGAAGCCGGTAAAATAATGTACAACCCTATACATCTTAATCTTGGAGACTTTATTTATGAAATAATTGAAGAGGTAGGTAATTCTCATAACAAACGACATAAAATATTACTAATTGATGATGAAAAATTAAAAAACACCTATATTTTTATTGATGAAAAATTAGGAAGAAATATTTTTATCAATATAATAAGTAACGCTGTAAAATTTTCTCCAGATGCAGATACCGTTACTGTTGAATTTTCAACAGAGAAAAATTACACCGTTATATCCGTTATCGATTTTGGTATTGGAATTCCTAAAGCAGAGCTTTCAAATATATTTAACCCTTTTATTAGAGGAGAAAACGTAGATTTAATTCAAGGAACAGGTCTAGGATTATCTATTGTAAAAGAAGCTGTAGATGTTTTAGGAGGAAAAATCATTGTGAACAGTAAAATTGGCAAAGGAACCTCTTTTGTCGTTAAAATTCCAAAAAATTCTAAATGATTATTAAGAAAATATTACGGTACTTTCATTTAAAAAAACTGAAAGCACTTATGTTAAAATACGACTACAATGCCTCAGACACCAAGGAAATAAGAGTTGCTAAATCCTTAATTCTAATCATTGCTGTTAGTTGTAGTCTTTGTGGAGTGGCATGGAGTATTATTTATTACTGGTTCTTGGGGTTTGGGTTAACAACAATGCTTCCTTTAATTTTCGTAATTATCGTTATTCCAGCTATTTTCATTGCGCACTTTCTCTCGAATTATAAGCTATTAGTATACGCACAAATAATCTGTATTTCATTAGTACCAACTTTAATTCAGTGGAGTTTAGGCTCTATTCATAATTCTGGTTTTGTGATCGGTTGGTGTTTTTTAAGCCCTCTTGTTGCATTACTGTTTTTTAAAGAGAAATATGCAAAAATATGGATGCTTGCATTCTTTTTAGTTGTTGGAATTACTGTCATTTTTTCACCAACTTTTTCTAACAACGGAATAAAAGTTACAGAAACTGCACGTATACTATTTTATCTTATGAATATCGGAGCACCATTCTTAATCTTTTATTTTGCATCGTTTTATTTTATAAACGAATTAAAACATCAGCGAGAACGTTTGTTTTTACTATCAGTATCTAAGTCAGTTAACGAAGAAATGAAACAGTTTTTTAAAACTGCAAACACACCAATTATTGGTATTGATAATAAAGGGTTGGTTAATGAATGGAATTTAACTTCTGAAAAAATTACTGGGTATACAAAACAAGAAGTATTAGGGAAAAATTTTGTGGAAACCTATATCGCTAAAGGGTATAAAAAAATTGCTAGAAAATTATTAGAAAAAACCTTGAAAGGCATAGAAACAGCCACTTTTGAGGTTCCTTTATTTACCAAAGTGAAAGAACAGGTAATGATTTTATTAAACACAAATGCACGTATAGATACAGATGGAAAAATTGTAGGCGTATTAGTTGTAGGACAAAATATTACAGAATTAGTTGGTTATAGAAATGAATTAGAGCTAAAAGTGAAACGAAGAACCTTAAGGTTAAAAAAATCTCTAGAAAAACAAAAAGAATTAAACAAATTAAAATCAAGATTTATTTCAACAACATCTCATGAATTTAGAACGCCCTTATCTGCTATTAACTTTGCTGCCGGCTCTATTAAAAAATATTGGAGAAAGATGGAACCAAGTAAAATAAAACAAAAACTGAAGAGAATAGAAGATCAAGTATTACATATGACTAAATTGTTAGATGATATTTTAATTGTTGGACAGACTGAAGCTAGTAAAAATATATACAACCCATTAGAGATTAATCTAGGGGAATTTATGTCTGAAATAGTTGATGAAGTAAGTAATTCTATAAAAAACTCGCACAAATTAATATTAATTGATCCCGAAGAATTAAAAAACGCAACTATTTTTATTGATGAAAAATTAGGAAGAAATATTTTTATAAACCTACTTAGTAATGCCGTAAAATTTTCTCCGAAGGCAGATACCGTTACTATTGAATTTTCTTCTGAAGACAATTATATCATTATTTCAGTTACCGATTTTGGTATTGGAATTCCTAAAGCAGAGCTCTCAGATATATTTAAACCTTTTGTTAGAGGAAAAAGCGTAGATTTAATTCAAGGATCCGGTCTTGGATTATCGATTGTAAAAGATGCCGTAGATCTTATTGATGGAAAAATAATTGTTCAAAGAAATATTGGAAATGGAACTTCCTTTATTGTAAAAATCCCAAAAAAGCCAAACACATATTATGCATAAAATTTTAATAGTTGAAGATACATTATCCATTAGAGAAGAAGTTTTTGATATTCTAACAATGGAGGGATACACCGTTTTTCAGGCTGAAAACGGAGAAATTGGTTTTGAAATGGCTTTAAAAGAAAAGCCAGATCTTATTATTTCTGATATACTCATGCCAGAAATGAACGGTTTTGAAATGTTTGAAAAACTGCATAAAGAGAAGAAAACAAAAAGTATTCCATTAATTTTTCTTTCTGCAAAAGGCGAAAAAAGGGATATTAGAATTGGTATGAATCTTGGAGCCGAAGATTATTTAACAAAACCGGTAAATATTGATGATTTGATGAGTGCCGTCGAAAATAAAATTCAAAAGAAATTGTTTATAGATCAAAATATTATCGATAAAACATTGAAGTTATCAAATATTCTAAAAAACCAAGAAAATGAACTAGACAATTATGCGCATTTAGTTTCACATGAGTTAAAGTCATGTATAAGAAATGTTTCAGACTTATTAACCTGGACTCAAGAAGATGCAAAAGAAACAGATAATTTTAATGGGTCTAATCATCTTCAACTTATGGAAGAAAAGGTAGAAAAAATGGAAAATTTATTGGTACAACTAGAACAATACAAAAACATAGCACATACTTCTTTTAAAAATAAAGACATTAACATTCATACAATAGTGCAACGCGTAATAGATGAAATACCTGAATCACCACATATTACAATTAAAATAAAGAATCAATTACCTACACTATTTGCAGATGAAAATATGTTACAAAAAGTATTTGAAGTTTTAATACAAAATGCTATCAAACATATTGATCACAAAAATGGTGTTATTGAATTAGGCTGTAAAACAACTAAAAAAGAGTATATTTTTTCAATTAAAGATAATGGTATTAGTATTCATGAAAAATACCATAGAAAAATATTCAAAATGTTTGAAACTATAAAATCTACAACATCTGCAGGAATTGGGTTAAGCATTGTTAAAAAAATTATTTCTTATTACAATGGAGATGTATATTTAGAAAGTATTTCTAATAAAGAAAGAACATTTTATTTAAATCTTCCAAAAACAACTGATGATTTCTAAAATTTTAGTAGTTGAAGACTCAAAAATCATACGCGAAGAAATTTGTGAAATCCTTGAATTCGAGGGTTTTAAAGTAATTTGTGCAGAAAATGGTGCAAAAGGATTAAAAAAAGCAAAAGTAACGTTGCCTAATTTAATTATTTCAGATGTTTCTATGCCTAAATTAAATGGGTACCAGTTTTTAAAAGAACTTCAAAAATCTAGCACTACAGAAGCAATTCCTTTTATTTTTCTTTCCGGCAAAACTGAATTGCCAGATTTAAGGAAAGGTATGAATATGGGCGCAGATGATTATTTAATAAAACCTTTAAATACAGAGGAATTAATAAAAGTTGTAAAACGTAAATTAAAAAAGCAACAAGTAATTCAAGACAATATAGATGAGCTCGTAGAGGAAAACGAATACTCTCTAAAAGAAGCCGGTAGAATGGCAAAAATTGGCTATTGGAGATACATTAATCAAACAGATACACTTATTTGGTCAGATACTATTCATGAAATTTACGGCACTGACCCTGAAAAAGAGGTGCCAGAAATTGATGTAATTTATGCTTTTTTTGATGAAAAATCAAGAAATAAACTTACCGAAGCTGAAATTACTCTTAACACTAGCGAGGTTCCTTTTGACCTTGAATTAAAGTTGACCAATTTAAAAAACGAAGAACGTTGGATACGAAACATAGGAGAACCCTTATATAATAGTAAAAATGAAATTATTGGTAGAAGGGGTGTTTCCCAAGATATTACAGAGCAAAAATTAACTAGTAATAAAATTGAAAAAGCCGAAGAGATGTATCGTCTATTGGCTAATAATTCTAACGATTTAATTTGTTTAATCGAACTAGACAACACTTTTAAATACGTTAGTCCTTCTGTAAAAACATTATTAGGATATGAACAAACAGATTTTTTAGGCAAACAAGTATTTGGCATAATCCATAGAGATGATCTTAAAGCGCTAAAAAATGCTATAGAACAAAACATGTGTAGTGGTGCTGTTAATGGTGCTTTTTCATGCAGAGTTCGTCATAAAAAAAATCATTATTTATGGTTTGAATTTTTAACTTCTCCCGTTTATGAAGAGGAAAAAATTAGCTATTTTGTTATCTCTGCTAGAGATATTACGCAAAGAATGTTGGCAAAACAAAAAATTGAAACCTCTTTAGATCTTTTAGAAAAAAAAGAATTCTCTTTAAAAGAGTCAAGTAGAATGGCTAAAATTGGGTATTGGGAATATGATAGTGTAAATGCTTCTGTTACATGGTCTCAGTATCTGTATCATATTATAGCAGCAGACCCAAGCAAAAATCCAATATCGAGAAAAAAATTTGTAGCTCTTTTTGATGAAAAATCTCAAGAAAAGTTAGAACAAGCTACCCAAAACCTTACCTCTAACGGTATACCTTATGATCTAGAATTAAAATTAACGAACCTAAGAAAAGAAGAACTTTGGATACGAAATGTAGCGCAACCTGTATATAATAATGAAAATGAAATAATTGGCAGGAGAGGGCTTTTTCAGGATATTACAGACACAAAAGAAGCACAATTTGAATTAGAACTGTCTAAACTAAAAATTCAAAACTCTCTAAATCTTTTAGAAAAAAAAGAATACTCTATGAGTGAGGCTAGTAAAATGGCCAAAATAGGCTATTTAGAAGATGATATTGCTACTGATACTTTTAAATGGTCTGAGCATCTTTACCAAATTTTTGGATTTGACCCAAAAAAACCAGTACCTTCTCGTAAGGAAATTGCTATGCTTTATGATCTTGAATCTCAACAAAAAATGGCAAAAGCTACTTCAAATCTTGACTCCAAAGGAATTCCTTTTGATTTAGAGTTGAAAATTATTAACCTTAGAAAAGAAGAAGTTTGGACCAGAATTGTAGTTCAGCCTGTGTACAATAAGCAAAATAAAATTGTTGGAAGAAGAGGTGTCCTACAAGATATTACAGAACAAAAACTAGTGAGGAATAAAGTTGCAGAAGCAGAAGAGATGTATCGCATACTAACCGATCATTCTAATGACTTAATTTGCATGCATGAACCAGACGGTACTTTCAAATACATTAGTCCTTCCATGAAATATATAATAGGGTATGAGCAAGAAGAGCTTCTAAATAAAAAAATTTTTAGTATATTACATCATGATGATTTTGAAAAACTAAAAAATGAATTAAAAGAAGGATTGCAAAATGATACAAATATCGATCCTTTTCAATGCAGAGTTCTTCACAAAAACGGACATTTTATTTGGCTAAAATTTTTGTTATCAAGAGTTTATAAGGACAATAAAATTAGCCATTTTGTTTCTTACGCTAGAGATATTACAAGTTGGGTATTAGCAAAAAAAGAGATTCAAGAATATCAAACATCACTTCAGGGATTAACAACTGAAATTACCTTGATAGAAGAAAAACAAAAACAAAATATAGCATCTAACATTCATGATCACTTAAGTCAATCTTTAGTAATTTCAAAAATGAGAATTGATGAATTGAAAAGAAACCCAGAACTAAAAATAATTGATAAAGATTTACTCTTTATTGAAAAAAACATATCTGAAGCTTTAAAAAATAGCCGTAAAATTACGTACGATCTTTCTCCTCCAGTATTGTATCAATTAGGGATTATAGATGCATTAGAATGGCTCTTTGAAGATGTAGAAGTTACGCATAATATTGCATGTACTATTAATAGTAATATAGCTAGTATTAAATTAGATGATGTAAAGTCTATTTTATTGTATCGAAGCATACAAGAAGTGATAAATAACACCATAAAATATGCCAATGCAACTTTGATTACTGTTGATCTTAATAAAACCAATCTTGGGCTTACTATTATTGTAACAGATAATGGTAATGGATTTAACACGAATGTATTAAACAATTATCATAACCACTCAGGATCTGGTTTTGGGTTGTTCACTATTAGAGAACGTCTTCAAAATATAAAAGGAAAATTTACTATATCATCAATAATAAATTCAGGAACAACTGTTACATTTTTTATACCCCTATCTCTATGAATACCATAAAAGAAATTAAAATACTATTAGTAGACGACCATAAATTACTAAGAGATGGTTTAAGAAACATTATTGAACAAAGATCAAACATGCATATAATTGGAGAAGCTTCAGATGGCAGAGAAGCTATAAAAGTAGCTTCTAAATTATTGCCAGATGTTATCGTTATAGACGTAGCAATGCCTGGCATGAATGGTATAGAAGCTGCACAACAAATACATAAAAATCATCCAAATATAAAAATTATAGGCCTTTCTATGCATTCTGGAAAACAATTTATACAAGGCATGTTTAAGGCAGGTGCTTATGGGTACTTGTTAAAAGATGGAGATTCAGATGAATTAATTACAGCGATTACCACTGTAGTTCAAAATAAAAAATACCTCTCAAAAGACATCAATCAAGAGTTTCTTTCTTTACTTAAAAAAGGAAAACTTTTAGAAAAAACATATTTGAGTTCTAGAGAAAAAGAAGTTTTACAATTGATTGCAGAAGGTAAATCATCAAAAAAAATAGGAGAAATATTGTTTTTAAGTTCAAAGACTATTGATGTTCATAGAAATAATATTATGAAAAAAGTAGATTTATTTACCATATCTGAATTAACAAAATATGCGATTCAGAATGGTTTAACTACCTTAGAAATTTAATAGTTAATATTTCCTATTTTGTTTAATAGAAAATAATACATAAGGTATTTTACCTCTATTAAAATTACATACATTTCTTTTAAATCAATAAACTTTTTTTGAAATAAGAATAACTTTCAAATAATTTATTTAAACAACTTAAAGGGTATTAATTTTTTTGGGAATTCGGTAAAAAAAAAGCCAAACATGCGCGGGGTTGTTTAGCTTTTTCAACTAATTTTTTGGAGGGATATAATGAGGGATATACGGGGGAAATATACATTATACAAAAAACAACAATACTTTTATTTTAGGTCATTAATAATTTTTCTTATTTATAGAACCTAACTCAATAAAGATATTTTATAATGCCATCTTATTCAATAGGTGATTTCCTTAATTTATAATCTAAAAATAAATCCCATTTCGTTTATCAATAAAAATTTAGACGCATAAATTAATTGTTTTCTATGTGATTAGCATTGAAAAATTAATTAAACATTTTAAAGCCGCTATATGATTTTTAAAGCTACTAGCAAGAGATATAAACAAACAAGCTAATATCTAAAGAAAAAAAATAATAAATATCTTCAGACTTTATAGAGGTTATTAGTATTAATAAATAAATTAGTTTTTTAATATATTTCCGTTAGAATCATTTGAGATGTGACTTTCAACAAAAATATAAGCGTTTCTAAAAGCTCCTCTAAATAAACTTAATGACAAAAATAAGAAAGGAAATAAACAAGAGAAAAAAGTCATAACAGTTAACGCTTCTGAAAAAGATTTTATAGTAGCTAATCTGGATAGCATTGTTATTAAACCATGACCAGAAAAGTATAATCCAATCGAAGTAACTGCAAGTAATACTATTTTTTTAAATATATTTTTTGACATATTATGGGGGGGATAATAAGTTAATATTATTAAAAGTAATACTCATTTATTTTTAGACTTTGAATAAATTTTTTATCTAAGCATATTTAATAAATACTACTCAACAAATATATTTAGTGATACCCTGTGTATCAATAGGTAATATTCTTAATTACGAATACTAAGACCCAAGTACAATCAAATACCAAAATAATTAAGATAAATTATAGTTGCTAAAAACCAGTATTTGCGTTTAATAACTATTTAAAACCAACTAAAAAAGAGTTTATTTTTTTGTTTTTATAAACTTATCTATCTTGAAAAAAGGACTAAATTCCTTTAAATTCCTTTATAAAACATTAAAAAAAACACCTATAAGAGACTACGTGAAATATAATTTGAAAAATGAAAAACACTACCAAAAAACAGGAACAATTAGGTCATCCCATAGAACGGATTCAGTATGCAAATGAACTTTTTGATGCAAGTGAAATTTGAGATAAGGAAATAAATAATAGTATTTTAACTAAAACCATTAGAATCCACTAACCCTGAAATTGAATTACTAAAAAATTTGTCTGAAGGAATTTCATATTAAACACGTTACCCAATTCCTAAAAGATTTGAAAACATAACGAATGAAAAAAAAGGCTAGTTTTGGGTTGCTAACAAAAATACTCGCGAATATTCTATTTGGATTTTATTTGCTAAATTAGGGTCTTAAAACACTTAGCTTTCAATACATCAAAGTTATACAAACTACTCTAAAACCTCAATAAAATCTTCAAAAGCCACATAATAAGGTTGGTTTTTAAAAACAGGATTTTCCACACTTTCTGCGTTTGCAATTCCAACTCCTGCAAACCAAACTTTAGCATTTTGTTTTTTCGCATGGTTTATAAAAGTTTCCATCCAAACAACATCATAATCATTTGGATTCTGTAAATTTTTTGATGCCTTTACCAATACAAAAATAGTCGGTTCTCCTTTTTTGAACAAGACATACTGTGGATGTCTTTTTAATTGGCTATTTATTGCCTGAAATTCATATCCCATTTTCTGCAACTTTTTCCCAACAATGTTCATTGCCAAATTATGCAATTCTTGTTCCGTTAAAATCTGCATTACTTTTTCTTATTATGTTTGTTGTAGTTTTTATCTCCCCTAGTTTTTGGCTTCTTATATTTCTTCGCAATCTCCCTTCTATAAGACCCTCCTCGATTAACTTGACTATTTTTTTCGCTCTTTTCATGAAAAGCTGGACCAGGAACATATTCTAGTGAAGTTCTATTTTTAGAAATCCCTTGATCTTCTCTTGGACGTTCATCTTCCGTTAACATTGTAGCAATTTCTACTTCCTCAGGAAGTTCTAGAACTGGAATTTCATAATTCATCAATGCTTCGATACCCTTTTTAGCTTCTTGCTCTTTTTCGGTTGAAAATAACATTGTTTTTCCAGCTTTCTCAGCACGTCCAGTTCTACCAATTCTGTGCATATAATTTTCAGGGAAATCTGGCGTGTCAAAATTGATAACATGAGAAACTTTATCAAAGTCTAAACCACGCGCCATAACATCTGTAGCTAACAAAATTCGATTCTTTCCTTCATCGAATTGTCGTATCGAACGAATTCTGTAATTCTGAGTTTTATTCGAATGTATTACGCACATTTCGTCATTAAAAACTTCTTCTAAATGTTTAAATAACAAATCTGCAGTTCTTTTAAAACCAACAAAAATTAAAACTTTATTGAACGTTTCTTGGTCCCTTAAAAGGTGGTTTAACAAATTTACTTTCGTAAAAAAGTTAGGAATATTATAAGAAACTTGTTCAATATTGTCCAGTGGAGTTCCGCTAACTGCCACCGAAATTTTTTCCGGATTTTTAAAAAAATCATAAATTAATTTATCAACATCTTCAGTCATGGTTGCGGAAAACAAAACATTTTGTCTTCTTTCTGGAATGACATCAAAAATATTCATCAACTGAAATCGGAATCCTAAATCTAACATTACATCTACCTCATCTATTACCAATTTCTGAATAGACTTCATCTTTAAAGAATTGCTTAAAACCAAATCATACAAACGCCCTGGAGTTGCTACAATAATATCCTGACCCTGCAGAATAGCTTGTCTTTGGGTGTTGATATTTGTACCACCATAAACACCTAAAACACGTGTATTGATATATTTTGATAATTGCTCAATCTGTTCAACAACCTGTAAAACCAATTCACGAGTTGGCACCAAAACTAAAATACGAGGATGTTGTTGTTTAGAAAATTTTAAATCTCTAAGAATTGGTAACATATAGGCAAACGTTTTCCCTGTTCCAGTTTGTGCTATTCCAACTATATCTTTACCCGATCTAACTACAGAAAATGCTTGCTCTTGAATTGGAGTTGGATTCTCAAAACCCAAATCATCAATTGCGTATTGCAGCTGATTTGATAAATCTAATTCTTTAAAAGTCATGTCTTTTAATTTTTGGCAAAGGTACATTTTATAAAACGAGAAGCAATAACAGTTTACAGAAGGAATATTTAGTAATTTTGTGTTTGAAATTTTTACATCAAATGATTACAGATACACATACACACCTTTATTCCGAGCAGTTTAATGAAGATAGAGAAGCCATGATTCAAAGAGCAAAAGATGCTGGGGTTTCACGATTTTTTATACCTGCTATTGATTCTTCTTACACAAAAAGCATGTTAGACCTGGAAAAGGAAAACCCAAATGATGTATTTTTAATGATGGGTTTACACCCAACTTCTGTCAAAGAAAATTATTTAGAAGAATTAGCACATGTTAAAAACTGGATTGATAAAAGAAATTTTTACGCAATCGGTGAAATTGGTATTGACTTATTTTGGGATAAGAGTTTTTTAGCACAACAACAAGAGACTTTTAAAACTCAAATTCGCTGGGCCAAAGAAAAAAAATTACCAATTGTTATTCATTGCAGAAATGCTTTTGATGAAATTTTTGAAATATTAGAAACTGAAAAAAGTGATGATTTAAGAGGCGTTTTTCATTGTTTTACGGGTACTTTAGAACAAGCTAAACAAGCTATTTCTTACAATATGAAATTAGGAATTGGTGGTGTTGCAACTTTTAAAAATGGTAAGATTGATACTTTTTTAAATGAAATAGGTTTACAGCACATTGTTTTAGAAACAGATGCTCCCTACCTAGCTCCTGTACCTTACAGAGGAAAAAGAAATGAAAGTTCATATATTACGAATGTTATTGATAAATTAGTAGATATTTATGGCGTTTCGTTTGAAGAAATCGCAAAAATTACCACTCAAAACTCGAAAGATATTTTTAGAATATAATGTACTCAACCGAAACTACATATTACAAAACACCCATAGGAACTGCCAAAATTGTTGGAGATGAAAACGGAATACAAGCTGTTTCTATCTTGGATGATGATCTAGAAACATCCTCAAAAACTCCATATTGCCTGCAAGATTGTGTAGTGCAATTAGAAGAATACTTTCAGGGAAAAAGGGAAAGCTTTAACCTAACTGTAAATCCAAAAGGAACACCATTTCAAATAAAAGTATGGAAAAAATTACTTAAAATTCCATATGGTAAAACAAGAACTTATTTAGAACAAAGCAAGGCTTTAGGCGATGTAAAAGCAATAAGAGCTGTTGCTTCAGCGAATGGGAAAAACCCACTTTGGATTATTATTCCTTGTCACAGAGTAATTGGTTCTGACGGCTCTTTAACGGGCTATGCAGGCGGAATATGGCGTAAAAAATGGTTATTGGCTCATGAAAACCCTGTAAAACAGCAATCTCTCTTCTAGTATTATAATAAAGTATATTAAAAAAACAATTTTAGCGTTCTTTACATATCGTACATATGCATAAAAATACCCTTTTTTTAATATTGCTTTTCGTTGGATATTCAATCCAATCTCAAATAATATCTAAAGATTTTAGGTCAAAAATTATTGAAGTAAAAAAAGATACCATTCAATTAGATTCTGTTGCTATTAATTCACAAGAATTTAAAATTTTTGATATTTCAAAAAAACGTATTTCTTCAACCGAATTTAAAGTAGACTTTAGCAAAGCAGTGCTAATAATCGATTCTAATAAATATAAAAATATTACCATTGAATATTTTAGATTTCCCGATTTTATAACCAAAATATATACCCCTTTTAATGAAAATCTCATTATAAATAACAACACAAACAATGGCGTTTTATACAGTTTAACCACCAACAAAAAAGCATCGGATGTCAAACTTTTTGAAGGGTTGCAAACACGCGGTTTTATTAGCAGAGGAATTACCACTGGAAACAATCAAAATGCAGTTACCAATTCTGCTTTGGATTTAGAAATTTCAGGAAAATTATCTAAAGATGTTACATTAAGAGCTAATATTTTTGATACCAATATTCCGATTCAAGAAAATGGATATTCTCAAAATATAACAGATTTTGATAGAATATTTATTGAAATGTTTAGTGATAATTGGCGTGTAAAAGCAGGCGATATTTCATTAAAAAACAACAAAAGCTACTTTTTAACTTTTACAAAACAAGTTGCTGGTTTAGAGGCAGCAGCAACTATAAATGACAATTTAAAAGTCGCTGCCTCTGGGGCTGTTGTTAGAGGTAAATTTAATACGTTTAATTTTACAGCCTCCGAAGGAAATCAAGGACCTTACAAAATTTATGGTGCTAATAATGAAGCCGCTATTTTAATGATTGAAGGCAGTGAGAGTGTTTACGTGAATGGAGTTCAAATTAACCGTGGAGAAAATGCAGATTATACCATTAACTATAATTTAAGTGAAATTTCATTTAATACTACTTTCCCGATTACAAATGATATGAGAATCTGGATTGAGTTTCAATATTCAGATAGAAATTACACACGATTTATATCGTATAACGAAGTATCTTATGACAGTGAAAAAATGAATATTGCTGCTTATTTCTATTCTGAAAACGATGCAAAAAACCAACCTCTACAACAAATTTTATCTACTGAACAAAAACAAATCCTTGCAAATGCAGGCAATAATTCTGCTGCCATGATTGCAGAAAGTGCTTTTTTAGATACATTTAATGAGAACAAAATACTCTATAAAAAAGTTACAAATGGGGCGGTAGAAACTTTTGAGTATTCTACCGCTAAAACAGATGAATTGTACAATGTAACATTTACAAATCGTGGTGCAAATAATGGCGATTATATTTTAGATAGAACCATTGCTATTGGAAATATATTTGTCTTTGTAGGCATTAATCAAGGAGATTATCAGCCCGTTATAAATTTAATTCCGCCTACAAAAAGTCAAATTTTTGTAGTTCAATCTGATTATAATCCTACCAAAAAAACAGAGATTAATTCAGAAATTGCTATTAGTAATAATGATGCAAATTTGTTTTCAAATTTAGATGATAATCAAAATAAAGCAGTAGCCGCAAAAGTTAGCTGGCAACAAATTTTAATTGATAAAAAATGGCAATTAAAAAGTAATATTAATCATGAGTTTGTGCAACAAAACTTTCAATCAGAGCAAGGTTGGGAACCTGTAGAGTTTAACCGAGATTGGAATTTATTAACCAATAACGCTACGAAAAACTTTTTTCAATCCGAATTAAGTTTACAAAATAAAACAGATGATTTTGTTTTGTACCGATTCAACAGCTTAAATTATACTGATATTTTTAAAGGAATAAAACACGAACTTCAATCTAAATTGAATGTTAAAAATACTTCATTTTTTATGAATGGAAGTTTGCTTGAAAACACATCAATCTTAGAAAATAATTCTTTTTTTAGGGCGAAAGTAAAAGCAGAACATAGTCTTAAAAAAGTTTGGCTTGGAGCCTTCATTAACTTTGAAACGAATAACCGAAAAGATATAAATACTAAACAATTCGTCAATACAAGTCATCGTTTTAAAGAATACGAAGGCTATGTTGGTATTGGAGATTCTACAAAAATATTTGCAAAAATCGGATTTAATTACAGAAATAATGACAGCATAAAATTAAATCAATTTACTGAAATTAATAACCGAAAAACACTTTATATTCAAAGTAAACTAGTAAAAAATAAAAACACGAATTTAAATGTGTTTGCCAATTACAGAATCACAACAAATAATTTTTATGAGGATGAAAAAGCACTAAATTCTAGAATTGTTTTCAATCAGAAAATATTTAACAATTTCATTAATTTAAGCACTATCTACGAAACTTCTTCCGGCAACGTTGCGCGACAAGATTATATTTATGTAAAAACAGAACCGGGCTTTGGGTTTTATACTTGGATTGATTACAATAATGATGGCGTTAAAGATTTTAACGAATTTGAAATTGCACAATTTAAAGACCAAGCAAACTATTTAAGAGTGCCAAAACCAAACTTAAGTTATCTTTCTACACAAAGAGCGAAGTGGCAGCAAAACCTGACTTTAAACCCAAGAAATTGGTCTTCTAAAACTGGTTATAAAAAACTAATTTCTCACTTTTACAATCAGAGTTTTTTATCTGTTGAAAACGAACAGGAAAGAACAGGAAATTCGTTTCAATTAAATCCTTTTGACCTTAATAAAAGCTCTTTAATTGGCTTAAATTTAAACTTTAGAAACAGTTTCTATTTCAATAAAGATTTACAAAAAAACAGCATCACTTTTACGTATGGAGATTCTAAAATTAAACAACAATATTTTATTGGAAATCAGGAAAATAAAATCAAAATTCATCAAATAGATTATGCTCATAAATTCAGAACTTTTTGGCTGATTGATTTAATGGGAAAAACATCCAACAATACCTTAGAAACAGACAATTTTATCAGTAGAAATTATAAAATTAATGCTGCAGAAGTTGAACCAAAAATTAGTTTTTTATATAATGATAACAATCGTTTTTCTGTTTTCTATCATTACAAAAACAAGAAAAATAGGTTAGAGAATTTTGAAACTTTACAGCAACAAAAAATAGGTGTTGACTATTATTATATCAGCAAAACTAAAAATCAGATTTCTGCAAATATAAATATGTTTATAAATGATTTTACTGGAGATACGAATACACCTGTTGCCTATCAAATGTTAGAAGGTTTGCAGGCAGGGAAAAATTTCACTTGGAGCTTGCTGTTTAACAAAAAGTTGAATTCTTATTTAAACCTAAACCTAAATTACTTAGGCAGAAAAAGCGAGAACTCAAAAACTATTCATACCGGGAATGTGCAATTAAAAGCTATTTTTTAATATTCTTGGTACACTTTTTAGTTATTTTTGTTGCATTAAAGAAGACTCCAATGAAAAAAATTATTTTCCTTATTCTATTATTTGTGTCGACAATATCTCTTTCTCAAGAGAATAAAGACAGATTTCCGCAAGACAATAATAAACACCATGAATTAAAGTTGAATGCATTTAGCTTAATTGCACTCTCCTCTTTTAATGTTAGTTATGAATACTTAATTAATAATGATTCTTCTTTTGGGGTAGACTTATTTTTAACTGTTAACATGAATGAAAATTCAGAGTTTCCTAAAAAATTTTCTTTAACACCTTATTATAGATGGTTTTTTTCTGAAAAGTTTGCCGCTAGAGGTTTTTTTGTGGAAGCTTTCGGTATGTTAAATACCAGAAAGAATCGAGATAATGATGGTTACTATGATTCAAACGGAACTTACGTTTACAACTCAAACAATACGAATGTAACTGATTTCGCTCTTGGTATTTCTGTTGGCGGCAAATTTATTACCAGAAAAAACTTTGTTGCAGAAGTGTATTTAGGAATTGGAAGAAACCTTCTTAATGAGAAAACTAACATTTTTGAAACAAATATTATTTCAAGGGGTGGAATCTCTTTAGGATATCGGTTTTAATCTATTTAAATTACACTAATAAAAAATAAAAATCCATGAAAAAATTAGTTTTACTTTTTACATTATTTATAGGTTCTTTAAGTTACGCTCAGCAAGAAATTAAATTAGACATTGCTGATGCGTTAGTAATTAGAAGCTTAGAGTTCTCTTATGAAAGTTATTTAACCGATGAATCTTCTTTTGGAATTTCTGCTCTATTTAATTTAGCAAAACAATCTACAAATTTTAGATACAATGAAAATATGATGATTACTCCTTTTTATCGTCATTATTTTACAACAGATAAACAATGGAATTTTTTTGGTGAAGGTTTTTTGGGTATCAATTCAGGAAAAAAGGAAACTGTTGAAGATTCTGGAAATTATGATGAAAAATATACAGATGGCGCTTTAGGTGTTGCCGTAGGCACAAAATATGTTGCAAGTGGTGGTTTAGTAATTGATTTATATGGTGGAGTCGGACGGAATTTATTTGGTTCTAATTCTCCTGTTTTAGTTCCTAGAGTTGGCTTCAATATTGGTTGGCGGTTTTAAAACTTAAAGCTTTTAACTTTTTAAAATACTTAAGAATGTCTTTCTATCAATTTCTCTAGCCCCTAAACTGGCTAAATGAGCATTATAAACTTGGCAATCTATAAGTTCGTAGTTATTACTTTTAACCAAATGAATAAAGGCTAATTTTGAGGCATTAGAGACTTTACTAAACATACTTTCTCCACAAAAAATATTATGAGCCTCTACTCCATATAAACCACCTACTAATTCATTATTCAACCAAATCTCTATAGATTTCGCTATTCCTCTTTTGTATAAATTAATGTACGCTTGTTCCATATCATCTGTAATCCAAGTTCCAAAACCATCACCCCTATCAATGTTTTTACAATTATAAATCATTTCCTTAAAAGCTTTGTTTTCCGTAATTACAAACTTATTTTTATGGATGATTTTTTGCATCGATTTTGACACTTTTATTTCATTGGGAAACAAAACCATTCTTTCATGAGGACAATACCAAACAATGGGATCTCCCTCTGAAAACCAAGGAAAAATGCCATTTTTGTATGCGTAAATTAATCTTTCTTCAGACAAATCGCCACCTAAAGCTATAATACCATCTTTAGTTGTAAATTTATAATCAGGAAAAACGATTATATCTGTGAGCCACATCATTATTAACTAATTCATTTTAGCGAATTTAGTCAATTCTTAAAAAAAATGTTAATATTAATTAAACTGAAATTTATAAAGATTTTGTCACTATTTTTGTAAGCCGTTTTAATTTTATTAAAACCCGAAAAATGCCAAAGCTAAAAAGAAAAAAAACTAAAAAAGAAACAGCCAAGTTAGTGCATCACTATTATGCAAGAACTGGATTTTATCTATTTGTTTGGAAAAATTTAAAGAAAGCAATCCTACCAATTACTGGTGTTATTTTAGCTATTTTTCTATTTAATAAATATCTATATAATATCAATGATGGTTTGCATCATTTTACAGAAACCTTTTCAAGATTTGCTATTTTAATCACTTTCTTTATTTCTGAAACCTTTTTAGGATTAATTCCTCCTGAAATTTTTATTGCCTGGTCTAAAAAAACAAATGAACCAATATTAAATTTAGCAATTTTAGCAACACTGTCTTACTGTGGTGGTTTGATATCTTATTTTCTAGGAAAAACAACTTTAAAAATAAAATCTTTAAAAGAGTATTTAGAAGTTAAAATGCGGGAAAATTTAAAAAACACGCGTAAATGGGGAGGTATTTTAATTTTAGTTGGAGCTTTATTGCCGTTGCCATTTTCTATTGCTTGCATCGCTGCAGGTATGATTAAATACCCTTTTAAAAATGTTGTATTTTTTGGATTATTTAGATTTGTAAGATTTGCAATTTATGCATGGGCAATTTTTAAAGTAGTAAATTAATTCACTTACCTTTGCATTATGGGATTATCGAATAACGACATTTTAAAAAAACTACGTGTAGCTCATAAACTGCGCGATACAGATATTGTAGAAATTTGCGCTTTAGTAGATTTTAAAGTAAGTAAAGGAGAACTAGGTGCTTTATTTAGAAATGAAGAACATCCAAAGTATGTAGAATGTGGAGATCAAATTTTACGTAATTTTTTAAATGGATTGGTAATTCATCTGCGAGGACCAATGCCTAAAAAAGAAGAAAAGAAAAAATAGGTTATCGGATTTGTTAATTATTTTAATCCAGATACAAAAAAAGAGTGCTAATTAAAATTAGCACTCTTTTTTTGTATCTCTAAAGATTTAAATTTCTAATAGTTTTAGAAAGGTAAATCATCTGGCTCTTCGTTAGAAACATTAGATGCAGGTTGAAACTGATCTACTGGAGGCAAATTACTTGGTGCAGCTTGAGATAAACTCTCTATTCTCCATCCTTGAATAGAGTTGAAATATTTAGCTTCTCCTTGCGGATTAATCCACTCTCTACCTCTTAAGTTAATAGATACCTTTACATCTTGCCCAACTTTATAGTTGTTTAACAAATCACATTTGTCCTGTACAAACTCGATCATTATCATTTGAGGATATTGATCATCCGTTGTAACTACTAATTCTCTTTTTTGAAATCCGTTAGCACCAAAAGTCTGAACGTCTCCAATGATTTTTACTTTACCAATAACTTCCATAATTTCTATTTTAATAAAAGTACTTTCCAAGCACTTTCCACATCGTTTTTACTTAAATACTCTTGAGCAAATGTATGTTTTTTTACCATTTCCAACCCAATAAGTTTGGAATGTTCTTTTCCAAAGTTATTAACAGTATCTTCTGTTGGGAGTTGCTCTACATTACCTAACATCCCTAAATTATTCCCTGTTAAAATTGGACTGTTTCTAATTTCTAATGGAATTGCGTCTACTCCAATTCCTAAAGTAGCAATTGGTTTCGGAATTTCGAAAAAACCATCTCTTGCTCTTGTATAATAACTACCTCCTGCTCTCGCTACCAAATCAATTTTATGTTGATCAATGCTTCCATCATCTGCTAAAACATCTTCTGAAATATGAATTTTTACAACTTCACACACTATTAAATTACCTGCACCTCCTTCGTTACCAGTAAAAATAACATCTTTTACCTTGCATTCAAATTGCACAGGAGATTCTGCTACTCTAAAAGGCTTAATTTCGTCAGAAGGCAACATAGTAAATCCTGCTTTTTCAAATTCATTTACACCTTCTGGATATTCTGTACTGCTTAAAGACATTTGCTGCACAATATCATAATTTACGATATTTATAACAACTTCTTTTGTGGCTAAAGAATTTTCTAAAGTATGTTTTGTTGTATTATCTCTAACTCTTCTTGCTGGTGAAAATATTAAAACAGGTGGATTAGAACCGAACACATTAAAAAAACTAAAAGGTGATAAATTAGGATTCCCATCAGCATCAATAGTACTTGCAAACGCAATTGGCCTTGGTGCAATTGCGCCTAATAAATAACCATGTAATTTGCCAGTAGAAATTTCTTTTGGGTTGATAGATAACATTTTCAAAAATTTAGTTACGTAAAGATACTATCAAATCTTGAAATGAGTTATATACAAGAAACCTTTATATTTGTTTTAATGAAAATTTTATCAAACACTTTCTTGTTTAAACGAATCACCATTCTTGTATCATTTGTAATAGTAACTTTAATTCTTTGGAATACCTTTACTATTTTTCAAAAATTTAAATACGAGGAAAGAATAAGGATGGAAATTCTTGGGGAAGCTCAAAAGGAATTATCGAATGCAAATTTAAACTCAAACATTGCATTACCAGATAAAATTATTACCACAAACAAAAGTATTCCTCTAATTCTTGTAGATGATAAAGGTCAAATAATTTATGCCAATAACTTAGATTCCATTAAATCTTTAAACCCAAGGTATTTGCAAAAACAGCTGGCTATAATGAAAGTACAAAACCAGCCAATAGAAATAATTTATAATGGAAAAAACAAACAATTTATCTATTACAAAAATTCTGATTTACTAAATAAATTAACCTATTACCCTTTAGCTTTAATTTTAATTTTAATCTTGTTTTTAGGCGTAATTTATTTGTTTTTCAGTTCAAATAAAGCTGCTGAAACCAATAAACTTTGGACAGGTATGGCTAAAGAAACGGCGCATCAAATTGGCACGCCTTTATCTTCTCTTTTAGGATGGATTGCTATTTTAAAAATGGAAAAAGTTGATGAAACTTATATTCATGAAATTGAAAAAGATGTTCATCGGTTAAACACCATTGCAAATCGTTTTTCTAAGATTGGTTCAACACCAGAATTGAAAAAAGAAAATATTGTAGAAATTACAAAACAAGCTTTTGATTATTTGGAATCTAGAAGTTCTAAACAAATTGCATTTTCTTTTTATAGTTCTGATAATAATATTTATACAAAAGTAAATGAAGAACTATTTGGTTGGGTCATTGAAAACTTAATTAAAAACGCCATTGATGCAATGTTAAGAAAAGGAGAATTAATTTTAACGATTGAAAATACTCCTAAAAAAGTAAAAATTACAGTTTCTGACACCGGAAAAGGCATCCCTAAAAAACTATTTAAACAAATATTCAAGCCAGGTTTTACAACAAAAAAACGAGGTTGGGGGTTAGGATTATCACTCTCAAAAAGAATTGTAGAAGATTATCATAATGGAAAGATATTCGTAAAAAAATCTGAACTTGGAAAAGGAACTTCTTTTCAAATTTTGTTAGATAAAATATAATTACTCAAATTTACCTGAAATACTTTCAGCTAAAGAAACGAATTCATCACTCGTCAACTTTACCTTTTCTGTAAATTGCATATCCACCATAGCATTTATTGGTATTAAATGCACATGCACATGCGGCACTTCTAAACCGATAACACTCATTCCAACTCTTTTACAAGGCACTGCTTCTTCAAGGGCTTTCGCAACTCTGTAAGAAAAATTCATTAAGTCGTTGTATTCCTCTTTTGATAAATCAAAAATTTTATTTTCTTCTATTTTAGGAACGACCAAAGTATGTCCCTTTGCATTCGGATTGATGTCTAAAAAAGCTATAAAATTTTCATCTTCAGCAACTTTGTAACTTGGTATTTCTCCTGTGATTATTTTTGTGAATATGCTCATTTTTTAGTGTTTAGTTCTTAATCCGTTTAAATATAAGAATTCGAATTTTAGCATCGCTAAAACCCGAATTTATGATAAAGTCCGATAAATGTTAGTGTCAAAAAAAATATTACCTCGTGATCTCTAAAATCTCAAATTTCATGATTCCGTTTGGAACTTTAATTTCTGCAACATCCCCTACTTCCTTTCCCAATAAACCTTTCCCTATTGGTGAGTTTACAGATAATTTTCCGTTTCTAACATCTGTTTCAGAATCTGCAACTAAGGTATACGAAAACTCCATTCCATTAGTCATATTTTTAATTTTTACTATTGAATGGATCAATATTTTGGAAGTATCTAGCTGAGATTCATCAATAATTCTAGCATTTGAAACTACATTTTTTAACTTTGCAATCTTAAATTCTAAATGAGATTGCTCTTCTTTAGCTGCATGATATTCTGCATTCTCACTCAAATCTCCTTTATCTCTTGCGTCTGCAATTTCTTGGGTTACTCTTGGACGTTCAAACTGCTCTAACTGCAGCAGTTCATCCTTCAATTTCTTTAATCCTTCTTCTGAATAATAAGATATGTCACTCATAGTATTTTAAATTTAAAAATCCCATTACCTAAACAGGTATGAGATTGGCCTACAAATGTACAAAATATTTGTAACTTGTCATCGTTTTAGTTTGAAACTCAAATGCCAAATGTTTAAAAAAATATTATTTTTATTGAGCTGTTATTTGTTTGTAAATTGTTCTGACACAACCAAGTTAGCAAATTGCATACGCATATTACCAATATCAAGTGTAGTTTCTGATTTAAACAATCCAGAGATGATAAACGCACAAACTCCTGGAGGAGTTGCAGAACTTTCTGGAGGCAGAAAAGGCATTCTATTATTTAATAAAAATGGAACTGATTTTGTAGCTTTCGATAAACTTTGCCCAAATAACGACTGTACATCTGCCATGACTTTTAAAAACAGGCTTTTACACTGTAGTTGTGATGAGAGTGAGTATAGTGTAGATTTTGGTGGCGCACCGCAAACGGAAGGTTTTGAATGTCCAGCAATTGAATATAGGGTTACCAAAATCGGAACTACAATTCGAATCAGCAATTTTTAGTAGTTTACTATCAAATAGATGTTTATTTTTGCTCAAACACAACACTATTAAACGTGAAAAATTATTTTTCTTCTACTTTTAGATTAGGCATTTTAGGGGGTGGGCAATTAGGAAGAATGCTTCTTGCCGAAACACAAAAATTTGATATTTACACTTCAATTTTAGATGCTAATAAAAACGCACCATGTGCAGAAATTTGCAACCATTTTGAGGTTGGAGATTTACTGGATTTTAATGCTGTATATAACTTTGGTAAAACTGTCGATCTTCTTACAATAGAAATTGAAAATGTAAATATTGATGCTTTAGACAAATTACAAGAAGAAGGGTTAACCATTTATCCAAAACCAAAAGATTTAAGAATTATTCAAAGTAAGGCGAGGCAAAAACATTTTTATTTTGATCATCAAATACCTACGGCACCATTTTCTCATTTTGCTTTTTTAGAGGAATTAGTGCATTGTTTAGAAAATGATATCATCAAATTCCCTTTTGTTTGGAAAGCTGCACGTTTTGGGTACGACGGAAATGGCGTTAAAATTGTAAGAAATTTTGCTGATTTAGAATCGTTACCTAGCGTTGAGTGTATTACAGAACAATTGATTCCGTTTAAAAATGAATTAGCGGTCATTGTTGCAAGAAATGCTGATGGTGAAACAAAAACATATCCTGTTGTTGAAATGGAATTTCATCCAGAAGCTAACCAAGTAGAATATGTGATTTGTCCCGCAAGAATTGAAGAATCTGTCGTGAAAAAAGCACAAGAAGTTGCTTTAAATGTTGTGAACAAACTAGATTTTATTGGCTTGTTAGCCGTAGAAATGTTTCAAACAGAAACAAATGAAATTTTGGTCAATGAAGTGGCTCCAAGACCACACAATTCTGGGCATTATTCAATTGAAGCAAGCTACACCAATCAATTTGAACAACATTTAAGATCTATATTAAATCTTCCTTTAGGGAATACCGACAGTAAAGTTGCCGGAATTATGGTAAATTTAGTTGGTGAAGAAGGCTTTTCTGGTGATGTAATTTATGAGAATATAGAAGAAATTTTAAAAATTAATGGCGTAACACCGCATATTTACGGTAAAAAAGAAACACGTCCTTTTCGTAAAATGGGTCATGTAACGATTGTAAATACGGATATTGATAAAGCTAGAGAAATAGCACAAAAAGTAAAAGAAACGATTAGAGTGATAAGCAAATAATTATGGTAGGAATAATAATGGGAAGTGATTCTGATCTTCCAATCATGCAAGAAGCAATAGATATTTTAGAGAGTTTTGATATACAAATAGAAGTAGATATTGTGTCTGCCCACAGAACTCCAGAAAAATTATTTGAGTATTCTAAAAATGCTCATCTAAGAGGCGTTAAAGTAATTATTGCGGGTGCAGGAGGCGCAGCTCATTTACCTGGAATGGTAGCAAGTATGAGCCCCTTGCCTGTAATTGGTGTTCCTGTAAAAAGCAGAAATTCTATTGATGGTTGGGATTCTATTTTATCAATTTTACAAATGCCTGGAGGTGTACCTGTAGCGACCGTAGCTTTGGATGGTGCTAAAAATGCAGGGATTTTAGCTGCACAAATTATTGGCGCTTCAGATACATGTGTTTTAGATAAAATTATTACTTATAAAGAAGGATTAAAATTAAAAGTTGAACAAGCTTCTAAGCGCGTTAAAAAATAGTTTTACACACAACGAGTATTATTTTAATCAACAAATTTTAAAATCAATTCATTGAAAATATGAATCCACTTTTACAAGACTTTACTACCGCTCCTTTTTCCAAAATTTCTAATAGCCATTTTCAACCGGCTATTAAAAAAGCAATAGAAATTGCAAAAGCAGAAATTGATGAAATTATAAATAATTCTGAAAAACCAAGTTTTGAAAATACAACAGTTACTTTAGATTTTACAGGTGAAAAATTAAATAGAATTACCAGTATTTTTTTTAACCTAAACTCTGCAGAAACAAATGATGAAATTCAGAAAATTGCACAAGAAGTATCTCCTCGGTTAACAGCGTTTGGAAATGACATTACTTTAAATGAAGATTTATTTAAAAGAGTAAAAGCTGTTTTTGATCAAAAAGAAACTTTAGGTTTAACTGCAGAACAAGCAATGCTTCTGGATAAGCAATATAAAAGTTTTGCAAGAAATGGTGCTAATTTAAATGAGTTTGACAAAAATAAACTTCGTAAAATTGATGCACAACTTTCTACTTTTTCTCTAAAATTTGGAGAAAATGTATTGGCAGAAACCAATACTTTTGAAATGCATTTAACAAACGAAAAAGATCTATCTGGCCTGCCCGAAAGCGCAAAAGAAGCAGCGAAAGAAATGGCTAAATCTAAAGAAAAAGAAGGTTGGATTTTTACGCTAGACTACCCAAGCTATATTCCTTTTTTAACCTATGCAGACAATAGAGAATTACGCAAAAAAATGGCAATCGCTGCAGGTAAAAAAGCTTTTCAAAAAAATGAATTTAATAATGAAGCAATAGTTTTAGAAATTGTAAACCTTCGATATCAAAGAGCAAATTTACTGGGCTATAAAACACATGCTCATTTTGTTTTGGAAGAAAGAATGGCCGAAACACCAGAAAAAGTAATTGAGTTTTCGAACAACTTACTAGAAAAAGCGAAACCTGCAGCCCTAAAAGAGTTTAAAAATTTAGAAAATTACGCTAAAAAATTAGACGGAATTGACCAACTCCAAAAATGGGATGGCGCTTATTATTCAGAAAAATTAAAGAAAGAGTTGTTTGATTTAGATCAAGAGTTACTAAAACCTTATTTTGAATTAGAAAATGTAATTGGTGGTGTTTTCACAATTGCAAGTAAGTTGTATGACCTAAAATTTGAAGAAGTTTTTAATATAGACACCTATCATAAAGATGTAAAAACGTATAATGTAACGGATACAAATGGAAACTTTGTTGCTGTCTTTTATGCAGATTTTCATCCAAGAAAAGGGAAAAGAAACGGTGCATGGATGACATCCTATAAATCACAACAAATTAAAAACGGAATCAACGAACGCCCACAAATTTCTATTGTTTGTAATTTCACAAAACCAACGGAAACAAAACCCTCTTTGTTAACTTTTAACGAAGTCACAACCTTGTTTCATGAGTTTGGCCATGCATTGCATGGTATGTTAGCAAACACAACATACAATAGCTTATCTGGAACATCTGTCTCTTGGGATTTTGTAGAATTACCAAGTCAAATTTTAGAAAATTGGTGTTTTGAAAAAGAAGCTTTAGAATTATTTGCAAAACATTTCGAGACCGGTGAAGTTATCCCTATGAAATATGTAGCAAAAATCAAAGAATCTGCAAGCTTTCATGAAGGAATGCAAACTTTACGTCAATTAAGTTTTGGACTTTTAGACATGCAGTGGCATGGTCAAAATCCATCAGAAATAACATCAGTAAAAGAGTTTGAAAATGAAGCTTTTACAGATACAAAATTATATCCGGATGTTATAGAAAACTGCATGAGTACAGCTTTTTCTCATATTTTTCAGGGAGGTTATTCTGCCGGATATTATTCTTATAAATGGGCAGAAGTTTTAGATGCAGATGCTTTTGAATATTTTTTAGAAAAAGGAATTTTCCACAAAGAAGTCGCAACAAAATTTAAAGACAACGTACTTTCTAAAGGCGGAACAGAAAAGCCAATGGAATTATATAAACGCTTTAGAGGTAAAGAACCTAAACCTAATGCACTTTTAAAAAGAGCTGGGTTGTTGTAGTATTCAGTTTTCAGTTGCAGTTTTCAGTTATTAGCTCACCGAAGACTGCAACTGCCAAGTGAAGACTGTATTACTGAGGACTGTTTTTAGCTTCAATCCATTTACCCATATATTTTGTAGCTTGTAAAGTTTGATGTTAAAAATAAAGATGAGTTATTGGAAAAAGTAAACCAATAATTTCAATTATTAATTATTTTTATAATTTGTTTGCTGGTTTTATTAGATAATTTAATAAAATAAACGCCTTTTTGAAATTTACTAAGATCAATTTTGAAATCGGTAGTAATATATTTGAATCTCTTTATTTCTCTTCCATTAATATCAAAAATGCCACAGAGAAAGGATTCAGAATAAGAATTTAAATGTTTTACTTCAATAATTCCTCTTGTTGGATTTGGGAAAATTGTAAAAAGATTTTTAGTTTGTAATTTTAAGTTTAAAGTTCCATTATCAAGAGTATTTGGATCACAATCATTATCTATCCCATCATTTAATACCTCTGTATTTCCTGGGTATGCCAAAGGTTCATTATCGTCACAATCAGTATCAGAAAAAGCACCATCATTATCTTTATCAACATTAATAATTTCAATAATCCATTCTTCAAAAATAGATTCATCTTCAGACAGAACATTCAGAGTTTTAATTGATGAATAATCAAGAGAATTATTACCTGAAACAATCTGATTTGTATCTTCAAATAATTTAGCACCATCACTTATAACAAAATTAGAATTTAAATTTCCAATATTATCAGCGACAAAAACATTACTTTCAATAGTAATTTTATTTGTGCTAAAATCTTTGTTGATATTAGTACCTTCAAAATTGTAATCTAATATTTTTGCTTCTTTACTTAGGACAGGACTTGCTAAACTATAGGCTTGAAACACATTTCCATAATGTTGATTTATGGCAAAATTTAAAGTTTTAGGTAAATCTATAATTTCGTCTGTATTAGAATTGTAAATTTTAAAATTAACAGTTTCATTAGTTGAATTGGAAAAAATAACTAAATATGCTAAATATCGATCTGTACTAGATACATAAATTAAATTTGTTGTTCCTCTCAATTCTCCATCTACAAAGGCAGCTACTTTATCTTCTGTACTCGATAAAGTAGTGCCATTTATATTTAGAAATGCTACTGTAGTCATTGTATATTGAAACTGATTTTCATTAACCTGCCAATTTGGAGATTGGCTAAATAAATTCAATTTCAAAAGGAATAGAACTACAATAAAAATCAATTTCCTTTTCATTAATCTTTAATTATTTTTTTAATAATTGTTTCGTTATTACTTATATAATGGAGGAGGTAAACTCCATTACTAATTCCAGGGTTTACTGTTAAGGAGTTATTCCCTTTGTTTATTTTGAATTCTTTTTCAAAAACTTGTTGACCGGTAATTGAGAATAAAATAATTCTAGAAGTTTCATCTTTGTCTGCATTTACTTTAATTGAAAGTTCATTCTTAAAAGGGTTTGGAGAAACACTAAAATTAAATTTGTGCTCTCTTAAATCTATTGGCTCTTTAAATGTTCCTAAAAGCGTATTTCTATTAAAACTAAACTTTTTTGATGAAGGTTTTAAAGTTTTATCGTTTTTCAAGTAAAACTCCAAATCATCTATCTCTTCACCATAAATAGTAATAAAAGATAGTAGTTTACCACCATACAGTTTTGTTTTTGACTGTCCTCTTATTTCATTTTTGGAATTTAAGACTAATAACTCATCATATTCTTTTGGTAATAAAACTATAGCATTCATAGAATTAGAATACTTTGAAAATTCCTGTGAAATATTTTCTTGAGAATTACCTTTTAAAGATGTTTTTGCATAAGAAATTGGATAATTAAAATTTTGCTCAATAGCAGATTCTAACATATAACCTTTTCCATCTTCTAAATAATGTAAAGAACCAATCCAACCATTATTCTGATCATAAATTGCAAATAAATTTTGAGATTTAATTACATCATTTGTAGTTGCCTGATAGCTAGCCAATGCATCATTTAAAAGTACATTAGATGGTAAAGTAAATGGCAGCCAATTCCAATCTTTAACAATAGGGAATGACCAATTGTTAATGTTTACTATAGATCCTTTAATTTTTAAAGATTGTTCATTCGATAAATAAATCTTATACATGTTGTCTGCACTTATACCTCCAGAATTAGAGATCGTTCCATCCCATCCAAAATTTTCTGTATAGGTCTCTGATTTAACAGGAGCAGTAGAAACCATTCTATCATTAGTAGCTAATGCCATGTTTTTCGTTAACTCGTTTAAGTTAATGAAATTATCATCATTTACATTAAAAGATACCCAAGTCCAACCCTCATTAAAAGATATTTCTTGTTCTATAGAACTAGTATTTTCAAAAAGTTTAGGGTTTACTAAATTACCCATAACATCGTTAAGCTGATAAGGTATTGTTAGAATATTATCTATAGTAGATTCTAATACTTTTCCTTGCGAAGCATCCCAAATTTTAAATGTTAAATTTTCTGTTTCACTCCCATCAGTGTCATCAACTTTCCCTGCATTACTATAAATGGTTAGGTAAACATAATACTGCTTGTAAGAATCGTCATATTGTAAATTAGCTACACCACGTACTTCATCATTATAAAATACGCCAATTCTATCATATTGGTCAGCAGAGAAAATACCATCTACTTTAATTCTACCAATAATATTACTACTAGATGTAAAATTATTAGGATTTACTGCCCAATCAGGTTCTTGTTCTAAAACTCTTAAATTTAGTGGTAACGTTTGATTATGTCCAAAATCTGTTTCTAGATATAAGATTTCATTATAAACATTAGCTCCTAACTCTTTATCTATAGTTGCAGTTATAATCCTTTTGCTATCTGGAGATATTATACCAGAGCTAACATCTAAATGTAGCCAATTAGGACTGTTTAATATAGAAAACTGTTCTGTAGTTCCTCCATTATTTACTAATGTAATTTCGAAGGTTTTATCTTCGTCTTTATATTTAATAATATCTACTACATGAATATGATCTTCTACAAACCAATCTACTTCATTTTTTTGCACATAAGCAGTCCATGTTATGGGAGATTCTTGTCTGTTATAAGCGCTATCGAACATTCTGTGAACAGTAATGTCTAAAACTTGTCCTTCTAAAACAGCCCAATCTGAAACTGCTGGTTCTATTATTAATTCATCTCCATTTATTACATGGTTAACACCAAACTTTGTTAACTTTCTTGCTGGTTTTATGGCAGGAACATCATCACTATAATTTGCATCTCCAGTATTAAATATTGAATTATTTGGGATGTTATCATTTCCAGTAGAAGTATGCCAATATCTAGGGCCATTCCCTGTAGAAGATTTAGGTTCATTAAATCTTAAGTATAACATTAAACCTAAACTTTGGTTATCTACTTCATTAAAACGATCTCTACTAATTTGTTCTATGGTTCTAGCTGAATTCCAAAGTCTAAATTCATCTATTTT
>Ga0209094_1000065_pt1 | contig 92273 bp, 84 predicted proteins | sample COGITO_mtgs_1004_2_FD_184790 | JGI IMG/M metagenome (GOLD analysis project Ga0209094, IMG submission 184790) | Pelagic marine microbial communities from North Sea - COGITO_mtgs_100430 (SPAdes) (version 2) | ecosystem: Environmental > Aquatic > Marine > Epipelagic ... | reverse complement strand
GAGGAAACCGAGGACGGGGTGTCCCGTCCCGGTGCCGTCGAGGTGCCTGCTCATAGGTCTACTCAAGCACCTGCCACCGACACTGCTGGATGGTGAATCTGGCTCAACCACGGGGGTTGTGGACAACTGCTCGCGACCATCGCCTGTGGATGATTCGTGGGTAGGCGAGGGTGCTGGAGCGCGGTCGGTTCGCCGGTCTCGAGGTTCGTCGCTGGCGCTCCTCGCACCTCGACCAGCGTCGGCGCGGGGTTGCGGGTGAGCGGTCGGCTCGCCGGGTTTCGTCGACGCTCGCTGGCGCTCGCTGCTCAACCTCCGGTGGGCTCGAGCTTCTTTAAAGACAGGCTTGACTGTTTGTTGCGAACGCGACACAGTGACCCGGTGACGACGACCCCGACCGCCCGCGTGCCCCAGGAGGAGCGCAGCCGGGTGATGCGGGCGCGACTGATGGAGGCGACGGTCGAGCTCCTCGTGGAGAAGGGGTTCGCCGGCACGACGACCACGCTGGTCTCGGAGCGGGCCGGCGTGAGCCGCGGTGCCCAGCTGCACCACTTCCCGACCAAGAACGACCTCGTCCTGGCCGCGGTCGAGCACCTGACCGCCGTACGCGGCGCCGAGCTGGCTGCCGCCGCAGCGGTGCTCCCCTCAGGGGCGCGTCGCACGCGCGCCGTGCTGCAGATGCTGGGCGACCACTTCACCTCCCCGGTCTTCACCGCAGCGCTCGAGCTGTGGGTGGGGGCGCGGACCGACGAGACCCTGCTGGCCGCCGTCGCGCCGCTTGAGCAGCGCGTCGGACGCGAGACGCACCGGCTGACCGTCGAGTGCCTCGGCGCCGACGAGCAGCACCCCGGCACCCGCGAGCTGATCCAGGCCACCCTCGACCTGGTGCGCGGGCTCGGTCTGGCCACCACGATCACCGACGACACCCGGCGGCGCAGCCGCATCCTCGACGAATGGGCTCGGGTCCTCGACCGCGAGCTCAAGGAGAAGCCATGACCCAGACGTCGCTGCTCGACGACCTGCTCGCCGACCTCACCGCCGAGGGCGATCGCCTCCGCGGCGCGGTCGTCGACCTCACCGACGAGGAGTGGCTCACCGACACCCCGGCCGAGGGCTGGACGATCGCGACGACGATCGCGCACCTGCTGTGGACCGACGAGGCGGCGATCCTGGCCGCCCGCTCCCACGAGGACAAGGGCCCCTGGGACGCGCTCGTCCTGGCCGGCATGGCCGACCCGGCCGGCTTCGTCGACACCGCGGCCCTCGAGATCGCCCAGCTCCCACCCGCCGAGATCCTCGCTCGCTGGGACGGCGGCCGCCCGGCGCTTGCCGACGCCCTGCGCGGCGTGCCGGCCGGCGAGAAGATGCCGTGGTTCGGGCCGCCGATGTCGGCGACCTCGATGGTCACGGCGCGCTTCATGGAGACCTGGGCGCACTCGCTCGACGTGTACGACGCGCTCGGCGTCACCCCGGAGCGCAGCGACCGCATCAAGCACGTCGCCCACATCGGCGTGCGCACGCGCGGCTTCTCCTTCGCCAACGCGGGTCTCGACGTCCCCGAGGCGGAGGTGCGCGTCGAGCTGACCGCCCCCGGCGGGGACCTGTGGACCTGGGGTCCTGACGATGCCGCCGAGACGGTGCGCGGGTCGGCGTACGACTTCTGCCTGCTGGCCACCCAGCGGGTGCACCGCGCCGACACCGACCTGGTGGCGCAGGGGCCGGGCGCCGACGCCTGGCTCGACGTCGCCCAGTGCTTCGCCGGACCGGCCGGCGGCGGACGGGAGGCGAAGGGATGACGACACCCCCCACGTCGACACCCCCGTCGACACCTTCCGTGCTGCGCATCGGCAACTGCTCCGGCTTCTACGGCGACCGTCTCGCGGCGATGCGTCAGATGGTCGAGGGCAGCGTCACCGGACCCGACGGCACTCACGGACTCGACGTCCTCACCGGCGACTACCTGGCCGAGCTCACGATGCTGATCCTCGGCAAGGACACGATGAAGGACCCCGGCCTGGGCTACGCGCGGACCTTCGTGCGCCAGGTCGAGGACTGCCTCGGGCTCGCGCTCGAGCGGGGCGTGCGCATCGTCAGCAACGCCGGCGGGCTCAACCCGGCGGCGCTCGCCGACAAGCTCCGCGAGGTGGCAAAGGGGCTCGGGCTCGATCCCGCCATCGCCCATGTCGAGGGCGACGATCTGCGCGGCCACGACGTGGCGAGCAGGGACGGCGGCGCCCTGACCGCCAACGCCTACCTCGGCGGCTTCGGCATCGCCTCGGCCCTGCGCCACGGAGCCGACATCGTCGTCACCGGTCGTGTCACCGACGCCTCGCTGGTCGTCGGGCCGGCGGTGGCGCACTTCGACTGGAGCGAGACGCAGTACGACGAGCTGGCCGGCGCCGTCGTTGTCGGCCACGTCCTCGAGTGCGGCACCCAGGCGACGGGTGGCAACTTCTCGGGCTTCAAGACGCTGCCCCTGGACGGCACCCCGCTCGGGTTCCCGCTCGCCGAGATCGCCGCCGACGGCTCCAGCGTGATCACCAAGCAGGACGGCACCGGAGGTGCGGTCACGGTGGACACCGTGACGGCCCAGCTGGTCTACGAGATCCAGTCGACGCGCTACCTCAACCCCGACGTCACCACCCACCTCGACTCCGTCACCCTCACCCAGCAGGCGACCGACCGGGTCGCGATCACCGGCGTCACGGGGCAGGCGCCACCCCAGCAGCTCAAGGTCTGCCTCAACACCCTCGGCGGCTTCCGCAACTCGATGGAGCTGGTCCTGACCGGTCTCGACATCGACGCGAAGGCCGACTGGGTCCGCTCGCAGGTCGAGGGTGCCTTCACCGCCGACGAGGTCACCTGGACCCGCACCGCGCTGCCCGCCCTCGACGCGGACACCGAGGAGGGCGCCTCCTGCCTGCTGCGCTGCACCGTCAAGGACCCCGAGGCCGGACCGGTCGGCAAGGCCTTCACCGCCCCGCTGGTCGAGCTCGCGCTCGCGTCGTACCCCGGCTTCACGATGACCGCGCCACCCGGTGCCCCCACGCCGTACGGCCTCTACCGGGCGGCGTACGTCGACCGGTCCGAGGTCACCCACACGGTGGTCCACGCCGACGGGACCCGCGAGGTCGTGGCCGACCCGACGGCCTTCGCGGACCCGGACCAGAGCGCCGGGCGCCGCCCGTCGCCGTACCCCGCACCGGCCGACTCCCTCACCCGCCGGATGCCGCTCGGCTCGTTCGTGCACGCCCGCTCCGGCGACAAGGGCGGCGACGCCAACCTCGGTCTCTGGGTCGCTCACGACCCGACGATCGACGAGGAGAAGTACGCCGCCCGCGTGACCTGGCTGACCAAGCTGATCACCCCGCGCAAGGTCCGCGAGCTGGTGCCGGAGGCCGACGACCTCGACATCGAGGTCTACGTGCTGCCCAACCTCGGCGGGGTCAACGTGCTGATCCGCGGCCTGCTCGGCGAGGGCGTGGCCGCCTCCACCCGCTTCGACCCGCAGGCCAAGGGGCTGGGGGAGTGGGTCCGCTCACGCTCGGTCCAGATCCAGGAAGGACTCTTCTGATGTCCAGCCAGCAAGCCGGTGCCAACGCCACGTACGAGATGGGTGCGGAGTTCACGCGCCGCGAGATCATGCCGCACCTCCAGCAGTGGGAGGACGACCTGAGCCTCCCCCGCGAGCTCCACGCCGCGGCCGCCAAGCAGGGCGTGCTCGGCGTGAGCTTCCCCGAGGAGGTCGGCGGCCAGGGCGGGGACCTGCTCGACACCACCGACCTGCAGGAGGGGATGTTCTCCGCCGGTGCGTCGTCGGGACTGATGGCCGGGCTCTTCACCCACGGCATCGCCCTGCCGCACATGGTCTCCAGCTGGGCCTCCGGCAACGCCGGCAGCGACTACTTGATCGACCGCTTCGTGCGGCCCACGCTGGCGGGCGAGACGATCGGCTCGCTGGCCGTCACCGAGCCCGGTGGCGGCTCCGACGTCGCCGGCATCCGCACTACCGCGGTCCGTGAGGGCGACGAGTACGTCGTCAACGGGGCCAAGACGTTCATCACCTCGGGCACGCGCGCCGACTTCGTGACCACCGCGGTCCGCACCGGCGGCCCCGGCCACGCCGGCGTCTCGCTGCTGGTCGTGGAGAAGGGCATGCCCGGCTTCACCGTCGATCGCGCCCTGACCAAGATGGGTTGGCACTGCTCCGACACCGCCGAGCTGTCGTACGTCGACGTCCGCGTCCCGGTCGCCAACCTGGTCGGTGCCGAGCACTCCGGCTTCTACCAGATCGCCGAGCAGTTCGTCGTCGAGCGGATCGGGCTGGCGACCCACGCCTACGGCATCGCCGGTCGGGCCCTCGACCTGACCGCGCAGTACTGCCGCGACCGCGAGACCTTCGGCAAGCCGCTCATCGCCAACCAGGTCGTGCGGCACAAGCTCGTGGAGATGCGCCGCCAGGTCGAGGTGGCACGGGTCTACGCCCGCGAGGTCGCCCGCCGTCACGTGGCGGGAGAGAACGTCATCGCCGAGGCCTGCCTGGCCAAGGAGACCGCCTGCAACACCGCGACGTACGTCTGCGACCAGGCGGTGCAGCTGCACGGCGGCGCCGGCTACATGCACGGCACCGAGGTCGAGCGGCACTACCGCGACGCCCGCATCCTGCCGATCGGTGGCGGTGCCACGGAGGTGCTGGCCGACCTGGCCGCCAAGCTGTTGGGCTACGCGTCGTGAGCTCGGCTCAGCGGCGTCTCGATACGCCGGCCGGCTCCTTCGTCGCTCAGCCGGCTACTCGACGACCGATGTGCTGGAGGCAGTCATGACCCACCGCGAGGCCATGCTCGAGAAGATCGACGCGCTGGAGGCCGAGCACGCCAAGACCGTCGCCGGCGGCGGCGAGCGCAGCGTCAAGCGACACCACGACCGCGGCAAGCTGATGCCGCGCGAGCGGATCGAGCTGCTCATCGACGAGGGCTCAGCCTTCCTCGAGCTCAGCCCGCTGGCCGCGTGGGGCTCCGACTTCACCGTCGGCGCCAGCGTCGTGACAGGCATCGGCGTGATCGAGGGCGTCGAGTGCCTGATCACCGCCAACGACCCGTCGGTCAAGGGCGGCGCGAGCAACCCGTGGACGACCAAGAAGATCTTCCGGGCCTCCCAGATCGCCGAGGAGAACGGGCTCCCCACCGTCTCCCTGGTCGAGTCCGGCGGCGCCGATCTCCCCACGCAGAAGGAGATCTTCATCCCGGGCGGCAAGCTGTTCCGTGACATCACGCGCGCCAGCGCCCGCAAGGAGCCCACGGTCGCACTGGTCTTCGGCAACTCCACGGCAGGCGGCGCCTACGTGCCCGGCATGAGCGACTACACCGTGATGGTCAAGGAGCAGGCCAAGGTCTTCCTCGGCGGCCCCCCGTTGGTGAAGATGGCCACCGGCGAGGAGTCCGACGACGAGTCCCTCGGCGGCGCCGAGATGCATGCCCGTACGTCGGGCCTGGCCGACTACCTCGCCGAGGACGAGCGCGACGCCATCCGGATCGGGCGTCGGATCATCGCCCGCCTCAACCACCGCAAGGCGCGCCCGGACTCCGACGTACCCGCCTATGCCGAGCCCGCGGGAGACCCCGACGACCTGCTCGACCTGATCCCCTCCGACCTCAAGGAGCCGTTCGACCCGCGCGAGGTGATCGCGCTGCTCTGCGACGGGGTCAGTGCGAGCAACGGCGCCGTCTTCGACGAGTTCAAGCCGCTCTACGGCACCTCGTTGGTCACCGGCTGGGCGAGGCTCCACGGTCGTCCGATCGGGATTCTCGCCAACGCCCAGGGGGTGTTGTTCAGCGAGGAGGCCCAGAAGGCGACGCAGTTCGTCCAGCTCGCCAACCAGTCCGACACCCCGCTGCTGTTCCTGCACAACACGACCGGCTACATGGTCGGCAAGGAGTACGAGCAGGGCGGCATCATCAAGCACGGCGCGATGATGATCAACGCGATCTCCAACTCCACCGTGCCGCACCTGACGGTGATCATGGGGGCGTCGTACGGCGCCGGCAACTACGGCATGAACGGCCGCGCCTTCGACCCGCGCTTCCTGTTCACCTGGCCCTCGGCGAAGTCGGCGGTGATGGGCCCGGCCCAGCTCGCCGGCGTCCTCGAGATCGTCGCCGAGGCCTCGGCCACCTCGAAGGGCGAGACCTTCGACGCCGAGGGGTTCAAGGCGGTCAAGGAGGTCGTCGAGGCCCAGATCGAGGAGCAGTCGATGCCCTACTTCCTCTCGGGGATGCTCTACGACGATGGGGTCATCGACCCCCGCGACACCCGCACGATCTTGGGCATCTGCCTCTCCGTCATCGACAACAAGTCCTTCGAGGGCACTGACCGTTTCGGGGTGTTCCGCCCATGATCACCCGACTGCTCGTCGCCAACCGGGCCGAGATCGCCAGCCGGGTCTTCCGGACCTGCCGCGACCTCGGCATCGAGACCGTCGCGGTCCACTCCGACGCCGACGCCGACCTGCCGTACGTCGCCGAGGCCGACCACGCCGTGCGCCTGCCCGGCAACACCCCCGCCGAGACCTACCTGCGCGCCGACCTGATCCTCGAGGCTGCCCGTCGCAGCGGGGCGGACGCGATCCACCCCGGCTACGGGTTCCTCTCGGAGAACGCCGACTTCGCGCGAGCCGTCAGCGACGCCGGCCTCACCTGGGTGGGTCCGGCTCCGGAGTCGATCGAGTCGATGGGCTCCAAGATCGAGTCCAAGAAGCTCATGGCGGCCGCCGGGGTCCCGGTCCTGACCAACCACACGGCGGGCAGCGCTACCGATGCCGACCTGCCCCTGATCGTCAAGGCCAGTGCGGGCGGTGGCGGACGCGGGATGCGGATCGTCCGGTCGCTCGGGGACCTGGCGGGTGAGATCGAGAAGGCGACGGCCGAGGCAGCGTCGGCCTTCGGCGACGGCACCGTCTTCGTGGAGACGTACGTCGAGCGCGGCCGCCACGTCGAGGTGCAGGTCGTGGGCGACGGACGCGGTGGCGTCCTCGTCCTCGGTGAGCGGGACTGCTCGCTGCAGCGCCGTCACCAGAAGGTCGTCGAGGAGGCGCCGGGCCCCCGGCTCCCCGAGGCGACCCGTGAGGCCCTGCACGAGGCCGGCCGGGCGGCGGCGGCGGCGATCGACTACCGCGGCGCCGGCACCGTCGAGTTCCTCTACGACGCCGAGCGCGACGGCTTCTTCTTCCTGGAGATGAACACCCGCCTCCAGGTCGAGCACCCCGTCACCGAAGCGGTCCACGGCGTGGATCTCGTCGCCCTGCAGCTCGCCGTCGCCGAAGGGGGCGACCTGCCCGGCGACGTGCCGGGGACCAGCGGCCACGCGATCGAGGTCCGCCTGTACGCCGAGGACCCGGCCGCCGACTACCAGCCCCAGAGTGGACTGCTGTCGACCTTCGAGATCCCCACGCCTGACGGGGTCCGCGTCGACACCGGCTTCGCCTCCGGCAGCACGGTGTCGACGCACTACGACGCGATGCTCGCGAAGGTGATCTCCCACGCCCCGACCCGGCAGGAGGCCGCCCGCAAGCTGGCCGGCGTCCTGCGTCGAGCCAGGATCCACGGCCTGGTCACCAACCGCGAGCTGCTGGTCGAGATCCTGCGCGACGAGACGTTCCTGGCCGGCGACGTCAGCACGGCGTTCCTCGGTGACGACGGGGTTTCGAGGCTCGCTTCGCTCGCACCTCAACCACCGTCGGGGTCGTCGCTCGCACCTCGACCACCGTCGGGGTCGTCGCTCGCACCTCGACCACCGTCGGGGGAGTCGGCCGAGGCATCGTCGGCTGCGCCGGTCGCGGCAGCGATCGCGCTCGCCGAGCACACCCGGCTCGCACGGACGGTCCAGCAACGCATCCCGGTGGCGTTCCGCAACGTCGTCAGCCAGGCCCAGATGGCCGAGTTCGAGGGCGTCGAGGGTGGCGACCCGATCCGGGTGGAGTGGTGGGGCGGGCGTGACGGCTACCGGGTCGAGGGCCACACCGTCGTCGCCGCTGGGCCCACGGCGGTGACCCTGGAGACCGACGGCACGCGCACGACGTACGACGTCACCGTCAGCGGCGCAGCAGCGGCGCCGGTCGTGGACGTCGACCACCCCGGCGGTCACGTGCGCCTCACCCGGGTGCCGCGCTTCGTCGATCCGGCCGACGCGGTGGCCAGCGGCAGCCTGCTCGCCCCGATGCCCGGCACCGTCGTGAAGGTGGCCGTCGCGACCGACCAGCAGGTCGCGGCCGGGGACGTCGTCCTCGTCCTGGAGGCCATGAAGATGCAGCACACCGTGACCGCGCCCACCGCGGGCACGGTCACCGAGATCAACGTCCAGCCCGGTGCGCAGGTCGCCGCCGGAGAAGTCCTTGCCGTCGTAGAGGGAGAAGAGCAGTGACCACCACGCAGTTCACCGAGACCGAGGAGCGCACCGAGCTCCGCAAGGCCGTCAGCAAGCTGGCGAGCACGTACGGCCGCGAGTACTTCACCGAGCAGGCCCGCTCCGGTGGCAAGACCACCGACCTGTGGCTCGAGCTCGGCAAGTTCGGCTACCTCGGCATCAACATCCCCGAGCAGTACGGCGGCGGTGGCGGCGGCATCGGCGACATCGCGGCGGTCTGCGAGGAGCTCGCGGCGCAGGGCTGCCCGATGCTCTTGATGGTCGTCAGCCCCGCGATCTGCGGCACGATCATCACCCGCTACGGCACCGAGGAGCAGAAGCAGCGGTGGCTGCCCGGGCTGTGCGACGGCACGTCGACGATGTGCTTCGCCATCACCGAGCCCGATGCCGGCACCAACACCCACAACATCACCACCACCGCCCGCCGTGACGGCGACGGCTGGATCCTCAGCGGCCGCAAGATCTGGATCTCCGGCGTCGACGAGTCCGACAACGTGCTCGTCGTCGCGCGCACCGAGGACGCCAGGACCGGCAAGCTCAAGCCGTGCCTCTTCGTCGTCCCCACCGACGCCGAGGGCTTCGAGGCCAACCCGATCCCGATGGAGATCGTCTCCCCGGAGAACCAGTTCCAGGTGTTCATGGACGACATCCGGCTGCCGGCCGATGCGCTGGTCGGGGACGAGGACGGCGGCCTCGTGCAGCTCTTCGCCGGGCTCAACCCCGAGCGGATCATGGCCGCAGCGTTCTCGGTCGGCCTGGCCCGCTTCGCCCTCGAGAAGGCCACGCAGTACGCCAAGGAGCGTGTCGTCTTCAAGGTCCCGATCGGGGCCCACCAGGCGATCGCCCACCCGCTCGCGCAGAGCCACATCGAGATCGAGCTGGCGCGCCTGATGAACCAGAAGGCGGCCGCCCTGCTCGACTCCGGCGACGAGATGGCCGCCGGGGAGGCCGCCAACATGGCCAAGTACGCCGCTGCCGAGGCCGCCTGCGACGTCGTGGACCGGGCGGTGCAGACCCACGGTGGCAACGGCGCGAGCCAGGAGTACGGCATGGCCGGCCTGCTCGTGGCCACCCGTGTCGGGCGGATCGCGCCGGTCAGCCGCGAGATGATCCTCAACTTCGTCTCGATGCACTCGCTGGGCCTGCCCAAGTCGTACTGACAGCCCTGACAGTCCTGACACCACCGGAAGGGTCCACGCCCTAGGCTGGAGCCCATGTCATCCCCGTGGTCCGTCGGCGGCGCCGCCGCCCTCCAGGAGCACGCGCCCACGGCGGGCGCGGCGCTGGGCGGGCTCGTGGCGCTCTGGCCGGCCGCGCTGAGCGAGATCCAGCTCGCCACGATCCGGATGGTCACCGCCGAGGGACTCGGCCTGAGCCCGCTGCGCAAGCCGCCGACGGGGCCACGTCGTACCGCTGAGGTCCCCCAGGCGATCGTGATGGCCTTCGCCGAGCAGTTCGCGGCCGACGTCTCCGAGATCGGTGACGACCTGCGCGCCACCTGGCTCGAGGCGATGGGCAAGGACGCCTTCGACGGCGCCCTGGCCATCTACGTGGCCGACTTCGTGCCGCGGGTCCGGGTGGTCCTCGACGGTCTCTTCGGTGACGACGAGTGGTTCGACACGCCCCTGGTCCGCTCCGAGCACGCCCGGTTGCTGATGGACGAGTTCATCCACGAGGTGGCGCTGCTCGACCACCTCGACCCCGTGACCACGGAGCTGGTGCGGCTGCGCGGTGCCCGGCAGCACCAGTGCCGGATCTGCATGGCGAGGCGCAGCCTGGCCGCCGTCCGCGACGGGGCCGACGCCACGATGTTCCAGCAGCTCGACGACTACCGTCACAGCACGCTCACCGACGCCCACCAGGCAGCGTTGGCGCTCACCGACGCCCTGATCTGGACGCCGGCCAACCTGCGCGCCCGCGACATCGAGGCCGTGCGGGCGCACCTGGAGCCCGCCGAGGCCGTCGAGATCGTGCTCGACGTGATGCGCAACGCCGCCAACAAGATCGCCGTCGCCCTGGGCGCCGACGCGCCCGAGCAGGCGGGGGTGCAGCTCTTCGAGGTCGACGAGGCCGGGCGCCTGCACTTCCCCTGAGGGCTTGCAGCTGCGCCGCGCGATAGATTCGGGCCCATGGGCGTGGTGAGCGGTGTCGACCGCACGCAGCGCCGGTTCACGCCGTTCAGCTTCCCGCTGGCCGTGATCTACAAGTTCTTCGACGACCAGGGCAACTACCTGGCGGCGGCGCTGACCTACTACGCGTTCATCGCGATCTTCCCGCTCCTGCTGCTGGCCTCGTCCATCTTCGGGTTCTTCCTGCAGGGCAATCCCGAGCTGCAGGACCAGGTCCTCAACTCCGCGCTCGCGACCTTCCCGATCATCGGTGACCAGCTGGGCCGGCCCGAGGGGCTGCAGGGCTCGACCGGCGCGGTGGTCGTGGGGACGGTCGCCGCGCTGTACGGCGCCCTGGGGCTCGGGGTGCAGATCCAGAACCTCCTGGCCGTGGCGTGGGCGGTGCCGCGCAACAGCCGCCCCAACCCGATCCTGCTGCGGGTCAAGAGCCTCTTCCTGCTGGTCTTCGCCGGTCTCGCGGTCCTCGGCATCTCGGTCTTCTCCGCGATCGGCGCCAACACCGAGGTCTTCGGCGACCGGCTCAACGGCACGATCCGGATCCTCATCCAGCTGGTCACGGTGATCATCGTCGGGCTCGTGCTGACCGGACTGTTCCGCTTCGCCCGCGCCCCCAGCCCCCAGCGGATGCGCAGCGCGCCGGGTGCCTTCACGGTCGCCATCCTGTGGCAGGGGCTGCAGTACGTCGGGACGGTCTACGCGACCAACGTCCTGGACGGGACGAGCAGCCTCAACCAGACGTTCGGTCTGGTCCTCGGACTGATCGGCCTCATCTACATCGCCGCGGTGATGGCGGTCGTCGGCCTCGAGGTCAACGTCGTGCTCGCCCGACGGCTGTGGCCGCGCGCCCTGCTCACGCCGTTCACCGACCAGGTCGACCTGACCGAGGCGGATCGGCGTGCCTACGCGATGTATGCCCAGATGCAACGCCACAAGGGCTTCGAGACGGTCGTGGTGCGCTTCGACGGTCGCGACGGCGGCACGCACGAGATCGTCCTCGAGCCGCACGCCAGGGCGCCCGAGACCCGGGTACTCGCGGAGCCGACCGTGGAGGTGCCGCTGCGCAAGCGCCGGTCCCAGAAGTCACGAAAGGTGCGGAAGGCCCAGAAGACACGGACTCCGCGGGTCGATCCCACGCCGCCGGACGTCGCCCCGCAGGCGGCGGCAGATGCCCCGCCGACGCCTCCGGGGCCTACGCCGGGCTGAGCAACCGCGCGCGCAGGGCCGCCACGACGTCGTCGTCGAGGCCGAGCCCGTCGCGGAGGTAGGCGTCGAGGTCGCCGTACGTCGACTCCACCGCCTCGTCGGCCGCCGCGAGGTAGGAGGCGTCGGCGACCATGATCCGTTCGAAGACCGGCACCCGGTCCTCGCCCAGGTGCTCGCGCACCATCGCGAGGTACTTGGTGCGGGTCGTCAGGCCGATGTCGTTGGTGCGCAGGTAGTCGGCCAGGACGACGTCCTCGCCCACCCCGACCATCCGCAGCAGGAGCGCCGAGGTCCAGCCGGTGCGGTCCTTGCCGGCTGTGCAGTGGAAGAGCTGGGCCGACGTCGAGGCGGCCAGGCCCCGGAGCAGCGTGCTGAAGGACGCCCGCGAGGCGGGGTCGGTGACGAAGCGGCGGTAGACATCGCGCAGGGCCTCCTCGGCGGCGGCCGGGTCGGCGAGCTCGGCGCCGACGCCGTGCGGGATGCCGGTGACCTCGACGTGGTGCCAGGAGGCACCCGGCACCTCGACGTCCGGGTGGGCCTCGACCTCGCTCGTCTCGCGGAGGTCGTAGATGGCGGTGATGCCGAGGTCGTTGATGGTGCTCGCGTCCTCGTGGGTGAGCTGGAGCTCGTTGGACCGGAAGAAGACGCCACGTCGCAGCGGGGTCCCGTCGCTCGCGACGTAGCCGTCGCCGGCGACGTCTCGGAAGTTGTCGGCCGAGGCCAACCGGATCAGCTCGTCGCCCAGGTTGCTCACCACCCCAGGGTAGGAGACCTCTTCACCTCGCGGCGCCGCGGTCGGATGACCAGGTGGTGAACCCTCCGGAGGGACTACCTGTCGGCGATGGGACTAGTCACTCCGGGGCAGGAGACCTTCCACCCAGACGGGCCTGTCCCGCTGGGGCACCCGACGCGTAGAGTTTCCCGCGGCGGCACTGGGGAGAGTCGCCACCTATGGGAGGGAGATCTGCTCTCGCATCACGCGGTAGAGCAGACCACCCGCAGGTCCAGAGCCCGGAGGCGCATCCGGGCCGAGGACGAAGGCGCCGACTCGGGTCGGTGGCCCTTCGCCTCCGCTCTCACCCTCGGATTCTCTGGACGCAGAGCGCCGTCCGGCCGCACACTTCTCCGGTGATCAAGATCCAGCTCCTGCTCGGGTTCGTGACCTTCGCCCTGTGGGTCTACTGCCTCGTCAGCGTCATCACGACCCCGGAGGGGTCCATCCGCAACCTGCAGAAGCCGATCTGGCTGATCCTGGTGCTGCTCTTCCCGCTGGTCGGCTCCATCGCCTGGCTGGTCGCCGGTCGCCCCGAGTCGGCTCCCCGGCGTCCGAGTGCCTACGAGCGCAGCGCGCCGGCCTATCCCGAGTACGACCGCCCCGGCCGAGCCGCCGCCGTCGACCAGGCCGCCGACGAGGAGTTCCTCAAGGGCGTGCGCGAGCGTGCGGAGGAGCAGCGCAAGCGCCACGAGCAGGCGCGGCGCGAGCGCGAGCGGTTGGCGGCCGAGGAGCGCGAGCGTCTGCGCAGGAAGCCGACCGAGGAGGTCTGAGCAGACGCTGGTCGAGGTGTGAGGAGCGCCAGCGACGAGCCTCGAGACCCCCGGGGGTCCCACGCTGCCGTTCGGCTGTCGGGGTTGCGAGGCCGCTCGTGCCTCGCGGCACCTCGACCACCGTCGGGCGTCAGTCGCCGACCGTCGGCGGGCGCGGGAAGAAGAGCGGCACCCGCGCGGCGTACTCGTCCCAGCCGGGGCGCTGGCTCATCGTCTTCTCGAGCAGCTTGGCGCCGGTGACGTTGCGGATGAAGAACGTCATCGCGGCCGGGCAGGCGATCGTCGCCAGCCCCACGACCCAGCCGGAGCCCAGACCTGCGGCCAGCCACAGGCCCCACCACATGCACGCGTCGCCGAAGTAGTTGGGGTGGCGGGTGTAGGCCCACAGTCCGGTGTCCATCACGGGCGGGCGCTCGTCCTTAGGACGCGCCTTGTAGGCGGCGAGCTGGCGGTCACCGATCGCCTCGAAGCCGAACCCGACGGCCCAGACCAGCACGCCCAGCACCACGGTCGGCACGTACGCCGTCCCCAGCACGGCGCCGACGGCCACCGGCAGCGCCACGAACCACTGCACGATGCCCTGGACGGCGAAGACCCGTCGTACGGCGGTCCCGAGCCCGACCTCGGAGAGCGAGCCGCCCAGCATCTCGGCGTACCGGGGGTCCTCCTGGCCGGCGTGCTCGCCGAGCGCGCGCGAGCGCACGTGCCAGCCGAGGCGGCCGCCCCAGACGGCCACCAGCACGAGCACGACCCAGCGGCGCCCGTCCGCGTCGTCCGCGGCGAAGCCGACCAGGGCGGCGACGAGCGCGATCGCGACGAACCCCAGGCCCCAGGCGACGTCGACGACCGCGACCTTGTCGAGCTGCTTGGCGCGCACGGCGGCGGCGCCCATCGAGAGCGCCACCGTCGCCAGCGTGGCGAGCAGGACGACGACGATCGCGGGGAAGGTCTCCATGAGCGAAGGGTAGTGAGCACCAAGGGGTGGTCGCACGGCCGGACGCGATGTCATGGCGCAGCGACCAGGGATTGGCAAAGGTAGTACCTTTGGTGCATCCTGGCGAGACGCGCGTCACATGTCGGCGCCGCGTCATCGTCGAGACCTGGAGGACTCGTGGACCCCATCACCCCCGTGCACGGCACGACCACGCTGCTGCTCATCGCTGCGGCTGCCGTCGCCCTGCTGCTGTTCCTGATCATCCGTGTCCGGCTGCACGCCTTCATCGCGCTGGTGCTGGTCAGTGTCGTGACCGCCGTTGCTGCCGGCATCCCGACCGCGGACGTCCCCACGGCACTGCTCTCCGGCTTCGGGGGCACGCTGGGCTCGGTGGCCCTGCTCGTCGGCTTCGGGGTGATGCTGGGTCGTCTGCTCGAGGTGACCGGCGGCGCCCAGGTGCTGGCCGACACCCTGATCAGTCGCTTCGGCGAGAAGCGGGCTCCGCTCGCACTCGGCGTGGCCGCGTTGCTCTTCGGGTTTCCGATCTTCTTCGACGCCGGACTGGTCGTCTTCCTGCCCATCATCATCACCGTCGCTCGTCGCTTCGGTGGATCGGTCCTGCTCTACGCGCTGCCGGCTGCGGGCGCCTTCGCCTCCATGCACGCGCTGGTGCCGCCCCACCCGGGTCCCGTCGCGGCCGCCGACTTCCTCGGCGGCGACATCGGCACGATCCTGCTGATCAACCTCCCCGTGGCCGTCGTCGCCTGGTACGTCGGGGTCTACCTGCTCTCGCGCGTCATCGGGCGCCGCGTGCACGTCGACGTCCCCGAGCTCCTCTTCGGGCCGGCGGCGGCTGCCGACGGATCCACCCCGCACACCTCCTCGCGCGGTGCCGGTGCAGTCGAGTCCGGGAGCTCCGGCACGGTCACCGAGGAGCGCTCCGTGGCGTCGCCGGAGACGGCGCAGGGGAGCGCGGCGCCGTCGTTCGGGCTGGTGCTCGGACTGCTGCTGCTCCCGCTCGTGCTCATCGCCGGCAACACGGTGATCTCGACCCTCGCCTCGACGGGCACGGTCGACGCGGAGGCCACCTGGGTTACCTCACTGCAGCTGCTCGGCAACACCCCGATCGCCCTGCTGATCACCCTGCTGGCCGCCATCGGGCTGCTCGGCGCCCGAGACGGGCGCACGCTCGAGGACACCACGAAGCTGCTGGACCAGTCCCTGGCCCCGATCTGCTCGATCATCCTGATCACCGGGGCCGGCGGCATGTTCGGTGGCGTGCTGCGTGCCAGCGGCATCGGGGAGTCGTTGACCTCGTCGCTCTCCGACCTCGGCCTGCCGATCCTGCTGCAGGCGTTCGTCATCGCCACGCTCCTGCGCGTCGCGCAGGGGTCGGCAACCGTGGCGCTGACCACCACGGCGGGCCTCATTGCCGCCCAGGTCACGGCCGGGGGGTACGGCGACGTGCAGATCGCCGCGCTCGTCATCGCCATCGCCGCCGGGGCCACGGTGCTGTCCCACGTCAACGACTCGGGCTTCTGGCTGGTGAGCCGCTTCTTCGAGATGGACGAGGCCACCACGCTCAAGACCTGGACGGTCATGGAGACCACGCTGGGGCTCTCGGCGTTCGGCCTCTCGGTGCTCGTCTGGGTCGCCGGATGAGGCTGGAGCCTGCTCAGCCCGACCGACCGGACCCGGGCTCGTCGTCCGACAGCTCGGCGATGCCGGCGACCACCTCGAGGCACAGGGCGCTCATCGCCGTCCGTGCCGTGTCGGCATCCCCGCGGGCCACCGCCGCCGCGACCGCCGCGTGCAGGTCGCGTGCCTCCGGCTTCGGTTCCGGAGGCATCAGGTGGTGGTCGGTGCGGCCGCGCAGCACCTCCTCGACGACATCGCTCAGGCCGGCGAACATCGCGTTGCCGGACGTGCGCAGCAGCAGTCGGTGGAAGGCCACGTCGTGCTCGAGGAACGCCTCGAGGTCCCCGGCCGCGCCGGTCTCCTCCATCTGCTCGGCGAGGGTGAGCAGCTCGTCGCGCACCGCGGCACCGGCCCGGGTGGCCGCCATCGCCGCGGCCGCCGGCTCCACCGCAGCACGCAGCTGGGCCAGCTCCTCGAGGTGGTGGCCGCGGCCGGGCCCGTCGAGCCGCCAGCGGATCACCGCCGGGTCGAAGGCGTCCCACTGCTCGCGCGGCAGGACGGTGACCCCCGTGCGTCGGCGGCTGCGGACCAGCCCCATCGACGCGAGCACCTGCACCACTTCGCGGGCGATCGTCCGGGAGATCTCGAACTCGTTGCCCAGCCACTCCAGCGTGATCCTGGTGCCCGGCTCCAGCGAGCCCTGCACGATGCGTCCACCCAGCTCGCGAATAGCGTTGTGGTACACCGTGGACATGCTCCGAACCCTAGTCGCGCCCCGGCGGGACGCCCTGCTCGTCGCCAGGTCCGCGCGGGTCGTCTCGTGAAGCGCCCCGCCCTGCTCGTCGTGGCCATGGGCGTCTCGGGCACCGGCAAGTCGTCCGTGGGCACACTGCTCTCCGAGCGCCTCGGGTTCGACTTCGTCGAGGGCGACGACTACCACCCCGAGGCCAACATCGCGAAGATGAGCGAGGGGATCGCGCTGACCGACGAGGACCGCGAGCCATGGCTGCAGATCCTGACCGAGCTGGCCGGTCAGCGTCTCGCCGCCGGGCATTCACTCGTGCTCACGTGCTCGGCGTTGAGGCGCGGCTACCGCGACACGCTGCGATCCGGCGTGCCGGAGGGGACGGCGTTCTTCCTGCACCTCCACGCCGACCACGACGTCCTGGCGGCGCGGATGACGCAACGCACCAAGCACTTCATGCCGACCTCGCTGCTGACCTCGCAGCTGCAGACCCTCGAGCCCCTCCAGGACGACGAGCTCGGAGCCGTCGTCGACGTCGCGCCGCCGATCGACGAGGTGGCCGACGCGGCCGTCGAGGCCCTGGGGGTCCAGTGCGTCGGATGAGCGGTCCTACCAGGACCGCACGAGCGGCAGCGTGTGCTGCCCGCCGGGGCGCACCATCAGGATCTGGTCGACGCCCATCCGGCCGTCGCGGAAGGCCATCGAGCCGCCGACGAGGTAGAGCTCCCAGACGCGGTAGACCTCCTCGCCCATCAGCTCGACCAGGCGGTCGCGGTTGGCGTAGAAGTTCTCCAGCCAGCCGGCCACGGTGTGCACGTAGTGCTCGCGCAGCCCGTGCACGTCGCGGACCTCGAGGCCGGCGCGCTCCAGGAAGGCGACGGTCTCGCCGACCGGGCGCATGTACATGTCGGGGGCGATGAACGACTCGATGAAGGGTCCGCCGCCGGGCCACTTGCCGGTGCGCGACATCTGCTGGATCAGCACGCGCCCGCCGGGCTTGACCGAGCGGTGCAGCACCTCGGCGTACGTCGGGTAGTTCTTCTGCCCGACGTGCTCGCCCATCTCGATCGAGGAGACGGCGTCGAAGGTGCCGCGCTCGGGGACCTCGCGGTAGTCCTGCAGCCGGATCTCGACCTGACCCTCGAGGCCACGCTCCTCGATCCGGGCGTCGATGAACTTCTTCTGCTCGGCGGCGATCGTGACGCCGACGACCTTCGCGCCGAACTTCTCCGCCGCGCGCAGCGACATGGAGCCCCAGCCGCAGCCGATGTCGAGCAGGGTGGAGCCCTCCTCGAGACCGAGCTTGGTGCAGACCAGGTCGAGCTTGGCCTCCTGCGCCTCCTGCAGCGGCACCTCCGGCGAGGAGTGGTAGCCGCTGGAGTAGGCCATGTGGGGCTCGAGGATCAACGAGTAGAACTCGTTGGACAGGTCGTAGTGGTGCGCGATCGCGCGTCGGTCGCGCAGCGCGCTGTGCAGCCGCCCCTTGATCTGGGCCTGCGAGGCCGGTGCGGCCGGCGGACGACCCAGGGCGCCCAGGTCGAGCGCGGTGCGAACGGCCTTGACCATCGCGGACGGCGTGGGGCGCGCGCCGGACAGGCCGCGCTCCTTGGCCACGGCGAAGGCGTAGGTCAGGGCCTTGTCCAGGTCCCAGCCATCGACCTCGGGGACGTCGAGCTCACCGGTGACGTAGGCCTGCGCGGCGCCGAGCTCGCCCGGGTGCCAGAGGAGACGTCGTACGGCGTCGACGGAGTTGAGCACGACCAGCGGACCGTCGGACGAGCCGGTCTCCGAGCCGTCCCAGGCGCGCAGACGGACCGGGAGCTCGCCGCCGCCGATGAAGGGCGCGAGCGCCTCAGCCAAGCGCTTGGCGATGCCGGTCGGCGTACCGCTGGTCGTCACATGGGTGGAGTCGGTCGTGGTCATCGGGCTCCCTCTCGCGAGAACGTCAGCTGGTGGTCGCCGATGTACTCCGAGGCGAAGCCGGCCAGGGAGTACTCGAGGTAGAAGTGCCACATCCGCAGGAACGTCTCGTCGAAGCCGAGCTCGAGGACCTCCTCGGAGCGGGCCAGGAACGCCTCGTCCCACATCCGCAGCGTGGGCACGTAGTGCAGCCCCATCGAGAACGGCTCGTGCATCTTCAGCGAGGTGTGCTCGGCGGTGATCTCGTCGACGACCTGCACCGACGGCAGGAACCCGCCGGGGAAGATGTACTTGTTGATCCAGGTGTAGGTGTTGCGGGTGGCCAGCATCCGGTCGTGCGGCATCGTGATCGCCTGCACGCAGATCTTGCCGCCGGGGGCCAGGACGCGGTCGAGCGTCTCGAAGTAGGTCTGCCAGTACTGCCAGCCCACGGCCTCGATCATCTCGACCGAGACGATCGCGTCGAAGCTGCCCTGCACCTCGCGGTAGTCGCAGATCTCCACGGAGATCTGCTCCGACAGCCCTGCGGCCACGATCCGCCGGTCGGCGAGCGCCTTCTGCTCCAGCGACAGGGTGATCGTGCGCACCGTCGCTCCGCGGCGAGCCGCGCGGATGGCCAGCGCGCCCCAGCCGGAGCCGATCTCCAGCAGGCGGGTGCCCTCGGTGACGCCGGCCTCGTCGAGCATCCGGTCGATCTTGCGCTCCTGGGCGCTGACCAGGTCGGCGACGCGCGCCTCGGACGGGTCGCCCTCGAAGAGCGCGCAGGAATAGCTGAGCGTCTCGTCGAGGAACAGCTCGAACAGGTCGTTGGACAGGTCGTAGTGGTGCGCGATGTTGTCCTGGGAGTTCTCCTGCGAGCTCTTCTGCTTCTTGGGCGGCCGCTTGACCGCCAGCGTCCGCAGCTTCTGCAGGGGAGCGGGCACCAGGGTGGAGATGTCGGAGGCCAGCACGGTGAGAAAGGCGCCGAGGTCCTCGGCGTCCCACGACCCGGTCAGGTAGGCCTCGCCGAAGCCGATGAGCGCCCCCGTGCCGATCCGGGCGAAGAACTCGTCGGGCCGCACGATGTGCATGCTCGGCCCGCCCTTGCCCCACGACTCACCGTTTGCGGTGGTCACGGTGACGTCCAGGCGGTTGACGGCCGTGATGAACAGGCGGCGCGCGATCCGGGCCGACACGGCCGTCCGGGGGCCGGACGGGACGGTGTCGAGTCCGGGCCAGTGGTTGGCGCTGATGCGCTCGGGGGCGACGGTCATCGGGCTTCCTCTTTCTGTACGTCGGCCTGCGTGTGCACAGGACGCTGCCGCACGGGCAGGCGGCGCAACCACAGCCAGATGCCGTGGGCGCGGATGAGCAGGGAGCCCCGCAGCGCCGCGGGAGCAGCGCGTCGGGCGGTCGTGGTGCTGCGCTCACCGACGAGGGAGGCGCTGAAGCGATCCCCGTCGTCGGTGGTGAGCTCCACGACGATGTGGAGCTTGTCGCCCGGCACCGGGACCCTGAGGTCGTAGGTGCCGTCGGTGCCGTGGAACGGCGAGACGTACATGGCCTTGGGCGTCGTCGCCCGGCCCTGCTCGTCGGGGTGGACCAGGTAGGCGTGCCGGTCGCCGTAGGTGTTGTGGACCTCGACGACCGTGGCCGCGAGGGCACCGGACTCGTCCCAGCACCAGAACACGCTGATCGGGTTGAAGCAGTAGCCGAAGGCGCGGGCGTTGGCCGCCATCAGGATCCGGCCGGTGCCGACCTCGACGTCGCGGGCGCGCAGGAAGGCGAGCACGTTGTCGCGGATGGACTCCTCGGGGTCGCCGAGGTGGTCGCGGGCCTCGAAGCGGCCCAGGAAGCCGTGGTCGGGCAGGTCGTCCAGGTCGACGAGCCACATCTGGGAGCGGTGCGTGAAACGCCGCTTGAACGGTGCCCGCCGGGTGTGGCTGATCGTGGTCTCGAAGATCCCGCCCTCGATGGCGGGCGCGGCGTCGCGGCCGGCGCCGCCGGTCGCGAACGTCTCGGGCCACTCCAAGCCGAGCCGCGTCGCGGACGCGCGACCGGAGCGCGCACCGTCCTCGTGGAAGCCCCACCCGTGGTAGGCGCCGGCGAAGACGATCCGGTCGGTGTCGATCTCTGGCAGTCGGGCCTGCGCCGCGACCGACGTGGGGTTGTAGAGGGGGTGCTCGTAGGACATCCGGTCGATGACCGTGCTCGGGTCGACGAGGTCCTCGCCGCCCAGCGTCACCAGGTAGTGCGTGTCGGTGTCGAGGCGCTGCAACCGCGTCAGGTCGTAGGTCACCATGACGCCGTCGTCGATCGGGCGGGGCACGTCGACGCCGGGCCGTCGGAAGTTCCAGGAGGCCCAGGCCTTCTCGGCCTGCGGGAGCAGGGAGGTGTCGGTGTGCAGGAGTGCCGTGTTGGGGGAGTACGGCATCGCGCCGAGCAGCTCGCGCTGCAGGGCAGTGGGCTCGGCCAGCATCGACAGGGCCTGGCCGGGGTGGGTGGCGATGACCACGGCGTCGTACGTCGTGACCGCGCCGCTGCCGTCGGTGATCTCGACGTCGTCCGCGGTCTCGAGCACCGAGGTCACCTTCGTGCCGACCCGGACAGCGTGGGGGGCGGACGTGAGCGCGGCCTCGATCTTCGACACGTAGGAGTGCGAGCCGCCGGTGACGGTGCGCCACTGCGGGGAGCCGAAGATGCCGAGCATGCCGTGGTGCTCGAGGAAGGTGAACAGGTAGCGGGCCGGGTAGTCGAGCGACACCTCGGGCTCGCACGACCACACGCAGGCCACGACGGGCTCCATGAAGTGCCGCACGAAGTAGGCGCTGAACCGCCCGGCCTCCAGGAACTCCCTCAGGGTGCGGGTGTCGGAGTCCTCGGCGAGCAGCGCCTTGGCGAGGCGGTGGAAGCGCGGGATCTCGGCGAGCATCGCGAGGTAGCGGGGCTTGCGGAGGTTGGCGGAGGTCGGGAAGAGACCTTCGCGACCGAGCGCGCCGGCCCACTCGAGGTCGGAGTCGTCGTCGGTGATCGACATCGACATCTCCGAGGCCTGGGTGGCGACGCCGAGCTCGGCGAACATCCGCAGCAGGGTCGGGTAGGTGCGGGGGTTGTGCACGATGAACCCGGTGTCGATGCCGAGCATCCGGGTGCTGCCGTCGGGCTGTGCCTCGGGCACCTGGTGGGTGTCGGCGTGACCGCCGAGCCTGTCGTCGGCCTCGAAGAGGGTGACCTCGGCGGTGCGGGAGGCGATGTAGGCGGCGGTGAGTCCGGCCACGCCGGAACCCACCACGGCGACCTGTCGTGGCCGTGGTGTCATCGCGCCGCTCAGCTCTCGGTGAAGTCGAACGCGGCCACGATGCGATCCGTCGAGGGAGTCTCGACGCCGCCGGCCTTCTCGATGGTGATCGCCAGGCCCTGTGCCGATCCGGGGTCACCCTCGACGAGCACCTTGCTGGCGTCGCCGTCGACCAGACCGGCCGGGACCTCCACACCGTCGTGGATGGTCCAGAGCTGGTAGGTGCGCCCGCTCTGCAGGCGCGGCATGTTGTGGGTCGACACGAACGCGGAGTTGAGCGAGGGGGAGCGCGTGACGGTGATCGCACCGCCTCCGTCGAGCTCCTGGGTCAGGACCTGGACGTCGGCGGCCTGCTCGAGCTGCGCGGCCGAGAAGCCGCTGGACGACGGCTGCTCCCACGGGTGCCACACGGTGGCACCCACGCCGCCGATGACGACGAAGGCAGCCGCGGCGGCGACCAGCGCGGGCAGGCGTCGCCGGTGGGCGCGCGCCCGGTCGGTGACGTCGGCGAAGAGGGGCGGCAGCGGCCGCACGGTCTCGATCGTGGACAGCACGCGGTCGCGCAGATCGGGTGGCGCCTGCTGGGAGACGGTCTCGGCGAGCAGCGCTGCGCCCTCGCGCAGCGAGTCCACCTCGGCCTGGCAGTCGGCGCACCCGGCGAGGTGCCGCTCGAACTGGGCTCGTTCGAAGTCGTCGACGGCGTCGACGACATAGGCTCCCGAGAGAGCGTGGATGTCCCCACTCATGAGCCCACTCCCATCTTGTCGCGCAACCGGATGAGTCCATCGCGGATGCGGGTCTTGGCGGTCCCGACAGGGAGCTCAAGTATCCCTGCCACTTCGGTATGTGTGTAACCACCAAAATACGCGAGCTCCAAGGCCTCTCGCTGTACGTCGGTGAGACTTGCCATCGCCTTGCGCACCCGCTGGGCCTCCATGGAGGACTGAGCGGCGTCCGCAGTGGTGTCGATGTCGATCGTGTGGTTCTGCTGGTGGTACGTCGTGTCGCGTCGCGTGGACGCCTCGGCCGACCGCACGCGGTCGACCGACTTACGATGACAGATCGTCATCAGCCACGAGAGGGCGCTGCCCTTGTCGGCGTCGAACCTGCTGGAGGTCCGCCATACCTCGAGGAAGGCCTCCTGGGTGACTTCCTCGGCCTGGGCCGGGTCCCGCACCACGCGGACGGCGAGGCCGTACACGCGGGCCTGCGTGGCGTCGTACAGCTCGGCGAACGCTGCCTGGTCGCCCCGTGCGGAGCGGCGCAACAGGTCCGCGAGCCGCTCGGCGGCGCTCGCCGCCGGCACCCCCACGAGGGGGGTGCCGGACGACGTGCGCTTGGCCTGACTCATCTGACTCAGCTGATCCTCGGTGGTGAGGTGATCAGGAGATCGGGCCGGCGAGGACCGAGTCGATGACGTAGACCGTGGCGTTGGCGGTGGGGATGTTGCCGCACAGCACGTTGGCGGTGACGGTGCCGTCGCTGACGGTCATGCCGTCGGTGTCGCCCTCGACGGTCAGCGTGTCGCCGGCCAGCGTGTCCTGGTCGCCCACGACGGCGTCGGCGTCGAGGTTCGCGCCGATCACGTGGTGCGCGAGCGTCACGTAGAGGGCCGAGTCGGTGCCCGACTCGTCGGCCTGGGCCTCCTCGACGAGACCAGCGACGGCCTCCTGGTCGAGCGCCTCGAACGCACCGTTGAACGGCGCGAAGACGGTCAGCTCGGGCGCACCGTTGAGCGTGTCGCCGAGGCCGTTGACGGCGCCGACGGCGCCGACGAGCTGCTCGAGGAGCGGGTTGTTGCCGGCGGCCGTGGCGACCGGGCTGTCGGACATGCCGACGAAGGAGCCGTCGCCATCGGCGGGCACCTGGTCGCAGGCGTCGCCGAAGGTCTGGGCCTGCGGGTCGGCACCGGCGTCGGTCTCCGACGAGGTGTCACCCGAGCCCGAGGTGTCGGTGGTCTCCTCGTCGTCGCCACAGGCGGCGAGCGTGAGGGACAGCGCGAGGACGGCGGCAGCGGCGGTGCCGCGGCGGACGGTGTTGAGCTTCATGGGGTGATGCCTTCCGTTAAGGGGAATTACGGGAAGTGATTCGCCGCCTGGGGCTCCGCGGATTGGTCGAGGAGCGCCGGATTGGGCGCTTTCTGCGGTGACGGCCCTCACATCGGACGATGCGGCGGGGCCGCAACCGGGGGGACGCCGACAGCGGGCCCGCCCACGCCCCATGGCGCGTGCGGACCCGCTGCAGGTGGTCTGGGCAGGCGGTCTCGTCGGGGCCTCAGCCCACCGTGAACTGGACCGTGTGGATGCCGGAGGCACCCTCGGGGAAGGGCTCGGCCCGTGCCGCGGTCTGGGTGCCGCCGCTGCCGTCGATGCAGCGGGCCGCGACGCGGTGGTTGCCGGACTTCAGACCCTTGACGACCAGGAACCACTGGCGCCAGTAGACGTTGTTGACGTCGGCGCCGATCTCGGCGTCCATCCAGGCCCCGCCGTCGACCTGGACCTGGACCTTGGTGACCCCGCCGTCGTTCTGCGCCCACGCCACGCCGCCGACGACGAGCTCGTCGCCCGTCACCGTGCTGAGCACGCGGGGCGTGTCGATGCGGGTGGAGGGCTTGATCGGGGTGTTGGTGCCCCAGCCCTTCTTGGTCCAGTAGGCCTCCTGCTCGGCGTACGTCGTCAGCGTCAGCTTGGTGAGCCACTTGGTGGCGCTGATGAAGCCGTACAGGCCGGGGATCACCATCCGCACCGGGAAGCCGTGCTCGCGCGGCAGCTGCTCGCCGTTCATCCCCACGGCGATCAGGGCGTCGCGCCCGTCGGTGGCCAGGTCGAGGGGGGTGCTGATCGTCATCCCGTCGAAGTCGGTCTGCAGGATCTGGTCGGCCTGGGAGCCGACGCCCGCGCGGTCGAGCACGTCCTGCAGGGGTACGCCGAGCCAGCGGGCGCCGCCGACGTACTTGCCACCCACGCTGTTGGACACGCAGGTCAGCGTGATGTCGCGCTCGACCATCGGCATGTCGAGCAGCTCGTCGAAGGAGATCTCTAGCTCGTTCTCGACGTCACCGTCGACGGTGAGGCTCCAACCGTCGGAGTCGACGACCGGGACGTCCAGCCGGGTGTCGACCCGGTAGAAGTCGGCGTTGGAGATCCGCAAGGGCGTGATGCCGTCGATCCGGCCTTCAAGGCCCTCGGGAAGGGCGGGGGCGGTCTCGCCCGCGGCAGGGCTGGGCAGCGTGACGTCCTCGGCGCGGGCGCGCAGGTTGCCGATCCACCGGCCGGCCGAGCCGGCGACGATCGCGGCCCCGGCGAGCACGCCGGAGGTGATCAGGACCGTGCGACGGCGCGCGTGGGGGCCGCCGCCGGAGACCACCCCGGTGTCGTGGCCGACCGAGTCGTCGTCCTCGCTGGGGAGGGGACCTGTCGTGCCGCCCGAGACGTCGACCATCCCGGCCGGCAGGTGGGTGCGCTCGGTGGTCCGCGGAGCGTCGGCGAGACCGGCGCGTGGGTCGAGCGTCCGCCCGGTCGCCGCGCGGTGCAGGACCCACAGGCCCGCGACGCCGGCGATGGCGGTGAAGATGCTGGGCACGACGTCGAGGAGGCCGGCGCCCGAGCGGGTGACGGCGGCGACAGCGGCCACCAGGACCAGCGCGAGCAGCATGGCGGCGCCGACCTCGAAGCGCTTGCGGGTCAGGATGCCGGCGACGGCCGCGAGCACGAGCACGCCGATCATCACCGAGCCGACGAGGATCACCTTGTCGTAGTTGCGCGCGGCGAAGTCGAACGGCCCGATGCTGAAGCCGTCGGACTCGAACTGCTTGATCGCCCACTCCTTGATGCTCGCGGGCGTGTTGTCGATGACGGCTGAGCCGACGGCCAGCACGGGTGAGGAGTCGGGACGCATCACCGAGGCGACAAGGTGTCCCACGGCCATGCCGAACAGCGTGGCCAGGAGACCGAAAAGGGCATACGTGCGGCGGGACTTCATGGTGTTCATTCGTCGCGGGACGCTTCGCCGGATGGGTCGGGCAGGATGGGGGCCATGTCACAGAACGCTCTGGTCCACCTCGCCGTCGAGGGTCGCACCGCGACCGTCACCCTGGACTCGCCCCACAACCGCAACGCACTCTCGCGCCAGCTCGTCACCGAGCTCGCCGAGCGCCTGGAGGCCGCCGACACCGATCCCGAGGTGGTCGTGGTCGTGCTGCAGTCGGCGGGCCGGGTGTTCTGCTCGGGCGCCGACCTGTCCGAGGCGTCCGGCGGATCGATGACGCAGGGCACCCAGGCGATCGTGGACCTCCAGCGCTTCATCGTGGGGATGTCCAAGCCGGTCGTGTGCCGGGTCGCCGGTCCCGTGCGCGCCGGCGGCATCGGCCTGGTCGCAGCCTGCGACATCGTCGTCGCCGCGGACGAGGCGTCGTTCGCGCTCACCGAGGTCAAGCTCGGCCTGACCCCGGCCGTGATCTCGCTGACGGTCCTGCCCCGGCTGTCGTCGCGCGACGCGGCCTACACGTTCCTGACCGGGGAGACCTTCGGCGGTGCCGAGGCGGCTCGGATGGGCCTGGTGACCGAGTCCGTGGCCGCCGAGGCCCTGGACGCGCGGGTGGCGGCGCTCTGCGAGTCGCTGGCCACCGGCGCGGCGCAGGGTCTGCGGGAGACCAAGGCACTGCTCGCCCGCGACCTGCTCGACCGGATCGACTCCCAGCGAGCGGACATGGCAGCGCTCTCGGCGCGACTGTTCGGCTCGGACGAGGCCAAGGAAGCGATGACGGCGTTCCTCTCCCGGGGCAAGGCCTAGGCCTCGCTCGGGCCCGATGAGCGGCGCCATCGGGTGAACAGTGCGACAACTGCCTCGATGTACTCGACACGCTTTGTAGACTGGACGACTTGCCACCTCCGGCAAGCCCTGGCCCGCGAGGCCGAGCACCATCATCTGGGGAGCACGAAGCGTGAGTGAAGAGCTGGTCGAGCAGGAGATCGCTCGGGAGCAGGAGTTCGTCGACCGCGTCCACCGGCAGCTGGCCGACGCGGGCAAGGCAGCGCAACAGCTGGCCCGGGAGGGGCACGACCGCGGTCGGCTGGGTCATGAGGGCGGCCTCGTCGAGCGCGACGCGATGGTCTTCCAGGCCGCCAAGCGGATGGCTCAGCTGGATGCCGCCCACGAGGGCCTGGTCTTCGGACGCCTCGACCAGAGGCCCGAGCTGGACCCCGAGCCGCGCTACGTCGGCCGGATCGGACTGCGCGACGCCAACCGCGACTCCCTGCTGATCGACTGGCGGGCCCCGGCCGCCGCGGTGTTCTACCAGGCGACCGCGGCCACCCCGCAGGACGTCGTGCGGCGCCGGGTGCTGCGCTCGCAGGGTCCGACCGTCGTCAGTGTCGAGGACGAGCTGCTCGACGCCGAGGCCAACACCAACGACCTGCCGATCATGGGCGAGGGCGCCCTGATGGCACAGCTGTCGCGGGCCCGCGACCGCACGATGCACTCGATCGTCGCCACCATCCAGGCCGAGCAGGACCAGGCAATCCGCGCCCCCGGCAAGGGCGTGGTGACGATCTCCGGGGGCCCCGGCGTCGGCAAGACGGTCGTGGCACTGCACCGCGCGGCCTACCTGCTCTACAACGACCGGCGTCGCTACGAGTCCGGCGGCGTCCTGGTCGTGGGCCCGAGCGGGGTCTTCATGCGCTACATCGAGCGGGTGCTGCCGAGCCTCGGCGAGACCGCGGTGGCGCTCCGTTCCCTCGGCGAGGTCGTCGACGGCGTCCGCGCCACCCGCCACGACGAGCCCGCGGTCGCCGACGTGAAGGGCTCGGCGCGGATGGCCGAGCTGATGCGTCGTACGGCGCGCCAGCAGGCGCCCGGCAGCCCGCGCGAGTTCTCGATCTTCTGGTACGACGCCCGGCTCACCCTCGACCGCGGACTGCTCGGCAAGCTGCGCCGTCAGCTGATGTCGCAGGGTCGGCGCAACCGGCAGCTGCCGCGGGTCACCCCGACCCTGCTCGATGCCCTGTGGCGTCAGGTCCGCAGCGAGCGGGGCCGCGACCGGGGCCGGGAGTACTTCAACGACGACCTGCTCAGCACCGACGAGTTCCTGGACTTCGTGATCGGCTGGTGGCCTCCGCTCAGTGCGCCCGACGTGCTCGGCTGGCTGCGCGACCCCGAACTGCTGGCACGCGTCGGCGACGGCATCGTCTCGGCCGAGGAGCAGCGGCTGCTGCTCAAGTCGTGGGGCGACGGCTCCCGACTCTCGATCCAGGACGTCCCGCTCCTCGACGAGCTGCGCTACGCGCTGGGCGACGTCCCGGTGCGCACCGACGACGAGCGCGACGACCCGATCGCGGCGATCGAGGGCGGGGTCGACATGCAGGAGCTGATGACCGCCTCCGACCGCGAGTACGCCCCCAGCGGTCGCGCGTGGGCGCCGCCGACGCACTCGATCGAGGACGACGGCTATGCCCACGTGCTCATCGACGAGGCGCAGGACCTTACCCCGATGCAGTGGCGGATGGTCGGGCGGCGCGGGCGCGGCGCCTCGTGGACCATCGTGGGAGACCCGGCCCAGTCGTCGTGGCCGGTGCCGGCGGAGTCCGCCGAGGCCCGCGCCGAGGCGTTGTCCGGCAAGGCGCTGCACGAGTTCCACCTGTCGACCAACTACCGCAACTCCGCGGAGATCTACGCCTTCGCCGCCGCCTACGCCGAGCGGGTCGGCCTCGAGGCCGATCTGCCGACCGCGGTCCGGTCCACCGGGGTCGAGCCCCAGGTGATCGGGCCCGTCTCCGACCTCGAGGCGGCGACCCGGGCGGCGGTCGCCGAGGCCGCCGACCAGGTCGGGGGCACGGTCGGCGTCGTCGTACCCGTCGCCCGTCGCTCCGAGGTCAACGCCTGGTTGGCCTCCTGGCCCGAGCGGGCCGACGACGCCGCCGGTGCCCGCGCGGCCATCGACTCGTCGGTCGCCCCGTCGGGCGAGGACCGGGTCGTGGTGCTCAACGGACTCGACACCAAGGGGCTGGAGTTCGACGCGATCGTCGTGGTCCGTCCCCAGGAGATCGAGGACGAGTCCCAGACCGGCCGCGCGACGCTGTACGTCGTCCTCACCCGCGCGACCCAGCTGCTCACCACCGTCTCGTAACCCGGTGACGCAGGCTGCGGTCGCTACCTACCTGGCGGGGTCTCGAGGCTCGTCGCTGGCGCTCCTCACACCTCGACCACCGGGGGTCAGTCGGCGCTCGGTCGGGTGGTTGCGACCTCGCCGGCGCCACCCACGGCGCCCTCGACGGACTTCTTGATCAGGCCCTCGAGGTCGATGCCGGTCGACGTCTTGAGCATCGACAGGGTCTGCACGACGTTGTCGGTGACCTGCTTCGGCAGCGCCCCGGCACCGTCGGTCGAGACCACCGTGAGCTGGTCGATCGCGCCGATGGGCGCTGCCACCTCGCGGGCGATCTGCGGGAGCACCTCGATCAGCATCTGCAGGACGGCGGCGTCGTTGTAGTGCGCGAAGGCGTCCGCACGCTTGTCCATCGCCTCGGCCTCGGCCTGCCCGATCGCCAGCGTGGCGGCCGCCTGGGCCTCACCCTCGGCGCGGGTCGCGTCCGCCTCGGCGGTACGGCGGGCCTTCTCGGCCTCACCACGCTTGGCGCCCTCGATCGCCTCGGCCTCGGCCAGCGCCGAGCGCCGGGCCTTCTCGGCCTCACCGGAGAGCCGGTCCTGCTGCGCCTTGGCCTCGGCCGCCGCGATGGTCGCGGCCTTGCGCGCGTCGGCGGCGGCGATCTCGGCCGAGCGCTTGGCCTCGGCGTCCTGCTCGACGCGGTAGCGCTCGGCGTCGGCCGGCTTGCGGACCTCGGTCTCGAGCTTGCGCTCGGTCAGGGCCGCCTGGCGTACGGCGACCTTCTCCTGCTCGGTCAGGATCGCCTGGTCGCGGTCGGCCTGGGCCAGCGGGCCGGCGGCGGCCGCCTGGGCGGCGGCCGCGTCGGTCTCGGCCTGGATCTCGGCCTCCTTGAGGCTGAGGGTCCGCTGGGAGATCGCGATCTCCTGCTGGGCGGCGATCGTGGCCTGCTCGGCGGCCTGGCGGGCGTTGGCCTCGGCGATCCGGGCCTCCTGGCTCACGCGCGCGGCCTCGGGGCGACCCAGGTCGGCGAGGTAGGAGCCGTCGTCGGTGACGTCCTGGATCTGGAACGTGTCGAGGATCAGGCCCTGGCCGGTCAGCGAGTTCTCCGACTCGTCGGCCACGCGCTGGGCGAAGGCGGCGCGGTCACGGATGATCTGCTCGACGCTCAGCCCTCCGACGATCGAGCGCAGCGCGCCGGCGAGGACCTCCTGGGTGAACGGCTCGACGTCCTCCTGCTGGGAGAGGAAGCGCTGGGCGGCCAGGCGGATCTGGTCGGCGTTGCCGCCGACCTTCACGATCGCGACGCCCTCGACGTTGAGCTTGATGCCCTGGCCGGACACGGCCCCGCGGATCTGCACCGAGATGCGACGCGAGGAGAGATCGAGGTTGGAGAGCTTCTGCACGAACGGGATCACGAAGACCCCGCCGCCGAGCACGACCTTCTGGCCGGACAGGTCGGTGCTGAGCTGCCCGGTCTCCGGATTGAGCACCGCCTTGCCCTTGCGGCCGGTGACGATGAAGGCCTGGTTGGGGCCGGCGACCTTGTAGCGGCTGGTGACCAGCAGGACGATCAGCAGGACCAGGACGATCAGGCCGATGACGGGGGCGAGGGCTGAATCCATGAGGCTTCCTTCTCGGGGCTTCGGAGGTGACGACCGGTCGGCCGTCGGGGGTGGCGCGGGGGTCGGTCGTCGGGTCAGTCGTCGGTCGGGGGGAGCCCGCTCCACATCGGGGCGACCGTGACGGCGGTGGGGGAGAGGACGCTGGTCACGTGCACGCGAGCCCCTGCCTCGAGCCCGAGGTCGGCGCTGGCGTTGTAGCGCAGGGTGTGCCCGCCGACGTACACGCGGATGGTGCCGAAGCCGTCGTCGGGGATGTCGGAGAGCACGACCGCCTCGTGACCGATCACGTCGGCGGCAGCCGGTGCCTCGTCGGTGCCGGCGCCGCGCACCAGGCGGGTGAGCTTGGCGGCCATCCAGGCGAACGCCGTACCGACGACCAGGCCGACGGCGACCGCCACGGGCCCGGGCGCGCCGGCGGAGACGGCGATCGCGCCGCCGAAGCCGAGCGCGGAGACGAAGCCGCCCACCACCTCGGTCGAGAACCAGTCGCCGCCCAAGCCGTCGAGGGCGCCGTCGAGCAGTCCGTCGAAGACGTCGCCGACCAGCAGCGAGACGGCCAGGACGACGAGACCGACGACTCCCAGGATCAGGTACGTGGTCACGGCGACGAACCTACCCCGCCGGGTCGGTCGCAAACGGAGGTACGGCGGGTGGGCCGGACGACCGGGTGGCCGGGCGGCCCGGGCTCGCGTTGCGGGTCAGATGTCGCAGGCGATGGTGCCGTCGTCGAACTCCACCTCGAGGGTGGTGCCCTCGGGGATGTCGAAGGAGCCCAGGACGGTGCCGGCGATCGTGCACACCGACGAGCTCTCGGAGGAGCCCTCGGCGAGCAGCGTGATGGCGTCGCCGTCGATGACGTAGCCGTTGACGTTGTCGAGCACGGTGTCGATCGAGCTGGCGATGGTGTCGAGCGGGGTCGAGGCCAGGACGTCGTCGATCGCGGTGTCCAGCTCGCCCAGCTCCTCGGCGCTGGGGGAGGAGCCGTCTCCGGCAGACGAGCGGTCCGAGGTGGTGCCGGGCTCGTCGTCGCCCCCGCACGCGGTCAGGGCGAGAGTCAGGGGGAGGAGCAGGGCGGGCACGGAGGCACGGAGGAGGGGGCGCATGCGGCGAGTCTGGAGCCCGGCCGTCCCGATCGCCATGAGTAGTCCCTACTCACCTCGTGAAAGCCGGTGCGAGGCCCGGTGCTGCCACAACTAGGCTTCGGCCATGTCTGCCGACGTCACCGCCCCCGACTCCCGTGCCAGGGCCGCCATCGACGCGCTCATCGGGCACGAGGCGTGGGCGATCATCCGTCGCTCGACGCGGGTGGGCGACCGGGACACGGTCGGCCTGATCGGCGGCAGCCGCAGCGAGGTCGACTCGTTGCTCGACGTACCCCTCGAGACCGGTGCCCCGGAGCCGGGCAGGGTCGCCGACCGGTTGCTGGCGATCCCGTTCCGCCAGGTCGCCGAACGCGGCTTCGAGGCGCATGACGACGGGACGCCGCTGGTGGTGGTCGACGTCGAGACCGAGCACGAGTTCTCGGTCGCCGAGGTGATCGAGGCGATCGACCCGGTGCCGGTCGAGTTCGCCGACCGCGGCGGCTTCGAGACCGACGACGCGGAGTACGCCCAGCTGGTCGACTCCATCATCCGCGACGAGATCGGGCAGGGCGAGGGCGCCAACCTGGTGATCGGGCGGCACTACCGCGCGCAGGTCGCCGACTGGGGGGTCGCCACGGCGCTCTCGGTCTTCCGCCGGCTGCTCGAGCGCGAGCGCGGCGCCTACTGGACCTACGTGTTCTTCACCGGCGACCGGTTCCTCATCGGAGCCAGCCCCGAGCGCCACGTGTCCGTGCACGACGGCGACGTCCGGATGAACCCGATCAGCGGCACCTTCCGGATCCCGCGCGGGGACGCGGCGTCGGACGGGATCAAGAAGCCGCTGCTCGACTTCCTCAAGGACGAGAAGGAGATCTACGAGCTCTTCATGGTCGTCGACGAGGAGCTCAAGATGATGTGCGACCTGTGCCACGAGGGTGGCCAGGTGCTCGGACCGTTCCTCAAGCCGATGACGCACCTGATCCACACCGAGTACCTCCTCGCCGGGCGCACCGACCGCGACCCGCGCGAGGTGCTGCGCGACACGATGTACGCCGCCACCGTGACGGGCTCGCCCGTGGAGAACGCGTGCCGCCTGATCAAGGCCTACGAGAGCGAGGGGCGCGGCTACTACGGTGCCGCGCTGGCGATCCTGGGCCGTGACGAGGCGGGCGGAGCGGTCGTCGACAGCCCGATCGTGATCCGCTCGGCCGACGTCTCCCTCGACGGTCGGCTCAAGGTCACGGCCGGGGCCACCCTCGTGCGGGACTCCGACGCGGCGTACGAGGTCGCCGAGACCCACGCCAAGGCAGGCGGCATCCTCTCGGCGTTCGGTCTCGTGCCGCAGGCGCCGACGCCCGACGTCGCGCTCGCCGAGCTGGTCAACGACGAGGACGTGCTGCTGTCCCTCAACGCCCGCAACCGGCGGCTCAGCTCGTTCTGGTTGACCGACCAGGCGGGCGCGCCGCCCGACCCGCGGCTGGCCGGCAGGCGGGTGGTGATCCTCGACGGCGAGGACGACTTCGTCAACATGCTGCGACACGTGCTCGGCGTGCTCGGACTGGAGAGCGCCGTGGTGCGCCACGACGACTACGAGCCGGGCTGCCTCGACGGCTTCGACCTGGTCATCGTCGGCCCCGGTCCCGGCGACCCTCGCGACGGCGACGACGTGAAGATGGGCAAGCTGCGGCACGCTGTCGCGGCGCTGCTCGAGACCCAGCAGCCCTTCCTGGCCGTCTGCCTGGGGCACCAGGCGTTGTGCCACCAGCTCGACATCCCGCTGGCCTACAAGGACATCGTCTTCCAGGGCACCCAGTCGGCGGTGCCGTACGACGGCCGCACGGAGCGGGTCGGCTTCTACAACACCTTCGTGGGGCGCGTCGGGCCGGGTGACACGTTGCCGGACGGCGTGAGGGTCGACGTCGACCCCGACACCGGGGACGTCCACCACCTGCGCGGGCCGCACTACCGCGGGATCCAGTTCCACGCGGAGTCGATCCTCACCGAGCGGGGCTACGACCTGCTGCACGAGCTCGTGGGTGACCTCCTGCTGGGCGACCCCACCCCCGACCGGGCCGCAGACGGCTCGGGGGGCGCCCGATGAGTGCGACCTCCCCCGTGGAGTACGGACCGCGCCGGGTGCGCTCGGCGTTGTGGGCCGGGCTCGCCGCCTTCTTCGTGGCCAACGGGCTCCTCATCCTGACCGCCTCCGACAGCTCGTCGGCCTGGCTCGCGGTGATCCCCGTGGCGCTGTTCGGCCTGGTGGCCGTGGTGATGCTGCGGCGGGTGATGCGCCGCGACCCCTACCTGGTGCTGGACAAGAAGGGGTTCGACGACCGCACGACGCCGTTCTCCGTGGGGCGCGTCGCCTGGTCCGAGGTCTCCTCGATCGAGGCCGAGCGGGCGGGCTTCCAGTGGGTCGTGCGCGTGGGCGTGCACGATGCGGCCACGATCGCGACGCGGCTCGAGGGCATGCGAGGTCGGGGACTCGAACGGGCAGCCCGCAACGGGCACCCACCGCTGGTGGTCGGGGTCTCCATCCTGGCCGCCCGGCCCCAGGAGGTCGCCGAGGAGATGCAGCAGCGCTGGAAGCGGGCCGGCGGCCGTCCCGCACCCTCGTCGTGACCGGATGCCGTCGGTCTCTGGCAGCCTGACCCCTGTCGCCGCGCACCGGCACGCGCCAGGCTGAGCGCATGCGCATCGGGATCCTGGTCTTCGACGACGTCGAGGTGCTCGACGCGTGCGGCCCGTTCGAGGTGTTCTCCGTTGCCAACAGGGTCGCCCTCGACGCCGGCAGGGCGGCGCCCTTCGAGGTGCTGCTGATCGCCGACGGTCCGCCCGGACTCGTGCGGGCCCGTGGCGGGTTGCCGTTGCAGGTCGGGCTCGGCATCGCCGAGGCACCGGTGCTCGACGTGCTCCTCGTGCCCGGCGGCGTGACCGACGCGGTGGAGGCCGACGCGGAGGTGGTCGGCTGGGTCGCCGAGCGTGCCCTCGTCACGCCGTACGTCGTCTCCGTCTGCACCGGCGCCTTCGTGCTCGCGCAGGCGGGCGTGATCACCGACCAGCGCGTCACCACGCACTGGGACGACCTGGCCGCGCTGCGGGATCGCTGGCCGGCCCTCGACGTCGTCGAGGACGTGCGCTGGGTGCACGCGTCCTCCGCGGTCCGGGCGGGGGGCGACGTCTACACCTCGGCCGGGATCTCGGCCGGGATCGACCTGGCGTTGCACCTGGTGGAGGTGCTCGTCGACCGCGACACCGCGCTCGGGACGGCGCGGTTGATGGACTACGCCTGGTGCGAGTGAGGGTGGGTGGTGCTTCGTGGTGGGTGGTGCTTCGTGGTCGGTGGGGCGCCCGCGCGCTTAGTCGACCGGGTCTCGCCGTCAAGGATCTCGCTGCGCTCGACCGCTGCGCGGCACCTTCGGTGTCCTTGACTGCGAGCCTCTCCCGGTCGACTGTTCGACGCGCTGACGGCACGAGCAAGCTCGCGCCGCCGCATGCGCGGGCGCCCCACCCGTCCCTTCGGTCACATCGCGTCATCGAGTGGGCGCAAACGACATGGCTCCGGCCCGATTTCGTGTCGTCTCTGCCCAACGGACGAGCGAATGTGACCGATGTGACTGATGGGGCGGGGCCGCGCTTGCGCGGGCGGCGCCACCACCGCCGCCACCACGGCCAACCCCGAAGAACCGCACCCACTACCCACGCCAGCTACCGTGACGGCGTGATCGTGTGGATCAACGGGACGTTCGGCGCCGGCAAGACGACTACGGGCACGCTGCTGGCCGAGCGGGACGATCGCCTGCGGGTCTTCGACCCCGAGTGGGTCGGCTACCTGCTGGCCAACAACCTCGCCGACCACGTGGTCAGCGACTTCCAGCACTACGAGTCCTGGCGGCGGCTCGTGCCGGTCGTCGCCGACGAGGTGGTGCGCTTCACCGGCCAGTCCCTTGTCGCGATCCAGGCGGTGCTCGACGAGGGCTACTGGGACGAGATCACCTCCGGCCTTGCCGCGCTGGGACACGAGGTCGTGCACGTGCTGGTGGAGTCCGACGACGCGGTCATGCGACGCCGGATCGCGGCCGATCGGCTGGAGCCGACGGCGCGGCAGTGGCGGCTGGACCACCTCGCGCCGTACGCCCGGGCGCGTCCGTGGATGACGGCGCGAGCCGACCTGATCATCGACTCCACCGATCTCTCGCCCGAGGAGGCGGCCGACCGGGCGTGGGTGCACGTCGCCGAGCGGTGGGCGAGCGCGGCGGGTGGGTAGTGCCGGGCGCTACGGTGGCGCGATGCTCAGGGACCCGGTCACCACGCGGGACGGGCTCCCGGGTCGAGCGCCGGACGTCGTCGTGGTCGACCACCACGACTCCTACACCTGGAACCTCGTCCACCTCGTCGCCTCGGTCACGGGGGTGCTGCCGACCGTGGTCCAGCACGACGAGGTCGGGGCGTACGAGGTGCTGGCGCACGAGTACGTCGTGCTCTCACCCGGCCCCGGGTCGCCCGACGTCCCCGCCGATTTCGCGGTGGGGGCCGAGGTCCTGCGCGCCGCGACCCGCCCGGTGCTCGGCGTCTGCCTCGGGATGCAGGGCCTGGTGACGTCGTACGGCGGGCACGTGACGCGGGTGCGCCCGGCCCACGGCGAGCTGGCTCGGATCGCCCATGACGGCCGGGGCGTCTTCACCGGGATGCCGCAGGACTTCGCGGCGGTGCGCTACCACTCGCTCGCCGCCGTCGAGCTGCCACCGCCGCTCGAGGTGAGCGCTCGCGCCGAGGACGGCACGGTGATGGGCGTGCGGCACCGGACGCTGCCGCTGGAGGGCGTGCAGTTCCACCCCGAGTCGATCCTGTCCGAGCAGGGGGCGATGCTGATCGCGAACTTCCTGGGACGCTCCCCGGTGGACGACCCTGCGGTGGCCCGCTGATGGCCGACCCCGCGGGCCCGGCGGACCCGGCGGCGTACTTCACCTCGGTCGCAGCCCAGCACTCCCGCTGCTTCTGGCTCGACGGGGGCGGCGCGCGCGAGTGGTCCGGGCGACGCTCGATCATCGGGTGGCTCGACGACGACGATGTGTCGCTGACCTACTCGGCGGCGCGGCGCGAGGTGACCCGGCACCGGGGCGGGCACTCGGAGGTGGTCGGCGACGACATCTTCGCGGCGCTGGAGTCGGGCCTGGCCGAGGGCGGCGGCCAGTGGTTTGGCTACCTCGGCTACGCCAGCCGGCCCGACCTGCCGGCGCGCCCGGACCCCGACCTGCCGGACGCGGTGTGGATGCGGGCCGTCCCGGGGCGGATCCGGGGCTTCGAGCATGAACTTCCCCAGGGATTCACGACGTTCCAGGGCGCTGCAACCCCCCACAACGTCAGGAATCCCCGGTCAACCGGGGATTCCTGCCCCGACCCCCGCCCCGACCCCCCGCCTCCGGACTACGCCACGGCCTTCGACCGCGTCCAGGAGGAGCTGCGTGCCGGCAACACCTACGAGGCCAACCTGACCTTCCGGCTCCTCGAGCACCTCGCCGAGCACCCGGCCGAACCACTCGACCCGGCCGCGCTTTACCGGCGCCTGCGTGAGCTCAACCCCGCGCCGTACGCCGGGTTCCTCCAGCACGACGTCCCCGACGCGCGCGCGTGGCTGCTGAGCAGCAGCCCCGAGCGCTATGCCCTGATCTCTGCCGACCGCACCCTGGAGACCAAGCCGATCAAGGGCACCACGCCGCGCGGGGCCACGGTCGCCGAGGACGATCGGCATCGCGACGACCTGGTGACGCACCCGAAGTACCGTGCCGAGAACCTGATGATCGTCGACCTCCTGCGCAACGACCTCGCGCAGGTGTGCGAGGTCGGCTCGGTCGAGGTGCCGCACCTGATGGAGGTCGAGTCCTACGCCACCGTGCACCAGCTCGTCTCGACCGTGCGCGGGCGGCTGCGCGACGACGTCACCACGATCGACGCCCTGCGCGCGCTCTTCCCGGCGGGCTCGATGACCGGCGCGCCCAAGCTGCGCACCATGCAGGTCATCGACGAGGTCGAGGCGACACCACGGGGGGCCTACTCCGGTGCGTTCGGCTGGATCTCACCGGACGGTCGGGCCGACCTCGGCGTGGTGATCCGCAGCCTGATGGCCACCAGCCCGGACGGGCCGTACCTGCTCGGCACCGGGGGCGGGATCACGGTGCAGTCGGAGCTGCAGGAGGAGTGGGACGAGGCCAGCATCAAGGCCGAGCGGCTGCTGGACGCCGTACGCCAGACCTCGTCGGGGCGGTTGTAGCGGGGCTCGTGCGTGCCGAGGTCAGCCCGTGTTGAGGCCGGACTCCTCGGCGTGCGAAGCGAGCTCGGTGAGCAGACGGCGGACGCCGGCAACCGTGGCGTCCTTGTCGTACGGCGTGAGGTCCAGCGCGTTGACGACCTGGACCAGCCGACCGTTGCGGACCAGGCCGGTCACGGCCAGCGCGTCGTCGGCGGTGTCGATGATGAGCCGGGCGCCGCTTGCGCCCGGGATGCGCGGTGTCGTCAGCTCGGAGGTGTCCCCGGGATCGCCGAGCTGGTCGACGATGTCCTGCAGCGTCCCGCCGTAGAGCTGGTAGTTGATGTCCAGCACGGTCTCGCCCTCCTCGGTGGGCGTGAACGTGCACCGAGGCTCGTCCGACGTGCCGGTCTGCTGGTCGAAGGTCGCGGTGAAGAGGGTCGAGACCTCGGCAGGATCGAGGGCGTCGCACGGGTTCCACAGCGGCTCGGCGAGCTCGGACGGGATGGGGGTGCGCGGGGGGAGGTCCGGCTCGTCACCACCACCGCACCCCGCGAGGACCAGGGCGAGGACCAGGGCGAGGGCCGGTACGAGAGCCGGTACGAAGGGGGGTGCCGGCAACAGCCTGCTAGACGCTGGCATGCACGTCTCCGGGGAGCCGCAGGACGAGGCGGGCGCCTCCGCCGGGGGCCTCGGTGGCCTCCACGGACCCGGAGTGTCGCTCGGCGACCTGTCGCACGATCGAGAGGCCGAGGCCCGACCCGGGCATCGTCCGGGACTCCTCGGCGCGCCAGAAGCGGTCGAAGACCCGCGTCCGGTCGGCCGCGGCGATGCCGGGGCCCTCGTCGTCGACGGTGAGCACCCCGCCGGTCAGTCGCACGGTCACGGTGCCCGCGGGCGGGCTCCACTTGGCAGCGTTGTCCAGGAGGTTGGTGATGGCTCGCTCGAGGGCACCGGCCTCGCCGACGACCGCCCAGTGCTCGACCTCGACGTCGAAGGTCGCGTCCACCGCCCGGCGGCGGACGCGGGCCACGGAGAGGTCGACGATCTCGGCCAGGTCGACCTCACCGACAACGGGGGCGAGGGGTTCGTCGCGAGCCAGCTCGGTGAGATCGCCGATCAGCGTCGTCAGCTCGTCGATCTGGGCCCGGATGTCGGTGAGCAGCTCGGCACGTGCCGTCGGGTCGAGGGCCCGCTCGGCCTCGTCGGCCTGGGTGAGCAGGTCGACGTTGGTGCGCAACGAGGTCAACGGTGTGCGCAGCTCGTGCCCGGCGTCGGTCACGAGGCGCCGCTGACGGTCGCGGGAGGCGTCCAGGGCCGTGAGCATCTGGTTGAAGGCCGTCGCCAGACGCGCGATCTCGTCGTCGCCCTCGACCTGCAGGGGAGTCAGGTCCTCGGTGATCGCGATCTCCTCGACCCGGGTGGTCAGGGTGCGCACCGGGCGCAGCCCGTTGCGCGCGACCGCCCAGCCGGCGATCCCGGCGCCGAGGACGCCGAGCAGCCCGAAGATCAGGCTCACGGCCCCGAGACGGTTGAGCAGCTTCTCCTGCTGGGCGAGGGACTGCGCGATGATGAGGGTGCGGCCCGGGGTCTGTGTGGGCACCGTGACCATGCGGTACTCGTCCTCGCCGATCATCACGGTGCGCAGGCTGCTCGACCGCTCACCCTGAGCGACCTGGAACTCCGGCCTGGCCAGCGGAAGTCGTGGACCCTGGCCGTTCTGGCGCAGCACGTTGCCCTCCAGCACCCCGACCTTGAGCTCGGTGGCACTGACGACGACGGGCTGCACCTCCGTGGCCTGGCTGACGAAGTCGGCCTGGGCGGTGGTGTAGGCCAGCTGGACCAGGGACTCGTCGAGCTGGGACTGCAGCTGCATGCGTGCGGTCACGTAGACGCCGGAGGCAAGGAAGGCCACCGAGAGGCCGACCGCGATGGTGGTCAGCAGCGTCACCCGACTGGCCAGCGAGCGCCGGTAGTGCCACCCACGGTCGAGGTGCGGGGTGGCGGTGGGCCCCCGGCCCTCACCCGGCACAGGTGCTGCGGGCGGGCCGGGAGGCGGTGGGGTCGTGGCGCCGACGAGGCTGTCGTCGTCGACCCGGCTCATGACTCCTTGAGCACGTAGCCCACGCCGCGCACGGTGTGCAGCAGGCGCGGCTCCTCGTCGGCCTCGGTCTTGCGCCGCAGGTAGCCGACGTAGACCTCGAGGGAGTTGGCGGTGGTGGGGAAGTCGTACCCCCAGACCTCTTCGAGGATGAAGGACCGGTCGAGCACCCGTCGCGGGCGGCGCAGGAACATCTCGAGCAGCGTGAACTCGGTGCGGGTCAGCTCCATCGAGCGGCTGCCGCGGGTCACCTCGCGGGTGGACGTGTTCATCGACAGGTCGCTGAAGGTCAGCGTCTCGTCCTCGAGACTGTCCTCCGGCACGACGCGACGCAGCAGCGCGCGGAGCCGGGCGAGCAGCTCCGGCAGGGCGAACGGCTTGGCGAGGTAGTCGTCGGCGCCCGCGTCGAGGCCCTCGACCCGGTCGCCGACGGCGTCGCGGGCCGTGAGCACGATGATCGGTACGTCGTTGCCGGCGCTGCGCAGGGCGCGGGTGGTCTCGAGACCGTCGAGGCGCGGCATCATCACGTCCATCACCACGACGTCGGGGGCCAGCGACCCGATGCCGGCCAGGGCCTCGGCGCCGTCTGCCGCGAGGTGGACCTCGTAGCCGTTGAACTCCAGCGAGCGCCGCAGGGACTCGCGCACCGCCTTGTCGTCGTCGACGACGAGCACGGACTGCTTCCCGGGGGCGGAGGCGCTCGCCGCGGAGGCGCCGGGCGAGGGCGCGCCACCAGCGCCAGGGGTCAGGGCATTCACACGCCCTAATGTGCCACTTCGCCCTGAGTCGGCGCTGAGAGCCCTCAGCAGTTCAGCAGTTCAGCAGTTCAGCAGTACCGCGCGGCCGTGGCGGCCGCCCGCGCGCCGTACCCGCCCCCGAAGAGGCAGGCGTGGACCAGGAGCGGGAAGAGCTGGTGGAGGCCGAGGCGGTCCTCCCAGTCGTCGGCCAGCGGGCTGACCTCCTCGTAGGCCTCCATCACCCGGGGCAGGTGGGGGAGGCCGAAGAGCGCCAGCATGGCCAGGTCGACCTCGCGGTGCCCGCCGTAGGCCGCCGGGTCGATGAGGGTGACCTGGCCCTCCTGCCCCCACAGGACGTTGCCGTTCCAGAGGTCGCCGTGCAGGCGGGCGGGCGACTCCTCGGGGAGCAGGCCGGAGAGGCGGCCCACCAGGGTGTCGATCGACGCGGACTCGGTGTCGGTCATGGCGCCGCGGTCATGGGCGAGCTTGGCGTAGGGGAGCAGGCGGCGGGTCGCGTAGAACTCCGCCCACGTGGGTGCTGCGCCGTTGGGAAGCGGGAGGCGGCCGATGTAGCCGTCGACCTCGCCGCCGTACGACGTAGCGCCGGCGAGGTGGGTGCGCGCGAGGCGCTGACCGAGGTCGGCAGCGTCGTCGGCACCACCGCGACCGGTCTCGACCCAGGCGATGATGAGGCAGTCGTGCTCGACGGCGAGGACCTCGGGGACCCGGACCCCGTCGCTGACCTCGCCCAGCCAGCGCAGGCCGGCGGCCTCGGTGGGGAAGAAGTCGTCGGGCGCGCCGTTGAGGGTCTTCATCAGCGCCGTCGTGCCGTTGCTGAGGCGGAGCTTGGTCGCCGTCGAGATGTCGCCGCCGGCCACGGGAGCGGTGGCGACGACGGCCGAGTCGATGAGCTCCTCGGCCCGACGCGCCAGCGTGGGCTGCCGGGTCACCGGACGTCACCGGCCTCGGGAGTGCCGTCGACGCCGGCGACCGCGAGCGCCTCGGGAAGGAGCTCGACCACGGCCGCGCAGCTGCGCTCGACCATCGCCAGCACCTCCTCGAATCCGGTGGGTCCACCGTAGTACGGGTCCGGCACCTCCGCGTCCTGGCCGGCGCCGGCCGGCGCCGCGGCCGGGTCGGCGTCACGCAGCAGCCCCGCCCGGGGTCCTCGACCGCCGATGTCGGCGAGGTTCTGCGTGTCCATGGCCAGCAGGAGGTCGTAGTGCCCGGACCAGCCGTCGTCGTACTGCTGGGCGACGTGGCGCGTGGGGTCGTAGCCGGCCTCGCTCAGCGTCGCCGCCGAGCGCCGGTCCATCGGCTCGCCGACGTGCCACGGCCCGGTGCCGCAGCTGGCCACCTCGACGCGGTCGTCGAGCCCGGCGTCGGCGACCAGGGCGGTGAGCACCACGTCGGCGACGGGCGAGCGGCAGATGTTGCCGAGGCAGACCAGGCCGATGCGGTAGTGGCCCGGGGTGCGAGCCGGGGGGAGGGTCAGGGGCATCGAGACGTCACTTGTCGTCGCCGACGAAGCCGTCGACGACCCAGGTGACGATCGTGATCACGATGGCCCCGCCCACGGCCGTCCAGAAGCCGTTGACCTTGAAGCCGATGTCGAGGGCGTCGGCCAACGCGCTGGTGAGCAGCAGGAGGAGTGCGTTGATCACCAGGAGGAACAAGCCCAGCGTCAGGATGATCAGGGGGATCGACAGGATCGTCAGGATCGGCTTCACGAACGACGTGATGATGCCGAGGATCGCCGCGACGATCAGCAGCGGGATCAGGTTCTTCTCGACCTCCTCCCAGCCTTGCCGGGGCCCGCCGGTGAAACGGATGCCGTCGAAGAGCCAGGCGGCCGTGGCCACCCCGAGTGCGGTGGTGAGGAGTCGCAGGATGATCCGCATGCGAGCCAGTGTGTCAGGACCTGCGCGCCGAACCGTTCCCTGTCGACGACGATCGACAACGATCGACGACGGGCGACGACGGGTCGGCGTCGTCAGGAGACCTGGAGGGCGTTGAGGATGGCGTCGGCGGCCTCGGCGAGGTGCTCGCGCAGGAACTCGTGGGCGCCCTCGAGGTCGCCGTCCTCCATCAGGGTCACCAGAGCCGTGTGGGAGTCGGCCTGGTCGTGGGCGTTGCGTCGCAACCGGTCGACCTGGGCCAGGGCCAGCTTGAGCTCCACGACGAGGAGCTCGGCCATCGAGACCAGACGCGCGCTCTGGGTCAGCCCCACGAGGGAGACGTGGAAGGCCAGGTGACGCTGGTTGAGCTCCTGGTAGGAGGCCCCGGCGATCACGGAGTCGGTGTAGTCGCGCAGGCAGGTGCGGACGTGGTCGCGGTCGACCTGGTCGGCCTCGGCCCAGCGCAGGACCCCAGCACCCTCGAGCACGAAGCGGGCGCGACAGACGTCGCGCACCGAGGAGGCTTCCGGGGCCGCCACGTTGACGCCTCGGTTGGGCTGGCGGGTGGCCAGTCCCTCGGCGACGAGCATCCCCAGCGCCTCGCGCACGGTGGGTCGCGAGACGCCGAGGGACTCGGCGAGGGCGAGCTCGCGCAGCGGCGTACCGCTCTCGATCTCGCCGTCGAAGATCGCGCGGCGGAGCTCGGCGGCGGCGCGGTCGACGGTGGAGGAGTGCTCCACGTGCAGCGTCGCGAACGAGGTGGGGGCGCCCGGCATGACCCCATCATGCCGTGTCGGCTTGCGTCGGGGGGTGTGGTTGGGCACCATGGACGTGTCAGATTGTCTGACAAAAATACGTGAAGCCAAGGAGCACCATGCCCAGGAGCACTCCACCGGCCGCACTCGCCTGGGGGCGGCACTACCTCGCCGTCGAGCCGACCCACTTCCGCATCGACTACGTCATCAACCCGTTCATGGACCCCGCCGTCCAGCCCGACCCCGACCGCGCCCTCGCGCAGTGGCACGCGATGGTCGACACCCTGCGCGGTCTGGGGGCGCGGGTCGACGTGCTCGAGCAGCGCTCCGACGCGCCGGACATGGTCTACGCGATGAACCTCGGCCTCGGCGTCGTCCAGCCCGACGGCTCGCAGCACGCGGTGATGTCGCACATGCGCTACGCGCAGCGCCGCGTCGAGACCGCCAGCGCCCAGCCGTGGCTGGTCGCGCACGGCTGGTCGACGTCGTACGTCGGCCGCGACAGCATCGGCGCCCACTTCGAGGCCGGTGACGCGTTCGCGTACGGCGATGCCCTCGTCGTCGGCTACGGCCCCCGCACCGACGAGCTCGCCCTCAAGCACCTCGCCACCGACCTCGGCGTCCGCGTGCGCGGGCTGCGGATCACGCACCCGTCGATGTACCACCTGGACCTGGCCTTCTGCCCGCTCGACGAGCGCCGGGCGATGGTCTGCCCCGAGGCTCTCGACGGGCCGTCCGCCACGGCGCTGCTGGCGCTCGTGCCCGAGCCGCTCGTGCTCAGCGCCGACGAGGCGATCGGCTCGCTGTGTGCCAACTCCGTGGTCGTCGGGCGCACCGTCGTGATGCCGGCCTGCCCCGACCGGGTGCGCAGGCAGCTCGAGGCGTGGGGTTTCGAGGTCGTGCTCCTCGATGTCTCGGAGTTCCACAAGGCGGGCGGCTCGATCCGTTGCCTGACCAACCCCGTCGACATCACGATCGGTCGGGACCTGCCCGCCGTGCCCGGCGGGGACGTGGTGCTCCCGGCGGCGGATGCCGACCCGACCACCGGGTTGTGTGCCTGAACACAATCCAGTGACCGGCATCGGGCACGCGACCCCCGTAACCTCGGCCGCGTGTTTCCGGTCGGTGGCGTCGAGGTCATGCTCCTGGGCGCGCTCGCGTCGGGAGTCGTCCTCGCCCTGCTCGCCCGGGTGCTCGTGCGACGACTCGGCTGGGTCGCCGCGGTAGCCCTGGCGGGGCTCGCGTGGTCGCTCGTCGTCATCGCACTGATCACCCTGCTGCCGGCCAACGGCGCGCCCGGAGTGGTCCTCGCCGAGGACCGGCTCGGCACCTGCTCGTGGGACATCGGCGGGCCGGCGCCGGACGGGTTCTGGATCTTCTCCGGCGGCCAGCGGCTGCTCAACGCGGTGGTCTTCATGCCGTCCGGGGCGTTGCTCGTCGTCGCGGCCGCGCGGTGGCGCTCGGCCTGGGTGACGGTTCCCGTCGGGCTGGTGCTCCTGGCGGCGTACTCCGTCGGCATCGAGCTGACCCAGCTGGAGCTCGCCCGGATCGACCGGGCCTGCGACGTCACCGACATCATCGACAACACGACCGGTGCGGCGGTCGGCGTCGGCGTGGGTCTCCTGCTGGCCGTGGTGCTGCGTCCGTGGCGGGCGCGTCGGGGCCCGACCCGGTCACTACCCTGACCTCATGGCCACACCCCAGCCGCGCGCGAACGTCGCCCAGATCCCCGCCTACGTGGCCGGCAAGCCGCCGACCGTGCTGCCCGGCCAGGCGTCGTACAAGCTCTCGAGCAACGAGAACCCCTACCCGCCGCTGCCCGGCGTGGTCGAGGCGGCGAGCGCCGCCGTCGCGGCGATGAACCGCTACCCCGACATGGGCAGCAGTGCGCTGTACGCCGCGCTGGCCGGCCGGCTCGACGTGCCGGTCACCGACCTGGCCGTGGCGACCGGAAGCGTCGCGCTGCTCTACCAGCTGCCGATGGCGTTCTGCGACCCCGGCGACGAGGTCGTCTACGCCTGGCGCTCCTTCGAGGCCTACCCGATCGCCGCCGCGGCGGCCGGCGCGACGTCGGTCCAGGTGCCGCTGCTGCCCGACGGACGCCACGACCTCGAGGCGATGCTCGCCGCGATCACCGACCGCACCAAGGCCGTCACGGTCTGCACCCCCAACAACCCCACCGGGCCCTCGGTCACCCAGTCCGAGCTGGACGCCTTCATCGCCCGGGTGCCCGAGCACGTGGTGGTCGTCGTCGACGAGGCGTACGTCGAGTTCGTGCGGATGGACGATGCCGTCGATGGCCTCGCGACCTACCGCAAGCACCCCAACGTCGCGCTCTTCCGCACCTTCTCCAAGGCCTACGGTCTGGCCGGCTTCCGGGTCGGGTACGCCGTCGCCCAGGAGCCGATCGCGGCCGCGATGCGCGCGGTCTCCCTGCCGTTCGGCGTCAACGCCGTGGCCCAGGCGGCGGCGATCGCCTCGCTGGCCGCCGAGGACGACCTCCTCGAGCGGGTCGAGGCCCTCGCTGTCGAGCGGGCGCGGGTGCTGGCCGCACTCACCGAGCAGGGGTGGGACCTGCCGGAGCCGCAGGGCAACTTCGTGTGGTTCGCCCTCGGCGAGCGCACCGCGGAGTTCGCGGCCGCGACCGACGCCGTCGGGGTCACGGTGCGACCGTTCGCGGGCGAGGGCGCGCGCGTCACGATCGGCGAGTCCGAGGCGAACGACCGGTTGATCGAGGTCGCCCGCGGGTTCGTGTCCTAGGGCGCAGCCTCAGCGCTTCGGCGGGGCCGACGTGCTCGGGGCCAGTCCGCCGAGCTGCGTACGACGCGGGTTGGCCAGCGTCCCCAGGTGGAGGGCGCTGGGCGCCTGCTCGGGACGGGCCTCGCTGCTGGTGTGGGTGGCGCTCATGGTGGCTGCCTTCCGTCGTGGGGTCGGTCGGAGGGACATCTTGCTCGGGTCGCCGGCCCTCCTGCAGGGGTTCGCGCAGGCTCTGCCCGATCGGTCAGTCCGCCTGCGTGGAGTGACTAGGGGGGGAGCAGGGGTGGTGGCGGTGGTGGTGCTGTCAGTCGGGGCAGGGCGCCGGTCCAGCTCGCGCCAGCGAGGGTCGATCGCGGGCAGCATCGTGACCGCCAGGTAGGCGACGCCGACGGCGACCATGGCCGGGGACAGGTCGATCGCGTCGACCAGGACGCCACCGAGCAGCCCGCCGAGCGGCATCAGCGACCAGCACATCGCCGTGCTCAGCGAGGTGACCCGGCCCATCAGCGGGGCCGGGATGCGCTCGTAGATGACGGCGCCCAGGATCGGGTTGATGAACCCGGAGGCGAACCCGCCGATCGCGAAGACCGCGAGCACGCCGACCAGCGGCGTGTCGAAGGCCAGCACCAGGAACCGCGGCAGACTGGTGAGCAGGAAGGCGCCCAGGTAGATCCGGTAGCGGGGAAGTCGCTCGCCCCACGTGGCAGCGCACAACGCCCCGAGGGCGGACATGCCGCTGAAGAGGCCGAACAGCAGCCCGAGCGCCGCGGCCCCGCGTCCGGGCTCCAGCGACCAGACGGGCATCAGGACCGAGGCCCAGGCGGCGTCGAGCAGGTTGGTCAGCGACACCATCACGGTGATGCCGAGCAGGACCCGGTCGCCGCGCAGGAACGTCCAGCCCTGCCGGAGCTGGGTGACGTACGACGAGGGCCCGCCCGATTCGCCCGATTCGCCCGTCTCGTGGTCCCGCGCGGCGAGCCCTGCCGTCGCCCACGCCAGCACCAGCGCCGAGACTCCGAAGCTGGCGGCATCGATGAGCAGCGCGTCGGCCGGCCCGACGGCGGCGATCAGCAGCCCGCCGAGGCCGGCGCCGAGCAGGGAGGCGGTGCGCTCCACCGTCGCGCTGAGGCCGGTCACCCGCTCGGTGGACACTCCTGCCACGCCGACCAGGGTGGGCACGAGGGAGTGCTTGGCCGCGTCGCCGGGTCCGCGCAGCGCCCCCGCCACGGCCACCAGCGCCAGGAACCCGCCGAACGACAGCAGCCCGGCGTCGTGCAGGAGCGGGATCGAGGCCACCACGACCAGGGAGCCGAGGTCGCAGGTGATCGAGATGCGGCGAGCGCCCAGCCGGTCGATCAGCGGACCGCCGAGGATCTTGAAGAGCACCAGCGGGAGCATCTCCGCGAGTGCGGCCAGGCCGGTCTTGGTGGCGCTGCCGGTCGAGTCGAGCACGAAGAGCGGGATCGCGATCATCGAGACCCGGGTGCCGGTGACCGACACGGCGTCGGCCGTCAGCCACCCGTAGAGCGCGCGGCGTCCGCCGGCCGTCACGGTGACTCGTCCCCGCTCGCACCCTCGGTCGCGTCCCCGCCCACGTCCCCGGGGACGCCGTCCTGCGCCACCTGGCCGGGCCGCACGTAGCCGCTGACCTGGAAGACGACGTGGCGGGCCTCGGGGTCGTCCTCGTCCACCACGCTCGACAACAGGTGGTCGAGCTGGTCGAAGAGCCGGGTCGCGGTGGCCGGGGTCAGCCGGGGGTGCCAGTCGCTCAGCGTCCCGACGTCGCGCCACTGCGGCGGCAGCAGCGGGCGCTCCTCCATCGCCCTCTGCAGCCACTCGGTGTAGACGGTCGCCACGGTCTGCAGGTAGGCGTCGGTCTCCTGCCAGCCCTCGTCGTCGTCGGGGGCCGGGCTCGCCGTACGCGTGGAGGCGTGGGACGCCTTCCACCAGCGCTCGCGGCGGTTGCCCTGGGAGTCGTCGTCCTCGATGAACCCGTGGCTCGCCAGCTGGCGCAGGTGGTACGACGTGGCGCCGGTGTTCAGACCCAGCCGGGTCGCCAGGGCGGTCGCCGTGGCGGGGCCGTCGATCCGGAGCATGCCGAGCATCCGCAGGCGCACCGGATGGGCCAGGGCGCGCAGCTGGTGGGGGCTCGGGGTGGCGGTGCGAACGTCGTCCATGAGCGCAGCCTAGATTGCAAAGAAACATTTGCAAATAACTGTATGCAATCCGATCGGTGAGACGGGACCGCGGTCAGCCGGGACCGCGTTACCGCTCGGCAACCGAAGGGAGGCAGGGTAGGGACATGTCGACCAAGGTCTCGCTCGAGCACCGCACCACCTACCACTTCGCTGAGCCCGTCAACGTCGCCCCACACGTCGTACGACTGCGGCCGGCGCCGCACACCCGGACCCCGATCGAGGCCTACTCGCTCGATGTCTCGCCGAAGAGCCACTTCCTCAACTGGCAGCAGGACCCGTTCGGCAACTGGATGGCGCGCCTGGTCTTCCCGGAGAAGGTGAAGACCCTCGACATCACCGTCGGCCTGGTCGCCGACCTGATGGTGATCAACCCCTTCGACTTCTTCGTCGAGGAGTACGCCGAGTCGATGCCGTTCGTCTACGAGAACAGCCTGCACGCCGACCTGTTCCCCTACTTGCGCTCGGTCGACGACGCCTCGGTGGCCGACCAGTTCCGTCAGGGTCTGCCCCAGCCGCACGAGGGGCCGGACGGCACCACCCGCACCATCGACTTCCTGGCCTCGCTCAACGCCGCGGTCAACCGCGAGATCGCCTACTCCGTGCGGATGGAGGCCGGCGTCCAGTCCCCCGACGAGACGCTCACCCGCAAGATCGGCTCGTGCCGCGACTCGGCCTGGCTGCTGGTCGCGCTGCTGCGCCAGTACGGCCTGGCCGCCCGGTTCGTCTCCGGCTACCTCGTCCAGCTCGCCTCCGACCAGAAGGCGCTCGACGGCCCCAGCGGCCCCGAGCAGGACTTCACCGACCTGCACGCCTGGGCCGAGGTCTACCTGCCGGGTGCCGGCTGGGTGGGGATGGACCCCACGAGCAGCCTGTTCGCCGGCGAGGGCCACATCCCGCTGAGCGCGACGCCCCACCCGAGCAGCGCCGCGCCGATCGAGGGCGCCACCGACCCGGTCGAGGTCACGTTCTCCTTCCACAACGAGGTCACCCGGGTCCACGAGGACCCCCGCGTCACCAAGCCCTACACCGACGACCAGTGGGCCCGGATCGACGCGCTGGGCGAGTCCGTCGACGAGCGGCTGAGCGCCGGCGACGTGCGACTCACGATGGGCGGCGAGCCCACGTTCGTCTCGCTCGACGACGCGACCACCCCGCAGTGGAACTCCGAGGCCGACGGCCCCGAGAAGCGCGCGCTGGCCAACGTGCTGGCCGAGCGCCTGCGCGAGACCTACGCCCAGGGCGGCATCGTCCACCGCGGCCAGGGGAAGTGGTACCCCGGCGAGCCGCTCCCGAGATGGAACATCGGCCTCCAGTGGCGCACCGACGGGGTCCCGCTGTGGCAGGACTCCTCGCTCTTCGCCGATCCCTGGGGCAGGGGCAGCGACCCGGCCGTCGCGCAGCAACAGGCCGAGGACCTCGCCCGCCGCGTCGGCAAGGTCCTGGCGCTGCCCGCCGAGCAGGTCCACCCGGCCTTCGAGGACCCCCTCGCGGTCCTCGCCTCCGACGTGCGTCAGCCGCAGGGCGAGGCGCCCGAGGACACCGCCGACAAGCTCGACGCCCAGGGCCTCGGCGTCCTCGACGCCGACGTCGACACGCCCAGCGGCTGGGTGATCCCGCTGGTGACGAGCCACGCGGAGTCCGACGAGTGGGTCAGTCCCGCCTGGCGCTTTCGTCGGGGCCGGCTCGTGCTGGTCCCCGGCACCAGCTCGGTCGGCCTGCGCCTGCCGCTCGACTCGGTGGCCTGGAGGGACCCGGCGTACGCCGGCGAGCCGTCGTACCTCGAGGCGGGCTCGCCCCTGGAGCCGAAGGTCCCCGTCGTCACGGTCGTGGACCCCGAGGGCCAGGGCACGACCGCGCTGGCGTTCGAGGCGCGTGACGGGCACGTCCACGTCTTCCTCCCACCCACCGACGCCCTCGACGACTACGCCGACCTGCTCCGCCTGATCGAGGTCGCGGCCCGCAAGGTGGGCTGCCCGATCGTGATCGAGGGCTACGGCCCGCCGCCCGACCCGCGGCTCACGATGCTCGTGGTGACGCCCGACCCGGGCGTCATCGAGGTCAACGTGCAGCCCACGAAGAGCTGGGCCGAGCAGCGCGACCTCACCACGACGCTCTACGAGGAGGCCCGGCAGGCTCGGCTGACGACGGAGAAGTTCGACCTCGACGGCCTGCACACCGGCACCGGCGGCGGCAACCACATCACCCTCGGTGGCACCGCGCCCATCGACTCGCCGCTGCTGCGCCGACCCGACCTGCTGGTCAGCCTGATCACCTACTGGCAGCGGCACCCGAGCCTGAGCTACCTCTTCTCGGGGCGCTTCATCGGCCCGACCAGCCAGGCGCCGCGCTTCGACGAGGGGCGGCCCGAGGCGACGTACGAGATGGAGATCGCGTTCGCCGAGATCGAGCGCCTCACCGCGCAGGCCCAGGGACCCGAAGGGACCGGCGGGGGGCCGCGGCCCTGGCTCGTCGACCGGGCGCTGCGGCACCTGCTCACCGACCTGACGGGCAACACCCACCGCTCGGAGTTCTGCATCGACAAGATGTACAGCCCCGACTCCTCGCGCGGACGGCTCGGACTGCTCGAGCTGCGCGGCTTCGAGATGCCGCCCCACGGCCAGATGGCGCTCGTCCAGGCCCTCCTCGTGCGCAGTCTCGTCGCGATGTTCTGGGAGCAGCCGCTCAAGGAGCCGCTGGTGCGCTGGGGCACCCGTCTCCACGAGGACCCGCTCCTGCCCCAGGGCGCGATCGCCGACATCAACGCCGTGGTCGCCGACCTGCGCGCCTTCGGCATCGACTTCGAGGAGGAGTGGCTCGCACCGTTCACCGAGTTCCGCTTCCCGCGGATCGGCGCCACCACCGTCGGGCCGGTCGGTCTCGAGCTGCGCCAGGCGATCGAGCCCTGGCACGTGCTCGGCGAGGAGGCGACCGGATCGGGCACGTCGCGCTACGTGGACAGCTCCGTCGAGCGGGTCCAGGTGGCCGTCTCCGGACTGGACCCCCACCGCCACCTGGTGACGTGTCAGGGTGTCCCCGTGCCACTGACCCCCACCCCTGCGGGTGACCACTACGCCGGCGTGCGGTTCCGCGCCTGGCAGCCGTGGTCCGCCCTGCACCCCTCCATCGAGGTGCACGCCCCGCTGCGCTTCGACGTGGTCGACGCCGTGTCCGGCGTGAGCCTGGGTGGAGCGACCTACCACGTCGTCCATCCGGGCGGTCGCAGCTACGACCACCCGCCGATCAACGCCAACGAGGCCGAGGCGCGGCGGGCCAGCCGGTTCACCTCGCACGGCCACACCGCCGGTCGTCTCGACGTGGGTGCGCTGCGCGAGACGGCGCGTCGGGCTGCCAGCGACGAGTACCCGCACACCCTCGACCTGCGGCGGGTCCCGTCCGCAGCCACCTCGACCCGGGCCGCCGGCCCAGATGATCGAGGAGACGCAGGAGATGCTGACGCGTGAGCCTGCTGCGTGACTACGCGGCCGGAGTCACCCAGCCCACGCTGGGCGGCGAGGTCGCCCGCTTCGACGAGGTGGTCGGCCTCGACGGATCCCTGCGGACCCCGTGGAAGGGACTGGCCGAGGTCGCCGTCGACCTTACCGCCGCCGACCTGGGCAGGGTGGACGAGGACATCGCCCGGGCCCTGGCCGACGACGGTGTCACCTACGGCCGGCCGGGGGAGCGGCAGGGCGCCTGGCGCCTGGACCCGATGCCGCTGGTCATGGACGCCGAGACCTGGACCCCGCTCGAGGTCGGTCTCGCGCAGCGGGCCGAGCTCCTCAACGCCGTCCTGACCGACCTGTACGGCGAGCAGCGGCTGCTGAGAGACGGCGTGCTGCCGCCCGCTCTCGTGCTCGGTCACCCGGGCTTCACCCGGGTGATGGCCCGCTCCTCGATCACCGACCCGCGACCGCTGGTCGTCTCCGGCACCGACCTGGGCCGCGACGACCGCGGCGAGTGGCGGGTCCTCGCCGATCGCACGCAGGCCCCCTCCGGGCTCGGCTACGCGATGGAGAACCGTCGCATCCTGTCGCGGATGATGCCCGAGCTCTACCGCTCCGCCGGCCTGCACCGGATGGAGCCGTTCTTCTCGGCCCTGCGCTCGGCGCTGCTGCAGTCCGCCGCCGGCGACCTGCCCGACCCCCGCGTCGTGGTGCTGTCGCCCGGCAGCGCGTCGGAGACCGCCTACGACCAGGCGTTCATCGCCTCGGCCCTCGGTTTCCCGCTCGTGCAGGGCAGCGACCTCGTCGTGCGCGACGGGTGGGTGCAGATGCGGGTCTTCGGCCGTCTCGAGCGCGTCGACGTCGTCCTGCGTCGCGTCGACGCCCCGTGGACCGACCCCCTCGAGCTGCGCGGCGACTCCCAGCTCGGCGTCGCCGGGCTGGTCGAGGCGACCCGCCGCGGGCGGGTCCGGATCGTCAACGGTCTCGGCGCGGGCGTCCTGGAGAACCCAGCGCTGCACGCCTTCATGCCGGCGCTGTGCGAGGAGCTGCTGGGAGAGCCGCTGCGCCTCGCGTCGGTGCCCACGTGGTGGTGCGGTGAGCCCGAAAGCCTCGAGCTCGTGCTGGACCGGCTCGACGGTTCCGACGGGTTCATCGTCCGGGCGATCGACGAGCCGTCGGGCTCGATGCTCGACCTCTCCCGCGACGAGCTGGTCGCCCGACTGCTCGCCGAGCCGCACCGCTTCGTCGGGCAGGAGCGACTCCCGCTCTCGCAGGCGCCGGCCTGGCGCCGTACGAGCTATGGCGTGGGGGAGGCAGGACCGCAGCCGGTCACCCTGCGAGCTTTCACCCTGCGCTACGGCTCCGCCTACCGGCCGCTCGTCGGAGGGCTGGTGAGCCTGGTCGAGGGCGACCAGCCGGGCGGCAGCAAGGACCTGTGGGTGCTCAAGGACGACCCGTCCGACCCCGACCAGGGCCTGCCCGACATCCTGCCGATGACCAACGTGCGCGCCTCGATGGGCACGGTGCCACGCGTCCTGGAGGACATGTACTGGTTCGGTCGCTACGCCGAACGCGTCGAGGACCTGCTCCGCCTCGTCCTGGCCGCCCACGGGCTGGCCGAGGACTTCAGCACGCGTCCTCGCTCGACCGGCGGCGCGAGTCTCGACGTGATGATGGGTGCCGTACGTCGGCTCGCCGGGCGCCTGCACGGCGACCTCGACCGCGAGTTCCGCTCGGTGCTGCTGGACGCCTCGCGTCGGGGGTCGGTCAGCCATGGCCTGCACGGTCTGCGCGAGGCGCTCTCGGGCGTGCGCGACCAGCTCTCGGGCGACGTGTGGCGTGCCTTCGGTGCGACCGACCGGGCGGCGTACTCCCTGGAGGTCAGCACCCACAGCCAGCAGATCAACGAGTCGGCCGGCCGGATGCTCGGCGGGATCCTCTCCCTGCACGGTGTCACCGCCAGCATGATCCGCGACGAGGGCTGGCACATGATCGGTGTCGGGCGCGCGCTGGAGCGGGCCTTGCAGCTGTGCCAGCTGCTGGCGGCGACCACGACGGTGCGGCGCGGGATCGACGTGGACCGCGAGGTCCTCAACTCCGTGCTTGCCGCCGCCGAGAGCGCGGTCACCCACCGTCGCCGCTACCGCGGCTACGTGCGCCCCGGCGGTGTGCTGGAGCTGCTGCTCGAGGACCCGCAGAACCCGCGCTCGCTGGCGTTCTGTCTCGCCGAGCTCGCCGAGCACCTCGCCGCACTGCCGGCCTCCACCGGGTCCAGCCGGCCCGAGCGCCTGGTCATCGACCTCCAGGAGGCGCTGGCCGACACCGACATCGCCACGCTCGTGGCGATCGGTGGCGTGGGGCGGCCCAACCTCGAGGCGTTCCTCGAGACCACCATCGGTCAGCTCGTGCGCCTCGGTGAGGCGATCACCGAGCTCCACCACACCAGCGGTCCGGCGCCGCAGCTGCTCGCGGGCCTGCCGTTGGTCGACTCGTTCACGCCGCCGGTGACCGGCGAGGTCGTGCTGAGGCCGCAACCATGACGACCGTGATCTGCGTGAGCCCGAGGAGCGCGTCATGAAGTACGCCGTGCGGCACACCACCACCTACACCTACGACGACGCGGTCAGCGACAGCCTCGGGGTCGCCTATCTCGTGCCGCGCTCGCTGCCGTGGCAGCAGGTGGCGTCCTACGACGTGACCGTGACCCCGACACCGGTCGACTCGTCCTCCGACGAGGACTACTACGGCAACCGGGTGACGTACTTTCAGGTGACCGAGCGCCACCAGCAGCTGGTCGTCGACGGGGTCAGCCAGGTGGAGTCGTTGACGCCGGTGCACACCGAGGAGGCGCTGGGGCGCGCCTGGGAGTCCCTGCGGCCGCTGCACGAGCCCTCCGCCCGTGGGGCCTGGCAGGCCACCGACTTCGCGCTCGCCTCACCGCTGGTCGAGCAGGTGCCGGCCGCCCACGACTACGCCGCGCCGACGCTGACGCCGAGGCGCCCGATCGGCGAGGCGGTCACCGACCTGATGCACCGGGTCCACGCCGACTTCGAGTACGACAAGACCGCCACGACCGTCACCTCCACGGTGGGCCACATCCTGGAGAAGCGGGCCGGGGTCTGCCAGGACTTCGCCCACCTGATGCTGGCCTGCCTGCGCTCGCACGGACTGGCGGTCCGCTACGTCAGCGGCTACCTCGCCACCACGCCACCGCCCGGCAAGGAGCGGGTCGTGGGCGCGGACGCCTCCCACGCCTGGGTGGAGGTGTGGCTCGGCGAGGACGAGTGGCTCGCCCTCGACCCGACCAACGACCAGTGGGCCGGCGACCGCTACGTCACTGTGGCGTGGGGCCGCGACTACGGCGACGTGCCGCCGCTCAAGGGCGTCATCTTCACCGAGGCCAAGCGCTCGACCATGCGGGTCTCGGTCGACGTGGCCCCGGTGCCCGAGTGACGTCCCTGACGGTCCCGGGGGGCGCCCTCTGGGAGACTGGTCGGGTGCTCCTCCGTCGCTGCGCCGCGCTGCCCCCGATCGTCCTCGCCGCGGTCCTCGGTCTCACCGGGTGCAGCGGCGAGGCCGGCCCGGTCGACGACGGCACCTACTCGGCGCTGCAGGCCGGCGCCCCGGACGCGCTCGACGCACTCGGCGTCGACCTGGTCTCACTCGAGCGGCCCGCGGCGGCAGCCCCGGGTGATGTCGTGGCCGCGCTGGAGGCGGAGTCGTTGGACGCGGAGACCTACTCCGTCGGGACGGTCGACGGCCTGACGCTCGACCCGGAGCGGGTGGGCGGACTGCTGGGGCTCGCCGGTGCGGCGGACCCCGCGGACGGTGGCCACTACGTCGTGCTGAGCTTCGACGGGGTCGATGCCGCGGTCCTCTTCGCGCAGGGGGACGCCGAGATCTTCGACGACGCGGAGGCCGAGTCGTCCCGGAGCGCGTACTTCTCGGGAAACCTCGTGGGCTACTACGCTCCCGGGGAGGGCGACGACACGAGCGACCGCTTCCGCGCCGCGCTGACCGCGCTCTCCGACTGACACCCGAGACCCACCCGCACCACACCCCCTCCCTGGAAGACGGACACCCCATGAGCGACTCCGGCAACAACGCCCCTCCCGGTTGGTACGACGACGGCAAGGGCGGCCAGCGCTGGTGGGACGGGTCGCAGTGGGGCCCCGAGGGTCAGCCCCCGGCGACGCCCACGACGCCGATGCCGACCAGCCCGCCGCCGACCAGCCCGCCGCAGGACCCGCCGTACGGCCCGCCCGGTGGTGAGCCCGGGCAGCACGGCCGGTACGGGGCGCCGCAGCCGTCGTACGGCACGGCGGGCGCGGCGGCCGCAGGCTATCCGCCGCCCGGCCCCGACTACGGCGCTCCCAGCACCGCCGGACCGGGCAACCGCAAGGGCCTGCTGATCGGCCTGATCGGAGGACTCGTCGGCGTCGTGGTCCTGGTGATCATCCTGGTCATCACCCTCGGCGGCGGCTCGGGCCCGTCCTCCGACGACCCGGCCGCGACGGTCCAGAGCTTCTTCGACGCAGCCCGGGACGGTGACTGCGACGCCGCCGTCGAGCTGCTGACCGACAACGCCCAGGAGACCCTGGACCCCGACGACTGCGAGTCGGCCGACCCCGCCGAGGAGTTCGGTGACGGCGTCGAGCTCGAGGTGGGTGAGGCCAGCATCGACGGTGACGACGCCACCGTGCCCGTGAGCCTGGCCGTCGACCCCGACTCCGAGGCGCTGGAAGGACTCGGCAGCCTGATCCCGAGCGACGTCACGATCGACTTCCAGCTCACGAAGGTCGACGGCGCCTGGCTGATCGACGACTTCGGATTTGGGTCGTTGCTGGAGAATCTCCCCGACGGCGACATCCCCGACGTCCCGGACTTCTCGGACCTGCCCGACGACCCGTTCAGCGACCTGCCGGAGGATCCGTTCTCCGACCTGCCGACGGACCTGTTCTCGGACTTCCCGACGGACCTGTTCAGCGACTTCCCCACCGATCTCTTCTCCGACTTCCCCACCGACTTCGACCCGGAGGACTTCTTGTCCGACTTCCCGACCGACCTCTTCTCTGATTTCCCGACCGAGTGAAGTCCTTCCGCTGCCGCCAGTGCGACAACCCCCTGCACTTCGAGAACTCCGTGTGCGTCTCCTGCGGGAGCGCCCTGGGCTTCTCGCGCGCCGAGCGCGCGATCGTGCCGGTGAGCAAGCAGGGCACCTACGTCGACAGCACCGGCCTGACGTGGCACATCTGCGCCAACCTCAACCTGTCCGGCTGCACGTGGCTGGCGCCCGTCGAAGGTGGGCAGTGCTCGAGCTGTGACCTGACCCGGACGCGTCCGAGCGACGACGACCTCGAGGGCCTGACCAACTTCCCGGCCGCCGAGGCCGCCAAGCGCCACCTCCTGGTGGAGCTCGACACCCTCGGCTTCGACGTCGTCGGCAAGGACGTCGACCCCGACGACGGCATCGCCTTCGACCTGCTCTCCAGCGTCGAGGAGAACGTCGTCATCGGTCACGAGGAGGGGGTCATCACCATCGACCTCGCCGAGAGCGACGACGCCTACCGGGAGAAGGTCCGCGCCAAGCTGGCCGAGCCCTACCGCACGATGCTCGGCCACTTCCGCCACGAGTTCGGCCACTACGCCGAGTGGCAGCTGGTGCGCGGCGGCGAGCGCATCGAGCGCTGCAAGGAGCTGTTCGGTGACGAGTCGGTCGACTACCAGGAGTCGATCCAGCGGCACTACTCCGAGGGACCACCCGACGACTGGGCGCGGTCGTTCATCTCGACGTACGCCACCATGCACCCGTTCGAGGACTTCGCCGAGACCTGGTCGCACTACCTGCACATCTGCGACACGATCGAGACCGCCCGCGAGTACGGCCTGGTCACGATCGGCGGGCTCGAGGCCTTCTCCAGCTTTCGCGACGTCGTGACCGGGGTGTGGATCCCCCTCTCGATCGCGCTGAACCAGATGAACAGGTCCATGGGCAAGGACGACGTCTATCCGTTCGTCATCCCCGGCCCGGTCCTGGACAAGCTGGAGTTCGTCGCGTCGCTGCTGCCGCAGTAGCGTCACCCCGACGGATGATTGAAACGTCACCTATCTGGATAGGGTGACGTCATGAGTGACAGCAGCGACAGCCAGGACGCGACCTTCGTCAAGACCGGCAAGGGCTTCGACCGGGACATGAACTACGTGCCCGACCGGATCACCAAGGTCGTCGACGGCTCCCCCCGTACGCCGGAGCACGGCCCGGTGCGCGGGGAGCTCTGGCCGGTCGAGGCGGGTCGGTACCGCCTGGTCGCAGCCAAGGCGTGCCCGTGGGCCAACCGGGCGATCATCGTGCGCAACCTGCTCGGCCTCGAGGACGTCATCTCGCTCGGGATGCCGGGACCCACCCACGACCAGCGTTCGTGGACCTTCGACCTCGACCCCGGCGGGCGCGACCCGGTGCTCGGCATCGAGCGCCTGCAGGAGGCCTACCTCCAGCGGTTCCCCGACTACCCGCGCGGCATCACGGTGCCGGCGATCGTCGAGGAGGAGACCGGACTGCTGGTCACCAACGACTTCCCGTGGATCACCCACGACTTCTCCTTCGAGTGGCGTGAGCACCACCGCGAAGGTGCGCCCGACCTCTGGCCGGACGACCTGCGCGAGGAGATGGAGCAGGTGATGGAGCGCGTCTTCACCGAGGTCAACAACGGGGTCTACCGATGCGGCTTCGCCGGGTCGCAAGATGCCTACGAGGAGGCCTACGACCGGCTGTGGACCGCCATGGACTGGCTGGAGGAGCGACTGACCACGCGCCGCTACCTGATGGGGGAGGCGATCACCGAGGCGGACGTGCGACTGTTCACCACGCTGGCCCGCTTCGACGCGGTCTACCACGGCCACTTCAAGTGCAACCGCCAGAAGCTCGCCGAGCTGCCGGCCCTGTGGGGCTATGCCCGCGACCTCTACCAGACACCCGGTTTCGGAGAGACGATCGACTTCGACCAGATCAAGCAGCACTACTACGTGGTCCACACCGAGATCAACCCGACGGGTGTGGTGCCGAAGGGGCCCGACCCGGCGGTGTGGCTGGAGCCGCACGGACGGGGCTGATCGTCCTCGGCCCAGGCGCCTATCCTCGGAGCATGGGTCACGGGCACGGGCACGCCGCCGGGCGCGCAGCCGATCGCTCGCGCCTGCGCTGGGCGTTGCTGGTCACCGTCGTCGTCCTGGTCGTCGAGGTCGTCGGCGCCCTGCTGACCGGGTCGCTGGCGCTGCTGGCCGACGCCGGTCACATGGCCACCGACGCCGGTGCCGTGGTGCTCGCGCTCGGAGCGTCGTACGTCGCGTCCCTGCCGGGCTCGCGACGCTCGACCTTCGGCTACCACCGTGCCGAGGTCCTGGCGGCGCTGCTCAACGCTGTGGTGCTGATCGGAGTCTGTGCCTATCTCGCCTACGCCGGCATCAGCCGGCTCTCCGACCCCGTCGCGATCGAGGCCGGACCGATGGTCGCCTTCGCCACGGTCGGGCTGCTCGCCAACGGCACGTCGCTGGTGATCCTCAACCGCTCCGACACCGACTCGATCAACATGCGGGCCGCCGCGGCCGAGGTCGGCGCCGACCTGCTGGGCTCGGTCTTCGCGATCGCGGCGGGACTGGTGATCCTGCTGTGGGGCTACGACCGGGCCGATGCCCTCGCCTCCCTCGCGATCGCCGCGCTGATCGTGCCCCGGGCCGGCCTGCTGCTCCGTGACGCGGCCGTGGTCCTGCTCGAGATCGCGCCGAGGGGTCTCGACATCGACGACGTCGAGCACCACCTGCGCCACGTGGACGGCGTGCTCGACGTGCACGACCTGCACGCCTGGACCATCACCAGCGGCATGCCGAGCCTGTCGGCCCACGTCACGGTGACCGACACCGCGCTCGCCGAGCGGGGCGTGGGCGCGATCCTCGACGAGCTCTGCACCTGCGTCGCCGAGCACTTCGACGTACGCCACGCGACCTTCCAGGTCGAGCCGTCCTCGCACGAGGCGCACGAGGACCTCGGCGAGCTGCACTGAGGGGCAGGGGAGGGCGGAGCGGACTTACCAGCAGTTGTGACTACTGGGCGACCGCTGTAGCCGTCGCCCAGTAGTCACAACTGCTGGTAAGTGCCCCGGGGCCGCGGCGGTCGAGGCCGACGACCGGGCTGACGAGGCGGCGCTGCTGCCTACTCCGCGGCGACCACCACGGCGTAGGAGCCGACACCGAGCAGTCGCGCCCCGGCGACCGAGGTGCGGTGCTTCTTCTCGCCGACGATCAGCTCGAGCAGCGCGCCCGACTCCGGGTCGAGGTCGATGTCGTGCACGGTGCCGAGGTCCTCCCCGGCGTCGGAGAGCACGCGCTTCTTCAGGACGGTGCCGTCCTTGGTGGCCAGGTCGGCGAGCCGGTCATCGGGGTCGACGACCACCGAGGCGCCGCCGATGGTGACCGCGTCGGCGCCGACGGCCGTGAGGTCGGACCACACCACGACGGACCCGTGGTCGGTCTTCTTGAACTCCAGCGCTGCGATGGAGCGCGTCGCCGGGTCGAGCAGGAAGCCGTCCACCTTGCCGACGGTGTCGGCCGAGGTGGTGTCGACGAGCTTGCGGCCCTTGAGGTCGGAGTACAGCATCAGCTGCCGCCCTTCAGCTGGGTCCGGAAGGCCTGGACGGCAGCACCGAAGCCGGCCAGGTCGTCGCTGACGAAACCCTCCGCGCTGGACGGCACCATGACGTGCTCGCTGGAGACGGCCAGGGTGTCGGGGAGCGGGAGCAGCAGTCGCGTGTGCTTGTTGCCCTTCGAGCTGGACGCCTTGAGGGCGTCGGAGGCCTCGATCTCGTAGCCCACCACGTCGCACGGACCGCCGTCGGCGTTGTCGTACTCGATGACGACGTCGGAGACCTTGCCGAGGTCGGAGCCCGTGTCGGTCAGGACCCGGTCGCCGAGCACGTTGCCGCCGCTGCCGGCACCGGCCGACGACGAGGCGGCGGCGGCGATCACGGTGTCGACGGGCTCGAGCGCGCTGTCGTCGGCGATCATCACGGCGTCGGGGCCGAGGCCGACGACCTTGGTCCAGGTCAGCCCCTTCTTCAGCGGGCCCGAGAGGAGTCCGCGACCGGCGAGGGTGAAGCCGGCCACCGCGCCCCCGTCGGCGGAGAAGACGACGTCCTTGACCTGCGCGACGTCGTCACCGGCGAGGGTGACGACCGGCAGCGACCCGATCTCGGAGGTGCGCATCAGGCGGCTCACGGCTGGCCGCCACTCGTGTCGATCGGGCCCGCGGCATCGGCCGGCCCGGGCCCTCCGACGATGACGCCGCCCCTGCGGCGCTTGGCCTGTACGGCGACCAGTGCCGCCGCGATGACGACCACCACGACAAGGGCGACGATCACCCAACCCCACCACTGCATCTCGATGCCTCCCCTTCGACGTGCCACCGGGGACCCGACTGCGCCGGATCCTGGGAGAAGCCTACGGCCGCGCGCGAACCCCTGCGGGCGCCTCGATCGAGGCCGCTCCTCGCCACACCCGTTCGGCTGAACGATGCCGTAGCGGCCGTAGCGGGCCGTGGGCAGGTCGTAAGGTCGGCTCATGCCTCTCGATGACGATCAGGTCGCCCGCGCCGCAGCCCTCGCCCGCCAGGCCGAGACGACCGCCGCCAAGCTCAAGCCCGGCACGTGGGAGTCGGTCCAGGCGCTGGCGCTGGCGTCGATCGCCCTGCGGCTCAGCGCGGAGACGCCCGACCGCTGACGCGAGTCCGTGTCAACGCTCGGGCGCCCGGGCGTGCACGGAGAGCTGCGGGTGCCCGGTGAGATCGACGCCGCGTCGCCGTAGCTTGGCCGTGTAGATCGAGTCGTGCGAGAGCAGGTGGCTCACACCCACGGCCAGCACGATGGCGGTCATCATCGGCAGGATGATGGTGTACTCGCCGGTCAGCTCGAAGAGGATCACCACGGCCGTGATCGGCGCCCGGGCCGAGCCGGCGAAGACCGCGCCCATCCCTACCAGGGCGTAGGCGCCGGCGGGTCCGGCGACGTCCGGGGCCACCTGGTGGGCCACCTGGCCGAACGCCGAGCCGAGCATCGCGCCGATGAAGAGACTCGGGGCGAAGACGCCGCCCGAGCCGCCGATGCCGATGGTCAGGCCCGACGCGACCATCTTGGCGACGAGCAGGACGATCAGGAACCCGATGGCGTAGCGACCGTCGACCGCGTTGCCGAGGACGGGGTAGCCGACGCCGTACATCTGGGGGATCGCGAGCAGCAGCAGGCCGAGCACCAGTCCACCGGCCGCCGGGCGCAGCCACTCGGGGCCCCGCCAGATCCGGTCGCAGCCGTCCTCGATCGCATAGAGCACCTTGATGAAGACCGCGCCGACAGCGCCGGCGAGCACCCCGAGGAGGCCGAAGAGCAGGTACTGCTGCACGTGGTCGACGGCGAAGGTGGGCAGGACCAGGAACGGGTCGTCGCCCAGTGCGGCACGGCCGATGACGCTCGCGGTCACGGAGGCGAGGACGACCATGCCGAAGTGGCGGGCCCCGAAGTCGATGAGGATCAGCTCCATGGCGAAGAAGACGCCGGCCAACGGAGCATTGAAGGTGGCTGCGATGCCGCCGGCAGCGCCGCACGCGACCAGCATCCGCATCACGGCTTCGTCGCTGCGCGTGAGGCGTCCCAGGGTGGAACCCAGGGCGGCGCCGATCTGCACGATCGGACCTTCGCGCCCGACCGAGCCGCCACCGCCGATGGTCAGCGCCGAGGCCAGTGCCTTGACCCCGGCGACCTGGGGCTTGATGCGCCCGCCGTTGGTGGCGACGGCGTTCATCACCTCGGGCACGCCGTGCCCGCGTGCCTCGCGGGCGAAGCGGTGGACCAGCGGGCCGTAGATCAGCCCCGCGAGGACAGGGGTCAGCACGACGAAGCCGCCACCGAGCCACGGAAGCCAGGGGTGCGCCGCGTGGCCGGCATCGGCGTAGTCGTCCTGGCCGGAGAAGAGCAGGGTCATGGTGTCCACGAGCCAGCGGAAGCCGACGGCACCGATCCCGGCGCCGGCGCCGACCAGGACGGCGAGGGCCAGCAAGCCGGTCTCACTGGTGCGCAGGTCGTGGAGTGTCGGGACTCGGGTGCGCCACTGCATGATTGCAGTATGCAATTGTTGCATCATGCAACGAAATCCCGGGCGCGTGGGCGACGACCTGGCCACCGCCCTCCTGCGGGCCGGTCGCGTGATGGTCGGAGTCTCCGAGCGGTCGCTCGACGACGAGGGCGGCGTGACCCTGCCTCAGTTCCGCAGCCTGGTCCTGCTGGATCGACCGGAGCCGGTCAACCTCGTGACGCTCGCCGGGCTCCTCGACGTCGGTTCCTCGACGGCTCAGCGGATGGTCGAGCGGCTCGTACGGCGTCGGCTCGTGGCCCGTGACCGGCACCCCGACAACGGCCGCGAGGTCGTGCTGCGCCTGACGCCGGACGGAGAGGAGCTCGTGGCACGGGTGGTGGCGCGACGACGCCGTGCCTTGGGAGCGATCGCCCGGCGATTGCCGCAGGAGACGCGAGCGGCCTTCCTCGAGGCGCTGGACGCCTTCTCCGAGGCAGCCGGGGAGCCCGTCGTGATGGACCGTGACGACGCGTTGTGGGACCTGTAGGTCCGGCTGCGGTCGGTGGCCGGCGGCCGGCAGCAGAGGTCAGGCCGGGGCGTCGGCCTCGGCGGCGGCCTTCAGCTTGACCAGCGTGGCCTCGAGCGCCTTCTGCGTCTTGGAGCCGAACGTCGCCGACAGGGTGGCCCGCAGGACCGGGTTGCAGTGCGAGAGGTCCCACGTCTCGGTGACCTCGGTGCCGCCGTCGGGGGTCGGGCTCAGCTCGTAGCGCCAGCGGTGGGTGCCCATGTGGCGCCACGCGATGAGCTTGTCGGCCTCGAACTCGACGACCTTGTTCTTGATCTTGTAGGGCGCGCCCATCTTCATGTCCATGCCGAACTGCGAGCCGAGCTCGAGCCGCTCGGGGCCTTCGATGGAGTCCTTGACGCTGCCGGAGCCATCGATGCGCGGGTGCTGGCGAGGGTCGGCCAGGATCGCGAAGACGGTGGCCGGCGGTGCGGCGATGGTCGTGCTGGCGGACCTGCTCTTGTCACCCATGCGTGGACCCTAGCGCCTGGGTCGGCCTGGGTCGGCCTGGGTCGGCCTGGGTCGCTCTGGGTTGGTCTTGGGCCGACCACCCTTGTAGGTTGCTCTTCATCCGGACTGTGTCCCGGGTCACAGGTCGCCACACCCGGCGCGGCCCGTGCCCCGGGGGCGCCACGGTCCCAGCTTCCCGGACGCGGCGACCCCGCTCCCCGGGTGACGAGAAGGAGTCCCGCATGAGCAGCGACCACGTGACCCCCCCACCGGCCCGGCCTGCCGCGGCCGCTACCTTCGGCCCCGACCTGGTCGACGTCTTCGGCCCCAGCCAAGCGGACGGAGGCCCCGAGCTGATCCAGCTGCTGACGCCCGAGGGCGAGCGGGTCCACCATCCCGAGTTCGACATGGACTTCTCTGCCGACGACCTGCGTGGCTTCTACCGCGACATGGTGCTGACCCGGCGCATCGACACCGAGGCGACCGCCCTCCAACGACACGGGGAGCTCGGCATCTGGGCCCAGCTTCTCGGCCAGGAGGCCGCGCAGATCGGTGCCGGTCGGGCCCTTCGCCCGCAGGACTACGTCTTCCCGACCTATCGCGAGCACGGCGTCGCCTGGTGCCGCGGCCTCGACCCGCTCAAGCTGCTCGGGCTCTTCCGCGGCGTCGACCACGGCAACTGGGACCCCGCCGAGGTCAACTTCGGCCAGTACACGATCGTCATCGGCGCCCAGACCCTGCACGCCACGGGCTACGCGATGGGCGTCCAGCGCGACGGCGCCGTCGGCACCGGCGATCCCGATCGTGACGCCGCCGTGGTCGCCCACTTCGGTGACGGCGCCAGCAGCCAGGGCGACGTCAACGAGGCGTTCATCTTCGCGGCCTCCTACAACGCGCCGGTCGTCTTCTTCTGCCAGAACAACCAGTGGGCGATCTCCGAGCCCATCGAGCGTCAGTCCCGGATCCCCCTCTACCAGCGCGCGCTCGGCTTCGGCTTCCCGGGCGTGCGCGTCGACGGCAACGACGTGCTGGCGACGTACGCCGTCACGAAGGCCGCGCTGCAGCGAGCGCGCGACGGCCAGGGCCCCACCCTGGTCGAGGCCTACACCTATCGGATGGGCGCGCACACGACCACCGACGACCCCACCCGCTACCGGCTCTCCGACGACGTCGAGCGGTGGAAGCTCAAGGATCCGATCGCGCGCGTCAAGGTCTGGCTCGACCGCAACGGCCTGGCCGACAAGGACTTCTACGAGGGTGTGGCCGCCGAGGCCGACGACCTCGGTCACACGCTGCGCGAGGGGTGCAAGGCGATGCCCGACCCGGCGCCGATGTCCATGTTCGACCACGTGTATGCCGACATGCCGCCCGAGCTGATCGCCCAGCGAGACGGCTTCGCCGACTACCTCGCGAGCTTCGAGGAGGCGCGGGCATGAGCACCCAGAGCAGCCCGAGCACCGGGGCGACCCAGAAGATCACCCTCGCCAAGGGCCTCAACATGGGCCTGCGACGCGCCATGGAGGACGACGACAAGGTCCTGCTCATGGGCGAGGACGTCGGCAAGCTCGGCGGCGTCTTCCGGATCACCGACGGCCTCCAGAAGGACTTCGGCGAGGACCGCGTCATCGACTCGCCGCTGGCCGAGTCCGGCATCGTCGGTACCGCCGTGGGCCTGGCGATGCGCGGCTACCGCCCGGTCGTGGAGATCCAGTTCGACGGGTTCGTCTACCCCGCCTACGACCAGATCGTCTGCCAGGTCGCGAAGATCCACTACCGATCCAAGGGCAAGACCAAGATGCCGATCGTCATCCGGATCCCCTTCGGAGGCGGGATCGGTGCGGTCGAGCACCACAGCGAGTCTCCGGAGGCGCAGTTCGCGCACACGCCCGGCCTCAAGGTCGTGGCCTGCTCCAACCCGGTCGACGGCTACTGGATGATCCAGCAGGCCATCGCCAGCGACGACCCGGTGATCTTCCTGGAGCCCAAGCGGCAGTACCACGCCGACAAGGCCGAGCTGGACGACTCCTTGGCCCTCGGTGACGTCGACCCCCTGCACACCTCGCGGATCGTGCGAGCCGGCGGCGACGTCACCGTCCTGGCCTACGGGCCGACGGTGAAGACCGCCCTGCGCGCGGCCGAGGCCGCCGCCGGTGAGGGTCGCTCGCTCGAGGTGATCGACCTGCGCACCCTGTCGCCGCTCGACATGGCGCCGGTCCACGACTCCGTACGCCGTACCGGCCGCGCCGTGGTCGTCCACGAGGCGCACGCCAACCTCGGCCTCGGCTCGGAGCTGGCGGCCCGGATCACCGAGGAGTGCTTCTACTCCCTCGAGGCGCCGGTCCTGCGCGTCGGCGGGATGGACACCCCCTACCCCGCGTCTCGGATCGAGGAGGACTTCCTCCCCGACCTCGACCGGGTGCTGGACGCCGTCGACCGCTCGCTCGGATTCTGAGGGGACTGACATGCCCGAGTACAAGCTGCCCGACGTCGGGGAGGGCCTGACCGAGGCCGAGATCGTCACCTGGAAGGTGAAGGTCGGCGACGTGATCGCCATCAACGACATCGTCGTGGAGATCGAGACCGCCAAGTCGTTGGTCGAGCTGCCCTCGCCGTACGCCGGCGAGGTCACCGCGCTGCTGGTCCCCGAGGGCGAGACCGTCGAGGTCGGCACCCCGATCATCGCGATCGGCGAGGCATCAGCTGGCGCTGTTCCGTCGCCCGCTGCTGCGTCCGCCGACGAGGAGGAGATCGACCTCTCCAACCCGGCCGCCAGCGGTGGCGGCGAGGGCGAGAGCCTGGTGGGGCGCAACAAGGCCGACCGCGGCGCCGTACGTCGGGCCCGCAAGGCGGCGCCGGCCCCGGCCACCAAGGCGGCGCTCCAGGGCGCCTTCACCGCCGGCGACGCCGCCGACGAGCCGGTCCTCGAGGAGGCCGACCAGGCAGCGGCGAGCGACGACCTCGAGCCCGCGGTGCCCGCCGCCCCGGCTCGCACGGTCGAGGCGCGCGAGCCGTCCGCCGTCCGCGTCCTGGCCAAGCCGCCGGTGCGCAAGCTGGCCAAGGACCTCGGGGTCGACCTCGCGACGTGTCCTGCGTCGGGGCCGGGCGGGACGGTCACGCGCGGTGACGTCGAGGGGGCTGCTGAGGGTGGCAAGGCTGCTTCCCAGCCTGCGGAGGTCTCGAGGCCGCTCGCTCCTCGCGGCACCTCACCCACCGCTCGCGGCACCTCGACCACCGCCACCGCTCGCGAGACGCGCGAGCCCGTCAAGGGCGTGCGCAAGATGATGGCCGGGGCGATGGTCGGCTCGGCCTTCAGCGCCCCGCACGTCACCGAGTGGGTCACCCTCGACGCGACCGCGACGGTGGAGCTGGTGGAGCGGCTCAAGGCGCGCCGCGAGTTCCGCGACGTCAAGGTCTCCCCGCTGCTGGTGCTCGCCAAGGCCGTGCTGCTCGCGATGCGTCGGGCTCCGGAGATCAACTCGTGGTGGGACGAGGCGGCCCAGGAGGTCGTCTACAAGCACGACGTCAACCTCGGCATCGCCGCCGCGACGCCTCGCGGGCTCGTCGTCCCCAACGTCAAGGACGCCGATCGGCTCTCGCTGGTCGAGCTCGCCCAGGCTCTGGGTGCGCTGACCGCGACGGCGCGCGACGGCAAGACGCAGCCGGCCGAGATGGCCGACGGCACGTTCACGATCACCAACGTGGGCGTCTTCGGGGTCGATGCCGGCACCCCGATCATCAACCCGGGCGAGTCGGCGATCCTGTGCTTCGGCGCGATCAAGAAGCAGCCGTGGGTGGTGACCCGGGACGGCGCCGACGAGATCGCCGTACGTCACGTGACGACGTTGGCGCTCAGCTTCGACCACCGTCACGTGGACGGCGAGAAGGGGTCGCGTTTCCTCGCCGACGTTGCGGGCATCCTGGAGGATCCGGGCTCGGCGCTGCTGTTCTGAGTCTTTCCCCCGACCGCTCAGACAGGAGGCGAGGCCGTGTCCCACGGCTCGACCGGCCTCCCCGAGTCCGGCGCCGACCTGGGCCCGTTCCGCCTCGGCCGCCGGCTCGGTGTGGGCGGGATGGGCGTGGTCTACGAGGCGCTCGACACCCAGCTGAACCGCCAGGTGGCGCTGAAGATCATCACGCCGCGTCTGGCCGACGACGACGACTTCCGGAGGCGGTTCACCCGCGAGGCACGGGCCCAGGCGTCGCTGGACTCGCCCCACGTGGTCGGGGTCTATGCCTTCGGCGAGGCCGACGGCCGGCTCTACATCGCCTCGCAGCTCATCCCGGACGGTGACCTGGGCCGGATGCTGCACCTGCACGGCGTGCCGCCGGCGCGGGTCGGGCTGCACCTGATCGCGCAGGTCGCCGACGGGCTGGCCGACGCGCACGCCGCGGGCCTCGTGCACCGCGACATCAAGCCGGCCAACGTGCTGCTGCGACACCGTGACCACGCGCTGCACGCCTACCTGACCGACTTCGGGATCGCGCGACAGGTCGGGGACTCCGCAGGCGGGGACGGGGACAGCGTCACCGGGCTGACGCGAGCCGGAGCCGCGGTGGGGACCCCGACGTACATGGCGCCGGAGCTGCACACCGGCGGCGAGGCCGGACCGGCGTGCGACCTCTACTCGCTCGGCTGCCTGCTGTGGACCACCCTGAGCGGGGCGGCGCCGTACGCCGGCGGCACGGACTACCAGGTCGTCTCGGGTCACGTCTCGGGTCCGGTCCCGCAGGTCCAGGCCACCGGGCCGCTCGCGGTCGAGATCAACCGCGTGCTCGGCCTCGCGCTGGCCAAGGACCCCACCGCCCGGCATCCCTCGGCCGCCGCGCTGCGCGACGACCTCCGACGCGTGGTCCGGCTCCCCGACGACGAGCAGCCGATCCTGCCGGTGCCGGTCGCGGGCACGCCGCCGGGTGCGGCCGGGGTGGCGGTGCCACCGCCACCGACCCAACGGTCGCGCCGGTTCTACGCCGCTGGTCCGCCGACACCCACGCCGCCGATCGGCCCGGTCTCGCAGGCCCCGCCCGCCCCGGGGGCGCTCCCTGCTCCCGTGCCGTCGCGGCCCCGCTCGCCCGCCGCACGTCTCTGGGTCCCGGTGGCGGCCGGACTTCTCGCGGTGCTGGTGGGCGTCGCGCTGGTCGTGGGGCTTCGCGCCGCGTCCGGACAGGACGAGGCGGACGGCCCGGACCGCGACGCGCAGGCGGTGACGGCGCTGAGCGGTGCGTTCGCCGTGCAGGCCGGGGTCAGTCGCGAGGACGGCGAGTGCATCGCCCAGCGGATCGTCGAGGAGGTGGGTGTCGATGCCCTCATCGATGCCGGGGTGATCGACGAGGAGCTCTCCGTGCTCGAGGAGGACCTGCGGGACCCGGAGCTGATCTCGACGCTGTTCTCGGCGTCGTTCGCGTGTGCGGGCGCGGGCTGATCAGGGCTCGACCGGGCCGATCTCCCAGCCCTCGGGACTGATCGGGTGCAGGATCGCGTCGGTGCCGCCGTCGACGTACAGACAGGTGCCGACCATCAGCGAGGCGGCGGGTGAGAGCAGGAAGGCGATCGGAGCGGCGATCTCCTCGGGTCGGCCGTCGCGGCCGACGGCGGTGGGGTAGGTGTCGCCGAGCGGCCCGAAGACCGGGTCCGCGGCCATCTCGGCGGTCATCGGCGTGGTGACCTTGCCCGGGGCCACCGAGTTGAGCCGGATGCCGGCCCCGATCCACTCCCGCTTCACGCCCTCACGGCGCGCCCACCAGGCCAGGGCAGCCTTCGACGAGGGATAGACCATGACCGCCTCGGTCGCACTCGCGGCGCTGCGGGCCGCCTGTTCGTCGTCGCGCAGGCAGAGCGTGGCGACCTCGGCGTCCCACCCGGGCATCCCGGTGATCGAGTTGGAGGCCAGGAACACGACGGCTGCGTCCTCGGCCGCCGCCAGCTGGGGTCGCAGGCCGCGGACGAGGGCGATCGCCCCGAAGAAGTTCACCGAGACCAGCAGGGCCGGGTCGGTGCCGGTGAACCCGCCGATGCCTGCGGCCGGTACGACGCCGTGCACGACGTCGGTCAGCGCCTGGACGCCGGCGACAGCCGCCGTGCGTCCCGCCGGTGTGGCCAGGTCGGCCACCACGTCGATCGGGTCGTCGGTGTGGTCGGTCGCGATGCGGTCGAGCGTCAGGACGCGGTGCCCCTCGTCGCGCAGATGGCGGACGGTGGCCGCTCCGATCCCGCTGGCCGCACCGCTGACGACGTACGTGCGAGTCATGCCCCCACACTAGAACACGTTCTATCTGTTGGGGGGTCCGGCGGATGTTACCGACCGTTGTGGCTACTACCTGACGGCTATAGCCGCTGGGTAGTAGCAACAACGGTCGGTAACATCACCCCCCCTCAGACATAGCGTCGGGCTCGGTCCGCGGGCGAGCCCGCACCGGCGCGCAGCAGCGCGGACAGCTCGTGCTCCAGCACGGCCCCCATCCGCTGGCAGAACGCCTCGGCCTCGTCCGCGGCGTCCGGGCGCTCGGCGACGATCCGGTCGACGACCCCGAGTCGGTGCAGGTCGATGGCGCGGACCTGCTGCTGGCGCGCCATCTCCGGGGCGTGGTCGAGGTCGCGGTGCACGATCGCGCTGGCGCCCTCGGGCGGCAGCGGCGACAACCAGGCGTGCTGGGCGGCGACGACGCGGTCGGCCGGCAGGAACGCCAACGCGCCGCCACCGTTGCCCTCCCCGAGCATCAGGCAGAGGGTCGGCGCCGGGAGCGACACGAGCTCGGCCAGGCAGCGCGCGATCTCGCCGGCTAGCCCGCCGTTCTCGGCCTCCGGCGACAGTGCCGCGCCCTGCGTGTCGATCACCGTCACCAGCGGGAGCCCGAGCTCGGAGGCGAGCCGGAAGCCGCGACGCGCCTCGCGCAGTGCCTGCGGCCCCATCGGGTGGTCGGCGGTCTGTCCGCGGCGGTCCTGGCCCAGGAAGACGCAGGGTGCCAGCCCGAAGCGCGCCAGCGCGATCAGCAGTCCCGGGTCCTGCTCGCCCTGCCCGGTGCCGTTGAGCGGTACGACGTCGCTCGCGGCGTACTTCAGCAGCCGTCGTACGCCGGGCCGGTCCGGGCGCCGCGACCGGGTGACGGCGTCCCAGGTCTCGACGTCCGGGATCTCCTCGGCCGGCGGGTCCGGGAGCACCGGTACGCCGGAGCGCGGTGCCATCAGGATCGTCAGCGCGCGGTCGAGGATGTCGCCGATCTCGTCGGGGGCGACGACCCCGTCGATGATGCCCATCGCGTAGAGGTTCTCCGACGTCTGGACGTCGGCGGGGAAGTCCTTGCCGTAGAGCGCCGAGTAGACCCGCGGTCCGAGGAAGCCGACGAGCGCTCCGGGCTCGGCGACCGTGACGTGGCCCAGCGAGCCCCACGACGCCATCACGCCACCGGTGGTGGGGTGGCGCAGGTAGACGAGGTAGGGCAGCCCGGCGGCCTTGTGGGCGGCGACGGCCTGTGAGATGCGGACCATCTGCACGAAGGCGGGGGTGCCCTCCTGCATCCGGGTGCCGCCGCTGACGGGTGCGGCGACCAGCGGCAGACCGGCCTCGGTCGCTCGCTCGATCCCGGCCACGATCCGGTCGGCCGAGGCTCGTCCGATGGAGCCGGCCAGGAAGCCGAACTCGCCGACCAGCACCCCCACGCGGCGTCCGCGCAGGCTGGCCTCGCCGGTCAGCACCGACTCGTCCTCGCCGGACCTCTCGGCCGCCGCCGCGAGCTCGGCGGCGTACGCGTCGTCGATGCCCTCGCGCAGAGGCGGGGTGTCCCAGGAGACCCAGGAGTCGTCATCCATGACGAGGGCGATCAGGTCGCGGGCGGTGAGCCGCTTCTGGCTGGTCATGGGCGCAGACGCTAGCCCCTCAGACCTCGGTCTCGCGCTGGACGCGCAACGTCGGGACACCGCCCAGCCCGAGTCGGTAGCGGGTGTGGTCCGGATAACGGGCCAGCGTGTCCCACAAGGTGGCGTGCGCGGACCAGGGCAGCGGCTCGGCCCCGGAGTACCACGTGTCGCCGAACGCGATGAAGACCGGCACCCAGTCTGCGGCCAGGTCCCAGGCGCCTCGCTTGGCCTGCACCATCCGGCGTCGTGTCTGGAACGCCAGGCGGGGGCCGTCCTCGCTGAGCCCGGACGTCGCGACCGGCCACACCCACAGGTCGAGGGCCATCAGCTCGAGCTCGAGGTCGCGCACCACCGCGGGGTCGACCAGCACGGTCGCCACGTTCTGATGCGGGCGCCTCATGGCGCCACGCTACCCACGGGTGGGCCCGAGGGTCACTACTTCCGGGTGGTTCGCCATGCGGTCAGGACCCGCTGCTCGTGCCCGCGGGACAGGCCGGTGCGGGCGCCGTCGGGGTGCTGCCGTGCCCACGCGAGGGTGTCGCGGGAGGTCTCGGTGACGCCACGGGTCACCAGGCCGGCGGCGTACGACGGCTCCACGTCGTGGGAGAGCATCCCGTCGAACTCGGGGCGGGGGAGCCAGAGCGGGAGCCCGTCCTCGCCGGCCCACGGCTCGACACCGTGCTCGGCCAACGTCGCGTCGGGGACCCAGGTCAGCACGGCGTCGGAGCCGACGCCGGCCGCGGCCTCGGTGAGCAGGTCACCCACCGGCATCGCGGGACCGACGCCGTCGAAGACGCCCGTGGTCCGCTCCTCCGCGCACGTGACGATCCAGGCCGCGAGGTCACGCACGTCGATGACCTGCACGACGTCCGTGGGCGAGCCGCCAGCGAGGCTCTCCCCACCCTCGGCGAGCCGCAGCGGCCAGTAGGTGAACCGTCCGCTGGGGTCGCCCGGGCCGGCGATGAGCCCCGGGCGGACGATCGTCGAGGACGCCGCGCCACCCATGACCGCGGCCTCGCAGCCGACCTTCATCGCACCGTAGACGTCGGGTCCGGACGACGGATCCTCGTCGGTGTGGATCGCGTCGACGAGCGGGACGGTGCCCGGGCGCCCTCCCGGGGTCGCGGTGTCGGCGTAGACGTTGACGGTCGAGACGAACACCCAGTGCGCCTCGGCGAAGGCGCCCACCGCGGTGCGCACCCAGGACGGGTGCCGGGCGACGTCGACCACGGCGTCGACGTCCAGGTCGACGAGGTCGTCCGGAGGAGGGTCGCCGGCGCCCCGGTCCCAGCGCACCAGCCGCGCGCCCACCGGCACCGACCCGGAGGTGCCCCGGCAGGCACAGGTCACGTCGTGCCCGCGTCGTACCGCCTCAGCGGCGACCGCTTCGGAGAGGAACACCGTGCCACCCAGCACCAGGAGCTTCATGCGCCCACCGTCGTCGGTCTCGACCTCGGGAGCAAGCAGATCCGCTCTCAGCGGAGACCTGTGGAGAACCTCCGCAGAGTCCTGACCGTTGCTGGCCGGGGCCGCGCAGGGTCCGGACATTCGACCGGCGCTGAGTGGCGCCGGTCTGCCCGTCCGTGCACGAGAGGCTCAGCCGGGAGTGGTCGTCCCGAGCAGCCACGCGTCGAAGAAGGCGCCCAGGTCCTCGCCCGACTGCTCCTCGATGTAGCTCACGAAGCCGTCGCGGTCGGCGTTGGCGTTGTCCTGAGAGGCCGGCCACCCGCGGACGACCTCGAAGAACTCGTCGTCGCCGAGCAGGCCTCGCAGCTCGTGCCACATCAGCGCCGGCCCGTAGTAGATGTTGCCCTCGCCGAAGCGCGTGGGGTCGAAGTCGCCCGGCGGACCCGCGGCAGTGCGCTGCTCGGCCTCGTAGCCGCGGTAGCGATCCAGGAACGTGTCGAGGGGCGTGCCCTCCTGCTCCGCCTCCCACATCAGCTGGAGGTACATCGCCATGCCCTCGTTCATCCACACGTCGCGCCAGTCCGTCGGCGTGACCTGGTCGCCGTACCAGTGGTGGACGAGCTCGTGGACGACCGTCGCCGGGCTGGAGGCGTAGTCCGTGTCGCCGTAGGTGACCATCGTCTGGGTCTCCATCGCGCTCTCCGAGTCGACCACGACGGCACCGGCGGAGGCGAACGGGTAGGGGCCGAGGTAGTCCTCCAGGTAGGCCATCGCGTCGGGGGTGGTCGAGAGTCCGTCGAGGAACTGGTCCTCGCCGCGTGGGGTCCAGTAGGTGATCGGCACCCCGCCGGGGCCCTCGTCGTCGGTGCGTTCGTAGTCGCCGAACGCCAGCGTCACCAGGTAGGAGGCGGCCGGGTCGTCCAGGACGTACGTCGTGGTGGTCGTCGTGCCGTCGTCCTCGCTGGAGGTCTGCAGCCCGTTGGCGATACCGGTCCAGGGCGACGGGACCGACAGGGTGAACTCGTAGTAGGCCTTGTCGGAGGGGTGGTCGTTGACGGCGTACCAGCTGTAGGCCCCGAAGGGCTCCTGCATCGTCCAGACCTGGTGCTCGGCGTCGATCGTGAACCCGAGGGAGTCGAAGTCGTCGCGGGTGGTGGGGGCGTCGACCGGACGGGGCGTGCCGGCGTACTCCAGGACGAGCACGTAGCGCTCGTCGGTGACGACCGGCGTGTCGACCACGAGGTCCTTGCCGGTGTGTTCGACCTCGACCGGCTCCCCGTCCAGGGTCGCCCGCGCGACCTCGAGCGGTCCGCCGAGGTCGAGCTGGAAGTCGTCGTCGGTCTCGGCCGCGCGGAACGTCAGCGTCTGGGTGCCGGTGAGGGTGTCGGTCGCCGGGTCCCAGTCGAGCTCGAGGTCGTAGAGCAGGGCGTCGACGCCGGGGTCCCCGACGTCGGGGTAGAGCGAGTCCTCCACCGGGGTGCTGAGGGCCTCGTCCAGGTCGGTCGCTCGCGCCTCGGGGCTCCCGGACGACGTGGCGTCGGAGGCATCGGCACTGCTCGGCGAGGGTTCGCTCGGCGGCGACGCGGACTCTCCCGAGCCGCCGCACCCGGTGAGGACCAGGGCGGTCGCGGCCAGACCGAGCCCGGCCCGCCGCCTCACGAGTCGCCGCGCAGCAACGGTCTGGCGAGCTTGCGGCCGTGGTGGATCTGCGCCTTGACGGTGCCGAGCGGCACGCCGATGAGCGTGGCGATCTCGTCGTAGGCCATGCCGTAGACGTCGCGCAGCAGCAGCGGCTCGACGTACTGGGGGTGCTCCCGCTCGATCGTCTCCATCGCCTCGAGCAGGTCGAGGCGGGTGCCGGCGATGACGCTGGTGGTGCGCGGGTCGGGCCGCTCGGTGACCGGGCTGTGCTCCTGCGGGTCGGCGGGGACGGCCTGGTTCTTCATCCGGCGGTACGTCGTGCGCGCGGAGTTGACCGCCACGACGTGGGTCCACGTGGTGAATCGTCCGCGCCCGCCCCACGAGCCGATCTTCGTGGCGATGTTGATCAGCGCCTCCTGACAGGCGTCCTCGGCGTCGGGGGAGTAGGGCAGGACGCCCTTGCACACGTTGAGGGTGCGCGGACGGATCGCCGTGAGGACGGCGTCCAGCGCCGCCTCGTCGCCCTCCTGAGCTCGGTGCGCCAGGTCGTCGATCTCGTCAGGAGTGACTGCTTCCATGCTCATGGCCTCACCCCTCCCCATCTCGCCGTCCCTGTGAAACATAATGCAGGGGTGTCCATGCCCAGCCGTCTCGGTCGCTACGCGGTGCGTCGTCGCATCGGCAGCGGTGGTTTCGCGACCGTCTGGCTGGCCTACGACGAGCAGCTCGACGCGCCCGTCGCGGTCAAGGTGCTGGCCGACAACTGGACCGAGGACCACCAGGTCCGCACCCGCTTCATCGAGGAGGGGCGCTACCTGCGCCGCGTCGAGTCGCCCCACGTGGTGAGCGTCTACGACGCCGGCGAGCTGGACGACGGTCGCCCCTACCTCGTCATGTCGTACGCCGACCAGGGCACCCTCGCCGACCGGCTCGAGGTGGCCGGGATGACCGTTGCTCAGGCCCTGGAGGTCGTGCGCCAGGTCGGTGCCGGGCTCCAGGCGCTGCACGACCGCGGCATCCTGCACCGCGACGTGAAGCCGGCCAACGTGCTGTTCCGTACCGTCGACCCGGCATCCGGGTCCCCGGGCGGCTCAGACAACGCCGTGCTGCGCGCCATGCTGGGCGACCTCGGGCTCGGCAAGGCGCTCGATGCCTCGTCCCGGCTCACGATGATCGCCGGCACGCCGTCCTTCGTCGCCCCCGAGCAGGCTCAGGGTGAGTCGCCCGAGGCCGCTGCCGACCAGTACTCCCTCGGGGTCCTGACGTTCCTGCTCCTGGGCGGACGCACCCCCTGGACCCACGCGAGCCTCAACTCGGCGGCCAACCCGCCGCCGCCCCCGCCGCTGTCCACCGAGGGGCGCGACTTCCCCGATGCGGTCGAGGACGTCGTACGGCAGGCGCTCGCGCTGGCGCCCGAGGACCGGTGGCCGTCGGTCACCGACTTCGTGGACGCCCTCACGGCCGCACTCGGCGACGACACGGCGATCCAGGGCCTCGAGGGATGGGGCGGAGGGGCCGCAGCGGGGTGGTTGACCGCCGATCCCGACCTCACCCAGCCGGGTGCTCGGCCGACGCCGGCGCCGGCCTTCGGGCCCCTGCCCGACCTGGACCTGCCGGCGCCGAAGCGACGCTGGCCGCGACGGGTCGCCCTGGGAGCTGGCTGCCTCGTCGCCGCTGCCGCGGCCGTCGCGGTCGGGTACGCCGGCGGCCTGGCGCTCGCGGAACAGCTCGCCGACGTCCCCTCCGAGGTCACGGTCGGCGATGACACGGGCACGGTCCGGGTGACGGTGCCACCGGAGTGGGGCGAGGCGCGGTCGACGACGTCGTGGATGCCGCCCAACGTCGGCGAGGGTCGCGAGCTTCCGTCCGTCTCCGTGGGTACGGCGTCGGACTGGGCCACCACCCCGCAGGCGGCCGAGGGCGTCTTCGTCGGCGTGCTGCCCGGCACGGAGCTGCCGGACCAGGTGCCGCAGCACCTCGAGTGCGAGCTGGCCGGCGAGCCGGTCTACTCGACCACCGGCGACAGCGTCACGGTCACCTACTCGCAGTGTCCCGACGGCCTCGTCGTCGAGCGGGTCATCCAGGTCAACCAGAGCCAGCTGGTGTGGGTGCAGATCCGCAGCGAGGACGGGGCGACCGCCAACCGGGTGCTGAGCGGGGTGCAGGTCCTCGGACTCGGCTGAGCCCGTGGTGAGCCTCAGTCGGCCTCCGGCACGTAGGCGCCGGCGACCACTCGGTCGATCAGCTCGGTCATCGCGTCCCGGTCGACCTCACGGCCGTTCATCGCGACGGTGAAGTACGCCGACGAGTTGCCCGGGGCGGTCACGAAGCGCTCCATGATGACGCGCTGGTAGCCACCCACGATGGTGGTGGCCGTGAAGGCGCTCTCGGTCTGCTCCTCGATGATGAGGTTCTCGGAGTTCCCGTCGATCTCCTGCTGGCGCAGTGCGAAGATGCGGGAGGTCGTCTCGACGCTGGGCGACTTGCGCTCTCCGGCCACGATTCCGATGCGGAGCAGGTAGGTGTTGGGCACCCGGTCGGCGGGTGTGAAGTTCCACTGGGTGCGGCCGGACAGCTCCACCCGCTGCCAGCCGTCGGGCGTCGGCGCCCGCAGCTTGAAGCCACCAGCCCTGAACCTCTCCTCGTGGAGTGCCGGGTCGCTGTCGAGGGGGGCGGCATCGGCGTCGGGCGTCACGTCGTACACGTTGACGGGAAAGCTGGGTTGCTCGGCGGGGACCGCCTCCGGGACCGCGAACGTGGCCGGCTCCTCGACGTCCTCCTGCCCCACGAGGTAGCCGGCGCCGGCGCCGGCGGCTGCGAGCAGGGCGAGGCCGAGGAACGCGCCCACAAGTCGCCCGGCCATGGCGTCGACCCTAATTCAGCAGTGCGCACCGGCACGCACAGGCACACTGGAGGAGTGAGCAGACGGGCGACGGTGCGGCCGACGATGGCCGAGGTGACCTGCTCGCTCCCCGGCGACGACCTCGTCGCCCCGGCGGACGTCGTCATGGACCGCGCCTTCGACCTCTCTGCGCCGCCCCGGGTGGTGTGGCCCTGGTTGGTGCAGCTCGGCAAGTGCCGGGCCGGGTGGTATCTCCCCGAGAGAGTGGAGCGGGTGCTGCCGCGACGTCGGCGTGCCCTGCGCGACATCGATCCGGCGCTCCAGGTCCACGAGGTCGGGGACGTGATCCCCGACTGGGGCGGCAAGGACGCGACCTTCACCCTGGCCGCGATCGAGCCCGAGGCGCTGCTCCTGTACACCTCGACGCGGGGTCGAAGCGACCTGACCTGGTCGGTGAACCTGGACGCACCCACCGGATGCGGCACCGGCAGTCGGGTGCACCTCCGCCTGCGGGTGGCGCCCGTGAAGCACCGGCGGGTGGCCTGCCTCCTGGGCGGCGGCTTCGACCAGGTCACGGTCGCCGGTCTCGCGGCGGGCCTCGAGGAACGCGTGGCTGGGCAGGTCCGTTAGCGTCTGGGCGTGAGCGATCTGCTGCTGCGTGACGTGCGTCTCGTCCCGCTCGTCAACGGCGACGTGACCGGCGAGCCGGTCGACGTCCTCGTGATCGACGGTGACGTCGCCCAGGTGGGTCCGGGCATCGACCCGGCGACCGACCGTCGCGCTGTCGGCCGACCCCCCGCCGAGGAGATCGACGGAGCGGGCCGGTGGCTGACCCCCGGCCTGTGGGACCAGCACGTCCACCTGGGTCAGTGGGGTCTGTGCCGTGCTCGCCTCGACACGACCGGGGTGACCAGTCCCGAGGCAGCGATCGCCCTGATCGCGGAGAAGGTCGCCGACGAGCCCGGCAAGCCGATCATCGGCTTCGGCCACCGCCCCGGGGCCTGGGCGCGCGAGGTCACCGTCACCGAGCTCGACGAGGTCACCGGCGTCACGCCGGTCATCCTGATCGCCGGTGACGCCCACCACGCCTGGCTCAACAGTGTGGCCCTGGCGGCGCTCGGGCTCGGCGCCCGCGACGACGTCGTGCGCGAGAACGAGTGGTTCGCGGCCTACGAGATCCTCAACAGCCTGACCGGCGACTCCGGCACCTCGCCGGCGGCCTATCGCGACAGCATCCAGGCGGCTGCGGCCATGGGAGTGGTCGGACTGGTCGACTTCGAGTTCTCCGGCGGTGCCGCCGAGTGGATCGAGCGCTGGCACGCCGGGTGCGACCTGATCCGCGTGCGGATGGCGACGTACGCCGACGGGCTCGAAGAGATCGTCGCCGCCGGCCTGCGCACCGGCAGCCCCCTCATCGACGGCGACGACCGGCTCGTGATGGGTCCGCTCAAGATCATCAGCGACGGCTCGCTGAACACGCGGACCGCCTGGTGCTGCGAGCCGTACGCCGACGGCGACCGCCTCGAGCACCCCAGCGGCGCCGCGAACCTCGCCCAGCACGAGCTCGTCGCGCTGCTCGCCCGCGCCCACATGAGCGGTATCGAGGTCTCCACCCACGCGATCGGGGACGCCGCGGTGACCGCGGCCCTGGACGCCTACGCCGCCACCGGTGCCCGCGGCGCGATCGAGCACGCCCAGCTCATCGCCCACGCCGACATCGCCCGCCTGGCCGCCCTCGACATCCGCGCCAGCGTGCAGCCCGCCCACCTGCTCGACGACCGCGACCTGACCGAGCTCATCTGGCCCGGCCGCTCCGAGCGCAGCTTCGCCTTCCGGTGGATGCTCGACGCCGGCGCCACCCTCGTCCTCGGCTCGGACGCGCCGGTCTCTCCGCTGGACCCCTGGCTCGCGATGGCCGCGGCCGTCAGTCGCACGGGGGACGACCGCGATGCCTGGCACGCCGAGCACGCCCTCACCGCCCGCGAGGCCCTCGCGGCGTCAGTGGGGGAGCAGCCGCGGGTGCGCGTGGGGTCCCGCGGCGACCTCGTGCTGCTGGACAAGGACCCGCTGGCGTCGTACGAAGACCCGCGGGCGACCGCCGCCGCCTTGCGGTCCATGTCGGTCGCGCTGACGGTCGTCGGTGGCGACGTGGTGCACCGGGCGCTCTGAGGCGCCCGAGGTGCTCACCTGGGGTTCTTCGGGGTTGGTCCTGGTGGTGGCGGTGGTGGGGCCGCGCGCGGGCGCCACGCCGACCACGAAGAACCCCCCGACCACGAAGGACCCCCGACTCGAGGCCAGCCACGAAGCACTGGACCCGCACCGCGAGGACCCTCAGATCATCGCGACGAGCAGGTCCGCGACGGCGTGCTGCTCGGCCGGGTACGGGTGCAGGCCCATGGCGCGCTTGGGAGCCCCCCGGATGCCGGCGACCCAGGGCTCCTTGGAGCAGATGTCGTGGCCCTGGCTGGCCTCGACGAGGTCGACGAACTCGGCGCCGGCCTTGACCCCGCCCTTGCGCACGGCGTTGGACAGGCGCAGGTTGAGGTCGCGGGTGTAGGCGTAGTCGCCGACGGCCAGGGGCAGCTTGTTGCGGCAGGTGCCCTCGGCGGGGAGCAGCTGCGGGTAGCCGACGAGCAGGATCTGGGCGTTGGGGGCCTTGCGGCCGATGGCGCGCACGACGCGGGACACGTTGCGGCGGATCTCGCTGAGGTGGCGCTCGATGCGGTCGCGGCCCTGGGGGGTGAGGTTCTTGTCGCGGCACGGTGAGCCCTCGGGATCGCGCTTGGCGACCTTGAGGCAGGTGAAGATCATCTTCGAGAAGTAGCGGAAGTCGTTGGCGCCGATGCCGAGCGTGACGAGGTCGGTGTCGGTGGTCAGCGAGTCGAGCTGGGGCGGACGCTCGTTGTCGATGAAGCGCTGGGCGGCGAACATGCTCGTCGTCGAGGCGCCGGAGCAGCTCACGTCGATGAGGGGTACGTCGAGCTGGGTCGCGACGAGCGCGGGGTAGTTCTCGTCCGAGCGCAGGCAACCGTTGATCTGCTCCTGCTCGGCGAGCGGGAAGAGCGGCGCCGCGGTGTAGGAGTCACCCATCGCGACGTAGACGAACTCGTCCTCGCCGTCGGGGGTCTGCGTGGACCCGACCTGGGTGACGTCGGGGTCCGGCTCGGCCTGCGGCTCGCTGGCGACCTGGCACGCACTCAGGGTGAGCGCAGCCGCCACCGCGCCTGCAAGGGCGCGCGCAGCAGTCAGGCGTGTCGGTCGGAGCACCAGGCAAGGGTACGAGAAGGACCTGGCGTTTACAGCATGTCCGAGATGAGCGAGGCGACCGCGGCCTGCTCGACCGCGAACGGGTGGAACGGAGCAGTGCCGTCGTCGCCCGTCCGGATCCCGTTGACCCAGGGATCCTCGGCGCAGATGTCGTGGCCCCGGCTCGGAGCGAGGAGATCGACGAACGTCATGTCGCGGGCTTCGGCCTCGACCTGAAGGGCGTCGGAGAGTCCCCGGATGACCCCGGTGACCACGGGATAGTCGGGCTCGGACATGGGAACCAGGTCGGGGCAGCTGCCGGTCTCCGGCAGCAGGGCCGGGTAGCCCACGACGTACACGGTGGCCTCGGGCGACGCATCGGCGATCGCGTCGAGCACCGCACCCATCTTGGCCTGGATCTCGCCGGCGAGGGGCGCGACCTCGCCGTCCACCACGTCGCTGCACGTCGGGGCCGGGGCCGCGGCGTCGTCGGGGTCGGCTCCCGGTGTGGCAGCGCGGGTCAGGCAGCTGCGCAGCATGGTCACGAAGAGGTCGAAGTCGTTGCCGCCCGTGCCGACGGTGACGACGTCGGTGTCGGGGCCGAGCAGCGGCACCTGCTCGGAGATGAGGTCGTCACTGGTGGCGCCGCTGCAGGTGGCGTCGGTGAGGAAGAGACCGGCGGTCTCGGCGAGCACGTGGGCATAGTTGCGGTCCGAGCGGAAGCAGCCGTCGGCCGGGTCGGTGTCGGGCACGCCCGGTGCCGACGCGTAGGAGTCGCCGAGGGCGACGTACTGGACGTCGTCAGGGCCGGGAGTGGCCGGCGCGGACGGTTGGGACGGCGCGGACGTGGGTGCAGGCGACCCGGGTGCGGTGGCGCCCGGCGGGCCGGCATCGACGACGTCGGGCAGGACGGGCTCCTCGCCCGAGCACGCGGCGAGGGTCAGCACCAGGCCCAGCGCCAGGCCGAGGGCCGCGCCCCCGGCAGCGGCCCTGGCCCCGGCAGTGGCCCTGGCCCGGCGCGACAGGTGGTTCATGGCCTCAACGCTACGGGGGCGTCCCTATGTCTCCCTATGTCTCCCTATGTCTCCCTGGGAGCCGTGTGAGGGGTGGCGCCACCGACGCCGAGGGCGAGGGTCAGCGCGAGCACCTCCTCGGGGTCGTCGAGGCGGTCGCCGAACGCCTCGCGCAGCTGGCCCATCCGGTAGCGCACGGTCTGCGGGTGCACGAACAACGCCTCGGCGACGTCGTCGCGACGGCCCTGCAGCAACAGCCAGGCACGCAACGTCTCGGCGAGCTTCTCCGCGGTGGCGGGCCGGAGGTCGGCCAGGGGGGCCAGGGCGCGCGAGCGCAGGTCGCTCAGGGCCTCCGGGTCCGCGGTGAGCACGAGGTGCGCGAGGTGCAGGTCGGTGTCGCCCTCGAGCCCCTGCTCCCTGGCGCGGAGGGCTCGGTCGTACGACGCGCGGACGTCGAGCCAGTCGCGTGCGGGTCCGGCGGTGGCGCCCCGGTCCGCCAGCGCCCGCAGCAGGCCGGTGCGGCGCCGACCATGGGCGTCGGGCACCAGCAGCAGGACGCCGTCGTCGAGTCCGGGCGGGTCGACGGCCTGCAGGGTGTGCGGAGAGATCGCCGCGAGGACGGGACGGGCCTGGGCCTCGGCCACGATCACGGCGGTCAGCGAGCGAGGCGCCGACCAGTCGGCCCGCTCGGCCGCGGTGCTCACGGTCTCGGCCGGCGAGCCGGTCAGCAGGTGGTGGGCCAGGCGCTCCAGGCGGCGTTGTCGCACCCGGCCGGTGGTGGCCTGCTCGTCGGTGTGGCCGGCCACGCTGGCGGCGGAGAGCTGGTCGATGTAGAAGAACACGAGCTCGGCGAAGGCGGCGAGGGTGTCGGCGTCGAGTCCGGCGTGCACGCCTCGGGTGGACATGGCCCGCCACGAGACGCGCGCCCCGATCCGGTAGGCCGAGAGCAGCGAGTCGGTCGAGCGGCCGCTCCGGGCCTCGCCCCGGCCCAGCTGGTAGGCGCCCTCGACCGCGGGAGCAGCCGGGGTACGGGGATCCGCACCGGCGCGGCCGGTCGCCAGCGAGAGGAACGCACCGAGCGCCACCTGGACGGCGCCACGGATCGTCTCGCCCATCCGACCGGTGAACGCGTCGGCATAACTGGGGACCTCGTCGATGATCACCGAGACGACGTCCTCGGCGATGCCGGGCAGGGCAGCGCGGATCTCGGCCTCGGCCTCGGGGGGCAGGGCGAGGGGTGCCTGAGCGGCAGAACTCGACGTAGCAGCCACTTTTCATCTCCTGCGAACAATAAGCTCGGGGTCATTCACGTGTGGTGCACAGGAGTTTATCCTCCAGATCCAGCACACTGGAGTCATGACCACGACCGCCGTACCGCGTCAGGCCGCCGCTCCGGCCGCCTCGACCGTCAAGGCCCCGGTGACCGCGCGGCCGTCCGAGGCCCCCGCGACTCGCCGGACGCTCCGCGGCCGCGTGCGCAGGCTTGCCGACGCCGCCGTCACGCCCCTCGAGCTCGACGACGTCCTGGACGTCTTCCACCCGCTGCGCGCAGGTGCGCCGCTGCGCGGTCGGATCGTCGAGGTCCGCGCCGAGACCGACGACTCCGCGACCATCGTGATCAAGCCCGGCAAGGACTGGTCCGGCCACGTGCCCGGCCAGTACATCCGCGTGGGCGCCGAGGTCGACGGCGTACGGCTGTGGCGCACGTACTCCCTGACGCACGGACCGCGCCGCGACGGCTGCCTGTCGATCACGGTCAAGGCGATTCCCGGCGGTCTGGTGTCCCACCACCTCGTCCGCTCGGCCCGTCCCGGCGAGATGCTGCAGCTCGCGGCGGCGCAGGGTGACTTCGTGCTGCCCGACCCGCTGCCGGCCAAGCTGCTGCTCGTCACCGCCGGCTCCGGGATCACGCCGGTCATCGGGATGCTGCGCAACCTCTACTCCCGGGCCAGCGCCCCGGCGACCGACATCATGCTGGTCCACGTCAACGCCAGCGAGTCGAGCGCGATCTTCCGCGACGAGCTCCGGGAGCACGCCGAGGCCGGCCACCTCACCCTGATCGAGCGGTACGACGACCGCGACGGTCTGCTCGACGTCGCCGACCCCGAGGCCGGCCTGGCCGCCCTCGTGCCCGACCTCGACGACCGTCTCGCCTACGCCTGCGGACCGGCCGGGCTGCTCGACGCGCTGGAGTCCTTCCACGCCGCGCGTGGCCTCGAGCTCACCACCGAGCGCTTCCGCCCGGTGGTCCTCGGCGACGCTGGCGCCGGGGGCACCGTCACCTTCACCTCCGGCCCCACCGCCGAGGCCGACGGCACCACCCCGCTCCTCGACGCCGGCGAGTCCGCCGGGGTCCTGATGCCCAGCGGTTGCCGGATCGGTGTCTGCTTCGGGTGCGTGCTGCCGCTCAAGGAAGGCGCCGTGCGCGACCTGCGCAACGGCGCCATCACCCGGGCGGTGCCCGGGGAGACGGGTCCCGAGGGCATCCCGATCCAGACCTGCATCAACGCCGCCGCGGGCCCCTGCTCGCTGGACGACGCTGGTTGAGGTGCCGTGAGCGAGGCACGAGCGATCGGCCTCGAAACCCGGTGACCCGACCAGCAGCCGCAACCACACCGTCGCCTCCGACGAAAGGCCACACCATGACCGTCATCACCAAGCAGCCCGTCAACCCGACCAGCCACCTCACGCCCGAGAACATCGAGCAGCTCGGTCGCGACCTCGACGCGATCCGCCAGAGCACCCTCGACGCGCGGGGCGAGAAGGACGCCGCCTACATCCGCAAGGTGGTTGACGTGCAGCGCAAGCTCGAGCTCGGCTCGCGCGCCGTGCTCACGGTCAGCATCCTGCCGCCGGCCTGGATCGCGGGCACGATCGGCCTGAGCATCGCCAAGATCCTCGAGAACATGGAGATCGGGCACAACGTCATGCACGGCCAGTGGGACTGGATGCGCGACCCGAAGATCCACTCGACCACCTGGGAGTGGGACAACGCCTCGACCGCGGAGGCGTGGAAGCACTCGCACAACGAGGTGCACCACACCTACACGAACATCGTCGGCAAGGACAACGACCTCGGCTACGGCATCATGCGCGTCGACGAGGACCAGCGCTGGGCGCCGTTCCACCTCGGCCAGCCGCTGTGGAACTTCATCAACGCCTGCTTCTTCGAGTACGGCATCGCCGCCTACGACCTCGAGCTCGGCAAGAACCTGGCCGTGCCGAAGGAGAAGCGCAGCGAGAAGTTCCAGGCCGACCTGAAGAAGACGTTCGCCAAGATCCGTCGTCAGGCCAAGAAGGACTACCTGATCCACCCCGCGCTGGGGCTGCCGACCGGTTCGGTCGTCCCGATCCTCGCGGCCAACTTCACCGCCAACCTGGTGCGCAACCTGTGGTCGCACTCGGTGATCATGTGCGGCCACTTCCCCGAGGGCGTCGAGACGTTCGAGAAGAAGGCGATCCCGGACAACGAGACCCGCGGCGAGTGGTACCTGCGCCAGATGCTCGGCTCGGCCAACATCTCCGGGTCCAAGACGATGCACCTGATGACCGGCAACCTGAGCCACCAGATCGAGCACCACCTCTTCCCCGACCTGCCGAGCAGCCGGTACGCCGAGATCGCCCCGCAGGTGAAGGCGGTCTTCGAGACCTACGGCCTCAGCTACGTCGAGGGCTCGCTGCCGAAGCAGGTCTACTCGGCCTGGCACAAGGTCGTGCGGCTCTCGCTGCCCAACGGCTTCCTGGCCACCACCACGGTCAAGAACGTCCCGCAGCAGGCGGCGTTGCTCTACAAGATGTCGACCGGTGGTCGCAAGGTGCGCCGCGCCGCCCAGGCACGTCTCGAGCAGACCGCCCGGCGCATGAAGGCCGCCTCCGCCGCCTGACCGGCGCCGGTCGGATCAGCGGGTCGCCGCCACCGCGCGGCGCAGTCGTCGCTGCTGGCTGCTCATCACCGTGAGGGCGAGCGCCGAGGCGCCGATCGTGACTGCGAAGGCCGCGGTCGAGCCTCCGGCATCGCCGAGCCGACCCGCGACGGTCGAGCCCACGGCGTACCCGATGCCGGTGGAGCCGGCGAGCAGCGTCATCGCCGTGCCGACGCGGTGAGCAGGCACCACCCGCTCGGCGAGCGAGAACACGGCGATCATGTACGGCGCCACGGCGACCCCCAGCACGAGCACCACCGCGATGACCGCGACGAGTCCGTCGGCGACCAGCAGCGGGAGTGAGAGGACGAGAAGCGCGGCGGCGGCGACGAGTGCGCGGCGCTCGTGACCGATGCGGGCCGGGAGGTACGCCGTCGCGATGCCGGCGACGGCGCTGCCGACACCGAGGGTGGCGTGGATCAGGCCGGCGACACCCGGCTGCCCGGCCTCGACGGCGAGGACCGTCGCGCCGGTCTGGGTGCCGCCGAAGAGCATGCCGATCGAGAGCTGGCCGAGGGCCAGGACGCCGAAGGTCACGGTCAGCAACCGGCCGCTGCCGATGCGGGCGACGCCGAGGCGCGCCGCGTGGGTCAGTCGGGCGGACGGGTCCAGGGCGAACGCCGTGCCGAAGACGGCGAGCAGGGCCGCGGCGAGCAGGAGTGCGCCGCCGGGAGAGACCGCGACGGCAGCCAGACCGACGAGCGCCGGCCCGAGGGCGAACGAGGCCTCGTCGGCGGCGCCCTCGTAGGAGAACGCGGCGTCGACGAGCCGCCGCTGCTGCGGGGCGTCGGAGCCGGCGGTGATCGGGCGCCACCGCACGCGTGCCAGCGGACCGACCTGAGGCAGCATCAGACCCGCGGCGGCGGCCATCGTGACGATGGCCTGGGAGCTGAGGTCGGCGTGCACGCACAGCACGAGGCCGCCCAGTCCGAGCGCGCCGAGGAGCGACTGGACCAGGACGACGGGCCGCTGGCCGATGCGGTCGGCCGCGGACCCGGCCAGGGGAGCGCCGACGGCGTTCGCCACCGCCAGTGCACCGGCCGCGAGGCCACCGAGGCCGTAGCTTCCGGTCGCGTTGGAGACGAGCAGGAGGGTGCCCAGCTGGCTCATCGCGAGCGGCAGTCGGCCCAGGAAGGCGACCAGCACGTAGGCGGGTCCGGCGAGGCGGAGCAGCTGGCGGTAGCTGCCGACCGGGCGCGGCGGGCTGAGGACGGTGGACATGTCGGTGGGGCCTTTCGGGTGCGTCGGAAACCGACGCGCCAACCCACCTCTACGCGCTCTACCCTCTGCTCCACCCAGTCTAGGGGCGGCCGTTGACACTCCCGAAACCAACGACGCTGTGACGTCCCGCGCACCGTGGGGCCGTGGGGCCGGGACGCCGGGGTAGGGGTCGGGGTCGGACAGGAGCTCCCTGCCCGACCCCGACCGTACGGCGACCCGCTACCTCGTGACCTTGAAGCCCTTGCTGCCGGTCCGGAAGCTGCCCGACCCGGTGACCTTGACCTTCCACTTGCCCGTGGCGGCCTTCTTCAGCTTGATCGCCTTGCTCGCTGCCCCCGAGGCGTTCGCCTTGACCGACTTCGCGAACGACGTCTTGCCCTTGCCCTTGCCGCCACTCAGCGCGATCTTGAGGGTCTCACCGGGCTTGAACGAGGAGGCCTGGACCGTGACCTTCTTGCCGACCTTCACCTTGCTGGACGACACCTTGACGCTCCCCTTCTTGGCGGCGATGCTCAGCGCGGTCGTCGCCACCTCGCCCTGGGAGGTGGCGCGGACCGCCACCGAGCTGCCGGGCTTGACGAACTCAGGCAGGCGAAGCACTCCCGCGAAGGCGCCGGTCTCGTCGACGTCGAAGCTGCCTGCGGGCAGGCCTCCGACGGTGACGGTGACGTCGCCGTCCGGGTCGTCGGGCGTCTCGTGCGCGAAGTCGGTGCCGCTGATCAGCACGGTGCCGCCCTGGCGGCCGGAGAACTCGTTGAGGGTCACCTGCGCCGGGGCTGCCGGGTCGAAGATCGCCACGGTCATCAACGAGGACGGGTTCACGCGCTGGTCGCACTGGTACTCGTAGAAGCGCGATCCTCCGCCGTCGCCCGGGTCACCGTAGACGTAGAAGTAGAGCTCCTTGGGCCGGAACTCGCGCAGGCCGGAGTAGTAGTAGGTGAAGTCCTCCTCGAACTCGCCGAGGGCCAGGGGTGCGTCGGCGTCGAAGGTGACGAGCGGCTTCTCCTCGAAGGCGGTGAAGGTGGCGCCCGTCCCGTCGTCGAAGGTCACCTCGACGGCGACGTAGGCGTTGGTGAGGTCCTCCGGGAAGGTCCCGGCCGGCAGGGTGCCCAGGGTCATGGACAGCGTCTGCGCGCTGTTGGTCGGCACGGGGCTGGGGTGCTCGAGGCTGATGGTGGTGGTGACGTCGATCGGCGCTCCGGTCGGGATGTCCGCCTCCTCGAGGTCGCAGTCGGTGAACGTGACGCTCTGGCTGCCCACGACGGCATAGGTCGGTGCAGGCACGCTGCTCAGGACGGCGGCGCTGACGGCGACGGCGGTGGCGCCGGCCAGCAGGCGGTGATGACGGGGCATGCGGACTCCTGGGAGAGATGAGAGGGACGTACGTGGGGGCAGCGCAGCAAAGGTGCCGCAGGCTCGGCGTGAGCGGTATGGGTAGTTCCTACTCAGTGCCTGCGGGGTCTCCCGAGCAGAACTACGCTGACCTGATGGGAGCCCGTCGTCATCGAGGTCATCGAGGTCATCGCCGTCACGTCGGGGTCGTCCTGCTGGTGGGCGCAGTCCTGATCGCCTCGACGTGGCAGCCCGCGGGCGCCGCCTCAGGGGAGGGCGACGCCCCTTCCGCAGGGCTCGAGCGGGCCGGGACGAAGGTGAGCGCGAAGGTGTCCCGGTCGAAGGTCGCGGCTGGTCGCAAGCTCATCGTCTCCGGCAAGGTCGCCGGGAAGGGTCGTCGCAAGGTCGTCCTGGAGACGAAGGTGCCCGGGTCGTGGCGCCCGCTCGCGTCCGGGCGGAGCAACGGCAAGGGCCGCTACCGACTGCGCCTCCCGACGACCTGGTACCACCAGCACACGCTGCGGGTCCGCGCCCCGGCGAGCGGTGGACGACCGGCCGGCACGAGCCGAGCCATCAAGGTGCGGGTCAAGCCGTCGTACAAGCCGGCGGGGTCGTCGTCCGACTACTCGTTGCCCTACCAGGACTACCGCTGGAACGCGTGCAAGCCGATCACCTGGCGCTTCCACAAGGGCGGCGGGTTCAAGAAGTCCCTGAAGATCGTCAAGCGCTCGCTCGCGGAGATCACGCGGGGCACCGGGCTGACCTTCGACTACCGGGGCGGCACGTCCGCGGTGCCGGTGCGCGACAGCAACGCGGGCGTGGCCGACCTGGTCATCGGCTGGACCACGCCCTCGGAGGTCCCTCAGCTGGCCGGCGGGACGGCGGGCTACGGCGGGGCCAGCGGCACCGGTCCCGACCAGCAGCACCTCGAGATCAACGAGGGCTGGGTGGCCCTCGACCAGACCGAGTCGCTGGCCGAGACGTACGCCGACAGTGGGCGCGTCACGTGGGGTCAGGTGATGGTCCACGAGATCGGGCACGCGATCGGCCTCGGCCACGCGTCGTCGTCCGACCAGCTGATGTTCGGCACAGCCACCACGTCCAACTCTCGACTCGGCAAGGGTGATCTGCGGGGCATGGAGCTGGTCGGCCTGGGGCGCGGCTGCTGGGACCAGGGCGCTCGCTGAGCGCCGCATCCCTGCGCGAGGCCTCATCAGGCGACGTAGTCGTCGTACTCGCGGTCGCTGCGGAACGGCATCAGGTGCTGGGCGACGATGCCGTTCGGCACGGTCTCGAGCCGGAGCACGCCGTACTCCTCGGGCCAGCTGCCGTCGCGGGGGAGCTTGAAGCTGCCCATCAGCATGTCCACGAGCGGCAGGTGGATGGCGTAGTTGCGGTCCCAGTAGTCGATGTGTCGGGCGTGGTGCCAGTGGTGGTAGCGCGGCAGGACCAGGACGTACTCGAGCCAGCCGAAGCTCACCCCGATGTTGGCGTGGGCCACGACGGCCTGCAGGCCGACGAGAATGACGTAGGCGTTGACGACCGGCGTGGAGAAGCCGAGGACCAGCAGGGGCAGCAGCACGATGCTGCGCGTCAGGACGGTCTCGACGAAGTGGACCCGTGAGCCGGCCAGCCAGTCGAGGTCGCGGCTCGAGTGGTGGACCGCGTGGAACGTCCACAGCGTCGAGATGCGGTGGTAAGCGCGGTGCAGCGTGGCCTGGGCGAGGTCGGCGACGAGGACGGCCAGCAGGAACTGAGCCCAGCCGGGCAGCGACCCCACGACATCCTTGACCCCCGGTACGGCGATCGCGGCGGCGACGGTCGAGGTCGCGGCCGTCACCAGGATCAGGATCAGCTGGACCAGGACGTGGCTCATGAAGAAGTAGGTCACGTCGGTGCGCCAGCCCGTGCGCAGCACGGGCGTCTGCCGACGGGCCAGGTACTGCTCGAGCGGGATGAAGACCAGCGCGGAGAAGAAGAGCGACAGGACGAACCAGTCGAGGCCGAGGGAGTACGGCGACTGCTCCACGTCCCCGACCTCGATGCCGGTGCCTCCCAGCAGGACGGCGGCCGTCGCTGCGGCGAGGCCCGTCAGGGCGACCCGCCTGCGCTGGTTTCGCAGCACCGCGGCGGTGCCGAGCAGGAACGTCCCGACGAGTCCGACGAGGAGCAGACCGCGCGCGAAGTCGGTCGTGTAGACGGCCCGGAACTCCTGGCTGGTGAGCTGCTGGGGGAAGTGGAAGCAGAGCACCCCGAGCAGGGTCAGGGTGCCGAGCAGGCAGGCGACGTACGGCAGGAAGAGGCGGTGGGTGAGGAGCATGTCTGGACGCTAGGAGTTGCCACGGGTGCGGCGCGTGAGTCGTGGTACTCAAGCGCGCAAGGCCGGGTGCCTGGCCCACCGACCCCCGGCGGTGGCAGAGCGGGCATACTACGACCGTGCCGGGCTCCTACGAGGCCGGTTACGCGGACGTGGTGTAGTTGCAGCACGCTTCCCTTCCAGGGAAGGGGTCGAGGTTCAAATCCTCGCGTCCGCTCTCAGTGAGGCCAGGCGCCGGCCGAGGCGAAGATCGGGGCATGATGGCTCGATGGGCTGGTGGGAAGAACGCGTCGTGCCGGGGTTGGTCGATCGTGCGCTCAAGGGCCGGGAGATCGGCGAGCGACGGGCCGAGGCCTGCGCCGGCCTGAGCGGCAGGGTGCTCGAGCTGGGGTTCGGGGGAGGGCTCAATCTGCGCCACCTGCCCGACGCAGTGGCCAGCATCGACGCGGTCGAGCCGTCGGATCGGGGCTGGGCCCTGTCGGAGCGGCGTCGCTCGCGCTACGACGTACCCGTCCACCGGGTCGGGCTCGACGGGCAGCGCCTCGACGCGGCCGACGCGACGTACGACCACGTGCTGTGCACGTTCACGCTCTGCACGATCCCCGACCCCGCGCTGGCGATGACAGAGGTACGGCGGGTCCTGCGGCCCGGGGGCACGTTCGCCTTCCTGGAGCACGGCCTCGCGCCGACCGACGGTGTCGCCCGGTGGCAGCGACGGCTGGACCCGGTGCAGCGCCGGGTGGCCGGCGGGTGCCACCTGACCCGGGACGTGCCGGCCCTGGTCGCGGACTCCGGGCTCCACGTCGACACCGTGCGGGCGGAATACCTGCCAGGGCCGCGGACCCCGTGGACCTTCGGCTACCTCGGGACGGCCCGCGTCTAGGACGGTGGTCGAGGTGCGAGGCGCGCCAGCGCCGAACCTCGAACCCACCGGAGGTTGAGCAGCGAGCGCCAGCGAGCGTCGACGAAACCCGGCGAGCCGACTGCGCTCCAGCACCCTCGCCTACCCACGAATCATCCACAGACGATGGTCGTGAGCAGTTGTCCACAACCCCCGTGGTTGAGCCAGATTCACCACCCGGCAATGTCGGTGGCAGGTGCTTGAGTGGACCCATGAGTAGGCACCTCGACGGCACCGGGACGGGACACCCGATCCTGGCCTGTCTCGACGTGCTGGAGGACCAGCTCGACCAGATCACCGATGCTCCGGCGTGGTCGTTGAACGCCGAGGAGACCACCGCCGCGATCACCCGACTGTCCTCGGACCTGGCCCGGTTGGCCGAGGTCGAGACCCGCCTGATCGGCCAGGTCGAAGCGCTCGACCTGCCCGGGACCATGGGTGCACGGTCCACGAGTGCGTGGTTGGCGCGCACGACCCGGATGACGCGTGGTGAGGCCAACCGGAAGTGCGGCCTGGCGAAGAAGCTGGCGGCCCATGATCAGACCCGTGAGGCGATGGTCCGCGGTGACGTGCTGACTGAGCAGGCGTCCGTGATCACCGACGCGGTCGAGGCCCTGGACGACGACCTGACCGCTGACCGGGACATCGCGGAGAAGCACCTCATCGAGCAGGCCGCCCACTTCGACGCCCACGAGCTACGCCG